>Ga0179593_1498944_pt1 | contig 23048 bp, 36 predicted proteins | sample CZODoug2_1_08_16_FD_185931 | JGI IMG/M metagenome (GOLD analysis project Ga0179593, IMG submission 185931) | Vadose zone soil fungal communities from Angelo Coast Range Reserve, California, USA - CZODoug2_1_08_16fungal (PacBio error correction) | ecosystem: Environmental > Terrestrial > Soil >...
AAAAATTCATCCCTGAGGGCAAGGAAGAAAGGGTCGCGGGTGGAAGAGCAATCAAGAAAAGAGTGAACGATAATAAGCAATCACGCCCCGCCAGAAAAACGGGGGGGGAAAGAGGTGGGCAACTAAAAGACTCCAGTAATGGAGCAAACGGTGTTCAGGGGAAGAGAATAAAATGGTGTTTTTTGGTGGACGGCAAGGGGGTCAGAGACTGAACACGGGAGGGGGGGGTGGGAAAAGGGGAAGGGACAAAGGGGGCAAGGGTTGCAATTACCAGTGGCCTTGGGAAAGATCTTGACAAAAAAAGGAAAAACCGGGGGGGGGGGGGGGGGGAAAAAAACAACCGACTCACACTGCACTCAAAAAGTTAAAGATTGGAAACTGCAGGAAAAAATCAAAAACCCGTTGGGGAAAAAAAAGGAGACCAGATTGGGGGGGGAGGACGTTTCAAGGGGTAAGCCCATGGGTCACGGAAAGGGAGGGCAAAAAAAACCACAGCAAAAGTAGTGGGGGTGGGGGGAGGGGCAAAAAGGTAGGTGGAAGCCACTATCTCAATGAGCGGGGGGAAGAAGCAATGGAAAGAAGGATGTGCTCCACGGGCAAAAGTTGGCATGGGAAAGGGAAGCACTCCTGGCTGCGTGGGGGACAAAAAACGTAAAAAGGGGGGGGGGCACTTAGCACATGGGTCGGGAAGGGGGGGGGCTAGGGTTGGGAACGAGGGGAGGGTCACCTGGGGCGCCCAGTTTCAAGGGAACAATTGTGAAAAAAAAAAAAAGAGTGGGGGACGTTAAGGAAAGGCCAGGGGGGGGGCCAAGTCGAGGGTGTTCTCCAGGAAAGAGGTCCCAAAAAAAAGGGGGGGGGGGCAAACCATGAAGCTGGAAATCCCAGGGGTGGAAGGGGGAGATATCAAACAAATTACTGGCAGTTGGGGGGGGGATCAGCCAAGAAAAAAGGGGTGTGGTTTGCGGCAGGGACAAAGAACAGAAAATTTCGCTGGTCCACAAAAACAAACGTTGCGGACGGGACTGGCGGGTTCTGATTGGTACGACATCCCAACTGAGGGATAAAAAATCGCAGTAGAAAAAGGGAACACCGGTCCCCGGAGAAAAAGAAAAAAAAGGGGCGTAGGAAGGGGAAGATTATTGTGGAGAGACGACGAGCAACCAAATATGGGTGCACAAAGCCCTTAAATGAAGACCACAAAAAAAAATGCTCCGCTTGCATTGGGCGGGTAAGAAAAAGGTTTGGGGAACAATAAGGTTTAAAATTTTAAAAGCCCGAGAAAAAGGGAAGGGAAGCAAGGGATACTCGATAACCCGCACAACTCAATCGGAGGTAGGGGAGATTCACTGTCTCACCAAAAAATCCGCTCGGCCAAAGGAACGGAAGGGAGGAAGTCGGCCAATAGGGAAGTGGGTCAAGGGAAGTTGAGTCATCACGAGACAGAGCAGGGAGAGCCAAAGCGGGGGGCAAACCGCAACCACAGGTAGGAAGGGGAAGGGGGGGGGGAAAGGAAAAGGAATAAGGTTTGGTGTCATTGGTTTGTGGTGGTGGAAGGAGAAAAGACAATAGTATAAGTGGAGAGCATTTTAAAAGAGAAGTTGTATGGTTATAAAGCGCAGGTAGGGCCCAAAGATGCCTAAAAAGGGTCCTAGTCAAAAGGGTAACAGGAGAAACAAACGGATGGCCAATGTGGGGGGGGAGAAAAAAGAAGAAGCAAAACTCGGGGCACCTCTAAGGAGAGAGGGAATCGCCCTCGAAGGGAAAAGAAAAAGTAGAAAAGAACCCTAAAAAAGGGACGAGAGAGCCCAGCAGCTCAACTCCGGAACGGGCCTTCCCGGGAGATCGGGAAAAAAGGGGAGGGCTGAACTTATTGATCAAGGGGGAAAACTGAAAAACAAACCAAGGATGCCGAAGCGAAACTGCTAAAATTGATCAAGACCTAAGAACCGCAAAGACACAGAAACCGAGGGGACAAAAAAGGGAAAAGAGCGGGAACTAAAGCCATAGAATTTTTTGGGGACAGCAAAAATTGGAAAAAAAAGCACGGAAAAAAGGAAAACCGTCGACGTGGGGTGAATCAAGGGGTCGGAAGCAGGGGGGGGGGACAGAACCACCAAGGGGGGGGTTGCTCACTTGGGGGGGGGAAAAAAACGACGGAAAGACAGAAAAGACTCAAAACCGGAAGGGAAAAGAATTTCGAACGTTTGTTCTACACGGTCAAAAAAAAAACTACAGTGAAAGGACGTTTGACCAGAGAATAGACCATGAAAACCGAAAAAAGTCATAACACATAAGCCACGGGTAGGGGGGGAGAGGGCTTCTGTTGCTGACAGTGGAAAGGTGACCACCTCAGGGTTGAAAAGGGACCTTGTCGGGGGGATGAAGCTAAAACAACCCCAATTGGGCTGATTGGCGTCAAAAGTTGACCAAGAAAGTGAAATTGAGGGAAAGAGCAAGATCGGGGGAACCTGTGGCTGGGGAGGGGGGGGGTTAGGACTTGGGAACGGACTTAAAAAGGTAAGAAACCTGGGGTTTATGGAAGGTCAAGAGGGTGGTTTCCAAAGGAAAGGGGATCAAGAGATCACGGAGGATAAGCCAGACTAAAACAGTTGACAAAAGGATGTAAACGGGCGCGAAATCCGGGGAAGGGAAAAACACCTCCAGTAGCGAAGGTTAGAATAAATTTGTATATGATAACGAGGTTAGGGTATGGAAAGGAAACCACTCCTTCAGGCAAGCGGAGAAAAAAAAAGTTGTTTTGGGTGAGAATCCCTATTACCAGAAAGGTCCGAAGGGGACCGACGGTGTAAAGGGAAATGGAAGATAGAAACGAAACAAACCAAAAAAAAGGGGGGTCATCCACAGTCCAGGGAGAAGTCACTTTACTTCCAAGGACCGGAAAACTGTCAAAATAACAGGTTTGTTGGACGAGCGGGCGGGTAAAGGGGTCCACAGGATTAGGGGGGGTTGGGGGAAAGGCAGGTCATTCTGCCCTTGGTAAGGAGAGTGCTGCCATGGGTTTCAAGCAACGAACCGGGGAAAGAAAGGAACGACGGTTTGCGGGGGAGATTTTAAGTTTGCGGGGCAAGACAAAAAGAAGGGTCAAAATGGGGGACCAAGAAAACGAAAAATTCGGGTTTCGAGGGGGGGGAGGGAACCAAAAAGCGATAAGACAAGACAGTACTGCGAATTCTAAGACAATGGAAAAAAAACTCGGAGAAAAAAAAAGACAATAAACATTGTGAGGCCCCAAATAAAGGAAAAAAAAAAGACCGGAATGCTATAGTCGGCGAAAGGCTGGAAAAAGGGTGTCTAAAAGGGGACAACTTGGGAAAAAAGGAATGGGGATTGGCAGGGAAAAACGGTCGTTGGTAAAAAAGACGGGGGAAAAAGTCAAAAACAGACGGGGGGGTAAAAAATAGTGTGGGACTGGTGGGGAGGTAAAGGAAAGCGAAAGGAAAAAAGGAAAACAAGCTAAGAAAAGGGAAAGGTACGACTTTTTTGGCAAAGAAAAACGGGAAAGAAAGAAAAACAGGAATTTTCTGAAAAGGGCCCTTGGAGAGGAGGAAAACGAAGGGGGATAACGGGCGGGGGGCTCCAGAAGAGCGATGGGGGGAAGGGGGTGTCTTCGGGCGGGAACAGGGGGTGAAGATTGAATCGAAAGCAACGGTGGTCAGAAAAAAAGCCCTAGAACCCAAACTGCCAACCACCGTCCCCTAAATAAAAAAAAATAAAAAAACTCGTGACCAACCCGTTGGTCTTTTAGGGGGAAAGACCCCAAACTTTTTCCAAAAAGGCCTATTCTAAAGAGTGGTGTGAAAAGAGTAAAAGTCCACTTAGGGAAGGACATCATTGAACTGGAAAGGGGGTGGGGAAAATCTCTAAAAAAAAAAAAGAAACTGAAAAAAGGGGGGGGAGGGGAGAGAGATAATGAACAACAAAGGTACATCAAAAGAAAATAGTGGGGGGGGGATCACAAAAGTTGGAAAAAGACGGGAATTGTCAACACGGGGTTTTGCTGAAGGAAATCAATGGGGGGGAAAAGAGGAGGGTTTAATCTGCATGGGAAAAAGGGGGGTGGTTCACGTGCGGGGAACAGATTCAAGGGGGGAGAAAAGCGGCAAAGGGGGTAAACGCAAGCCGAAAACAAACCAAAGGTCAAAAAGGTATCGAAAAGAGCATGACCCAGATTGAAAAAAGAACTGGACAAAGACGAAAAAATGAAGTGAAAATCGGGGGTAGCGTAAGCTGGCCAAAATTAAAAGAGGCGTCCTTTTAGCAATAGCAAAGGTGGTTAAATCAAACAAGGCCCCAAAAAGGTAAATCCAAGAGCGGGGAAGTGAACACCGTCAAGACGTGGAGAAAAAAGGAGGCAAGGTTAAAAAAAAAGAAGACTTCCCAAAACCTGCCTCAAGTTCAGGGAAGACGGGGGGGGGGATCTCCGGCCGGCATTGGGGGGGAAGGGGGGGAAATCGTCCCGGATTGCAGAGAGAGGATTATAAGGATGAGAACTGTCCGAAGCGGGAACAAAACCCCCCCAAAAAAAAAAAAATACCAGGGGGGGGCGCGGGTGAAGAGAACAGGAAAAAGGAACACCCTCGGAACTGTCGCAGGGAAGAAAATCTTTGGGCGGACCCAAAAAAGGAAAACAAACAAGGGAAAAGCACCAAAATGACGTAAAGACGTGTGCGAAAATGGAACGAAGCAAGGGGGAAAAAAAAAACAGACCATCAACACCAGAAAGAACGGAAAGTCAGAAAGAAAAAAATCACCAAAACGACCAAAAAAACCAAACCTCCCGGAAGACACCTTACAGGGCACGGCCAGAAAGAGCATGGGTTCCAGCTGCGGGGGGGCTGACTTCCCCTTAAGCAGTAAGTCAAACGGAGTGAGTCGGAAACTGGGGCCTAGGAAGGGAAAAAAGAAAGGGGGGGCGCGACCAGGAAAAATTGAAGGGGGGAAAACCGCCCATCTAAAATGAGAACAGAGGGGTAGGCTGGTGGGAAGCCTCCACCGGCAAAAATAGCGCCCGCAGCATTGAGGGTGACGGAGATGCGGCAAGAGAGGAAATCAATCCCGGGTGTTCTGGGGTATTAACTGACAGGAGGGAACTGCAACGTGATAATAATGGCCTTCTAACCTGAAAAAACAAAAGAACACAAGGTGACCACGCCTTGAAATGTTCAGTCGAATACTCGGGATGGCAGGACATTTTCGGCGAATCAAAGAAGAAAAAAAGGGGGCGCACAGAAAAAAAAAAGTCCAACTATTAGTGGAAACCTTGGCATGAAGAAAAAAGAAAGGGACGAAAACCAGCAAAAGAGATTTGGGGGGAGGGGGGGGATTGAGGGGTCTAGGGAGAGGGTCAACAACGGATGGAAGAAGGGGGAGTCCCAGGGGAACGATACCGCCGAGCAATTTTTCCTTGGGGTTGATACATTTCGATAGGTCTAAAAGCCGGCGAACAAAAAGGGTTTGAAACTGGCGGAAAAAGCTAGCAACAAAAAAAAGGTTGGACTCAAAGGAGGGAAAAGACCAGGGGGACCTCCAACACAATTCGCCAAAAGGGGGCGGTGGCTGGGAAGGCTGGTACATCGGATATTCAAAAAAAGGGGGCAAACTGGTTTGGGGAGGACTTGGTCGAGTGGGGAAAAGGGGCAAAGTCTTGAGCAGGAGGAGAGCAAGAAAGCGGTGTTGAAAAAGAGAAGAGGGTAAAACCAGCCCTCCAGTTCACAAAAACGAAAATAAAAAAACCCTAAGGGTAAAGGAAAAGAAGCAAAAGCTTACGATCCTAAAGGGGGATAAGGCCCCCCTATAAGCCGGTGCCTGGCAAGGGTTCAAAGTCCAGAGAAAGGGACACAAAAGGTGACTTCGAAGACCAACCACCAACGGAAACCGTAGGGCCATAATGAAGGACGAAACGTAGGAAGATGAAAAAACACAATAAGGGGACAGTTTACCCTAAGGAGACAAGATATGGAACAGCCTTGAAAAAGAGTCGGGGGAAAACCGTTTTCAGCAGCACAAGTAAACATAATTAGAACTTGACTGCAACTACATACTGTGCGGAAAGGGGGACGGAACTGGGGAGTTACAGAAGAGGGGGTAAAAAGAACGGACACGGGACAAAGCCCGACTAAAAACAAAAAGCTCAAAGTCGGGAAAACAAGATTGGAAATGGAGAAAAAAAGTCGTGGCTGGGTTATCGTGAGAAAAGAACTAAAGGGTACTTCTCGGGGAAAAAAACTCGAAAAAAAAAAGTTTAAAAAGGGATGCAACAAAGTCACAAGCGAGTGAAAAGTTGGTGGGGTGGGAGTTGACAAAGATTGGTGGGTAATGGCAAGACAATAAGTCACAACAGGGGGCTACCAGAGACACAATACACTGCAAGGGCTAAAGCAACATGGGGGCGTAGTCTCGCGCAGCTGCAACCACTGAAGAGGGACGATTGAGGAACGACTAGGAATCCTAGCCAGGAAAAAAAAGCACCGAAAAGTAAAACAAAGTGTTGTTTAATAAAACCGAAAAGGTGGCCGCAGGTAAAAAAAAAGGGGAAGGGAAAATAGACCTTTTTATGGGGGGGGGGGGAAGGGGGGGGAAAGAAAAGTAAAACAACAAAAAGTGGGCTGGCCGGGCGACTGGTGCGAAAAAGGTCAAAGGGAGGAAGAATGTGGTGGAGGGGTAGAAGAGGCAGAGGGGAAAAGGGGGGAAGAGGGAGAGATTATATGTGATGGGGGGGGGGGTATGAGAAGGTGGTGTTGGGGGAGGGAAAAAGGGGGTGGGGATAGGAGGGGGATTGGGTGGGGAAAGTGGTTACGAGAGTAGGAGAGTGGGGGTAGATGATTAGTTTTGAGGAAGCTAGGGGCATGAGAGGGAAGAGTAGGGGGGGGGTGGAGGAGGGGCGGAGGAGGTGAGGGGTAGAGCGGGGAAAGAGGGGGAGGAAGCAGGGAGAGCAGAGGAGGAACGGGGATTTCTCGGAGGGGGTAGGGGCGGGGGGGGATGAGGGAAGCGGTGCCGAGTGCGGGTAGAACAAGATGGGAAGTGGTTGGGATTGCAGAGTAGGAGTATTGCGGGAAGGAGGGAGGGGGGGAGGTCTGTGTGGATAGGTGGGTGGAGGGGGGAGGGGTAATAAGGGGAGGAGAAGTAGGTTTGGGGGGAGGGAGATTGGTGGGTGAGGTCGGGTGGAGGGGGGGGAGGGAGAGAAGGAGGGAGGGGGAAGGGGAAGGGGGTTGGAAGATGCGAGGGGGGGGAGGTAGGTGGAAGATTGGTGGGGAGGGGCGGGATAAGTGGGAGGAGGGGGAAGAAGAGGGGGGAGGGTAAACCAAGGTAGGTGACGGAGAAAGGGAAGGGGGAGATACGGGGGGTCGGGAGGGGGTATATAATATATAAATCCAGGGATGGCCAAATACGGGGGGGTCTGAGAGGGGGTGACTTAATAATTCGTGGGGGGCGCTGGAACTGCCAAGCCTTTCAAAAAAAAGGGAAAAAAAAGCGAAACTAAACGACAGGGGGCGCATTGAAAAGCAAAGAGAGGGGAGGGGGGGGAACGAATCCTGCAAGCAAGAGAAACACAACGGGTCAGGACATGGTTTCTAAAAATACGGCGACATAAGTACAGCACACGATAAGCCAAAAAAAGTATTGGTGTGCAAAGAACTGGGGCCGCCAATAAGACGGGGGGAGAAAAAAAACGTCAAAGAAACAAGAGACTGGAGTCTTAAGTGGGGGGAAAAAGTTCACAAGAAAATGAAGGGGACGGGGAGCGTGGAGATTTCGTAAGGTGGGGAACCAGGAGGACTACAAGAAGAAATGGGGAACCCCACAGGAACAAATGGGAAAACAGGGCCCAACAATCGAATCAAACTCACGTTTTCTGGAAGTCTGATATGGGAAAAAGGAAAAGGGACCGAAAAAAACCGAATGAGAGTGAAGAAAAATCAAAAACCAAACTGGCGAAAAAACAAATCTCCTGGCGGCGCGCGTGCGCTTGTGGAATAAATGAGGGGAAAGACATGAAGGAAACGATTTTGGAACAGCGGGGTCTTCCGGGGAAAATTTTGGGAAGCGACAAAAAAAAAAAAGGGAGTAGAGGGAAAAATGTAAAAATCCTTCTTAGAGGAAAGGTCAAAGAAAAGAAACACGCTGTGGTAAAAAGGGGAGCTCAATCTCATCAGAAAAATAAGAACAAACAACGCGCCTCAGGACAAAAAAAAGTGTTGAAAAAAAAGGGAAACGACTCCAGTAGAACCGGTTAGGGGGGAAAGGAAGTGAGCCAGAAAAGGTTGGGTGGGCCGGGTCAACAAGGGTCAAATATAAACCTGGCCAAAAACCAAACTGAGGTGCTGTCGGATGAAAAAATTGGTGTAAAAGTTCCAGATGGAACAAAAAGTCCTTTGTGTTAGACCAGACCGCTGGGAAAAAAAAAAATAACGCAAAACCAAAAAACGTGTGTAACACAACACCTCAAGAAAAATAAATGGGGAAAAAGGGCAAAAAACACAGGGGTAAGAAAAATCTGTGGAAGGGGGACCGGGGGTGGGAAGGGGACCAAAGAAAAAAGAAAAATATGGGCCCGAAGTCCGTTTGGCAAAACCAATGGGGGTGGGGGCTGGAAAGGAGAAAGTCGGAAAACAAGGCGGCGGCCGTATCGGTTTTCCAAAAACCACGAAAATGGGGAACGTGAAGAATTGCTCACAAATCAATGTGCAGGACTGGAATGGCCGAAACCAGGAGGGGAACAGACCGCGCCCCGGTGGAGGTGGAAGGAGAAACTGTCATAGGCGCTCAGGTGGGGGGGAGAAATAGGGGAAGCTGGAAACCACAGGGGGGGCCAAAAAAAAGCCAGTTGGCATTCAGGGAGACATCAAAATGATTAAGACGCCAAAAAAACCAAAAGGGAAGAGGGTGAAAAGTTTTGGGAAGAACAAACAAAGAAGGATGATTGGACAAGGCAACGGAAGTCAAAATGTCCAAGGGACCTAGAATTCAAAAAAAAAACGTGGAATGGAAAAAGGGGAAGCCACAAATCCCAATAAACCAAACAATGGGGGGGGCAAAAAGGGAGAAAAGGCAAGGGCAACCCGGAGAGGGGAAAAAAAACAGGGAAAAATCCGTGGGGGACTGGAAATCCTCTGGGGGGGGAATGGTGGGCATCAAAACCGGAGAAATGGCAGAGAATGAGAAAGTGAGAGGTAAGAAAAAGACGCAAAAACGTGGCAAAACGAAGGGGGGGAAGATGGCGGGGGTAAAAGAGCCGAGCCTGGGAGGATTTTTGGCCCAGTGGAACAAAAAGAAAAAAAAGACAAACAAACCAAGAAACTGCGTGTGGGCTTTTGGCGCAGAGGGAGGGAAAAAAGGGGTGACAATCAAAGATGTAAAAAGGTAGGAGTGTGGCCCCGATGTAAGTTGCAGGAAGCAGGTGATACTAGATACCAAAAACCCAGCCGAGCAAGTCCCAGAGGGAAAACAAAAAACAAGAGACTGCACGAAGACCGGCAGAGGGACTTCCCAAGGCCTGTTTGTCAAAGTGGGGACAAAGAAAAACGAAGAAACAGGTGACCCGAAACGCAAACAGTAGTAGGGGAGGGTAAAACAGTCACAGGGGGAAGGGGGTTCGGGTAATGTGCCTCAAAAAGACGGAAACAAAAGGATATAGGGAGGAAATCTACAGCTAGATGAGAGTAGGGGAGGCGGCGCAATTCCTGGGGCGGTTCAAAAAGAAGGAAAGTCCCATCTAAGGGGAAAAAAAACAAACTAACTAACCAGGAGAAAGAGGGTGAAAAAAGTTCAGCCAGGTCCGCCAAAAGAAAGGAAAGTCAAAACGAACGACGAAAAGGAAAGCGGGACAATTAAGAAGGAAAAATCCCGTATACAAGAAAAAATAAAAGGAAAAAAAAATAAAAAAGAACTTGCAGGTTCCCAAAGGCCGATATGGCGGCCAATGGGGAAAAAAGGGCTGGCCTAGACACGACAAAAGGCGCACATATTAGACAAAATACTCAACAAAAAAATTTAATCAAAACAGACCGGAAAAGAGGGAAGAACAGCAAAAGAGAAAAAGGGGATCCCGGTTTTGGAGAAAGAGTCGACTTGGTGGAAAAAAAAAAATTTAAAAAAAACAAAGAGCAACAAACGGCCAATCTTTCGGGACAAAAAAAAAAGAAGGGGGGGTGGGGAAAAACCAGGGGGGGCTAAAAGTCGCGAGGAGACGCCAACATTTTTGCTCACAAAAAGCACTTTTTGGGTCCCAAAAAAGGGGAAAAAGAAAAACCAAAAAAAAAGAGAACGACATCGAAATGGGCTGTAAAGGGGGAAAAAAATTGCCGAGAGGGGGGCGTGGGGGTTCGAAACCAAATAGATCAAGATTGAAAAAAAAAAGTTGAACGGGAGAAAAAAGACGAATAACCAGAAAAAGCCTGAAAAGCAATAAGCAACCCGGGGGGGCGCACAATAGCGTCGGGGTTGCCTTCATAAAAATGGGGGGACAAAAATCACGGGGGGTAATGTTCAGGGGGAAAAGGGGGTCGTCCCCGCATAGAGTCCAAAAGGGGGAGAAGAGGAGTAAGCAAAAATGCCAAAATAGGAATTAAGATCAAAGCGTTGTAAAAAAAATGATATGGGAGGGGTGATTGAAATGGGCTTAGTCCGAACAAAATGGGGTGGAGGAAACGGCAAGCAAAAGGAGGGGGTGCAAAGAAAGGATTAGGAGATCATAGCCGCAGGGGGAGCACCTTTATAAACCGACTGCCTTAGCGCGAGGGAAAGCGCAACAACTAAAGAGACAAGAAAATGCGGGGAGTAGAGGATGGGTGGGACCAGGAAGGCGCTCAAAAGGGCAAAGAAAAAAACGTGGGGGGGAGCAATAAGGGGGGAAACAATCGAACTGTTATAAAAAAGGGGAAACTAAGACCGACTGGCAAAGGCTGGAATAGACGGGCAACCAGAGCTCCAGTCGCAGCAATACTAAACTGAAGTGCGGGTGCGGTGCATTGGTAATATCCTGAGGGGGAACCCAAAAAAAAACACCGGTCACGGTGGGGATTTTTTGTGGCGGCTGGGGAAGAGTTTGTCAAAAATGAAGATGGCGGCAGGTGGAAAAAACATACCCGTAAAGACCAACAACGGTGAAAAAAAAAAGGGGTTCAAACTTGTTTTGTGTGCGCCAATGGGGCAAGGAGAGATCAAAAACAATTCAAACTGGGGGCAGGAAAAGAGGGGGGTCGAACGGTGGCGCCGGGAAAATAAAACCCGATAAGAATCCAGACAAACCAAAAAACCAACTGGGGAAATCTGCGTCAAGGGACAGTTGACCAATTGGAAAAAAGTCAAAGAATCGGCAGCGTGAAAAAGAGAGAGGTCAGGGGGCTGGGATTTAGTGGCTGCAGAGGGGGAAAAAAAAACGTTTGGAAAAAGACACAAAGGGTGCCCGGTTGGCGCAATGTCGTGGAAAAGGGTAAGAAAACAGGAAAAAGAAAGACGGATTGGGTGGAAATTCGGTGGGGCGTGGGGGAGTGGAGGGGCCGATGAGATGAACCAAACCCCGTAGGAAAAACGAAACTGTCGAAGTTTTGGGAAGACTGTCCTAAAAAAAAAACGGTCAGTAAAGGGGAAAAAAAAGTGATTGTGAGGTGCAGAAAGTCACAAATGTGAGAATTCGGGGGCACCAATGCGATCAAAAGCCCATTGGGTGGGCTTGGGGGGAGAAAATAAGCGTTGGGGGGAAAACGGTGCAGTTGTTCAAAACAAGAAAAATTGGGGGGTCCATCAAGCGCCAGGGAAATAAACAAAAAAGAAGACCCCCCGAAAGGGAAGATTAAAAAAAACCCTCAAACACATTGCTTGTGAAAAAAAAAAGAAACCGCTGGACTACAGGGGGGGGAAATTATTTGTGGGGGAAAAAAAAAAGGGGAACGAGTACCCAGTCAAACGAGGGGGAAAGCATGTGGAGGGGAAAGGGGGGGGTTTCAGGTTTTGACTGAAAAAAAAAAACAAAAGGGTGATGGATGAAAAAGAAGAATGATGCACCAATTGGGAGAAAGGCTGTAAAATCACTAAAGTACGGGGATCCGTTGAAACCACAAAATATAGAAGGGGCTGGGGGAAGGTTGCTGAAACTCAAAAAAAAGAAAAAGGTCCAAGCGGGTGGTAGAGGAACTGCGGGGTGGGTTTGTGGAAGGAATTGTCAAGAAGGCGCCAATGTCGGGTGAGGTGAAAAAGACGCAAAGAGGGTTGGACAAACGCTAAAAAAAAACGTCAAGAAAAAGCTCAAAAAGGAAGGGGATCCATGCTTTGGGGTTCCAAAGGCCAACGGAGAAATCGAAAGAACAAAATGATTGGGGCAAAATACCAAATAGGGGGAGGAACGTACCTGGAAAGTAAATCCGAGTGGAAAGGGAAAAGGGGGAAGCACCCACCCATCATCATAGGCAAGAAAAATCTCCATGTTAAAAAATCCAAAACGGGACTTGGGCAGGAACAAAGGCAAGTACCGGAAAAAAGAAGGGGCCGTGAGCAATGTGGAAAGAATGAGAAAACTCAAAATCCTTCAGGACCAGAGAGCAAAAAAAAAAACAAAAAGACAGAATCAGTGGGGACCCTGCCCATTGGAAGGGGTAAGTTCAAAAGGACCAGAAGGAAAAAAAATTGGATTATCAGTGCGGGATCAACCTTAGGAAAAAGCGGGGGGACTTATGATGGCCACCCGAAAACAAATGAGGAAAGGGGGCCCCGTCCCAAGAAGGGGGGATCGCACCAGACGTGAAGAAAACAAAGGAAACAAGCAGCAAACAGTGACCTTAAGGGCTGTGACGAACACAAGAAGCTTAAAACTGGGAAGCAAAACAGCCCAGAAATCAAACAAGCAATACCCAAGGGAACGGGGCAACGACACCAAGGAAAAAAAGACCAATCAGGAAAAAAGCCACCGCAATCAAGGAAAGGGACAAGCCCAAAGGGGGAATGGAAAGGCAGGAGAATGGAGCCATCGCAAATGGGGTTGACGCTGCGAGATCCCAATGCCGCCAGGGGGAAGGCAGCATAAGGGAATGGAGAATTCAAAAGGATTCTCAAACACGTGGGTGTGAGAGTCTGGCCGTAGTAAAACGGGCCTGGGGGGAACATTCATCGAACGCAGACAGAATGAGCTGGACCTCCTTCCCATTCCAACCCGGGAAGGACAAAGATCACCTGCGAAAATTGGGTCAACCAGGGGGAAAATTTCCTGGAGTTAGTAAAGACCAGTGGGGGAGGGGACAAGGAAAGAATGAGTATGAAAGGCACCGGACCAAAAGGCAAACTAACCAAAATAGAACAGTGTGGGGGAAACCAACTGGTGCTAAAAAAATGAACGAAAAATGTGACTTGCGGGAATGTGGAGGGCAGGGGCATCAACACAAAAAGCGTAGGACACCCGAAGGGAAAGACAAAAAGACAAAAAAAAAAAAAATGTAGTTGAACCACGGTCATGGAAGGGAAAAAGAACGAACCCCAAAAAGACAATGAAATGGGGTTCACTGGGGATTTTCATTATCATGGGGTACAACAAAGGATAATAGAAAATGGGAACCTCCGAAACGCCTACCGGCATGCCTTGAGAGACATTTAAAAAGGAGCAGGACGTCGAACAAAGGGACCTGCGGGAAAAAACAACTTGAGAAAAAGGGGGCATTCGGAAAAAGGGGGAACCTCCAAAAAAACCGGTCGCGCGGAGAGCGGGTTTGGGCTGTTGGTGAGGGTCTGTGGGTAAAAATTCGATGTCAACCCCCAAGAACAAAGGGGCGCCAGGGGGTGGAGGGGCTGTTGGGAGTATCAGCTTTGCCGTCAACAAGAGGAATGTCCACAAGGAAGAGAGGGGGAAGATACCCAGGGGTGGAGAGCCAAAAAAGGAGAAAGACCTCATTTGTTGACGCAGAGAGGCAAAGGGGGCGGGGCCGGCAAAGAGAGCGGTGGTAACAGTCCCTTGATAAAGGTAACTATAATTACCTTAAGGGACTTTGGGGGAAGGCAGAGCATAGACGGAAGGCTGGAAAATTTCTCAAAGGGTCCTCAAAAAAAGAATTTAGGGGTGGTCTCCATTTGGAAAACCGAACGAGAAGGAGGACTGGGGAACGACCAATAAGGGAGAAGTGAGTAGAAACAAATAGTCAAAATGATCATCGTTCAAAAGGGAGTATTGAGGGTTGGGTTTCCATCTACGGGCGTACGCAAACACAGAAATGAAAAACGGGAAAATGGCACTGAAAACTACAGTCTAAACTCGGGGACACAGCGTTACTTTACAACTCGGAGACAAGGGACTAAACTCACAGGGGGACAACAAGGGGACCCAGACAAACCCGACGGCCCCATAAAAAAAGAAGACATCGTGCAAACAGAGGGGGTTCAAGATAAAGAGGCCGAGTGGTGGGGGGGGCGAGGACTCCCAGACAAGGGCACGTTAATCACAGGGGGAAAAGAGATAAAAAAGGGGAGGGGGAGCAACCCAAAGAAAAAAAAAAGCATGGATCAGGATTGGTCACAAGTAAGAAAAAACATGGCTCGGGGAAGAACCGAGGCTACCGCCAAGGTTTGAGGATTATCTCGCGACCAGCGGGAAAAAAAAAAAAAACGGGGGATTAAAAAATCCAGGGCAGGAAGAAGGAAGCAAAATCCAACGAAAGGACGAAAAAATGGGGGGGTGGAACGAAAAGGGAAGAAGGTCATGCCGCACAAAGTGAAAGGTTGTATTGGAGTTTAACAAAAGGGAAAGTTACTGGTGGAGAATCAAGGGGAAAAAAACGGCTGCAACGGCAGGCGGTTCCTATCGAATAGAAAAAACAGAGGGAAAACTGAGAACACCTATGGGATTTAGGAATTTCTGGATTGGGCTTAAATGCAAAAGGTTTACGGTCCCCCAGAAATTCCAAACCGAGCGAAACGGCGACAGGTGCAAGTGCCAAAAGAAGTCGTAAAGAAGAGCTCACAGGAAAAGGAAGTGAGGGGGGGACACAGCTTATTATTCTAAGGAAAAAAAGGAAAGACGCGTCCCTAGAAGGGGGGAAAAGGGGAAACACAAGAAGAAAAAACACACGGGGGGCACCTGTACCCCCAAAAGAAAGGGAGAACAACATTCAAACAGCGTGAAAAGACCAAAAGGGGTGGTTAGACTAAAGGGGACAGACATGTAAGGAACGTGAAGGAACCGTGTGTGCGGAATGGAAAATGGTAAAAGAAGCAAGGCAAAAACAAGGGATTTGAAGGAAAGTGTTTCAATCAAGCAAACTCCCACGGGCGGGCCATAACGGCAGTGGACCGGCAAAAAAAATCATAGGTTGAGGGAGCAAAAGTCTCGTGGGGAGAAAACTGGGGGAAAGACAGGTGGTGAGTTGCCAATGACCGGAAAAACCGGAGACGAGTGAGGGAAAAATTATCGTACCTCAACCATGATGAGCGCTATCCCCCCGCACACCGGAACAGCGGGTTTCCGCTACGGACTTCGAAGGGGACAGTTGGATGGAAAAACCACCACAACGTAGGGAGGGGAAATAGAAAAAGAAGGGGCGGCTTTATCGTCAAAAAAAAACAGCTGGTAAAAAACGTAGCTGGGGGGAAATACGGGTCCGGCAGGAAAAAGATAAAGAGAAAAGCCTCAATCGCGCAACGGGATAACAGAAATGAACTGACGTCCAATATGAGCACTAATAAAAGAAAGTCAGTTGGAGGAATGAGGGGGGGGGCCGGGAAAAAAGGTCCAAAAGATAAGAGGGGGGGGGGGACACACAAATGGTGGCGAAATAGAAATTGGTAACACCGGGGTTTGCATGAAGCGGCTTGGGGACAAAAGCTGGGGAAAAAAAAAAGAAACATACGCCCACCAAACGGGGTTCTCCACAAAAGAAAGGCCAAAAAAAAAGGAAGAAGAATGCGAAAATCAAAAAACAGGGTGGGGAATGAGAAAGAATTCCTTGGGGGAGGGTAAAAGTGGAAAAAAGAAATAAGAGACCTCTTTAGGAGGGGCCCCGTGCAAGTGGTCCTTTGGGGGGGGGAAAAACACAGAAAGGTGGGTTCTGTTCATGGCCCGGAGCCGGGTTCCCGAGGGACCTCTGACGAAGAGGGTTTAAATTCCGAACATTAAATTTGAAAGCGGATACCAAAAGGACACATAGGCCTTAGAAGGAGGCGCCAAAAAAAACGCAAAAAAAGTGGAACAGAAGAGCAGAGATTCAAACTGGCAAACTACAAATGGTCGGACAGCGGGGGGACGAAGAGGGGGATTGGTCAACCATGTGAAATCAGACGATCATACTTAAAGAAACGCAACAACAGTCGGTAGTTAAAAAGAAGGGCGTTGGGATTCAAAAGGAAAGGAAGGAACAGCACCCGAACCACCAGGACCATTGAGAGAAGATCAACAAAAGGAACTGACCTTGGGTAATCAAATTAAACCACCAGTTTTTGATCGGGCCGAAAATGGGGAAAACGGTGGGCAAAGGGGGAAAAACTGTGGGAAGACCGTTGGCGGCGGGTCCTGGCGCCCAGAATGGTGATAATAGGGGGGGAAGGAAAAAAAATCGCTCCAAAAAAAATAAAAAAAGGGAGCCGTGGAAAAAATCTCGAAATAAGCAGCCACACTTTGGGAGGGGAAAAGGACTTGAAGAGGGGGGGGGCTGAAAAAGGAAAAAAACAAAGGGTTAATGGTGCCTTTGGAAACCAAAGGACACCCCGGCCGGGAAAGACACACCCAAACCCAAAACCACAGTGACTCCGCTTTTGCCCTTGGGATACAAAAAAGCCAAGAAAAGTGGTTATACGTAGGCGCTTGGGGTAAAAAACCAAGGGAAGTGCTTGAGCGTGACCATATACCAACAAAACCGGAAAGCGGAAATGTCCAAAGAACACTCACCGAGCTGGAACGGAACCGGAGAAGGTTCAAAGGGGGAAGAAAACCGTTGCAAAGATGGGGTGTTTGAAGAAGATCAAACCAGATAGCAAAGCCTTGTGGGGGGCCGAAAAGGAGCCACAAAGGAGGTAGTGGCAGTGTGACAGGAAAATCGTTTTTCATTTGTTGCGTCATGGGCGCAGAACGAAACACTCTGTTAAGCACTGAGAAGGGGTACAGGAGGGGTTGGAAGAAAGGAATGATGGGAGTAGAAAGCGCAAATGGGTCTTTTCCAAAAGAAAAGCTTCCACGGAGTGGTCTCGAAAAGGTTCAAAACCCCCCTGAAAAGTGGTGGGGAAAATGAGGGAAGTCAAGCAAATAGAGGGACTTTGCTTCGCCCCGAAAAGGAATAAATCAACAGGGCAAACAAAAAGAAAAGAGTAAGCAAAAACGCTCTCGACCGCACAAGAGCCGGTAAGGGGGGGAGGGAGAGATCGGCGGGAAAAAAAGGCAGAATGAAATAGCTCTGGCTCTTCACCGGCGTATCGCAACCGGGAGTACCGACTGATCAAACCCTATTAAACGGGGCAAGGAATACCGCGGGAAAACCAAAAGAGCAAAAGGGGTGAAGACAAGAAAATCGAACGGTTTGGAAAAGAGTGTAGAGAAAAACCAAACTACTCGACGCGAAAAAAAGTGTGTCGCGCAGTGAGACAAGGAAAGGATATAGGTTTGCGGAAAAAAAAAAAGAAAAAAAAAAGAGGTTGGGAAGAAAGAAAAAACGGGGGACCCAGAGGGCCAAAAAAAGGGTGAAACGAAAAAAGGGGAAGAAAAAATCGACGTCCGAGCAAGGGGAGAGAAAAGAAGGAAAGGGTAGAATCGGTGGGAAAGAGAATGAAATCTCAATAACCAAAAAAGAGTTCAAAATCGAGGGGGGTGGGGGGGCGAAAAGGGGGGGTAAGGAAGGTTTGGGCAAGTGGGCAACCGAACCATTTGGAAGGGTTGAGTGAGGGGGGGGGGTCTACCTAAAACGAAAGGAGGGGGGGGATTAAATACCAGGAAAAAATTGACAAAACGAAATGAAAAGGTGTGAGAGGAACAACGAAGCGGGTAACGTATTTGGAGTTGTTTAGGGGGGGGAAGGGGACTGGGGGCGTCAACGCTTGGGGGAGGGCACCACACCAAAAACAGCACAAAGAAGGTGGAAAGGGAAATAAAGAATAAAGGGCCGATGGTGATCCAAGTTGAGGGACACCGGAGGGGAGGCGCTAATGGAGAAGGCAAAGACAAGAGGAACCGGGGGGCCGTGTATAGAAAAAAATATAAAAAAAACATGAGGGTGCAAGGATTGGACAACAGTACAAGCAAGAAAAAAAAAAAAGGGGGGGGGAAAAAATCCTAGGGACAAGACACCCGGTGAAAGAAATAACTAGAGGACGATGGAAGGGGGAGAACCAGCGAAAACCAACCAGGAAGAACAGTTCAGAAAAAGCACAACTGCCGGAGTGACGGGGGACTTGGGGGCCAACAGGGGGAAGGGGGGCAAACGAAAAAGTCCCACGTCACCCCGGGAAATTGATGGGGTTTGGGGGGAAAGGATAGGGCTGGGTGGGGAAAAGACTTTGGAAAAATGGCTTAAAACCATGGGCCAAAACTCAAGCAAAAAAAAAGGGAAAACTGGGAAGGTGTGTCTGGCGGGCAATTTGACTCTGGGGGGACGGAAAAAAAAAACACGATGAGGTAACCCTGGGGAAAGACAGCCTGGCGAGGGGGGTCAGGTTCGGGGGTAACCGGAGGGGGGAACAGACCGTAAGACGAACAGGCCACTTATAAAAACCTCTCGGAAAAACGGGGTGAAGAAGGAAAAAAAGGGAATGGGAAGGGCCCATATCACAATACGAATCAGTATGATCTATATTGCAAAGAGGAAGGCGGGGAAAAAAAGGCTTTTCAGACATCCCGGGCAATGTTAGCGAGCAACGTCTGGGTGAGTTGGGGGCAGGGCAAAACTGGTCATGGGGGGGTAAGCCTTACCCATTAAAGAAAACGGGGGGAAGGGGGAAAAAAAGAGAGGGGATGGGTGGGAAAAAAAAAAAAAAAAAAAAAAAAAGGAAAACGGTAGAAGATGGGGAAAAAGTATTCACACCCTTTCTAACGGCTGAAAGGGAGGGGGGAAATTGTTGGCTTACGCAGAAAACTAAACGAAGTGGTCAGTCTCAAAGCAGGGGGGGGGTGAAAGGAAGAAGGGTGAGAAAACGTGGGTGCTGAAAAAGAAGGAAGGACGTTAAAAACAAAGGGTTTGGGGCGAGTGTGATGAACGAACGTTAAATGGAGAAAGATTTTCACATCCGAAAGGGAGAAAAGGGACGAGAACCACATGCCAAAGAAAAGAATATAAACCAAGAATAACCATCATACAACTGGGGAGGTGTTAAAGGGAAGAAAAAAAAAATTTTTAAAGAATCCCGCTAAAAAGGGTGGTTCAGGCTTTCAGAGGGGGGGTTAAAAAAGAAAAAGTACACCGTGACCACTAGGGGAATGGGAAAAACAAGTGACATTTGCTCAATTGGGGTTGTATAGCGCTCTCAAAGAAAAAAAAAAAAAAAAAAACAACAAGGGGAGAAGGAAAGGGAGTGAAAAAACAATGGAAAGAATGCAAATCAAAGAGGGGATACTCAGGTGGTACAAAAGGACAGCAAGGGGAGGCGGGGAAAAAATTTTTTTTGGAGGAAGGAAACATGGCAAAGGCGGGTAGCTAAAAAGTTCGTGGACCAGGGCAAGGGGGGGGTCGGCGTCCCAGGGAGGAGATGCCCAATAAAATACAACTAAAAAGAACAGGCTCAGACAACTAAAGAAAAAATGACAGAGAGGAAGCAAGGAAGTGGGCACGTAAGTATCAAACCAGGTAAAAGTTGGGAACGAAAAACACAAGGACAGGGGCAAGAATACGCAGAGTAAGACGTGCTACTAGGTTCAAAAACGTGAAAAGATCTAGGGAAAGAGGGAGAAAAAAATGCAGGTGGGGAAAAATCAACTCAAAAAAAGGGGGGCGAGAAGTGAAAAAAAGCCAAATGGCATTGAAATTCCACACCGGGACAATCCAAGCAAGAAGAAAAACGAATTCCCCAGAATCCGAAAGAACCTAAGCTTACAAAGCAAAAAAAAACAGGAAGGAGGGGTGTGGAAGAAGAGAGGGGACCCCCAAAAATGCACGTAAAACATGATTCCACCCAAAAAAACCCAAAACAAACACACACCTATAGAAGTTGGGAGGAATCAGGGGGGGGAGTCAAATAAAGCGGGAAGAAGGTGGGGACTTAAGGAAAAGACAGGAAAGACCACCAATCCAAAAAACCATGCTCAAGAAAGAAAGATTGTGGAGAGCAACAAAAAAGCAAGGAGGCAAAAAGGAAGACGGGCCAAACAGGGGGAAGTGTTAACTCGGATGAAAAGCCAAGTCATTAAAACAAATAAAACCAGCACCCGAATAAAAACAAAGCAAGAACGGGGACAGGGGACTTTCCGAAAAACCTCAACCAAGCACGAAAAAAAGGGAAAAAAGAAACAACCGCAAATACCCAGTCCAGGGACATCCGTCATGCTAGAACATCCAATCGAGGTGGTCTACCGAAACGTCCATTGCGGAAGGGAAGGGGGGCTCGAAGGAGAAAGGGTGATGGGTCCAAATTCAACTCAAACCGGGTTGGGTATCACTGAAAAAGAAAGGAAAAAGGAAACCGACAGAGGACGTAGGAAAGCAGACTTCTGCCAATAGCGCCGCAGAAAGTATAGAACTGAAGACCTAGCAAAGGGGGAAGCTCAATGGAGTCCCTTATTGAACTAAAAATCGGGGGGGAAAAAAAGTGGCAAGCCAAAACAAGGGAGAAACTAAGGAACGTCAAGTGAAGACCAAAAATAGACAAGCGTGTCCCCAAGCCTCAAATGTTGGGAGAACAATCAAGAATGGTAGGGGGGGGAAATTTTAGGAGATAAAGCAGACCGCCAGGGGGCGCGGCAAGAACCACACCAAGAAAACGCCAAAGGAAAACTTACAGAATCAAAAGAAGGAAATCCAAAAAAAGCGAAAGGGAGAAAGTTGCAGGGGGGAAGGGAGAATGGTCTATTATTGTCAAATTTGATAAGTTAGATAGAAATTTGGGAACACAGGGAAAAAAAGCCACCCAAAAACCCCACAAGAAGGGTTCACTTGACGGGGAGGAGGATCTCTTTCGGCTGGCAAAGGACTGGGGGTGAGAAAAACGGGGGAAAAAAGAGGGGGAACCAGATACAGGGATACCTCGGTGGGAACGACCAACCTGCCGGAAACCAGGTAGAGAGGAGAATTGGAAAAGTTGGGGAGGGGGGGTAAAAAGCAGTCCCAAAAAGTAGGAGGGGTTAAAAAGCAGAGGGGGGGCGTTTTGGGTACCTATAGAGGGGCCCAAAAGGGTCCCAATAGGCATGTGAAAAAAAAGGAGGGCCGTAAATAAAAGGGGGGAGGAATAAAAGGGAGAAAGGGCACAGCCTCAGGGTCGCCAGAGTACTACGAAGGGAAATGACGGAACTTTGACCTGCGACCGGGAATGGAAGGGGGGGAGGTAATAAGAACCGTTCCTTCAAATTTTAGAGAAACCTCAGGGACAACCGGCAGGAAAGGGGATTCCTACAGGGTCGCCTTTTAGGGGGCTCGGTTTGGGAAAAAAAACCACGGATAGGAGGGGGACAAAACAAGAAGGGAAGACTTATAAAAAAGAAAAAACAAGTAGGCAAACAAAGAGAGACTGGTAAAAGAGCAGCTTGTCCAAAAGGTGAGTGTCCCGGGGGGACAACAAAACCTAAAAAAGGGGGAAAGTGGAGACTAACGTGACTAAAGACTGCCATTCGACACACGGGGTTGCAAGAGGAAGAGGATTCATCAACAAAGGGGGAAAAAAAAGGAAGGGCCAAAACGTGAAAAGACATGGCCTGCACTCTTTCCAGAGCGTGGAATGGGGGAGAGAAAGAAGGGCGGGGGGGTAATCGATACACGCGAAAGGGGAACGGAAGTGAGAGGGACCAACGTATAAAACAGGGGATGGGATGGAAAAAGGACAACAAAAAACGTATAAGGGGGGGGTTTGGTTAAAAGGGCAAAGTTTTCCTTTCAGAAAATAAAACTTGACCCAAGGGGGGATCAGCTGAAGGAAAAATCAGCAGGATACGCCAAGGGTGTTGACAACTTAGGACTCGGCGAAAACGCAAAAAGCGTGATGCCCGCAGGAAAAAAGAGGAAAGGTAAAAGCCCCCAGAAACTTTGTGTGAAAGCGACCGTTTTTTGGGTGCAGAGGAAACAGGCCCGCACAGTCAACAAACTAAGGGGAGGGGGGATGTACCCCAATGCAAAAAAGGGGTGAAAATCAGCAATCCCGTGGAGGACGGAGGGGAACCAGAAGTCAGCACGGAAATCGGGAAGGGGAGAACAACTACGGGGCAAAAGGGGGTGAAATTATTCGGGGAAGGAAACGAACTACCACAAGGGGGGAACCAAGCATTCACTCGGAGAAAACAGGGGAGAGAAAATAGACATTAGTTACAAGAATAGGGAGGTAATGCCGGGGGGGAGGAAGAAAGCTAAGCCGTCAGGAGGGGGGGATCAGACCTTTGAAGGGGGAAAAGGTCAAAAGAAATACGGGGAAGGGGGCGAGGGAAAAAGGCCAAACCACCACAATTAGGTGTGGGGGAAAAGGACGGAACAAGATGCGAAAAGGAAAAGAAACATTCACAGCGAATAGTATCTTAAAATGTGGGAAAAGGGGGAAAACGCAAGGCCAAAGTCAATGGACTTTTGGGGGAGGGGGACGGGGGGAAACCTTTTTTTGGCAATATGGGTTGACAAAAGCAGAAAAAAGGAGCAACCCGCACAAAGTTGGTAACTTAAATTTTGTCCCCCCATCAGCCAGCAACAACTCAAGGACTGGGGGAAGGTTATTGGTATAGAGGGAAAAGGTTGTGACCGCCCGAGGGAAGGAGAAGCATCGAAAGACTCCCGGGAGAAGAGGGAACGTACCAGGGGGTGTGTTACAAAAAGTATCACGGGGTGAAAAAGCGCTGGAAAGACCAACTTGGATCGGGGGAAGAAACAAGAAAAGACGAGTTAAACAAAACGAGAAACCAGAGGGGGGGGACATCTGGTGTCTCGGACTTTCGATAAAAAGAT
>Ga0179593_1691753_pt1 | contig 23045 bp, 38 predicted proteins | sample CZODoug2_1_08_16_FD_185931 | JGI IMG/M metagenome (GOLD analysis project Ga0179593, IMG submission 185931) | Vadose zone soil fungal communities from Angelo Coast Range Reserve, California, USA - CZODoug2_1_08_16fungal (PacBio error correction) | ecosystem: Environmental > Terrestrial > Soil >...
CGGGGAGGGTTGAGGAATTCACGCTATCAAAAAAAAAAAAAAAAGTCTAATCGCAACCCAAATCCCGAAAACATAACCCCCTCAACACACAGGACTAGAGACTCTACGCACAGGAGAGAGTAAAAGATCCAATAATCATGCAAAAAGAAAAAAAAGATATCCACTTCCGATCACTAAGGAGGACCTGGAACATATTGTGGAGGTTTTCTTCCCATGAGGATTGTGTATAATCTGCTCAGGAATGCGCGGTATCAATGGGAAGAGGGCCTATGGGTCAGGCCATGGGTGACTGGAGTGCTTCCACACTCGGAAAACGTATATGGACAAAAAAAAAACTCAGAATTACGCCTGGGGTGAACACGCGGCACTTCGTCACCTCAAACGAATGGCTAGAACAGGTACTGGTATTAATTGGGAAAGGATAAAGTCTTTCGGAACGTATCGGTTGATGGGGGTAAATAGAAATCACCTATTAAATTTGCAACAGAGTGTAAGGGGGGACCAACGGTGAGATGTATTTGCAATGTACCATTGGAAAAAAAAAAAAAGACTCAACTCCTTCTGTAGTTTACGGGGGGCTGAAGGGAAAATCAAGAAAAAATTTGGATGAGGTGCTTCCGTGTTCCACTTCAAAAATGCTCATAGAGAAGTCTGCTAGCTGGGGGGGGAACCGGTTTTGACGTTCAATTGAGGATTGTCAAAATACCCATAATGTTCGGGCAGCGATTAAGGAAAGAGACCCTTGATTGAAAGAACCAACATACTTCACAATATCAGCTCGAAAAGAGAGTGATGGACACAGCTAGCAAGATTAGAACAGGGCGAATGAAAGGTGGTCGTTTTTTCCACCACTATCCACATTGAGATTCAAGCCACTCGCAAAAGGAAACGTCGAACAAGTGAAAACTGTGATGAGTGCCCGTTCTGTAGTGGGGATAATAAAAAGGAAACATCTCGCTTGTTTGATAACGTACCTAGGGGGGAATAATCGGGGTATTAAGGGAGGGAGTGCGTCAAGATGAACTGCACAGTAAAATTGGGAAGTAAAACTTTTCTCCATTAAGTGTGAAAAGAACCTGAACATGGAACCCTGGAAATGGCCCCCCACCAAAAAAGAGACACAAACGGAGAAAAGGGAAGACTAGAAGACTCACGCATTGCAACCGGAGTCGAAGAATTGGGTGCCGGGCCTGGCTGGCAAGGTTCCTCTAGGGGAAAGAGAAATACAAAAAAAATACACCTTATGTCAATGCGACGTAAAGGACAATCGCTCTGACAGAGGGGAAGCACAAACAAACGTAGAGGTGTAAAAAAGAGAGGGACATGCTTTAAGGTATCTGGTAGGGGGGGGACAGGAAGGGGTAGGGAGGATGGTTAAATGCCATTAAGACAGGCAGCAATGAAGAAAATTGTTAGGAAGGGAAAGAATGCTGCGCACTCCGGAGGCAAGAGTTGGGGGCAGGTTGTCCTTGTTGGGGTTAAAATGGGGGGAAAAAGGGTGATTTTCACCTTGCACGGCATTTAAATTCTGCGGCAAAAAGGAGAAGGCATGAAGGGGAACACATGAAACAAAGAAGCACTGGTATTTTTTCCAGTAAAAAACCCTGACTACTGTCGGGTTGTAAGAAAAGGAAAAGGATAAAAGCAGGGCCCTCATCAACTCAGAGTGAAACGTGAAGTATCTAACTTTGATCAGTGGAGAGATTAATACCTCCAGGGAAAGGATAGTGGGGATACGACAACGTAAGCTGCAACGGGGGGAAGGGGGGACTAAGGAAGAAGGCTTTTCACTGTAGTCCAATAATTTTGGCAGATGCCTCGGTTTCGAAGAGGGGGGGTGGGGGCGTGTGTTTTTGGAAGAATCAATTGCCAGAAGGGGCTATAAGAGGCTGACCCGAACAGGGGTTGAGTGTGGCACATTACTTACTCAGGTCTAATCAACATTTTGGAACAAAAAGGAGGGCAGAAAGGGGAAAAGCTGTGGGGTCCCCAATGGGGGTGAAAAACTACGAAACACAGGGAAAACGTTAGGCTGATCCATCAGCAAGTAAAAATCAGGGAGTAGTTTGAGTCTAGTGCCACGTGAGGAGAAGGGGAACATTGCATGGAGATCTCAAAGAAAAAGGAAACCAATTGCAGAGGGGGGACATGGTTCTGGAACTTTAGATCTTTCGCACTTGGGGGGAAAGGACTTCCATTATTATTACATGCTATCTAAATAACCAATCCATGGGGGTTTATGATCAAGGGTCACGAATGGGGGGGAATCATCAGATAGCTATAGAAGAGTGCCAAGCATAGGGGCGAGAAATTATAGATTTCGCGGGTTCACGAAGCAAGAAACCATTATACCCCATCTTTCCCTCCAGAAGGATACTAGGAGGCATGTTCGAATTTGGTCGGTCGAGAAAGGAAAAACCCAAAAGACTGAGGTATTCTACCAGAAACATCAAGGGTCAACGTTCTCTCCAATTTAATGATAGGAGTTTCTATATGGGGCAGTGTGAGTGTTATTTGGGGAGACTAATTATCATTGTAGGGGAAGAGAGGAAAGCGTAGAGGGGTTATGGGTTTCCCTTCTCTCATTGGCAAGGGGGGGAGGAAGTATTTTTGGGGGGGGGGCGGGTGGTTAAAAAAGTTAATAATGTGCAGAAAGGAAAAGAAGAGCAACACCACCGGAGAGGGAGGAGGGGAACCGTTTTTAATGCGAATTGTCAAAAAAAACCAGCACCGACAAACTGAAAAACACCAAAATAGAACATCTAACACTCTCGAGAATCTACGCACTAAACTTGGCTAACTTCGGCACGTCAAATCATGGAAAACTCTCTAAGTGCAGTCATTGAAGGGGTGGGAGGACCGGGGTTAAAAGGGGGTGGTGGAGTGGTTGTCACCATCCCATTAGTCGTGTGGGGGGGGTCTGGGGAGCGGGAAAAAAATGCCTTTTCAAGTATCCTCGTCGGGGGGAAGAAGGTTGTCCGCCATGTTGCGGGGAAGGGAACAAACCCTAATTATCACTAGAACCAAGATTAGAAGATTGTCTCTGTAGGAAAGAGAGGGTTAAAAATAAAAAATCTGGAAATGTCGACTAAACAAATGTAAGGTTGGAACTGGTGGAAGAAATACGGAAAATAAACGTAAACAGGAGGGGGTTAAGGGGGGATAAAGTAGACCAAAGGAGTCTATGAACTGGAGGTGGGTAAGGGGGGAGTACCGATTGGGAGATAGAATTTGTAAAAAAAAATGCCTCCCACTAGCACGGGAAGCTACAAAAGACTTTCCTTAGCAGTTACACTGGGAGGAGAAGAAAGAACTTTCCAGAGGAAAAAAGTAGCTTGTGGTCACACATAAAAGCAGGGATAGGAAGAATATGTCTGCTCTTGGAAACTGTGTGAAGGGGGAACGTTACTCGTGTAGGGAAGTGGCAGCCACACGAAATGGGGGGGGGGGTACAGCTCAAGTAAAAGTCGGGCCATGATTGGAATGATTAGCAAGAGTCCCCCAAGGATAATCTAGAAACAAGCAGTGGGAAGATTTTACATACGGGCGGGAAGACTGATACGACACAGGAGTGGGGATTCAGTTGTCAAAGGTTTTTAAAAAACTATCAACATTCTGGAGGGGAGAACAGGGGGGGGGGGGGGGAAACACCGGTGCAGGACCCTTCAACATATGAATGGTTTGGAGGTGAAACGGGAGGGTCATAGGGATTGACTTACTTTAGCATTACAAAGATTTTGTGGATGTCAAAACAGAAGGTATAGTTTGTTATTAATGCGGGGCATTGTGGCGAAGGGAATGGGGGGAAAAAGGGGAGGGTTTGGACAGGAACTTGGGGAAAAACTGAAGTGCAGTAGTCACCGGAAAGTCACTGTTAACAGGGTCCTCAACCAAAATGCCAAACGAAACAAGGAGGGGAAGAGGGAATCAGAGAAAGGGGAACAAAAAGGTCACTCAGGCGCAGACATTGGGAATGGACAAATGTTGCCGAGATTTCACCCAACAAAGGAAACATGTCCTGCCTCGGAGGTAAAAGTAGAACCAAATATCTCAAAAACAAAACCACACGAGAGGAGAGTTAGAGGAACCTGGGGGTAATTAACGGGGTCGAGGGGAAGGGGGGTAGGGGAATCCGCCAGAAAGGGGCCGAATCCGCCGGAAAGTTTGAGGGGAATTAGTTGAAATGATGGGCCTTGTCCGGAGGAAGAAGAGGCCTCCTTGAGGTGTCGGTTTTTGGTGCGAGGAAGGAAGGTGGGGGAAAGGAAACTTGTGGAAGGGGAAATGGAGAAAGTTAGAGTTTTTTCCCCTGTCAAATGTAGGGAAGGCAAGATCACAATCAGGAAGCAAAAAATTAATTTTTGGGGAAAGGAGAAAAGCCACCCAATCGCTGGGTGGAAAAGGGGACTAAAACGTAGTCATACAATCAAATAAAAGGGACCATAAGAACACATCAGAGGGACGCCAAACGGAAAGGGTATTACCGATAATGGATGTGATGCTGATGAAAGAAGATTGAAGGGGGGAAAAAGAACAATTGGAATCTTCAAAGTCCGCGGAAAGATCAAATCAGGGACAAGTGGCCATAGAGGGGTTTCACGACCAACCGGGTGTCGAGATGTAGTGGGGTGGTGTGCTAATAATCAATGGGGGGAAGAGCATAAATTGGAGTGGCTCGACCTCTGGTGTAGGCAAATTGAAGAATCTTACCGCCTTAAAGGGGGCCCGCCAGGGAAGACTAAATTGTTCAAGTTGAAGTGGGTGGGCCACAAGATACACAGGGGTGGGGAAAAAAGTGGTGCTTGGTTTGACGAAAGAGAGTCCGTTGAGTTCGAGGCTCGTAAAGGGGGGGCGGATGGGATATCGAAATAATGTAAAAATATTGCAGAAGGGGGAAGCTGTGCTTCTCTGTTCAAACAAACGATAGTAGACGGTCCAGTTCGTTGAAAAGGAAGGCGAGACCCAGAGTTGTTTAGGGGGGCGCCATTTGAATTGGGAAAGCAGCAGATGCGGATTGGAGGCATCGGGAAGACCCCCCCGGGGGGGGTATAACCGAAGATAGAGGATCTGAATGCCCTCCTCAAACAGGAACATCTAAAAGCAGTATCCACTAGAGACATTGGGGAGGAAGGGCCGGAGATAGATCCCCAACCACGAAAGGGGGGGGTAAAGGACTACCCAAAGGATCACAAGAATGTACAAAGGGATCAAAGGATGAGCCAGTGGATATAGTGGGGCAGTGCTGGGGGAGTTTTAAGGTCTGGGGAAGAATAATTTTGTAAGGCGTAGATAGTTTAGGTATGGTTAAACCTGAAAGAAGTTGGGGGGGGGGGGATTAGATGGGGGGGTTGTGCAGTGTAGCTCTGGGAAGGACAATAAAACGGAACTCGACAAAAAAAAAAAATGACCTATGTAAAAGAGAGGGAAGGGTAATATTCCTCGTCCAAAAAAAAAAAGAAAAAAAAAAAAAGATCCCACCCGGCAAAATGTAGCAGAAACATCTAGAAAAGGCTATACGTACTATAGAAGCGGCGACGGGTAGGGGGCAAAGACAAAATCACAGGAAAATGCACAAATATAACTGCAGGAGGAAAAAGGGGGGTAAAAGTTGACATTTGACTGTGGGGGGGTAAAACATGGGGGGGAGTGTGGGGTGGGCTCTACTCGGAAGGGTCGCAAGGCTCCTCTGATCACTGGCGAACGGATGGTGGAACAGGGTTCGGCGGGGCATTCCAAAGAGGTCCAGACAGATGGTAGTGCGCCAGCTGAAGAAGTGGAAGGGAGATCTGCTTCTTCCAACTCCACCAAAGGGGGAGGGACCTAAAAACATTGTTAAAGTGTAACGAAGAAAGTGTCTACTTCAATAGGGGAAGGGAAGGACACAATGAATTACATTCTGCAATGCAAAAAGAAGTGGAGGTTTGGAAAATTCCGCTTTATTATAGCAAGGGTGATAAGGAAATCAAACTAGCACTCAGACTGAAAAACAATCGGAGTTCTGAGTGGAAAGAAATCAAGCACTCAAGGGGGAAAGCGGGGATGGTGCGAGCTTGTGGAAAACTCAAAACGAAATGAAGAATATGAAGGGGATGCTATCTTTGTAAGTTACGGAAAAAAGGACTTACTTTTGCACAATACAGAAGGGGGGGAGGAAGAGATTAACCGAGAAATTGAAAAAAGGGGGGGGGGGGATCTTAAAACAAAAACGCACAAACTAATCATTCGAAACAAGAGGAGACAGGGGGTGGAAAGTACTGAAAGAGAGCCGGCAGGGGGAGAATGAAAGTTTGTGTTTTGAAACATCCACCTCCCGGGGGGATTCCAAAAAAAAAACAGCATCACTCGCACTGATAAAATGGGAAACTTCAAGGGAACGCGTGTTGAGGGCCAGAGGGGGAAAAGGGGGGGTGGGAAACGTTAGACATACAAAACTTGGGGGGTTGGCTTTCCTAACGGAAGAAAAGAGGGAAAGGGGGTCCTTGCTGTGATCATTGGCGGAAGGTGGGGGAAAGGTGAAAGGCAGAACTTAGGTAACCAAGGGGAAACCTTCACCATTTCACTTTGAATTAAGGGAAAAAACGAACAACCGTAAGAGGAAAAGGGAAAAACCTAAAAAGCAAGCATTCAGACAACGGCGGATTCCAGAGGATACATGAACAATGAGTGAAAACTGGCGGGGGAATTTAAATTCATGGAAGACGGGGGAAGATCGTGAAACGCACAGCGGCAGCGATCAAAACAAAAAACGGTAGACAAGAAAGAAGAGTGGGAATTTGGGGGTACGAAAAGGGACGATGCATAAGGTGTAGTGAGAAGGAAGAGAAAAAATGAGTTTCCAGGCGAAGGCCAGGAAAAGGGCAGTGAGGGGGGAAAAGAGGGGAAGGTCCTGTCCCCTAGGAGACCTTTTTTAGTGAGGGGGGGGGGGACGGATGAAAGTTCAATGGTAATTGCCTCACCGGTTGCACTTCAGGGTTTGTAAGTAAAAAATGAAATTGGCCCCTTGATCTGGACCACAAGCAGGGATACAACTATTACTTAGTTTATCGACAGTTATTAAGACAAGAGGGGCGTTTGGGGTGCAGAAAAGAAAGGAGAGCGCAAACGGGCCCCTCATATCAAGAACAAGTGAAGGCGAACGGGGTGGCGAGTGAAAGGAAATTTACTAAACGAGGTGGTAGGGATGGAAAACTGAGGGGAGATTTCACTGGGTAAAAAGGGAAGAAAGACTGAAATTGCTTGCCTAGGTTCCAACTTGTAGTAAATCTCAATTCAAAAAAGACGTGGTTAGAGTGTGGTGGGGGGGGGTGTGCTAATCAGCAATACAATGCCTTGTTATAATTGGGGGGAAGGGGGCCACACCCAGGCAGGGGGGAGGGGGTTAAAAGTCCCTCAATCTTAGTCAAATTATTTACAAGAAGGGACGCAGACGGAGTATCAGAAAATTTCAATTGAAAACAAGCGGACCAAAGTATGAGGGGGAGAAGGTAGAAAAGGGACTCAGTGTAACAAGATCCGGAAAAAGTAAGGGAAGGGGGTCAATAGTGAGAAATGTTAACATGGTAAAACTTGAGGAAGCAAGGAGGTAAATTCGCAGTGGGGAAGAAGTCCTCATGGTGGGGTCTTGCTTTAAACCTACTAAGTAAATGAAGGGGGTCGGACTTTGACAGGGGGGGGGAAAAGAGAGCAAGTACATTGGAGGTCCGCCATTGAATGGGGGGATGTGGAAGCACAGATAGCGGATGACAAAATCAGGCTCATCGGGGGAACAAATGAATAGAGAGGAGGGTGAATCTTCAAGAAAAAAAATATTAAGACACTGGCCCCCGTAATCCGAGGGAAAAATGGGCAGGAAGAGAATATAGCCCCCCCCTAACTACAAACTACCACCCTCCACATCAAGGTAAAACTGGACCGCCAAGTGAGATTAGAAGAATATAGTTTGCAGGGCTGGAATGTGGGGTGTGAAGCCTAAGGGGAAGGAAGGATGAAGAAGGTTAAATGTTTATGGTTGGTTCTGCTAAATTTGCGGGGGGGGGTGTGAGTTTTTGTTGGGGTGGCGGGGGGGTGGACTAGAGGGAATATGGCAATTACACACGTAAACAACAACTTCATTAAAGGCAAATATAAGAGAGGTTAAGTTGCGATAGAGCACGAGAAAGAAAAAAAAAATACCCAGGCGCCAACCCGTCAGTGCTAAGAAAAATAGAAGCTATAAGGGGTCTACGTCTAAAGAGGGGCACTTGTCATCAAATTCAACGTGGGCACACTATAGAACTGGGGCTGAATGGGGAGGACCGTGAGGGGGGGGGGGGGGGGGCGGGTGTGCAGCCAGGGGGGGAGTTGTGGGGTGATCTCTTCTCATGTCGAACATGTTCTCATCGTGCCGGGGGGAATAGGGCCTCCATGGTGCGCGGAGGCATTCCAAACGAGAGAGACTAGAATTTTATCCACTAGCCGCGAGGGTTGGCGACTAGATGAATTGAGAGGACACATAACCCAAAATGTGCAACCAGGTACTGTATTAAGAAAGGGGGGATAAAAAGGGAAAGTCTGGAAACCTTTCAAAGAGATTATAAATACATTCTTTCCATAGGATGCGTGGTAATTAATGCCGCGGGGGATATTGAAGGGTCTTGTAAGGAGACGAGCACTCGACCAAAACTACGGTCAGGAAGGGGACACTGAGGAAAGTCAGTCACTTTTGGCAAACTGGAGGTGGTCAAAACAACGGGAAAGAGGAAGGGATGAAGCACTTTTTTACGAAACTACGGTGACGGTAAGGGGAGGAGTATTTAGAACAGAAATGGGGGGGGAGGAATCTCAATTATAGGGAGAAGGGGGGTACGGGATGAGCCCACACATTGAAACTAATCATCAACAAGAGCTGGAAAAACGCGGGTGGATAAGGGAAGCTATACAAATCTCGCATTTAAGCTTCGGGGGAGGTGTTCCCAAGCCCGAGGTCCTTCAGGAAGCAATAAAAGGGGAGCGGGGAGGTGAAATGACAACTGTAAATCTGGAGGGGAGACACGAGGGAAAGGGGGGGAAAGGACTACTTCACAACAACGCGGAACTTGTGTTTGGTTGGGGGCTTTCATAGAGGCAAAAAAGGAGGAGAGGGGGCCCTGGGGGGATAATTGTGCGTACAAGATCTGGGAAATCAGGGTGGGGGAAAAAAAAAGACTTTTCTCCAAGGAAGTGAAGACAAGGAAGGTACCGTTCCTCTCCACCACAACTCGACAACCGACCCGTGGGGGAATCCAGAAGGGCGTAATCAAAAATTGCAGGGTATCCTGGCCTGGAGCCTTAATGATTTCCTGGCGATTGAAAAAACTACACCTTCATTCACTCGAAATCGTAATGAGAAAAAGCGGCAGACGAGAAACTCACAGAAGGAGGATGAATAGAGATTGCCGTTGTAGGAAAAGGTTAGAAGGGGGGAAGGGTGTATTGGGAAAGGGGTATCCGAAAGAAGCATTGGCCAGTCCATGCCCAGGAAGGAGTGAGGGGGGAAGAGGAGAATTGCTCGGAAGGAAAGGGGGGAGTTTTTTGTGTTTGGGGGGGTGGCGAATAGGGGGGAATGGTGAAGGTGCAATCCCTGGTGAGAATTGGTGCTTGTTTGGTCCAGGAAGGGAGGGACGACAAAAGGGTACCCCAAGGAATACTTTGGCCGATAACGGAGGGTACTCCAACCATCTCGGGGGGTAATGGGGAACTGTCATCTCAAGAACGTTGGGGATCATCAACATCAGGGAAAGGGGTGAATGGTAGAAAATGTGGATAGGATTAGGGGAGAGCCGAGGGGATATTGTGGGGGAAAAAAAAACAACTTGATCACTGAAGAGTCACTATTCTGGGAAATCACTGGGGGGGTCCATAATCTGGGAGCGAACTTTTTCAGAGGGATTAGTTTGTGATGGGGGGTGCTAATCATCAATCGTTCCGCTGTTAATATCTGAAGGGAGGGGGCCGAAAAAGGCATGGGGGCGGGGAGAATTAAGCCTCTCTTAACGTCAACGGAAGGAACTACAAAAGGGGAATGAGCTCTGTGCATTTTCAAGTTGATACAAGAGAAAAGACACAGTAGGAATTTGTGCTTTGAATTTTCAGTAACTCGGAAGTTTTATGGCGAGTGCAAAGGGTGAGTGAACAGCAATGGACAGGAGCAATCTAATTTGGAAAATTACATCCAGAAATTCAAGGGAGGGGAGGAAGTGCTCCCTAAGATGAAAGGAACAGAAAACGAAGATCGTTTTACAATCAGAAAAAAGTAAGGGGGGGGGGTCCCATGTCACGAGGGTGAGGTGGAAGGCAGATATCAAGTAAATTCGTCATATCTTAAAAGTGAGCACTGTGAAAGGGGGAGACGAGGGTGGGACTTAAGCCGCCAACCATGTAGAACTTCAAGCCGCGAGAATGAGGCCAGTTTCTCCTTGACGAGAAAACCCACCCAAGACTACAGGAGGGAACAAACGCACCCCACATCAAGGTTGTTTCCCAAACGGGGACAAACCAGTGTTATGACATTTGAAAATTATGTGCTGAGTGTTTGATTTGGACGTGACGGAGTTTGGAGGGTGGATCCGGCTCCGTAATAAGTTTGATGGTTTAAATGATAGCATTGGGGGGACAAGGGGGGTGGGTATTGTTGTTGGTGCTGTGGGGTTGGAGAAGGTCAGAGAAAAGAAATGAAAAGGAAAGATCTCGCTGAGAGGAAAGAAGATAGATCTTCCGTGTTTGCGAAATTCGAGTGAAAGAAAAGAGGCACCAAAATCTAAAAAAAAAAAAAAAAAGAAGCAGAAACCATAACCACTAACGTAGCTTCGAAAACGACACTTCTCTACAAAAGATTCAAAGCTCATAGAAACCTGCAGAAAGGGGGGGGGGGAACCGGGACTCGGGGGGGGGGGTGGGTTTCAATCCGACCCAATGGGGGGGTGGTCTCTCGGGGGATCCATAGAGAGAATTCTGCTTGTCCTGAAGTTTTCCTCGGATGGAGGAGGCAACCGAGGAAATTTAAAAAGGCAAAACGCCGCTTTCCTCCCGGGTCGAGAAGGATAGAGGATGCCACCTCCACCCCGTGAAGAGACATAAAAAGGTAAGTGGTATTATAATCTTGTATAACTACGTGGAAAGTCTAATGGTAAAAATCCCCCCCACAAAGAAACACGGGAGAAGAGGAAAAGTAACGATTCATTCTGAATATGCAATGCGGGGTAAGTTGGGAGTTCCTCTGAGAAAGAAATGTGTAAAGTTTGAACTCACTAATCAGTACGCAACTCCGAGTGGTACTGGGAACATGAGAAAATCAAATCACTTGGGAAAAGGGAAAGGAGGGCTGGGTGGAAACAAACTTCACTTGAACGATCAATAAAAAAAAAAAAAGGAGAAAGGAAGGTGATACCTTTTCTTGAAGTCAAAGGGAGACCAGATCCAGTTTTTTAGGTTTTTTGGCTAAGGGCCGATCCTTCATTTAAGCTTTGTGGATGGGAGAGCAGGAGCATTTTGTAGAATTCATGTTTGGGAGGGACAAAGGGAATGCTTTTCCCCCTACACCAGAGAACCCTTAATAGTCATGCGCATTATTGACACACCACAAACATCTTCAGAATCTCGAAAATGAACAGATATTGGAAACTACATAAAAAAAGCAATAGAAAGGAAACTCGCTTTCGGTTTACCCTCCACCCCACTGAGTTCGGACAATCAGACTACACTGGACAACAAACCCCCCCGGACCCCTCCCGTGACGGATAACTGAAAATTAAGAGATTTTTATGGCCGTTCTGGTGAAAGGAAGTTGGCACCTACAAATCAAGATTGGGTTTGGAAGAAGGGGACGCATTAAGAGGGGTGGGAGGAATTGAGGGGGGTGAATGTGCGTCAAAAACTGGCAACAGGTGCAAAAAAACAGAGGGACAAATGAAGTGCCAATGGAGGATGGAAAGGTACATTTCAAAAACACCGACCCAAGAGGGAGAAGGAAGCTGGGCGGCAAGAAACAAAGAGAGGCTTAATTTCCTGGCCGTCCCCCTGGAAAAGGGATGTTAGGGGATTAAACTAATCACCTAAAACCTTCATGTACTGGATCAGCTAAAGAAGCTCAAACAACTTAGGGTTAAAAAGGGAATTTGCCGGCGGTCGTTAAAAGGGGGGGGACAGATCCGATTTTACATGAAATGTGTGGGAGTGGGGGGGGTAAAAGGGGGGGAAGGGAAAATCTGGCCAGGGATTATTGGTGAGGAAGAGGGGTTTAAATAGGTTAAAGGCGGATGAACCACGAAGACGTGGTAAAAAGTTTTGTGGGTGGCAAAAGGGAGTGGAAAAAGTGTGAAGGGCCGCCCAGGTTCACAAGGGAAGGGGGGGAGGGAAGGGCTTGTTTAACGAAAAGGCAATTTGAAAGGTTCATGGAGACCAAATTCCAAAACCCAGGGAAAAAGGATTAAGGTGGTGCGCCTGAAGGAGTCGAACGAAAAATAGCTTGGTGGGAAAGGTGAAGAACGAGTATAAAGTCGAAACGGCCCTCATCACCTGGAAGGGAAAAAAAAGCTAAACGGGGGGATCAGGGCTAGTGATGCTTGACACTCAAAGGGGCGGGGATGCACACTAAAATAAAAACGCAGGGAGGGGGGGGTGACTTGAAAGCCTAAACATTCACAGTAAGGTTACAAACTCATCAAAGGTCATTTATTTTCAAAATGAAACTTGGGGCAGATGTTTGTGAAGAGGGGGGGGGGCTAATCAGCAAAATCAATGGATGGGAATAGTGGACTGGCAAAAAGACCCTTGAGGGGGAGGGGAAGGGGGAACCATCCAAATCTTAATGCACCTTAAGGTTTCACCAAAAAGGACGTCACCCTTCCTCAGCAATTGGAGTTGGGGAGAAAAACGATGATGAAAAAAGTGATTTGATGGGAAAAACTAAAAAAATGTACTCAGTTCCGGAAGTAGTTTGGGTCGAAGGGAGGAAATAACATGCTGGACAGGGGAAGGAATAAAATACACCGCCTGGCAAGAAAATGGGACACGGGATTCAGACCTCCCTAAAATGAAGGGTTCACAGAAAGAGTTCCATTATCGTGTTATACAACTAAGAAAAAGTACCTTTGGTTGAGGTGTGGGGGGGGAGGAAAGGGTATGTGGGGAAAGGCCTAATCGAGATGACAACCCTGTAGGCGCGTTGGCTCAATAAGCGGGTGGAATTCCCTACAACGCCTCCATTGAGTACCAATCTGGGCCCGACTAACAGGGAAATTAAGGGCGGAGTTCAAGAGTAATAGAAGCCACCCAAAAGATAACTCCCTTTGATTACGACAAGAAGTGGAACTGTCCCCATTAATGGAAAAGGTGGAAAGAGTTTCTGCCGTTGTTTGATGGTGAAGTGCCGGAAAGGTTATGCCGAATGAGTAGAAGGTAGAGGAAGTTGAGGGAATGTTTTTCTTCTAAAAAAGGGGGAAATGGGGGATTAGATGTTGTGGGGGGTTTTGGGAGAAATGCAGGGGGAAGTTCCGCATCAAACGGGAGAGGACTAAAACACCCACACGTATTATGTCTGAAAAGAGGGAGAAAAATCCGGACGGGGTGTTACATGGGGAGGGAGCTAGTACACACACCAACAAATGGGAATAAGAAAAAAAGAAACATGCTACAGAAACCAACACGAGACACTCGATCGCAGATCACTAACTGCGGGAGAATCGGCGCTCCATCAAAAGGAAAGCGGCTTGCGTAACTCAAATTCATCGACATTAACCCGGTAGCCCTGTGAAGAATTTATTGGTGTTGGGTACTTCCGTAGCGTCTATGACGTTGGGGGGTGGTTCTCTCTAAGACTAGGGAAGGAAAATTCTCGCCTTCGAATCGTTCCGTGGGGTATTCGTCCATATTTGGTGGCCAATAAATGGTGTCAAAATCTTGGGGGAATACCACAAGGGGTGTGTCTTATAAGTAACCATGCGTCCAGGTTCTAGTGCCACATGAGATAATCTTGGCTTATGCAAAAAAGGCCGCCTCACCATGGCACTGGTTAAGGGGTGGAGGGAATCGTCACTTTCCTTTGATGTGGGCCTCGGGGTTGGTAAGATCCTCCTCGCACTAGGCTTGCGGTTCTTTACTCCTGCTTTGCCTGGGTTGTCATGGAGTACCTCCCCATAGTTACTTGCTCTGCATTAGAAAAGAGGGGGGAAGTTACGCAAGTAGGTTGGCAAATGTTGAATGGGTGTTGTGGGGGGGGGGTGGGGGGGCGGGGGGGGGCGGGTGGAATGCGTGGGGGGCACGGGGGTGGGGGGGAGGGAGCCAGGGGGGAGGGGCGGGTTGGGGGGGAGGTCATGATGACGAGGGGGAGTAGAGGGTGCAATTAACTAAAAGGAGTTGGGGGAGAGAGGTGGGGGGGGGGGGGAAGGGGGGGTGGTAAAGAGGGGGGGGGGTGGGGGTGGGGGGGGAGGGGGAACGGGGGGGGAGGGGGGGGGGGGGGGGAGGGTGGGGGGAGGGGGGGCGGGGGGGGGGGGGGGGGGGGGGGGGGGGGGTGGGGGTAAGGAGGGGGGGGGGGGTTAGAGGAGGGGGGGTGGGGGGGGGGGGGGGGGGGGGGGGGGGGGTGGGGGGGAGGACGTGGGGGGGGGTTTTAAGTATATAAAAGGAGAGGGGGTAGGGATAGGTGGGGGGAAGGGGGGGGGTGGGCGGGGGGGGGGGGGGGGGGAGAGTGGGAGGAGGCGTGAAGGGGGGGTGGGACGAAGGGGAGGGTTGATTTTTGTGCACGGGGGGACGAGGGGGGAGGGAGTGGGGAGACGGGGTAGATGGTCCCAGTCAGGATATGAATGGGTCCTGTTACACTGAGTTTAATCAAGCGACCACTTTCACGGGCTAAAAAAAGTAGGCAGGTGGTTCTTAAAACTTGAACAATGAGTCTGAACAAAAAAACTCCGGGTTGTGATTAACGTTAATGTTGTTAGTGGGAAAGGATTATTTGACTAAACTGATTTAATATCGGGTGCATTAGAGAGTAAACCAGGTACGCATTGGGAGGGCATGGGAAAAACTAAAAATCGCACAAACTAGAACAGAGGGAGAGGACATTATTTGAAAAGCCAAGTGAAGTCTAGGCGAAATGGACGTAGCAGGGGGTTGGGGGGGGGGGGAGGTTGAGGGCACACCAAAGCACAAACAAAAGATGTGCTTCAAAGCACTCGGCTGGGGGGGGTGGGGGTGGGGGTGGATTTTTTTGGGGTGGGGGGGCTTTTGTTTATTTCGGGGTGGGGGGGGGGTTCTGGGGCTGGGGTGGGGGTGAGGGCCGAGGCCGTACTAGCAAAGAACGATCGGGAAAAGGGGTGGAGGGGAGAGGAGGGGGGGGTTGAGCTTAAGGGAAAACAGGAAACAACGCTTGGTTTTGGCAAGAAAGAAACGGGTGCACATTTGAAATGGCGTGGGTAGGACGGGCACAGGGGATCCCGTTAAAAAGGGAACGGGTTAAAATTGAATTGGGACAGGACTAAGAAGTCAGCTCAAATTAAGTGGCACAAAAAAGGAAAGGATGACTTTCAATTTTCAGCTTTAAGGAAGAACAAAACAAACCGACAACAACGGGGGCAAGGGGAAAAAAACGACTCCCAGTAAAACGCATTTCAACTCACTGCAGAACTATTGCACTGGTCCTAGACGGGAAATTCTTTCCTGGCGGGAGGTAACTATACACTTCTTATGTGCAAAAGCATCATAGAAAAACGGCGAAGATGTAGAGGGTTTTGTCCGGAGTTAAGGAAAAAAAAAAGGTACAGGTAGGGTGAAGTGTAGTTGATTTTAAATCACCAAAAAAGAAGTGGACAGGAGCAAGGAAGGGAAAGTGTTGGGGCCGAAGGCATTTCAGAAAGGAGTGACGCAGGGCCGAAAGTGTCTTATTCTTGGGGGTGGCGAAAGGGGCTGGTTGGGGAAGTGCGGCTTCTCTTACACATTCATGTGGAAGAAGGGTGAAAACAAGGGGGGGGGGGGGGCTGTCAATTCATGCAGGGAAAACGACACAAAGTACACGTGGCTAGAAGGATATTTGCGCTCTCCTTTACGGGAAGAAAAGCAAAAAGCAGGCGTGTTGTATTGTCTACGGGAAGATTAAGGAAAAAAAAAGAAGTCACTCAACAAATCAGATGGTAGGACGGTGATGGTCATGTGGAGTGTATGCGTGACGAATGTGCTGATCTTAGGGAAAAAAGCAACGGGGGAATTCAAACCCGGCCTGGGGTTCTTCACAGACAGAGGTCAAAAGGGAGGGGGGGCCAATAATCTTTGAAAGAAAAAGGTTTAAAAAGGTGGGGGGTTATGTTTGTGTGAAGGAGTGTGGGTGTAAGAAGTCAATCAATGCCTCAACTATCTAATTGAGAGGGGGGAAGCCCGGAACGGGGGGGAATGGTGAAAATATCCGTGCAATGGAGTACTCAAATGTTGATAGCAAAATTAAGGCGCAATACAAACCTCTGAGGCTATTGGTGGGAGGGTTGGGAAAAAAAAAGCAAGCAAGCATGAGAAAGGGTAAATGTGCTGAATTTTGTCCTGTTGTAACTCAGACAGTCAGGAATTTAAGGGGAATGGAGGGAAAAGGGACTGAGGGAGGAAAAATTGGAGATAAAAAAGTTTAATTTTACGATTAAATCACTGGCATATTCATGTAGTTGTATGGAGGAGACGGGACATGGGAGGGGTAAGAGATGAAGGACCTATGAAAGACTTTGAAAGGGAAAAATGGGGGGGAATGCATCTAGAGGAATACCAAAAGAGGGGTTAAGGGGAGGGAGGTTACGAGGTGTGTGAGCAGAGAGCGAGATACCTCAGAACGCGCATCGTCTGATAGGGTATATAAGGTACTCTACCGGGTGGGAAAGAGATCGGGCAAGCAGGGGAGTAAGATCGTCCAGCGAATTAGACGCGATGAGTCGAAAAAGGGAAAAGATCGAAAACCTTACTACTAAGGGGATGAAAAACTACCGGCTCACAGACAATTCAGAAAAAGGAAGGGGGGATGATTTCAGAAGATGGGGTGCAGTGAGGGGGATTTTGATTGGAGGCACTACGAAAGCGCGAAGTGTAGTGCGTAGAAAAAGGTTAAAGGGAAGGGTGATTTAATGTTTTCCTGCTGCATTTGGGGGGTGAATGGGTTTTTGTTAATGTTTGACGAGCTTTAGAGGAAATAGGACCAACGGTAAGAATAAAGACCAGAGAAAAAAAAAAGGTAAGGTAAAAGAGAGAGATCTTCAAGGGGGGGGGAGGGTGGAGAAAAGAATTCAACACAACCACAAAAAAAGCTGCAGGGGAAGGAGAAAAAGAACAAAAAAACTACACTCCTAGTACTCTTACACTTGCTAAAACTCGAAAAATCACATTACAAAAGAGTCTAGCAAAAAAGATGGCAACTGATTAGCAAAAAAGTAACCGGGGGGTTAGGGGGATGTTGGTGTAAAAAACGCCATTCGGGGGGTGGGGGGGGGGGTCTCTCTATTCGGGGACAAGGGAAAATGCAATCTGAGGAGGGACCAGTGGTCTTCCAGGGAAAGCGGGGCTTAAAAAACGCTTATCGCATCAAGTAGCCACTGATGCATCATCATAATAGATGAAGTCAAAGGGTCTGCACTCTGCGAAGAAAGAAAGGGCGAAAAGAAAAAAAAAAGTACTGAGGTCCTGTGGTAAATATCTGGGGAAAGAGGGACAGTTAACGAAAAAAGAAGGGCGAAGTAAAGCAGCAAGAGGAAGGGAGAATGTGGAGGTGTAGTTTAATTCAGTTGTTGGAAGGTGAGGAACCGAAGGGATGGGCATAAAAACCTGCGACGAAACATAAGGAGGAGTTGGCAAGGAAAGGCAGGAAAGAAAGGGGATATATCATGTGGCGTAGCTTACAAACTTCAACAAGAAGAAGAGGAGGGAGGCGGGGCTGCTTTGTAGAAATCGTTAGGACGGATGGGGGCACAATACACCATTAATGGGGTCGGCGCAGAACTAATTAGTATTAAAACAGGGGGTTGCGAAAACAAAAAAAATAGGGAAAAAAAAATCAATATCGTAAAACAGAGGCAGGGAAAGGAGGTATTTGATACTTACATGAAAGTATAAGACGCACGCATTGGGGTGAAGATCTGTAAGTGTTCGGTTTCCAAAAGAGGAAAGGATGAAAGGGGCGGCAAATGAAAACGATCCTGGCGTATACAGCGGACGGATTGGGGAGGAACGTTCAGGGGGAATGGGACCTACGAAAGGTTGGGGGCTTCCTAAAGAGCAGGGGGCGTAAATATTAATCGTTGTGAGGGAATTGTGTGCATTGTTGGGGGCGGGAAAGAGTAATGGGTCGACAGGGGGTCATTTTGAGCAGAAAACCATATGTAAAAAAAAGGTGAAAAAAAAGGGAATGGCAGCTGGCAGATTCTTTAAAAAGTTTATCTCAGCCTCACAGTTCAGACCAAACACCGGAAACCGTCGAGACTCCGAAGGGGGGGGAAACAAGGCAAGGCTGCAGTACGTTCCGGGCTGGAACGATGGCGTTTACAGAAATAGATCAACTGACTCATGTACGTAGAAAAGGAAGCGGAAACAAGAACGGCTCAAAAACAGATGAGGAATGGAGATTGGGCCGTGGTGCGTGAACTAAATTCAGACGGATTGAAAGGAATTGGTGGATTAGTTTAATATCGGCCAGGAAGAGGGGGGAAAAGTGGAGAAGGGCGCATGGAAGGGGGGTTGCTGGCAAGCAGGGGGGGGGAGTAAGGAAAACAAAAAGGTCGCGCCGGAAAGTTGGGGTCGTTTTGTTGGGCGAGGAAATTAAAAGTGAAAGGGGGTTAGCGAACGTGTGGCACGTACATTTAGAATGTGAGGGTTTATCAATTGAAAAGGGGTTCAACTGTGCCTAAAAGTAGTGACAAAACAGGGGATCAAAAAAGTAATAACTATAAGTGCGGCGCAGAGCGGTCAGTATAGAGCGCTAAACGCAGAGAGGGGGAGTGGGGGCCTAAGTCCAAGACATCATGGAATAATCGGTCCCAAAAAGAGGGGTGAGGGGATAGGGGGGGCTAAACGGTGGAGTCTTGACAGGTCAAGGAAGAGAAAAAAAAAACGGGAGGAATCGCTGCGTCGCTATGTCAGGGGGAAATAAAGTTTCTTGTAGGCCTAATATGCGGGGAACTGCCCTCTGGGGAGGAAAAAAGTTGATTAGTTTGGTGTAAAGATGTGGGCAGACAGAAAAATGGTGAGATGGAGAGCTTTAGGTGCGCATTGCACCCATTCTCGGTTAGTTGGGGGGCTAATTAAGTGGAAAGCAAGGATCAATATTACTCAACCGATAAAGGAGAAAAAAAAAAAATGAGCAGGAAAATTCTTCTTGCGACAGGGTAAAAGTAGCCACAACGCTACCGCAAGCGTGAAAATTGATTATGAAAAAATATACCTTAACGTCCGGAAAATAGGTGGGGGAAGTGGCGCGTGAGAAAATGTTAAAAATGAAAGGGGGAGAAGAAAGGATATGGGGAAACTACGGGGTCAGGACTAGAACAAGGGGTCTTTACCTAGACTCCAAGAACGATGAAGTTGAAGAGACGTCCAAGAGAGGGGACACTGACGGAAAGTACATTTGCTTAGGTCCGCCAGACGAAAAGGGGCTGGAAGGGGGGTTAGGCAGCAATCGAGAGTGACGAAACCTAGGTCAGCTCGCAGTGGGTGGCAAATGAATAAATTTTAGAGCGGTGAGATACCAGTCACCGGCACAACCATGGGGGGCGACACCATCTATGGGAGAGCCGCTAGTATATGCAAAGAGGATGAAAGGGATAAGGAAACTTCTTCCTCACGTATCTAAAGTTGCGGCGAACTCAGCCGTCACATCCAAAAAGGGGAACGTGCGCTTGCAAGTCATAGGTTGAGGAATGCATTATTTTGGCATTTTCTTGAATTGGGGGGGGCGTAAAAAAAGGAATTGGTTTTTTGTGGGTTTTTGTCCAAGGGCTATGACAGCGTAGATTGTATAGGGGGTAGTTGCTCGACGTCGGCATTTGCCGGGGGGGGGTTGGGGGGTCATTGGGGGGGTTTCTATCGGAATGATTGCAACACACAGGAGATGCTCTCTTGAAAAAAAACAACAAAACAGGGGCTAGAATCTCCGTGTTTAATAGGAAAGATTAAGAGAAGATAGTCTATATCAACCAAAAAAAAAAAGAAAGGAAAAAAGAGACCTCTGGACCAAAAGGTATCATAACCAGGAACTCTGTTCTACTCTCAGAAGCACTAAGAAGCTTAAATTCTAAGGCGGAAATAAAAAAAAAAGCAAAGAAAAAAGTGGGAACAGCTAATCATTAAAAGTGATACTTTTACCATTGGAGTTTAGGTGGTTACAGGACTCCGTCGGGAGTCGTGTCTGGGGGGGGGGATCAGGTCTTCGGGATAGGAGGACCATCGACCTAGGAGACGGCGCGTGGCAGATGGGTAAAGAATTTGGCCGGGAGGGGGAAAAAAAAAGATCCCTATATGGGGAAAGAGCTCAGGGGAGGAAGGGTCCGAAAGAATATGGAAAGAGTAAAACCTCAATTGGAAAATAAGAAATGGGGGTGGATTAAATTTACTATACGATATGGGGAGGCTTTAAGGGGGAACTCCAGTCCATGGAGAAGTAGAAAAGACATCCGATTACCATCTGGGAAAGGAGCAGGGGCGGGGGGTTTACTCAAGGTTGAGAAGTTGGAAAAGGGTGAGTTAAAATTTCCTTCACTAGGCACTAAACTAGGGGGGGGGAGAAGTAGAACTGGGACACGGATATAGGAAAGAACTTGAAGGCCTTAGCATGTGCGTGAAAAGGGGGGGGGGAAATAAGCTGGAACATTTCTCTGGGCAGGGCATGGGGAGAACCTGGAAGGTACTGGGGGTTCTTTGGTGAAAATAGCACACAGGAAAAAGGGGCGCGAAAAGGGGTAAGGGTAAGCATAAAGGGACAATGGGTCTATTGACCACAAACATATAACATAATGTTTGGCATCCTTCGGGGACACGAAAAGAGGTCGTGGGAAATTACTTTAAGCTAAAAGTGAAAGGTGGCATAAAAAAGAGGGAAAAACCCGGAAATGGGGTATCTGATTTCGACCATTGTTGGCTGTGAAGTGGGGGACGTTTTTCTACATGGAAAAGGCACGATGGTCTCGTCATAAATCAAAACAGGGAAACGAGATCTAACAAAGGAACAAGAACGAGGAGGGTGCCCTTCTTGGTGGGAGGGGGAGGAAATTGGCACTAACTAACTAACGCGCTTGGGGTGTATAACCGGAAATAATTATCGGTATATTGTCTTGGGGGGGTGCCGGGGTCGAAGATCGGCCGGTAAAAAAAAAGGGGAATGGGGAACAGGAAAACAGAAGGGCTCACAAATATTAGCTGCACAAGGGAGGCTGACAAGGTGTCAAAAATTCAAGGAAATAGGGACCGACGACACGCAAAAAAACCGAAGCGATCTGTCTCGGACTCCTACGCTATGCATTCATTTCAAAAGCATCTTAAGAGGGAGGTGGCCTGGCATGGGGGCTCAATGATGGACGGAAGGGAACTATCATAACCTTAATGTGCACATCAATCGTACGGGCAGCATGGCAGCGGCAATTCATCAGTAAAAAAAAAAAAAAAAAACTGAGGAGGGATATAGTAGGATCGGTTGACGATTTCTATGGTAAAGGTAGGGATAGTAAAGGCAAATCATTGCCAGGGAGGCCGAAAAGAGAAAGAAAAGGTGAGTCGAGGCGTGCAAAGTGAAGAGCCGCTTAAAATGCTGCGTTGTCGTGTGGGTGGCGGGGGGGGAAAGTGAAAAAGGTGTCGTTCTAAAATTGGGGCTTGGGATAAAAGGAAGGGTATGTGTTATTCACAAAACCGGGAAAAAATCTCAGCAAGGGTCATCGTGGGGCAGCAGATGGAAAACAAGGAAAACGGGGAGGTGGGGTGGACGCGAAAAGAAAAAACCAGAAACGGCGTGTGGTATGGAAGAACGAGTGGTAAGGAAATTCTCAAAAGGGGGCCAAAAGCAGGCAGGGTAAGGGAGAGTTTACGGGGTAGCATGGGAGATGATGTGCTTGAAGAACTCTCGAAGGGTGGATTGGAAAAACACAAGCATGCAAAAGTATCTACTTAACTTGTCCTGGCACTTGGAACATTGTTTCATGGGTCGAAGACCTGCCCCTCTCAGGGGGGGGGGGGTAGCTAAAGTGGGGGGAGGAGGGTTGGTGTGGGCTAAAACAAACAAAAGCCAATTAATCTTATAAGTCTATGTGCTTCAACACATGCGGGTAGGTGGGAGACTCAATCTAACGTACCTTCAAAGGGGGAGAAAAAAAGCAGACCGGCCTCTCTGAGCGGTTCAGTGAAGTTGAATCAAGAAGACTACAGAGAGTTAAAGGAGTGGTGATTTTGTAACACGACCGTAAATTTAGTGGGACGAGGGCTTCGTGTGGTGATAACAATTGGGCAGGGGTGGGCATAGCCAGCAAAGAATGGTAATTACACGCTTGAAAAAAGGAGAGTTTATTCTGAAAAAAGATTGGGGAGGTTAAAGAGCTTTGCAGAGTTTATAAACCTTAAAGATACCAATTACAGTTGTTGGAAGGAGCAATATGTCCAAGGGGATCAGCAAAGAGCAGCTAATGAAAAACGGACGCTAAGGTGCAAAAAATGAGTGATACCATGTATAGAACGTGTTGTATAATGCAGCAGACCAAAGGAGGAACTCAGCTGGAATAGAAAAATCTGGTAGAAAAGGGGGGCCGACTTGAAAATTCAAAGGAAAAAAAACACTACTAGGTGTGAGACTTCTACTGCAAAAAACAATGCAATGGGTTAACTCACGAAAAAAAAAAACAAGGGTATGATGATTGGGGTGGGGGAAAGATGAGGGAGGGATTGAGGGATTTTTGCCGGCAAGGGGAAGGTTAAAGGGGTAGTGCGTAGCGTAGAAGGGTGAGGAGCTGGGGGGAAGGCTAAAAAAGGTTTGCCGGGGGGGGTTAGAAAATGTGTGGGGGGGGCGGGTTTGAAGAGATTCGTGCAATTACAAAAAGGAG
>Ga0179593_1393763_pt1 | contig 23044 bp, 26 predicted proteins | sample CZODoug2_1_08_16_FD_185931 | JGI IMG/M metagenome (GOLD analysis project Ga0179593, IMG submission 185931) | Vadose zone soil fungal communities from Angelo Coast Range Reserve, California, USA - CZODoug2_1_08_16fungal (PacBio error correction) | ecosystem: Environmental > Terrestrial > Soil >...
CATAGAAAACCGAAGAGGGAAAAAACAAAACGTCGGATCAAACGTATTAACCGCTCCTGGGAACGCTTAAGCATAGAGGGGCCCGATTAAAAACAGGGGGGGGGGAAGTACAGCGTCGCTTTTCAACTGCGGCTTGGACCCTTTGCAAGAGAATCCAAGAAACGGGAAAGACGCAGAAAAACTTTATGAAAAACAAAAGCAACATGACACACGGCAGGGAGGGGACGGGATAGCAAAAAAGCAGGAGAAAAAAAAAACGTCTCCAATAGCTCGGACTGAGGAAAATAGACCATTTAGAAAAAGGGCAGAGAAGCCGAAAAAAAGCGGGGGGTCGCTAAGCTTGGAGGAGGATAGGCTTTACTCAGGAGGGACATGGACAATAAGTCCAGTCTGGTGTTGCGTAGAGAGGAGAGAACCTCGCATGCTGCACCGAACAGCGAAAGGAGTGAGGATGATCTGGCCCTTTCCGGAAAAACGGCTTGGCACCGAAGGGAGGGGGGCCGGGAAACTAAAAAGATGGCCCGCAGGGCTAAAGTGGCGGAGAAAGGTTCGTCGGAATAATTGAAAGCCTGGCAGCCGGGACAGGGGGGGGGGACGGGGGGGGGGGGGGGGGGGGGGGGGGGGGGGGGAAACCAGGGCGAAAAGAATAAAAAGAGAAAAAAAGTTGTGGGGGAAAGTGGTGTCTAGCGGGTAACATCTTCAAGCTCGGCGCCGCCGGTAGGGAAGACCAGCGTCGATGGGGACTGGGTCGCCCTGAGCCGTCAGGACGGGCAAAGGCCGTAGCTGTGCAGTGCTGCATTTGATGGGGAGAAAAAAATGGGAAAGTCTTTTCCTACAGAGCTCGCTAGCGACAACAAATCGACACAAAAAGGAAACTAGGAGGCAAACGGGGGCACACGAAAAAAAACACACAAAAAAGTGACCATACAGGGCGGACAACATAAAAAAGGACAAAAAACAAACAAGAAAGAATATATACCACACAACACAAAACCAAAAAAAAAGTGCCCCCGCAAACAAGGTTCCTGACATGAGCGCTGCAACGCGCATGACATACAGGGAAAGTCAACACGAGGCGAATGCTAGCAAGGGAAAGACACACCAAGTCAGCCACTAACACGATCGGGCAGAAAGGGTGGCAAGAAAACAAATAAAATAAAAAATCGAAAGCACGCCAGGAACTGGATAACAAAAAGGTGCGATAGTGGGGGTGTAGGGGGAAAGCTGAGGGGAACTACAACAGACAGACATGACAAAACGTTGGGTTTAGCAAAACAGACATCCTCTAAAGGGGAAACGGGGGGGTCGTGCAAAAGCTGAGATCAGGGACGTCAGACTTAAAGGCAAGACCTAAGACAAAAAAACCCAAGAAAGGGAAGAGTAGCAACGCACTTTCTGGAACGGGTGGGCACGAAAACGAAAGCACGCAACCATGAAAGTGGAACCCTAGTGGGAAAAGACAATTTCATATGATCTCACCACAAGGGCTGGCGGGAAAAAATGGGGAGAACCGCAATACAACCTCCGCCTTGACACAGGATGTAGGGCTTCCCACGGAAAAACAAAAGCAAAAACGGTAGAACTACACAACCACCAAAAATCGCCCGTAAGATGCTGGGCGGCTGGGTCACAGACACTGAACAGCCCTGGAGAGGAAAATGTTCGTGCAACGGGAAACGGGGGACGGAACAGCATGCTTCTGGGTTCATCAGGGAGAAGAGAAAAAGGTGGAGAGGGGAAAGGCGAATCAAGACCCTCGTGTTCCAAAACCTACTTGGGAGTGCCACGAAAGCTACAGAGAGCCCAACATGGGGCCGGAGGGAGCGGAGGGGGGGGCAAAGACGAGGACGCTTGCCGTCGACCGACACCTCATGCGGGGTAGGGGAAGGGGGATTGAAAAAAGCGAGCACGGATCAAAAAAGCATTCGCGAGTACCAGAAAAAAGTGAACGGCGCACGCGGACCAAAGGAACCTTGTCAGGACCGGGGGGAATAGGTCTGAACCATTGCAAGAAATTCAAAAAACAGAAACGGGGGAGATTTCTCGACGGGGAGGAGGGTTCTCCGTTGGGAAACAAAACCAGTACTCCCGAAAGGGCCCTTCATCCTCTGGAAAGCAGAGGTTTACTTGATGGCACCTGCGGGGGAGACTCTACAAGGATTGTTCGGATTGACTTAAAAAAGAGAAAAGAACAACCCGTTCATCCGGTTCGAAAGGCCGCGGAAATGGAATTCTCAAAAATCTTACACACACAAAAACAACAATCAACGAAAAAAAATACCTGGGCTTTGAAGGGCGAGGGGAGGACTAGCGCACCCCCACACAACCCAAAGGAAAAAAAGGGACGGTGAATAACCCGTGACAGTTGGTCCTAGTCTGAAGGAAAAGAAAAATCGACCCATGGGAGAAAGTTTATGTGCGTGCGGGAGGTAAAAGGGCAGTTGGTGGCGGCCGCAGCGTTATGCAAAAAAATCAAAAAAAAAGAAAAAACGATTGGGCTCCATTTATACGCAAAAAAAAAACAAAAACTCACCACAAAAAAGAAAAGGGGTCCGAACGCTGACAGGGAAGGTGCCAGTGGGCAACGGGGTAGAAATGAAAGTAAGTACTGTTATTAAAGGAAACGGCCTGAATAGGGGCCCTTTGAAAAAAAAAAAAGGGGGGTCATACTCGAACTCGTTGGGGGCCGCCGAGGAAAACCTTAAACACCGGACGTCTGAGTGCAACCAAACTGTCAGGGGGCGATAAGGGAACTATGCAAGGGGGGACGAGAACAGCACAGAAAATCTGCAGCGAAAAATCAATTGCTGGGAGAGAGCGGCTGCATATGAGAAAACAAGGGAATTGAAAGAAGGAAAGGCCACTGCAAACGTAGTCTGAAGACGGGTAACGCGACAAAAAAGGGAGAAAACTACGTCGGCAAGGGTTGGGGTGGACGGGCGGAAAGAACAATACCGGACACATGCATTGACTCTGGGTGGGTCGCGGACAGGCTCTAGACAGATGGTACAACGGGGGATGATGTCGGGAGAAAGAAAAAACCCGAGTGAAACAGTAAAAAGGCCAGCACTGTCAAGGAACTTCGTCGCCTGGAAAGAGGAGGCGTGGTGGGGGGGAAAAAATCATTGTAACCACCAGACTTGCACCAGGGACTGGCGTCTTCAAAAAATTTGGGGTCAGGCCGTTGCGGGAACGAAAAAAGGGAACGGTCCGACGGGACACAGGTAAAGGGGGACTCCGACCACATGGCCAGCGTGGAACAAGGCAACAAAAACAAGAAACAATACGGGAAAGACTCGTGGAAGAAACATCAGCGCGAGGAGTAAAAGAAAAAATGGGTCTAAAGAAAAGGCTAGCCAGGGCGCCATAAGGGAGAGAAAGTCAAAGAACCAGACCGCGAGTAAAAAAAAAAACGATATATCACCGGGGAGGAGAGGGCGGTCTGGAGTCCAGTCCGAAAGAAAAAAGGAAAACGGAGGAAAACCATGACAAACCAAACAGCTGTGGCAGGGGAAAAAAACAAAAAAAACGGACGTGGAGGGAAAAAGAGATGAGAGGGGGAGCCCAACCGAAAAGCGCCTGGCAGTCTGTTCAACGAAGGGAGAAGGGGAAACGATGAGTTGAACGTGGGGACATCCGCCCGAAAAGCGAAGAAAGGTGAAGCAGAGGGGAAAAAAACAAACACAGAAAGGTGTGGAAAAAAGCCGAACGGACAACTGCCGAATCTACGGTCAGGTCGGAGGGGGCGAAAAGAAAGAAAAAGGTCGTGCGAGTGGTGGGGGTGAGGCTAGTGACTTGGACAGAGTTGAAAAGGGAACTGTTGCACAGCGGCACAAGGAGGAGGAGGGAGGTCTGGTTCTATATAGGTCCAAAAAACGACGTAGTGGAACCTCGGAAGAAACGAAGCCTGACTCAAAAACTGTGACGGACCTGAAAAAGTAAAAGGGGTTAAAGGAAACACCAAAAAAACCCGGACCCGCGTAGAAAGCATCACATGACGGTCAGACGAACAAAAAGGAGGAGCTGCAAAGGCAAGCACTGCAGGGCCAGATCCGTAAAACAGGAGACAGTAAAGCGTTGAAAAAAAGGGCGCACGAAAAGGAAAAGCAAAAAAAGGAACACCTGGAGAAACTGCGTACTCCAAAAACCGGAGGGCCACTCACAACCTGGCCGAGGTTACTCGCAGTGCTATTACCCATAAAAAGCGAAATTATGGGGCAGTGAAAGAAAAGCGTTGGCGAAAGTCCATTCTGAAGTAAGGGGTGTCCGGGCCCTCACTCCTAAACCTGCGGATCGGCCAGGGGTGCACGCTCTAGACGACGCCAGATCTCAGGATCTGGACACCCAAAGGTGCAGACTGCCGGAGTTGGAACGGATCGGGAGGCCAAAAGAGTGAGAATGGGGTGCCGAACATAAGACAGATAAGGCCTGCCGAACCGGCAAAGAAAAAGTCAAAGGAGAAACGTTCATGATGGAAACCAAGAAAAAGAACACAAAAAAAAGGGGTGAGGACAGCTCTGTTAAGCTGGGTCTGCGCATACCTGGTAGCAATGACGATCTTGAAAAAAGCTGATGAAAAAAAAACAAAGCAAGGGATAAGAAAAAAACCACACAAAGAGGAGGTAACCAGCTTGTTCCGCGTGTGAGTGTAAAAAAAACCGAACCAGAACAAGACCGTGGTAGTACAGGAAAAGGGCTGTGTCACCTCCGGGGGAGAGAGGTCAATAACCGGGAAATAGGGGGGGGTGGAGTCTGATGTGGGGGGAAGAGGAATAACGGGGGGAAGATGCCGGTTAAAAAGAGGCCAAGTCCGTCTTAAGGGAAACCTCGGAAACAAGCAGTTGTCCCCGCCAGAAAAAGAAAAAAACCGGTGTCGAAGAGACAAGGGACCGAGGGAGGAGAGGGCTGGGAGGTAAGGGGTGGGGGGAAACGAAAAAAAACGTCTGAAAAGATCAAGATGGAACCTACTTTGGGCATTTCTGGACGAAGGTAAAGAATAGGTCTCCGGCGGCACAACCTGGTCAAAAAGACCACCGAGAAAAGTTCAACTGGCCTCGATAAGGCCGCGCACGCCGAAGACAAAACGGCATAGGGGAAGAAGAAAAAGAGGGGGGACCGGTCCTTCCCAACCGGATAACGCCCCCAAAAACCTGTGTCATAGAAAAAAAGCACACAGACCCACAGATGGGAACTCCGGCAAGCAACAATTTAAAAGGAAAAGAAAGTGATTCGCGTGGAAAAAAAAACCAAAGGGAACTTGAAAAACGAGGAGGCAAGGAGGCAGAATGCTGGAAAAAAAAGATCGTTGGGACCAAATTTGACCGCCAACGGTTGGGTCGGGAAAAATCCGCAGCATCACTTACGGCGAAGGTATCGTCGAGAAAAGTGTTTGGAGTGGCAGGAAGCCGAAAGGATGAAGAAATGTAAAGTAACCAAGCAGCATCACCCGTAGGAAAAAAAACGGCGTCAGGGAAAAAAACTGGCGGATTGGTGCGGAATGGCCGTGGTTCAGTGACACCAACAAAAAAAGAAAAACACACACAAACACCACCAAGTGAGTGAGACTGACAACCTATTCGCGACCGGGAAAAAAAACATCAGGAACATTGAAGGGAACGGGCGGAAATAGGGGGGATTAAAGGCTTTGGTCATGGAAAAGACGGGGCAAGAGAGCACAGATCTAAGAGCTCGAGGGGGGGAATGTAACGCATTTAAGAATGTTGTAGGGCACATAATGCAGCTTACATCAAACGAGAAGGGGATCCAGAGCTGCACAGGAATCAGGCAAAAAAGTGGAAAAGAATGGTTGACGGGCTCGGGCGTGGCAGTTAAACAAAAAAAAAAAAAAAAAAGCGAATACTGCTTAAAAGCAGTGCCAAGCCGCACATGAAATGGGGAAATGAACATTGCTGTCCTAACGCGTACTAAGACTGGCCGGCGGACCACGAATGGTAAAACCCTTTATGGGAAAGCAAGCGGAGATAAATTTAAGTTACAAACACCGAAAAAATTTTCGTAGACGCGGGAGGGTAAAAACAAAAATCTCACCAGTAGCCTGGCCGGCAGGGGGGGGGGAGGAGAGCGGGAGAGCTTTCGTCAGAACCGTAAGGGGATACGAAGAAGCGGACCAATCATGAACCAAAAGCATAGTGGGGGAGAAATCAAATAAAAAAAAGCGAAGGCAGCCACTTGAAGATGATGGAGTCTGCGCGGCATGCTGGAGGGGGGGGGGGGGGGGGGGGTGGTGGGGGGGGGGGGGGGGGGGTGGGGGGGGGGGGAGGAAGCACATTCTTTTCCACAGCAAGTCATTGCTAACCTTAACACACGAAAAGGGACTGACCTTGTCTTGTGCAATGTTTCCCCCCTGCGATGGTTAGAAACCAAGTTTCGCTAAGGGTTTCTATGTCAAACCACCGACCTCAGGTCCCACTCTTGAACCCATTGCTGGTCTCGGGTTAAAAATTCAAAGTTTGCTCCAGGATCCCCAATTTGTGCGGGTTTTCCGGGGTCCTCCACTAAGGCAGATGTTGGGGCGTTCAAAGGCCTCCGCAAATCCGCGTCTGAATCATTTCGAATATGACTAAACATGAGCCAGCGAAGACTTGTTACTGGGGGGGAAACGTCGGACTGCGGAAACACCCAAGCAAATGGACGTTCAGGTAAAAGAAATGTGCGTCTCAAAAGAAGAAAGTCCGGGAACAGGGTTAACCTCACAGGTAAAAAGGGGAAAAATGGAGTGAAGGTGGGGACTGCCGCGGCGTGGACGGGGGGGGGGGAGAACCGTGTCAAACCCGGTACTAATTTTAAAAGGGGGGGTCTGCTGGGGGGGGGGAGGGCTCGTCGGCACGCAAGGTACATCATTAAAGTAAAATACAGGAACCGGGATAGTGGTTCTCCAGAAAAGGACACGTGCGCTCAAAAGAGTTACACACGGACCTCAAGGAGAAAAAAGCGATACGATTTGTTAGGGAAAAAAAAAAACGCTAACCTGCAGGGGTGGTGCCGGGGTTACGGGAATCAAGTAAAATGAGTAAAGGACAACGTTTAAAAAAAAAAAAACCAAGATCCGAGGAACCCCTGCCCTCCAAGGTTACCCGAATGAGGGGTTCCCCATAGGAGGGGAAGGTACAGATGCAGCTATGGCCACATGATCTCCAGTGTTGTAACAAAAAAACTGCGTCGGGGGGGTTTTGTGAGGTCGCGGGGCGCGGACGTAAAACCATACGGTCTCACGGGTTGGGGTTCGAGAAAACAGATTTTACCAGGAAAGGGCAGGCGAAAGGTCCCGGGGGCGGGTTTGGCGGGTTGGCCGGAAAAACACAAACCAAACGGGGACGCAAATTGGAGTCCCGGGCGTTCCAATTGTAACCGGTGGACTGCGGCTTTTCTCTGCCATGGGGGGGTTACTTAGACCCGGAGGGAAGCGGGAACGCGTCAGGCCTAGTGGGAAACGGTGCGCCGAAAAGGCGCCCCGGGAGCGGGAAACAAGCCGAGTGAGAGACGCGGGGGGGGGGGTGTTGGGATCGATATCAATCAAAAAAAAAAAAGAAACAAGAAAAAGAAAAAAAAAATATGAATGTTTCATAGGAGGGAACTGATAGGTCTCTGTAACATTACTGGGGGGACCGTAATACTCAGCAGAAGCTTCCAGGATGACTGGTCCTATTCGAAGACAGCTATACGGGCTGCCGGTTTTTACACTCGCGGACAGAAGTCTGGGGAAAAAAAAGCGGTAATTTTAAAGAAGGGCTCCTCCTCTTACAGGCTAGCTGGAAGTATGACATTCGCAATGAAGAAAGACACAATCCGGGTCCCGCTAAAGGGTCCTGGGCGGAAGAGCGCAAGGAATGGGGGGGAGACGGGTATGCGCCGGCTCACTTAGCTGGACAGATCTCGGGAACGCATGAAACGGCCGTAACGGTGAAAGAGAAATTCACTGATCAAAAAAGCCTTTCGCAATGGCAAAATATGGTTACTCCGCCCCCCAAATACACCCGGAGAAAACGGGGGGTTACCCAAAGGGTAAGGGGAAAAAAGGGAATAGAAGAGAGAAGGGGCGCAAAGAACAAGAAAGGGTATCTTAGAAAAAAAAAAGAGGAAAAATACAGAAGTTCGAAGGTGGGGAAAGAAAGACGATCGTTGGTACGACAGTACCCATCGTGCGCAGCCGTTTTCTGGAACTGGAACGGGTCACGTTCAAAAGGGTCCAATTCCGCGCGAGGCAGGTATAAAGGGAACAGAGCTGGAACGGTATTTTGACTAAACCGCGATGGGCAAGTAATGTCTCATTAAAGGGGGAAGGTGGCGCGAAAATACCCCCAGGGGAGCCCACTCTCAGAGGCGGGGTCCGAAAGAAACCACTGCAGTACAACGATACCTAAAAAAAAAGGGTCCGGTGGACGGACCCACTGCAACGCGGTAAATGTGACAAAGAGGAACGGTCCACTAAACAGGAGAGGGCACTGTTCCGACAGAGGGCTCCGCTCAATACCTGTTGAGAGACTGACCGGGGGAAGAGGGGAAAAGAACACGGTGGGGGGGGGGCGGGTGCCAGGAGTCAAAGCCCCAAGGGGGGGCACAAGATCCTCGCAGTTGGAAATGGAAACAAGGAAGTAGTGCCCGTCAAAAGCTGGCAATGGAGAAAACACGGCGTCTGCCAGTTGGATTAGGCGTTAAGAGGCGCCAAAGAAGAGCATTCCGAGGCCAAGAAGAGACTCACTGAAGTAAGGACCCCGGAACGGGGAGCCAGGTAACGTTTGTGCCAAGGAGGTCCATTCTAATGCCAAAAAGCTCAGGGGGCAAAGACGAAGGAAATCACGCGGTTTTGGCGTTACAGGGCGGGGGACAAATCAGTAAAATGGGCGCCATGGAAAGAGCAAATTCCCTGACGGGGAATATGAGGGGGGGGCACAGTGCAGAGATTGGACAACAGGCAAACATGCCAGGCCGTTCGAGGCTGCCGTCACAAAGTAAGTCTCCTGGGTGTCACATCGACTAGAAGCGTGTGGACGGCAAGGCGGGGGTCAAGGTAATATCATTGCGTAAAGGAGAAAAAACGATAAAGAAAAAAACCCCAAAAGACCTGGCGTTGAAGCAGGAAGAACTAGCGGTCGAACAAGGATTTGCCAGCGGTCCTGGAGAAAAGAAAACCTTGAAGTGGGGAAAAGAAGGGTAAAAACGGAGGGGGAGGACGAAAGCGGGACCAGATTTCAGCAGTAAAATCGTTACTATAGGTGGGGGCGGGGTTCTTGTCAGAGTAAGGGCCCGTTGTGGGCGTAAACGCAGGCCGGGAAGATCGGAGTGACTCCAGGTTATGAAAAAAGAGGGGGCGCTGTGCCGAGCGGAGGAGGGGTGGGGAATTTTGAAGAGGGAGGGGGCTGACGTTTATACTCAGTAAAACAGAGGGTTACTGAGCGAGGCCGAAAAAAGCGACTACTCGGGGGGGGGTGCTTGATTTAAAGATGGCATACCATCACTAAGGTGTGGGGGGGGTGAAGGGGCAACCTCGCTAAAACTAAGGAAAACTCGCGGGAGAGCTCACCCGGTAGGGTCCGGGGGGGAAGGGGGGTGGGGGGGGTAAAGAGTGGGGGGGTGGCGGGGGGGGGGGAGGGGGTTAAAAGGGTGGGGGGCGGGCCGTGGGGGGGGGGGGGGGGGGGGGTGAAAGAACGTTGGGGGGAAGAAGAGTAAAACCAAGGTGCTCTTTTTTTCGCTGGGGGGGGGGGGGGGGGGAGGGGGGGGGCTGGGTGGTAGAGAAAGGGCGGCGCTGAAGGAGCGCGGGGTGTGGGTAAGGGGGGGGGGGGGTGGGGGGTGGGGGGGCGCCTGCCGCATGCAACTGCAAAAGAAAGTTCCTGGACTACGGGTACTGCATAAAAAAAAGAGAACTCCTCCAAAGGGGTGGGAGGAGGGGGGGGGGGGAAAGGCAGGGCTGGAAAAGTACCGGACAAAGGGGGGGGGGGAGGGTGGGGTAGGGGGGGGGGGGGGGGGGTGGGGGGGGGGGGGGGGGGGGGGGGGGTTGTTTGTTAGCTGTTTGCTCTTGCCTTCTCTCATCTCCTTCAAACAACCAATAAAACACAAATACAAAAACCCTCCTCGTCCTTCCAACAAAAACATTCTCCTTACGGGGACAGCACCGGCAAGAGCTGACCGTAAACACAAACTGGAAGCCAAGGAGGTCAAGGGGGGTGGGGGAAGTGTTGGCCAGGAGGCAACACCGATGAAGGTTCTTTTGGGGGGTCCCAGAAGGTTTGAGAAGCGGTAAGGCAATTGCACGAGGGCCCAAGACAGAAGGGGGGGGGGTGGGGGGGGGGGGGTGCGGGGGTGAACCTAGAGGTTACGATACAAAGACACATGGCCACGGGTAAGCCAGGGGGACCCTCCTGGAAACAGACTCGGGGACCACAAGCGCCGGTCGGACATCTGGCTCTGGCAAGTAAAAAAAAAGATTTAACCGTAAAAAAAGGAAAACTAAAACCAGACCGACTGATTAGGGCAAAGAGAGATCACCTTGTCACGGGGAGGGAGGATGAGGTTCAAAGTCAAAAAAACTTGACGAAGCTCAAAACGAGAGTCACTCACCTATGCCAGGGGGACGGTGGGGGCGGGCGTGGGGGCGAGTGAAAACGCCGAGAGTCAGCTCAACACAAAAAAGGATTGGGGTACTTGAGTAAAAAAGAGAAAAGATGGGCAGGGGGGGGGGGGGGGGGGGGGGGGTGGTGGGGGCTGGGGGGTGTGTGGGGGAAAGAAAAAACAAAAAGGGGGAGGAGGGGGGGGGGGGGGGGGAACAGCGCCTGGCAGTCGGTGCACTGGCGCTGTGTAATCGTCAAAAGGTTCAAACTGGGGACATGCCAAAAGAAAGACTAATGTCACGAAAAGGTTATCTGCGGCAAATACTACAGGGGAGGGGGAGGGGTCACAAGATGATAAAGTCCTTTCTAAACTCCAAACGAGCGAAGACCGAAGAGGCGACGGGCATAACATGGCACGGAAAGCGGAAGAGGAGAAACCGGGACTCGAAATGAGGGGATAAACGAGTCCGTGTCGCAAGAAGGGAAAATTGAAAAAATGTCCTGGAAAAAGTCTGGTCACAAATGGGACGTTAGGGTACTGTCAGGGGAGTATCCCGACCTGAACTTGGGATGCGGGGGGGGGGAAACTGAAAAACGAAATGTGGGTCGCGCAGAAGGAATTAATCAAACTCGGACCCAAGAAAGGAAGAGGTGTGTGAAACCTGAAGGGGGTACCCCCGAAAAAAAAAAAACTGTACCGGCAGCCTTCAAGTCCGGACGGGAATACTGGTCCGAAGTTCGTAAGAACGGCACGATGGAAGGGGGGACGTGTGGGCCGGATAACGGGGACTGAGGGAGACCCTGCGCTCGGCGAACTGCTCCACCACCCGAAAACCGTGCCGGAACACGGAAAGGTCCCAGGATTTCCCTCAAACCTGGAAAGAGGAATGTTCTAAGCTGAAAAAAAAAACGGATGTACAAAAAAAGGGACTTGCACTCACGTAGAGGGGAGAAGTGCACATTCCTGGGGAAGTGCAATGGTGAAAGGTAACTACCGGGGACTAACTGCTTAACTATGTACAATGCAGGAAGAGCATCAAAACCTCGCCGGGTTTAAAAGGGCACTTCTCTACAGGAAAATGGGACTAGGGAAAAAGTGTTGAAGAGCACGGGAAGAAACCCTCGAAGGGGTCTGGCTCCCAAAGAGACCCCGACGGTTGTCAGAAAGGGGGGAGCGTAGTCGGACAACCTGAACGGGATACTGTATAAGAACAGCACTCATAATAAGGGAGGCTTGAATAAATCTCTAGAGCGAATGAAAAAAATCTATATCTGAAGATAGAACGGGGGGGGGGAAACATCGCAAACACAAAACCCGGCAGCGTTCGTCAATATTTTTCAGATTCGGAAGAACTAGGAGGGTGGAGGGGGGAGAGGGGGGGGTGCGGGGGGGGGAGGGGGGACAGGGGGGAAATCTTTAAAGGGGGGAGGGGGGGGGGAGGGTGGGGGTGGGAGAGGCACGCCCACATCTCCACGGCAATACTACGGAGGGGAAAATAACGAGGTCGCGCCCCATCTTGGTAAGAGGTTGAACAGGTGTGTCCCTCAAAATAGCAAAAGGGAACGGGGTACCGTAAGGGCATGGGGTGCACGGCGAACTGTTGCGTCGAGGGAAAAGATCCGGCAAGCCGGTGTCTTTTTGTGGGTGGGACTGTTGAGGAGGTGGGGGAATTCCTAGGGGGCGGGGGGTCGTCCGTACAACAAAGGATTCCCTTTCAGGGAATTTACGTGGGGGGTAACCTCGACACAAAAAAAAGACCGGTGCGGGGGACACGACGAAACGAACGGGTGTCAATAACCTCCACACCAAAAAAAAAAAAAAAAAACAACCCCAAAAACAAAAAAAACCACCCCCAAAAAAAAAAAGGTCAGGATGTTCTTCTCGCTTGAAGTACTGGGTGAAGAAAATCGCACTGTAACAAAACTTCTATCCTAATAAGGATCTGTGGGGGAGAGGGGCCAGTCCCTTGCGTACAAGAAGGGGGACCTGGATACAAGTGTTCACGGGGTACTAGCCCGCGGAAAGTGAAAAATTAAAACGGGCTGTCGGAAGGCAGAATAAGGGGAATGCACGAATTCAAACGAAGCATCCCAACTGAATTACGGGGGGGAAAAGGTCCGCGGCAGCGTCAAAAAAATCGTCCTTGAAAAGGGCCGCGATCGGCTCCGGCCACAAGGGTTTGACTCGGGAAGTCGTACACTTCCTGCACAAGATTTCTCGGGCACGACTGGGGATTGAGGAGGAAAAAAGTTGGGAGGAGAAAAGAATGAACAGAACCTTGAGAAAAGGATGGATTGACAAGGGAAAAAAATGCAAAAACAAAGAAGTGTGGGGCCTACCTAGCAAGGGCGACCCCAGAAGCAATCATTGACGTGCGATGGTAGCTCGGGGGAGGGGGGCTGGGAGGGGGTTGGGGGGGGGGGGGGGGGGGGGGGGGGGGGGGGTGGGGGGGAGGGGGGGGGGGGGGGGGTTGGCGCGGGTTGTTGCTGACTGGCGAAAGAAGAAATAAATTGACGGCGCACCGGGGAAAGGGTTAACCTCAACCAAGAAACACTTAATTTAAATACACGGAGTACGCAAGTTAGGAAAGGGCGGATTGGCCTGTTTGACATTGACCCAAAGGGAAAAGGGGTCGACAAAAGGCGGGGCACACGACCAACCTAGTTCCGTGGGTCCCATTCGCGATAGCGACGGTATAGGGGGGTTGGAGAAAGGAAAAAGATCAGGGTCACGCTCACAGGAGACGAGAGGAATTAAAAACCTCTGTAAAGACTGTTGGGAAAAATCACGCTTTAGACGGGAAAAAAAGCGGGGGGGGTAGGGAAGCATAAATGTCCTGTCATAAGGGGGGGGGGAGGTAAATCAGCAAAAATCAGTTTACCGACGCAAATCGGATAATGTGCCCGGCGAAAGGGGAAAATTACAAGGGACGAAGTCTCGGAAGAAGAACTTTAACCCGGGGACCACCGACTGGGAAAAAGATTTGCGCCAAAAAGAAGCGTGGTAAAAGGAGGAAAAGAAGAGAACACGGCAAAGGAAAATTTGACGTGATTTCAACCAAAATGGGGCCAGCTAAAAGGGATGCTGCCTGGCCGGCAAGCACGGAAAGGAGTCTTGCGTCGGAGGGAAAACCGAAAGGGCTAAGGAAAGGAAGGAGGAAAAAAGCTCTCTGAAACCGAAATGTATAGGGAAATCGAGATAAAACTACAAATCGGCGATCGGCTTTTTCAGATCGGGGGAGGAACGTTTCAGCAGAAACAAAAAAAATGTGTCCGGTCCCGAAAAGGAGGGCTGTACTCCGAAATGGGGAAGAAAAAAAGTACCCCGAGTGGGGGGAGGCCCTGTGGCTCCACGTCGACAAGGGTGGGACTTTTGGGGGCGGAAACAAGCAAAGCCCTTGAAAAGCATGCCTTCGGGAGGGGGCAAAGAGGAGAGACAGAAAAACAGAGGGAAGGAAGTGGGTACGTCATGACGAAGGCAAAAAAAAAATCACGGAATGAAGGTAAAGTGAATCGGAAGCTGACCTAAAGTACCGAAAACTGGGAACAAAACTGATGGGTGACTCATAGGGACTTGGGGGGAAGTGCGCAAGACTGTGGGAGGAACGGGGACTTGAATAGTTACTGGGGGAGAGCCCAGAAACTGGAAAAAATATCCTCTCGGGGGGAAAAAAGATATCTAAAAAAACAACAACCGTAAGATGGAAAGATCTATATTGGGTGACAAGAAAAAAGGGCGCCCTTTGGGGTCAAGGGAAAGGAGAGGCAAGTCAATGAGAGGGATCCTTTTTATAGCTACCAAAAAAAGGAAATCTACGGTCCAACCCATGAACCTAAACTGTTTCCAGAAAAGGGTGGGAACACAGATTGAAGACGGGGAAGAGGATCGCAAAGGTTACCTGTGGACCGGGAAGCAAGGAGGAGGTGGTATAGAGAGCGTACAACTCCGTTGGCGACCGTTTTACGGATAGTAAAAACAACGAGGGGAGGGACACAACTCAGCGCGCTTGCTTGCCCAGGTGGAGGGGGGGGGGGCTGTCTTGGGAAGACCCACACCAGCCATAACTGTCTCAAGTGTAAAGACATCGGCGAAAGGGAAAAGGGAAATTGCTTTACCATAAAAAAGGATAGGTCTCTCTCTTAAGACGACTGTCGGACCGGACAAAACAGGAAAGAAGGTGCGCAAAAATGCACACGTGAAGAAGGAAAAAAGCAAGGAAAGGGAAACTCGCCGCGTGGAAGGTGAGAGAGAGGAGAAAAGGACACGGCTTGGGACACGGGGGGGAGAACTCATTGCGGTCGTCGCTACGGTGGAAGCCGACGCAATAAGACGTCCTATGCCGGCCACGATGCCACTACCGGGTGAGATTGGGTTGATCCACATTTGTCCAAAAAACAGAAAGGGGGAGGAAATCGGGTAAAAAGCATTAGAAGCCGGAAACAAACTGACGAGGGATCAGGGACCAGTCGTGGTCCCGAAAAAGGGGGAGGGACGGACAGAGAATGACAAAATGGAATGGGAAGAGGACTTGCTGCAAGGGGCAAATATTTTGACGAATACAGAAGCGGGTGAGGGACGCAACACGACCTCGATGACGGGACAACAAGGATACCAAAAGGTGAAAGGGAAACAAGAAAAGAAACTCTTGCGCCAATCAGCTCCAACTAGCCCGGAGGAAAGGTAAAACACAGTGCAAAGTAAGGCGCAGAAGTATCGAATTTGGGTAACAAAACCGCCTGTTAACTGGCTAACCAACATCAGAGGAAGAAGATTTCCCGCAGGCAAGGAGGGGATTACGGGAAAGAAAAACTGGTAAAAGGAAAAGCCGGGCGCCATTTTGTAGAACGACTGTCGATGGGGGGTGGGGGGTAAATGTAAAAAAGGCAGACGCAAAAGGACGCAGGGTAAAACGGAGGAAAAGCGTTTCCCCTCCAGGGCAGGTGGAGGTGCACATCACAAAATGGGCGTCCAGATTTATTACATGCAGGGGAAACCAAATGACAATCAAGAGACCAGAGACAGTAAGGATGCCGGTCGGCGGGTCGAAAAAATGGGAACAAACTAACGGAGGTAAGGAAACGAAACGGTCACACATACATGCTGCGAAAAAAAGGTCATCAAAAGGGAGAGTAGGAGGGTTACGCAAAAAATTCCTGTGGGGAAATGACCATCTGCTTGCCGGAGTACGAAGCAAAAGTGGGGCCGAATATCGGGGGGAATACGCGGAAGAGGGAAATCGGCCAGAAACACAAAGTCCTGCCGTTGGATGAGGAGTGGGGGCGGCGAACCGGATCCGAAGGGAACGAGTCCTTGGGGAAAAAGGAAAATTAAGGCAATACCCTGGAAAAGGGTGAAAAGGACCGATGCGGAAAGGTCCAGTCCATTCAAAAAAGCAGCGGAATAAGGCTCGAGAGTTTTTCTCTTTGGGGCAAAAAGAACAAGAAGAGCAGAAAGAAAGAAGGGAAGGGTTATGTCACCGAAATTTCTCGGCGACAGGAGGTGGTTCGAGGTTGGGAAGAAAAACTGCATGACCCGGGCATCCTTTTCTTAAGAAGCGGTAGTATTTACCTGAAAAAAATAACGCACAACACAAAAAGACCGTGGCGTTTTTTGAGGGACGGAGAAATCGCAGCCCACACAGGAGTTTGACCCACCTCAGGGGGGAAATGACTACCCGTGGAAGTGGGATCGGGGTAGAGTTACACAGCCTCGGAACCTCGGGAACGAAAGTCTTTAAGGGCCTGCCGGCCTTAAGGGCCGTTGTTTGGGGGGATCCCAGACCTTATAATATCTTATTGCGCAAAGGTAAAGGACTATTAAAAAAAAGAAAGATTGCAGAAAGAGGGCAGGTTGTAGTTTCCGAGAGGTTGTCCTGAAATACATGATCGGCCGTTGGGACACATGAGAAAAAAAGGGAGGAAAGAACCTTCTAAAAAAATTAAACATGGTCTACGTTGGGGAGGGGAGAGAGCCTCGAAGTCGTCATCAAAAAACTCGCTAACAGGAAGAAAGAGGGGCCGGAGCACCCGGGCAGGTGCCACGATAAGAAGAGAAAAGAAGGCAAGGGAGAGTGTGAAAAACACAAGGAGAGTGGGGCAGGCTTCGGGAAAACGAAGAACGGACTTGCGCCCTGCCGCCTTACTCCAAGAAGGTTAATGGGGGAAGAAGGGAAAGGATAGAAAGCCTCGAAAGGGGGGGGGGGGCAGTAAATAAGGAAGGAATTGACCTCAGGTGCTGGGGTAGGCTGAAGAACGAGCCCGTCACCTATTTCCGGCTCAAAAAAAAAAGGGGGAGTAAACCGGCGAACCAGAACACAGGAAACTGACCGGCCGGACTAAGACAGTGACTTTGAAGGGCGGTGGGACCATTCATTGTCAACAACTCGTGACTCTTTAGGGGGGGGAAAAAGGGGAAGGAACGGAGTTGAAGGGCACAAGGGAGAAAATAAGTTCCTGACGTAACTGAAAGTACAACACCACCTGGCAAACTTGGTAAACCAGGGACAAGGGGAAACTCCTTTAAAGAAAACTCGGGGAGAAAAAAAAGCCTGTCTCATCGTGCTGCCCAGTCTCCCCTTCGGTTTCCGAAGAAAAAGCAAAGAACAAAAGGGAGTAAGGGCCCGCTCTCACCGGAGGAGAGGGGGGCGGGCCAGAAGAAGTAAAGGACCTGGGGAAATCCAGGAGTGCCACCAACTCAGCCTGGCAAAGGGTCAAAAAAAAGACTCTCGCCAAAAAAAACACAAAGGGAGAGGAAAAAAAAATAGAAGATGCCTGTTGACACCCCGCTTCACCAAAAGGCAGTCGTGGCAGACGGGTAAAGGGGACAAGGATGGGGAAAAGGGGGACTCCGACAAAGAAAAGAGAAGAAAAAGTTTATGAGAAGCAACTACTCATTAGACGGCGTGGGCCTTCTCTCGGAGAACCAATGGCGAGGGGCCAAATGCGCGATGAGACGTCTCTCTGGGGAGAAAGAGTCCGGAAAAGGGTTTACACCTGTCCTGGACCAGGGCAAATTTGTCTTTATTGGAGGGAAGTACACGAACGGAAGGAGGGTGGACCAGTCGGGAGAAAAACACGGCGAATCAAAAGCCCACACGACCTTTAAAGAGTTGTTACCCCCTGAATTGGAACACCAACTAAAGTGAAAAGTCAGGTCGGAGTCAGGAAGGAAGCAGCGACCGGGTCAATTTTAGGCCGACTGCAAGCCGGAGGACGAAAGGGCGTTACAGGGCTACGAGACCGCACGCTCCCAACCCACCATGCGTCCCTGTAAAGAAAGGTTGCCGTCAAAAAGGGAGGAATGAGGGCTATCCATGTATAACATGCGATTACCGTCGCCAGCTCAACTGCTTGGCAGTGCAAGCAGGGCAGGCGTAAGGTAAAGGGAAAGTAAGGGTTGTATTCAAAAGACGTCAAAAAACAGGAACAGGGGGAAGAGGCCACACGTATCAATGAAAAGATCTAGTGAATAGGCATTAACAAAAGCACCCTGACCGGGGAAAGGGGGGGGCGCCGGCACGCGGGCAAAAGTTCAGATTGGAAGCTTCCAACGAGTGAGATGTATTAACCTCAACAAAGAGGCCTTTAAGGACATAAGAGGGCAGCCTAAGAATGATGAACGTCATGCCCAAAAAAATCCACGGCAACTACAACCGCAGAGAGGACAGATGAGGGTGAAGATGCTTCCATAATGAAGAAAGAGCTTATACTAGGAGGGACTCCAACACCCAACGGCCTTACAACGACCGGAAAATAACGAAGGACGCTTAAAAGGTAAGGAGGTCCTTTGTCCCCCGACCCGGCCAAATGTAACGTGTGAGGAAAGAAAGGGGGGCCGGGGAAAAGAAGGGGGAGGGAGGGGGAAGTCTACTCGTCAACGAAAGTTAGGTGTGTGGGGATCGGACTTTGGGGGTAGAGGGAGAAATACACAAGAAAGCGCCTGTATCGCCCCAGGACAGGGGAATGGACGTTGGGAGAAAAAAATCTAAAAAAAAATGGTCGCCGAGAATACCCCTGGGGCAAACCTCTCCTTTCCCTATGGATTACTAGGGAGGGGCAGAGGTTTAACCAAAACCAAAAAAAACGAGGAACGGAACGCTGGCTTGGGAATTTCCGCGGTAAAGAAGAGGGCCCGGCTCCGTTGGCCTTTTCCTGGGAAAGAGCAGGGAAAAAAAGGCTGGGAAGAGAGGGGAAGAAGGTACGCTTCAACTCCTAAGGGAAAAACAAAAAAGGGGAAAGAACTCACGCAGAGGGGAAAGCGTCCCTTCCCCCCGCGATCTCCTAAAAACCTGGTGTCTATCGGGACTCAAGGAAAAAAAGGGGAATGGCAACGAATGGGTTGGAAGTAGGAGAAAACCCTTGAGGGTATTATACCTCTAACTTCGCAAAATGCTGTGAAGGGAACTTCTACGGGGAAAACAGTGACTCTCCGACGGTTCAGGCGACCCGAAAAAAGAGAGATACTTCGAAGTGCAATGGGGGTGAGGAAAGGGAGACATCACGAAAGGGACTCCCAAAAAGGGGGTCCTAAACTGACAAGAAACCAGGAGGGGGACTAACCGCTCAGCAATGGACTGCGGATTGTGTCGGAAGGGAGGGGGGGGAAGGACACCCAGTAAAAAATCTCCCGCTGCAGAAAAAACCTGTAGAGGGAAGAAATGCTCGGAAGGGAGTAAACCGGAATCTGTATTTGGGGGGGAGGGGGAAGGAGGGTTGGCAACAACGACAGATATAGGGGAAGGAACAGGGACAAGGGGTGGAAGACTTTAAAAAAAAGAAACTCGGGAGCGGGGGCGCGAAAAGGCCTGGTACCGTTGTTGAGGGGGTCAATCGAGCCGGGGAGTACCCTTAGAGAGGATGGAAAAAATTCATTGACTGAAAGGGACGGCCTTCATGAGGAAAATCCCTTGGAAGGATGGAAAATTCCCTTTCTGCGTCACCAAAGAGGAAGCATACAGGAGAAGAGTAAAGATTACCAACACAAAACGTGTCGTAGGAAGGAGATAACAGTAAAAGTATACAGGTCCTTCATAGGATAGGAGTCTGGCAAAAATAAGCGCACAAAAAGGAGACTACGAACTTAGACACTCGGGCCCAATCAGTGCTATTGTAAAAAAAAAGAGAGAATACCAAAGCGAGAGCCATGAGGGAGTGGGGGACAATGTGGGTCCGTGTCGGCGACCGATGAGTATTGTGTTCACTGGAAACGCCGGGTCCGAAGAAAATTGCATCGCAATCAAAGGGAAAGATTGGGACTCCAGGGATTACAAGGCTACAAAAAGTTTGGCGTTTGGGAGGCCCCACAAAAGCCAAGGGAAGGTACCGGCGCTTCTTTCCCTAGAAAAAAAAAAAAAGTCTCAAGGAAGGGGGTACGTCCGCTCTAGCACAACAGGGGAAGGGTCTACTTTACACAAAAGAATCGGGGGATAGCTCCATAAGTACCGTTTAAGAGGGGCACCTGGGTCACCCTTTAATTGGAAAACCATATTTAATTTTTTGCCAGAGACTGGTTGGAGGAAAACGGGGTCCGGTACTCAGTGACGGGGGAGGACCGCAACGGAAAAAGCAGGAGAAGAGCGGGGAAAAGAAGAGACGAGAACAAACAAACGGATGAGGAGGAAAAGTTTGACCGGATCAGGCTACCTGCGGGTGGTAAAAAAAAAATGACGGGAGAGAAGCAAGGGGGGGGGAAGAAGTTACCGGGGACGAAAAACAGGAAAGGAAACAAACGCACCCCTTCCCACCAGGGGGGGGGAACGACTTGGAAGGGGGGAACAAAGCGTCGAACTGTATATGTAGCGCGTGAAAAGGCCACTGTGGAAAGTCCAGACGGGATTCGTTGTGGGATCAAGCGCGGGCCGGACACGACGTGCTCCGGTTGTCGTAAATCCCCAGAAACAGCGGGGGAAAGAAGGGAAGAAGAGGCAGTCTGTTGAGGGTTGGCACCCCACAAAAACTTGGCAAAAAAAAACGAGTGGACCCCAGGCGGGTAACAAAGTTACAGGGGGACATTGCTTGCCTTTCCAAAGGGATCTAACCATTCTTGAAATACACACCAGTCCATGACGGTTAAGTAAGAAGGGGGACAAACCGAGCTTACAAAGCGAAGGCTCAAAAAAAAACGCTTGTATTGAAAGAGAAAGATTGGCAGTACTTGGGACAAGGGCTGTCAGAACTTCTTAGGGGAGGCCCCGGGCTGTGCAGACGACAAGAAAAATTACTTAGAAGGGGGGGCCAGGAAGACTAACCGGTTTAATTGGGGTTTGGAAAGAAAGGTCCAAGAGAAAAGTTTTAAAGGGGTGGAATCGAAAGGTTTCTCCTCCGTCACGGCTTCGCGGGGGAGGGCCATGACATGGACCCAGGATGGTCCCGCTGAAAGGTCTCTGCAGAAGGGGGAAAAAAAAAGGGGAAAGAAAGTACTTCTAACGGGAAAACGATTGTACTCTCTAGGTACTGCCCCGGCTAATGAACCGAAAATGAACCAAAGACAAAACAGGGAAATCGCGCCCCTCTCCCGAGAAGGAGAACCTATTGTCCAAAAAGGGCAAGGGGACATTACGGATCGAAGGGGTTGCTCCGCCGGTTAACGTCGAACCAAATCAAGAGTCCGGCGATGCAACGGGTTTTGGAAACGAGCAGACGGGCGTTGGGGCACCGAAACAGCGAAAGAGGGGGCTAAGGGGGGTAACGGGGGGGAAAAAAAAAATAAGGCAAAGGAACGAGGGGACCGGGCTGACCGGTATTCCCCTAACGGGCAAGGCCGTTTAAAAGGGGTGAAACCTCCCCGGGGCTAACACGGAAATTGATCTTCAGAAGGAAAAGGAAAGACGAACGAGACCGCAAAGGAAAGGGGAGGACCGGGGGGGAGTAGGGGCGACACTGCACCGTACGGGTCAAGGGGGGACCACAAAAGTCACGAAAAATGCTCCGCACGTTCAGCAAAGGGACAACACACTCAAGAAAAAGGGGTTCCGCGAAACAGACAAGAAACAAACGTAGGGGGGGACGGGAGTACAGAGAAGCCCACCAGGGGTTTCCGTAAGATCGAGGGGGGAGTACGAAGACACTCCGTCGGCTTCCATCAAGGCCGGGGAGAGATGGAAGAAAGCACCGTATCGCCGAAGAAGACCAGGAAGGAGAGGGGACAGACCACGAAAAGGGAATCAAGGACAGTGGTATTACATGGTAACGCGTGAAAGAATTCCAAAGGACAGGAGGGGGCTCGAACGTTTTCAAAAGGTGGTCAAAAGGACAAAAAAGAGAAATCCGAATCGTGAAAATGAGGGGGGAGTTTGCACAGGGGGAACGTAAGGTCAGGAAAGACCATTTGGGAGGGTGCCGCAAGGAGGAACCGGCTCCTGGGAGGTACCGCCGCTCCAAGTGAAAGCACGGGGAAAGATTACCCAACTCAAAAAACAAACCAAAAAAACGAAAGTAAACGTTTGACGCGAAATCAGGGCCAAGTCGTGGCCCAGCCGGGACATTACTACCCCGGGAAATGTCTGAGACGTATGACAAAATAAAACGAGGAAATCTTGTCTCTACTTCTTGAAGTAGGCGGCGTAATGCCGGTTGGGACCCGCAGCATATAAAAAGAGGTAGGGACCAAAAGGTATGGCAGCAAGAAAAAAAAATGGGGGAGAAGAGGACCGTGTGGGTTAGTAAAATGGGGCGGGGGACATGACAGGTAGACATGAGACTGAGAGACGGATAGGCAACAGGCCGGTAGGATTGTATGGTCAAAAAGAAAATCGGTGTGGGTCAAGAAAGAAAAAAAAAGGAGAAAAGGGGAGGAGGCAACCCGGTCGGGGCAAGAGAATGCCTATCACGACGAAAGTAAGAGACCAACCGGCGAGGGGGTGGGGGAGTCTTCAGTTGACTAACAACCTGAAAGGTAACGTGACTCCAATGCCAAGGAAACCAGGAAGAAGTGCGGTGACGACGGGTACTCATGATACAACTCCTCGCCATTTTAGGGAGAAGAAAAGGTAACGTGAAACCTTTCTGGGGGGGGGATCAGGTGAATGCTCTAGCCGGTCAACGAGAGGAATTCCAACCAAAAAAATATCTGGGCCTAAAGTTACTCAGAAAAGGGGGGAAAGGAAGATTAAAGACAGGCTGGGAAATCCTGAAGGAGGACAATTGCGTTGGGCCTGGAAAGCCAATCGGGACTTCATTGTGTTTTCCCTATTTTTAAAAGGCAGGAGGGGGTATGCAACGAAAAAACTCCGTAAGGCTGACTTCAAGCCGAAATCCACAGGGCCAGCGTGGTCCAACCAGGTAAACAACCTTTCCCTCAGAGAAAAAAGGGAGAATTCTCATCGGAAGCGGGACCAGTCCCTCCATCGGTCAAAGAAGAAAAAAAAATAAGGACTGTAGGGCCAGTTAGAGAAAGTTCGGTCTAATAGGAAACGGTTCCAGAACTTGACGATTCAGGAAAACCACATACAAGGCCATGCAACTGGCCGTAGACCAAAAAG
>Ga0179593_1523580_pt1 | contig 23043 bp, 36 predicted proteins | sample CZODoug2_1_08_16_FD_185931 | JGI IMG/M metagenome (GOLD analysis project Ga0179593, IMG submission 185931) | Vadose zone soil fungal communities from Angelo Coast Range Reserve, California, USA - CZODoug2_1_08_16fungal (PacBio error correction) | ecosystem: Environmental > Terrestrial > Soil >...
GGGGGGGCAGGGAAATTTCCAAAAAAGCAGGAAATAGGCATAAGGGGTAGAGCTCGAAAAAGATGAGCGTGGGAAAAAAAGTGGGTGACAAAGTCAATAAGTGTAACGAGGAAGGGAAGGGGGGTAACGAAAGAAAGGTAAGGGCAAAAAAAGAGGAAGAAATCATATAAACACGGGGCGAAAAAAGGGGGTTGAAAAGAAAAAAAATATCAAGGCGAACTTGGTGATGTGGGTACAAGCGCTAGAGGGAGGAGGGGGGGACAGCAAGATCGCAAAGCTCGACACAGTTCGCTCCTATAGGACCACAGATACTTTTCTAGAAAAGGATATCATCCAAAAAATATATAACCTCCAAACTCGGGTGGTAAAGTGTAACGCCCTGGGAGCAAACGCATGCGTTGGAACGCAAGAAAAGTGGGAGTTAACGGTGGGGATTGACGGGAGTGGAGTTAAGCTTAATAGACCTCATTTCAGGGAAACAAAGGATATACTCCAGGAGGGGTGCTACGAACGGGAGGCAAAATTCTGACCAACAATCTTAAAAATCATATATGAACTGGGAATGAGGAAATGGTCGTGGGGAGAACGGGGGAAGATATGTGTAATATGAAAATGCAGGAAAAGACAGAGGTACTCAGCTGCGGCAAATGGGGAGCGGATAAAAAGGAAACCTAGCTTTGTCTGTGTAAGAAAACAAGGGGAGAGGCCAAAAAGAACCGGTAAAAGGAAAAAAATGATATCGAGGTACGGGAACGAATAGAAAATGAAACAGAATTTAAACGATAGTGTGTGAAAAAACCACAATACAAAGAAGAGAGGATTGGGGGGGGGTCGACGGGGTAGAAAATCGGAACAGGACACCTGGGTAAAGACTTAGAACAAATGGGAAACAGCTACGGTATCAGGCGGGAGGCGGATACACAACAAGTACTAGCAAGAATGAAAAATAACTGACTTTTACCTGGGGCAAAATGAAGGAGGGAGCAGTGCGAAACATCGGTGGACAAAAACGGGAAAAAGACGGCTCAAAATGGTTGGAAAAACGAAAAAAACCAATTGAGGGAAGTAGGTGATGGGGAGAAAATAAAAGGGAAGACATCCGGCGCAAGACGCGCGTCAGAAGGGAGGGGATCTGGGAAGGGAAAAAAAAAGGGTTCAACTCGTGGTGAGGAAAAAAGCTTTAGGGGTGGGCGGCCAAAGGTTACGGTTCATCAAAAAGAATGACATGGGGGAATTAAGATGTCAGTCTGGTGAGAAGAGACAGACGCTAAAAAAAAGAAGCAAGGTAAATGGGTGTGGATTCGGCACAGCAGGAGAACGAGGGAGAAAATTAAAAAGAGAAGAAAAAGGATAAACCAATACAAACCACCCATAGGCCGATCAACAACTCCAAGGGTGCGAAGACGACATGGACCATAGGAACAATGGGGGAACCGGCGGAGGGGCAAAAAAAGGGTCCAGTGGGAAGGTGTGATAAAGATTGTGGACGTATCGGATAGGGGAACAAGACCGAAAGACAAAGAGAAAAGAAGTTAAAGAAAAACATAAAGTGCGGGAGAAAACGAAGCAGAAATCATTAAAAAGTAAGGGGAGTAGTATAAGTGTCAGTAATAAACATAAAGGGGACGGGGAAAAGGAAAAGAATGCCATTAGATAAAATGAACAAAAAAACAAGGAAGAAGAAAAAAAAAGGAAGAAGGGAAGAGAGGAAAAAAAATCACAGCTTGGGGGGGGGGGAACTCAAAGGTGGGAGGCGGGGGGAAGGATAACGAAAGGGTGGCAGGGGTGCGGGGGCAGGGGAGTAAGAATTGAAAAAGTTAGAAAGAAAGCGATGAAGTGGGGACAAAAGTAAGGACATAGGCTAGAAAAAAAAAAAGAACAAAAGGATAAAGAAGGAAAAAGGAAGAAAGAAGAAGGAAAAAACAACGGGGGAAAGAACGATAAAAAAAAAGAATACGCGCACGGAAAACAGCGAAAACTGAGGTCTAAAAGGAGTGCAAAGTATTATTACGTTAGAACACGGACGCCCAAAAGGATAACAGCGAGGAAACAAAACAATAATTGGTAAAAAACGTTGAAAGATCTAGAAAGGGGGTGACTGTCCGCCGTAGACACAATGAGGAGAAAAAGGGAAACATGAGGTAAATAAGAATAAAGGACGTAGAGAAAAGACGGGGTGTGGGACAGGGCGTCCGCGGCACGCACGGAAGAGTGAGAAGGGAAAATTCCCAAAGAGGATCCCGCGGGCCCAAAAAGGCCGGACACAAACACGGTATCCAAACAGGTAAAGTAGGGAAGAAGTGGAGCAAGGCGGGGTCGGGAACCAACAGAAGAGGGAACGGGAAAGGGGGGGTGGGGGGTATCCCGGGCCACAAAAGAAAAAAAAAAATAAAGCGAAGAGGGAAATCAGAGTCCGCAAAAGAGACAAGAAGGACAGTAGTGGAGGAATGGCTGAACATCTGCAGGAAAGAAGTGGGTGCCATTGGAGAAGTCTGAAAAAAAAAGGGGAAAGGGGACAACCAACTGGGGAGGTAGGAGGCGGGGTATCCATAAAGAAAGTAGACTTCAGAAAAAAAAAAAAAAAAAACGGGTAGGAAAAGGAAAAGCACAAGACTAATAGCAGTGCAAAAGCTACAGAGAGACAGTCAAAAATGGATCGTTAAGATTCAAAAGGGGGGAAAATTTAAATGCTCAGATGTAAAATGAAGTGTATAGAGCGGTAAAAAAGTGGAAGCGCCTGTATTTAAAGCACTGGTGCCGTGATAAGAGTTAAACCCGCGGCTTTGGGGAACCCAAAGGTGGAGATGTCAGGGAAAGGATAATGGAGTGTAGACGGGGGGGGGGTCTCTTCTAGTGAATAGTCGTAAAAAGCAAAGGGAGAAAGAAATCTGAAGGGCCAAAAGGACGAGCTGAAAAGAAAAAAACGAGTGTAATTAAGAGACCCAAGGTGCACACGTACATTTTGTTAAAGATCAATATAAAACGGGGGGTGTCATGCTTCATCAGGTCGTGAATTGCGCGTGGTAGTGTGGGGGGCGACGCACGGCAGGAAGAACAGTGAAAAATGAAAGGGTCGGGTAACAAAGGCAAACCAAAAAATAAGGGTTAAACCGGGAGAAGGGGAGGCAAGGACATTGCGGACAAAAGACTGAATTGGGAGTGATCGGACAAGATGAATAAGCGAAAACGGAATGAGAAAAAAGGATCGCCGGTCAGCGCGCATACGTGGAACGAACCGTCGAATGAGGGGAAAAGCTTAATACATAGTGAGAGGTAAAAAAGAGAGTCGAGATACCAAAGGGGCAACACAAGCAAAGGGAGAAGAGGATCAAGAGAGAGTCGACATAGATCAAACAATCGCTCCACAAATGAGTCTCAGGCGCCCGGGTCCTCAAAGCGGGAGGAACAGGAAGGAAGAACTGGGGGCTGAATGAACTTCGGTTTCGGAGTTAATGGGTGACACAACTGAAAGAAGGCCGAAAAGTGTCGAGGTAGAAAGGAAGGAAGCAGTTCATAACCATCGGAAGAGGGGTGTGTTTGTAATGAACAGACGCGAACCATCCCCTCAACTGTCTGGACACAAAAAGGAAGGGCGGCTCAATCCAACAGAACAAGACATGAAAACTTTTCGCGATCTGCGAGGAAAAAACCCGGAAAAAAAAAGTAGGACCAAGCGCTTAATTCCACGTAAAAAAAAAATCTGGAAAAGAACGCATTGGGAACAGAAACGTGAAGGACACGGAAGAGGTCGAATAAGGCGGGGACATACAGTGGGAGGGTCGATAAAGCATAAAAGACACAAAGAAAATTAAGAGGAGCAAAGCAATAGGACTACAACGCAAAAAATGGACCTCGGGGAAAAAGTGCAAATAAAAAATAGGGGGACTAAGAGAACCGAAGAAAAGGCGGAACACTCGTCTTGACAAAAAAGTATAGGGAAAGAAAAAAGAAAAAAAAGGGGAATCATGGAACAGACGCACAAATGGGAATAGAGGGCAGGTAAGGGAACAATAACGAAAAAAGGAGGGAAGTCTAAGAGAAAACTCGTATTGGTGTGATGGGAAGTAACGAGGAGTGGAAAATAAATAAGAAACGTCAAGAGAGAGAAGGAGAGAAGAAAAAAGGAAAGATACTAAAAGAAATGAAATAAGGAAAAACCACGAAAGGGGGGGAGAAGCATAAAAAAATGATGTCAATCGTCCGCACAAGGGACATCGGTCACATGAGGGGAAGGGGGAAGTAAGAAAAAGAAAAAAGTATAGCAGACATGCACAGAGCCATAAAAACGGTGGAGAAAAAAAATAGGCGAAAATGAAAAGGCTGGAAAAAAATGGGGGGGTACCATCTGGGGGGGGTTAGGAACAACAGGGAAAGGAAGGGAAGGGGGGAGGGAAAGGAAAAGGAAAAGGGTTGCAGGGGAAAGGTAACGAAGAAAAGGACTGGCATAACAGGAATGAGCGACAAACTGCAGGAGAGTGAGGGAAAAATGGGGAGACAGGAAAATTAAAAGTGGGGATTGGGTTCTTAGGTCGTTCACATATATGCGTGGGAAAGGGCATGAAGAATGAGTGGGAACAATCAAATCGCAGAACGAACAAAGAATACAAGGAGAAGGGGAAAGGCGAAGGGAGCGCAAATTAAAAAAGAAAATAGTACACCAGACGCGAAAGAATTCAATGCTACTGCCGCAGGGAAAGGGTAAAAGGGCAACATACAAGGGAGCCGGCATAAGATGAATTCGACAGAGTGGGATAGGGGGCAAAAAAATGACTTAAAGTGCCAGAAAACCGGGATATAAACCTATAAAAGGAAGAAAATCAAATGGGGGATAAGGAACGTATACCAGAGACTATGATAGAGGTGGAATAATAAGGGAGACTGGGAAGAAAAAAAATCAGCGCTGGAATCCTGGAAGGGGAAAAGAGAAAGATGACGAAGAGGGAATAAGAGCTCAGAAAAACGAGGGACAGCATCAATCTGAAAAATGCAAAGAAAAAAGGGAGAGGAAAACACTCTAAAACTACTTAAAGGTAAAGGAAAATAAAACAGAAGAAAAAAGAGAAGGGGTGGATCAAACGCGTCACAAATAAGAAGATCGGAAGGATGACGAAAAAGAGAAAATCAGAAAAGGAAAAGGAAAGGGAAGAAGAAGAAGGAGGGGGGGGGGGAATGGAAAAATAAGGAGCAAAACATGGGGCAAAGAACGAAAAGCTTAGGCGGATATAAACAGTACAGAAAGAAGTAACAACAAGGGGCAAAGGGGGGACCATGACAACCCATAGAAAAAACGGGAAAAAAAAATTCAGGGGTGAACAAAAAAACTAGTGAAGGGGAAAAAGGTGAAGATTACAATGGTTACGGTGGTAATACGGCCAAGCAGGGCAAAGGGGGTTGGGCAAAGGGATGGGGGGGTAAATATTAAATAAAAAGGTACAACAGGGGAGGGGCGATAGTCTAATGTAACAGATAGTTATAAAACCAGGTAAGACATTGAGCAATCTATGAGGGAGGCGAAAAGAACGACCTACCATCCACATAGGAATAAGGGAAACCGTAGCAAAAATAGGGCACAAGGGGCAATCTGGGAAAAACAAGGACTTGCCATCCCATCGTAAACTTGCGCCAAGGAGCGCGACAATATAGGCTGGGCTAAAAAAATGCAGGAGCGCGATCAATGGTACTGAAGCACAAGAGGAGAGATGGTTACTGACACAAAAGACTAAAAAAAACGTTAGGGTTGCGGCGGAGGGGACGGTAAAGGTTAGCGGACTTTTTGGAGAAAACGTGTACCCTAATGGGAATTCATAATGAATACTGCTGCAAGTGAGCGCGGGGATTGGGGAAACACTGCTGAGGTGGGATTCTTGACGAAAAAGAGAGGGGGTCCCAAGAAAAAAAAACGAGAGCGCGCTTGAAAACGGACTGGAAATAAGGAGGGGACGCAACAAAAAACAAAGGGCGCAGCTCCACTCGCTTTTGGGGGGGGGTCCAGGTTCAAAAACGAAACTGGATCCAGATGTAGCTCTATGAATGAACTAAATCGAGCAAGGGGGCGGGGCACAAATGAAAAGAGATATCAACGGCAAAAGAATGCAGAATGGGTTCGGGGGAACGAATTTTTTCTCCACGGTCTAGGGGAGGGGGGCATCGTTCCTCAACCAGGAAAGGGGGGGATGAGGGGCAAGGTATACCAAGAAATCAAGAATCAACAGTTCTTCGCAGCACTAAGAAAAAACCCGAAGAAAAAAAAGGGTGGGAAAAAAAAAAAAACGACTTCTTATACGAGCGAAAAAAGATGGAGTGTGACAAAAGAAACAGGAGAGTGGCGACAACGGTCTTTAGAGGGATAGCATCAGACTATCGGACTGTGGGGAACTTATGGGGAATGGTACTCAAAGCGCACCAAGGGGAGTAAGAGTGCGGAATAAAGGGAAAGAAGATTGGCCGCAGAAACTGCCAGAAAAAATAAGCAAAGACGGAGGGTATCAACAAAGTAGCTGAAGACTGTACCGGATAGAAGGAGAGGAGAGGTATAAGAATGGGGAATGAAGAAGCTTTGACCTATCCGTTCTATTTGAAGAGAGATTATAAGCGCGACGGGGTCGAGGTCAGACAATCAACAGGATCGGGGGAGCCGAGACCAAAAGTCAACTCTAACAAAGAACACCAAAAGGAAAATCGAAAGGGTAAAAATAAAAGGCTGATCCCCCACTAAAATAAGGAGTATGGACAAAGTAACAGGGGAACTCAGGGGAGAAGGGGCGTTGCAAAAAACAGGGGGTAGAAGAAAAAGGGAGTTTGAACATGGGGGCTTGGACCAAGTAAGGGAAAGAGTCCAGGGAGTGAAAAAATTCTTGTGGGAAGGACACAGACCTACAACAGGGGGTATAGCAAGTAGTGGAAAAAGGGAGGGGGCGGATCAAAAGAGGGCGACGAAAACGAAACCGTTCTCGCAGATGATGGGCGAGGGAGAAAGGTAAAAAGGACAGTTGAAGTAGAGGAAAGAAAGGGGGCGGGAGAGAAATGATACGCGATTAAGGAACGCTCCTTTTATCAACCATGGAGGAAAAATGGTGATAAATGAGGGGGGGGTTACAAGGAGAAGGGGGAACTGAGAAAACAGGGACTGGAAAAAAATAACACGGGGGCAACGATATGCCTAAGCAGGAAGAATGATCCAGTATGGAGGGAGGAACTAAAGGAGCTGATATGAGGGAAAAAATTCGTTGGACAGGGACAAACCTTTGCCGGGGGGTGAGGGTTGCATGGGAGCCTGGGGTCGGAGTTCATCCTAAAGGGAAGGAGGGGAAGGAAAGACTGCCTCGTGGAATCGCCGTAATCTACGTCACATCTGCGGGGTTAGGAAGAACAACAAATTTCAAAGGTGCTCACAATATGGAGAAAGAATTCAACAAAGATTGATAGAGAAGAATGACTAAGCGGACAGCGGGGGGGGGTCTGTTCTAACACAAAAATACTAGGGAATGCTGGGGGACGATATAGAAAATTAACAGAGCAATAGAAGTACAAATGGGCATCGGGAAAGGAAATAAAGGGTAAGTCTCGGAAAAAAGGGTCGTTTGTCCGCCAAAAGTATCTCATTGTAAGGGACCGAATACCGGAGGTCAGACCTAGGGGAAGGATGGGGGTGTTAAGAACGGGATCATGCGCCAGCGTACTCCGAAGGGGGAAAAACAAGCGCGGCGAAGACGGGGAATGGGACTATGAACTGTAGCTTTAGGGGGGGTGAAAGGCGGAAGACGTGACGAGAACGACATGAACTGCGGGTCTTATAGATCCAAGATTGGGATCTGAAGCGGGGGAGAACCTTAAAATGGTAGAATTAAACAACCAGATTAGGGGAACAGCCAAATAGTCAAAAAACAGAGGAGACGTGGAACACACAACACAGATGAAGTTATAAACCATTTACATTCGTGAACGAGAGAAGAGAAATCTGAAACAAAATTATGGGGTCAATAAATATTCTACTATAAAGATTGTCGGATGCCGAATGGAAGTCAAGGTTTCTCAAACGGAAATCTGCGGCACGGGAAGACGGCGTAGAAGAGTAGCAAAAGGCTAAAAAGGGAGACGAAGTGTACGGAGGTGATCAGGAAAATGAATGGTACAAATAAACAGAGGTCAAAAAAAAGGGTAAGGCACAAATATGATGACAAGGCGAAGTCAACCCGAAGGGAGGAATAATTTATCACGAGCGTAGAGCATGACAAGGAACTATCAAAAGATACACGATTTCCCAAGAGCAACGAACCAAAAAGAAGGGGATGCAAAGAGGACGACCAGGTGAAGGAAGGAAACGGAGGTGAGAGGGCATAGAGACTGAAGGGAAAGGGGTACTGGCTAAGGAAATACAGGAAGATCTTATTACAAAAATTAACCAAAGAGAGGGGATTCAAAAAAATAGAGGAGATTTATGGCCTTATCACGTACGGGACCTCAAGTGAGGTGAGCGAAAGTCAAAGAGGGGGACTGATCGGTTTCAAAAGGAAACCTCATCACCACAAAGACACACAAGAGAAAGAAACACGAAAGGAAGTCACAAGATAAGTGTGGTTGGGGGGGGAAAAGGGCAAGGGCAAGATGGCTGCAAATTGATGGGCAAGGGCTGAGCGGGACAAGAGGGCAAACGTCGCGCGTTGGGGTCAAATGACGAGAAAAAGAGTGTTAATGAGGTACGGATAAGCCGCATCATCGTAGGACAAGGGAGGTGGAATAGGAAACAAAGGGGATCAATGCCAAGAATGGAAGAGAGGACATAATGCTAAAAGGGAGGATACCAAACAGGCAAGATAAGCGAAATGATGCACGCTGAGGGAAGATTGAAGACAGTTAATCGGCTATAATGAATTTGTAAGTTTCATCGAAGAAGGAGTAAGTTATTAGCGCTGGGGGGAGGGTGGTCGAGCGACGATGGGTAAGTGCAGATGGGTGCGGACAATCCCGCTAAGGTGTTGCAAGGGAGAAAATATTGTAAGGGAGGTTAGTTGTAAATTCGTGCAGAGAAAGAAAAGGGATGGCGGAAAGAGAGAGAAACCGATAAAGAAATGAGACTGATGCATCTCGCGTAGAAGCAGTGTCAAATGAAAGGCTCATAAGAAAAATTAGTGTTGTAGGAACAGAAAAGTGAGGGATACGATGGTCTTCAAAACAATATAGGAAATATCCGATGTGATATATCAAAGAGACTCACTGGAAAAAAATCGAAGAGTGATGTAGGCGAGGAAAAAAAAAATACGGAAAAGGGCGCCGCAAGAAAGGGGACTGCATGAATTATAACGAGGGAAGCATCTGACAAGACCGAACAGGGAAGGGGGCGCAAAAAAAGAAAAAACTGATACTGAAAACTAGATAGTAGCGAGACAAGTGTCTAATGGAGGTGAGGAGGGAGGAGGATACCTCACCAAAAATCTGAAAAACAACAAACAAGAAGGTGTGAGATATAGACGGGTGAAGAACGAAGAGGACCAGTAGCGCCACGAAAGGTACAACATCAATTTAATTTCTGAAGTGCAAGGAAGGGCTCAGCCGGAGCGAATTGCATTTTATGGAGGAACGTGAATTTGATCAGTGTTTAAAAAAAAGGAAAAGATAAAGAAAAACAGTTTAATAAAGGCCGAAAGGGAGGGCTGCGTGAAAGATACAAGAGGCCTAATGTGAGAAAAAGGAATGAATAGGTTTTGTTAAAGAAAAAAAAAAAAAGAAGAGGGGGGGAAAGAAAAGAAGACAGAGGCCCCATCCAAGTAGCAAAGAGAAGTCTGCTCGACAGTCTTTCTATCATTCGCAAGAAAGGCAACAAGGTATACCATACGAAGGAAAGAGAAGGGGAATGTCAAAAGGACCTGACCCGTCCTTTGAAAAAATGGGATCTTTTCAAAGGGAAAGGCGTGAAAAAGGAAAAATCTTGGATTCCGATGTAAGGGGGAAGGTTCACTGATTATGCCGGAATCAACATCAATAGAGACAGACAAAACTTTCCGAACCCTTGCAAACACCGCGGGAGAGCACCATGCCTCACCGAGAAGACAACCAAGGCGTAAGAAAAAAATTATACCACAATCCATTAATAAAGATCCGGGGCCGTTCACTCGAGACGGTTGCAGAATACGCCTCGTGGGGTGTGTGAAAAAAAAAACAGAAAAGGAAGTGGGGATTTGGTCGGAAAGGGCCAAGGTGGTAAAGGGTAGCCAAAAAGGCAAAGAGAGAGGGGGAAGGGAAAGAGAAGGAAAAAGGAGGGGATGACAGTAAAAAGAGATTATAGTGGGGGGTTAAAGAAGAATGAAAAGAGAAGCATAAAATAGCAGTTGAAAGAGACAATTCCTCAGAAAGGCGGGAAAAATTAACCCGCACAAGGAAAGGGTACAACAGAGAAAAAGGTAAATTTTTACACAAGCGATGATGCCCGAAGAATAAGGAGGAGAGGGGAAATACATGGGGAGACAGAATCCAAAAGGCGGAGTTCGACGCAAGTTGGCAAGGATGCTTAAAAAAAGTAAAGGTGGGACTACAGTAGAACAGAAGCGAATAAGATGTGGGAACGAAGAGAAGCCAGAAAACAAGAAACTTCAAGGGTATCAAAAAAGACCTAACACCTGAAAAAAGGGAACTGTAAGGGGAACACATAAGCTTTTGGGGAAAAGGGGAACCAGCCAGGGCGAAAGAGGTCGACACGGGCAAACAAAGTCCGGGTCCCAATCGGATTCGTTGATTAAAATTCGAGGAATCGGAAGATAAAGGAAGGCAGAGGTGAGCGGAAGAAAAAAGGAAGAGGGCAAATAAGGAGTTATTAAAAAAATAGAAGGAAAGAGAGGGGAATCGGACTAAATAAAACACCTGGGAGGGAAAAAAGGGGGAGGTATCCAAAAAGGAAGGGGGTTGCCTCTGCAGGGAACAAAGGTCAACCAGGAGGAAGATAGAAGGACAAAAAAGGCTCTTAACATGAAAATGAGAATTCGAAAAAAGGAAGGGGAAAATGTGAGGCGTGGGGGAAGAGGGTCTCATACGGGGGAGAAGAGGAGGCCATGAGGGGGCGCGATGTAAGCGGTGGGGACCCTGGAAGAAATGTCGTAAAATTATCCCAACAGAGAAAACAAGGGCACTGCGGGGTACAGAGGGGGGTCAATGGATAAAGGATATGGAACCTGGTTCCAGGGGGTACACACGGAAATAAGAGACAGGAAGAGGTGAAATGTGTATATGCTGAGGATGAGAGCAAGTAAACGAAGGTAAGTACAGACTAGACAAACAATGGACGAACGAAGAATGGAAGCGCGACTCATCACAGCCACAGGAACCTCCCAAGCGTGAGAAGGACGGGCAGCTAACACCGAGGCGTATTCAGGCAACCAAAAGAGCTATAAAGACCAGCCAACTCTGACAAAAGGGAGTGTCCCCCGGGCAAAAAAATAATCACTTCTGGCGTCAGGAGGGGGGGAGCAGCTGGACGCAGAGGCGGGAAAAAACAAGAAAACGCCTTGAAAGGGAGGTAAAAAAGCGACCGTGTAACTCGGGGCAAGGGGGGGCAGGGGGGTAAATTGTGACTCTTTTGGGCAATTTACCAGAAAGAAGGCCTGGGAAGAGAGGACCGCTCTGCAACATGATCGAGTAGGGACGAGAGGAAAGTGCTGAAGGAAAAAGTAATGACGATAAATGGGTTGGGGGTAATTTGAAAATACGAACAAGGGGGGAGGGGGAGGAACCAAAGAACTAGAGCTGAGAATAAGAGGGGAAGATGAGAAGGGAGGCAAAAAAAGGAAGGGGGATAAACGGGTATATTCCAGAAGAACGAAGAACAGCGACCAAGCCGGGGGGAGACTGACCAATACAGATGGTGGCCATAAAAAGGGGAAAAAGAAAACTGGGGGGTATCGGAGTCAACGGGCAAGAGAAAAAAAAGAGAAGGCTACTGGGAAAACAAGCCGGGAAAAAAAATAGTGAGGGCGGGTGGATCACCTACAACATAACCGTAATAACAAAGGGACAAAAGTCATGAAAAAGGAAAGAAACCGAGAATTTTTGAAAAGAAATAGGAGAGGCAATCGAAGGGCTAGAGGGGGGGGATAAAAGAGAAAAAGACCGCAAGAAGGGGAGCAACAAAGGAAGGGTCGCCCAAAAGCAAGAGAAAAAAATCACCATAAATTAAAATTCGTGGGGAATTACTCAGGAGAGGACATTTTAGCATTGAAACACGGGTAGGGCGGGCACAAAGACTTCAAAGGAAAAAGGGATCAAGATAATCTGAGCGCACAACATGCATGGGGGAGAAAAAAGAGGGAAAAGTGTGAGAGCAAGGAGAAACGCGGATCAGAATGAAGCGGAGACGGGGGGGGGTCAGAAATTAGAACTCATAAAGTTCAATAACATGGGAATATTGCATAAAGGGGCTAAAGGAAAAAAAGAAAAAAAAAAGGACAAACAGACGAGCATAAGAAGACAGTCCTTGCCGGGAAATATAGGAAGAATTTGTACGGTACCGAAAGAGGCTCTACCAATTCCAGGATTAAGTTGGGGTAGAAGAGGAAGCTATCGACAGGGGATGCTCGATCACATCAAAAAAAAGGCCTAGGGAAAACGAGTTGAGAAAAAAAAGATAGACGGTGAATAAAAACGGGAAGTGATCAAAAACACACTAGGGAAAAATCTGAGGAAAGGGGAGAGGGAAAGGAGGAATTCCCAATTCGAGGGGTCTAGAATAGTGGAATAAAAAAAAATGAACTCGAAGGGCTTAGTGAACCACAAAGTATGCCAAAAGGAAAAATACTAGACGGAAAACGGCTTTGGAAACCGATCCGCTGCCATGAATAATTCGGGGTAAAGGGGATAAGGGACAAAAAAGGGATAATAGGCTACTATCACAGGCCGAAATAAGGGGTCCGAAAACGGAGTTGGGCAGATATAGACGGTGAAGGGGGCGGCAATACCGGAAAAAAACTCAGAGGGTAAACCCCAATAAAGAGTGAGAGGGTAAATAACAATCATAGTAGGTAAGAAGAGGGTGCAAATTCGGGAAATAAGGATATAGAAGAAGGGGAGAAAATCTGGCAACGATGGAGGGATGGCACAAGGAGACAGAGAGGGGGTCTGAAAAAACTAAAACGGAGGGAGGAAAAAGGAGCCAGTGATTTCGCCAAAACGGATACTCACCGTATGGGGAAAAAAGGAAGAAGAGAAAAATGAAGAAAAAAAAGTAGGAATCCGTATGGAAACATCAACAAAAAATACTGACAGGAAGGTGGGATTGGGGGGGACTTAATTCTTGTTCAGTTTTAATTGTAAGAAGACGCCAACAAATAGCGGCGAATTCAGGGGGGGGAAGGGGGAAGAAGCGACAAATATCATAGAACGAATTCAGGGAGAAGGACCAAAAAGATATAATCGTAAACAGGCACAGGAATATAAATGGGGCGATTGAAAAAAAGACAAAAAAGAAGTTTCACGGGGTGACGGGAAAAAGAATGGTAAAAAAAAGAAAACAGAAACAGGGGGGAATGAAAGGAGGTGGGGGAAAAAAATATACAAGGCGCGATGACGGGAAAGGTACACATCTTAGACAAAACCAAGGAAAGAGGGCAGGCAAAAAAATCATCTCAAGGGGAATGGGAAGGAGCAGAAACGGCGGAGTTAAGGGGGGAAAGAGGGACATTGGGGGGAGGGGCAAAAGTGGTCAACAAATCTGAAGGTGTGGGAAACCGAGAAAAGGACAAACCGGGAAAGGGATCGACAGAGAGGGCGAGTCGGTATCAATGAAGGGAAGGTGAAAAAAGTCTAATGGAGTGGACGACGCGAACGCGCCGGAACTAGACTGTGCGACTCATGGGCGAAGCGGGGAACGGGGCTGATGTCACACTGCAGGGAACAAGTAAAAGACAGGAAACGGAACGAGTGAACGAGGATGCTTATCGGGGGGGACAAGAAATTGAAAGGAAAAACTCCAAAAAAGAGCAATGGGAAAGGGTGGCAAACAGTGGTACACCAACAGTGACGAAAAAACCGATAAAGTTCAACAAAAGAAATGAAAAATAAATAGACTTAGTGTACACTAGGAACCCTGTACCTTATAATGGAGTGAAAACCTGGGAACTCCCAGTTGTGGTGACGGGATCTGGCTCGGAAGGAGCAGAAGGAGGCAAAGGTTAGAGTCAAAATTCCTGTAGAGAAAAGGAGAATAAGAAAAGAACACGCATTGGGAGACAGTACTTCGGAGACCATGAGGATAGCGCAGGCATGACGGTTTCTGGAAAACAGGGGGATAAAGGAAGGGTAAAAGAAAGGCTGCGTGACTGAGGATGCAAAAAGGGAACCTAGAGTGGGAAGGTCAAGGTAACGTCGGGGGAGGCGAGAACGTGAAGAAACAATAAGAAAACTTCGAGCCGAAGAAGGACTGAACGGGGACTATCGCACGAAGTAACAAACCTCTGAGAGAGACAGGCTATAAAGTGGAGGTGGAAACGGCCTGGGAACCTTCAACCCGGATGGAAAACCGTAACAAAAAGGGGCAAAAACCTGGAAATACGTGCTATATAGGGGGGAACCAAATACCACATTGGAGAGAAGGAGTATATTGAAAAGGCATTGACTAGGAAAAAAAAAGAAAAAAAGAAGGGGGAAGAAGAAGAATACGTATATTCAGGGGGAAGGGAATAGGAAAACACACGCCCTTGAGAAGGACGCGAAGCGACGCAAAAAAAAGGTGGGAAATAAGAAACAGCCACATTCGGAATAGTTCCCGGGGAAAAAATCAGAGACAGAGTGGAAAAAAGGAGTATGAAGGGATTAATAGTGTTAATGGAACCATGGGCGCAAAGGGGTAACCGGAAAAAAAAATGGGGCTCGAATTTTCACTGGGGGGGTAAGATTGGTGTAAGGACAAGGGTGTGGGAGGGTGGACAGTTGATGACGAGACGGTGGGGGGTCCACCCCCAGGTGGGCAAACCAAAAAAAGAAAACAAAGAAATGCAGAAAAAGAGGAAGAAAGTATCGCGCTAAAGGGATTCCCTGGCTGAAACCATAATAGGCAAGTGAAGGGGGGGAGGGGATATCATGGGAAAGAGTAGGAAATAAAGTTTTAGCAGGGAAAAGGTGGGGTGGGAAGTATCTAAGGGCGTCGGTGGTGAGAAAAACTCTATCAATTGTAACGTGCGAGGAAGGATTGAGGACGGGTCATGAAGGGGATATGGAAGGTGGAGGCGGGGAGAATGGGGGTGAAACGACGGCACATCTAGGTAAAAAAGGGCTGACTAGCCAATAACATTATAACAGGGCGTGCGCGGTAATTGTGTAGGGCAGGGCGTATCTGGGCTTAAGAAAAAAAAAGTCGAAGTACATGGGGATTTCCGGTGACTTGGGGGCTATGAAACAGATGAGAGCAAAAGGGGTGCTGGGGAGAAAGCAATGAACCACAAAAAACCAAATACTAAGGCTCTAAAAAAAAAGGTTCCAACTGAAAAAAGGCCGAGGTGGAAGTCGGAAACATAACGAAGATCGAACCAGGAATTCGGCGGGGTCGCCTTCACGCTGCAGGGGGAGGAATATCATAAAGGCGAATGGCTGGAGTCTGGGACTAAGCGGGCGACGAATAGAGGTCGAGATTCTGAGGAGAAAGAAAAAGACACAAAGGAGGGGAAAGGAAGAAAAGAGATACCGCCTATTTAGGGGCGCCAATACAAATAACAAGGCGACCAGGTTGGGGGCACAGAAACAAGAGAGGACATGAACATGTCGACTCTGTGGGTTGCCGAAGAACGTGTCGCAGAAGTGGGATAGATTGGACGAGCAGGGGGGGTAAGAGGTCCGGCTGGTGCTCTAGAAGTAAAATTGGGGGAAGGAAATAAGACAGAACGCCGGTCTGCGCGAAGGCACGCAGGGGGACATGAAACGCAAGCAGTAGAAGATGGTTGATGGGGGGGGCGAAGGTCGCACAAAAGCGGGCACACAGAAGAGGGGAAAAAAAAACCACGAGCAGGGATCTAAATGTAAAAAGAAACGTGATCAATGAGTTGGCCAGTATTGGCAAGCGAGAAACCAGAAAGGAGGAGTAAGAGGGGGTCGGAAAGAAATGGAGCGAAAGAAGAATAAATGGGTAAGTATGGCAAACCTCAGAAATAAGGGACAAGAAAAAGCAGCACGAGGCAATACAGCCAATCCTAAAACAAACCAGAAAGCGAAAGGCATCCGAGGAGAAACCACCGGCTGAAGAAACCAAAAAAAATAGGGAAAGGAGGGAGGAAGAAGGGTCAACCAAACTCAAAGAGGGAAAGGGCCGGCAAACAAAAAAATAAAAAACAAATACCCATACTAGAAAAATCCTCAACAGTGGGGAGAGTAAAATGACTTGACTACCAACAATAATTAGGCTCTATAACCAAAAAAATCGTTTGAGGAAAGGTGGGGACTGCAAAAAACCGCGGAATTTTTGTGCTAAGGGAAAAAAAGGGGAGGTCGAGTAGAGGGAAGAAAAAGGGGGAAAAGAGAAAGAGGGAGAAAGAAAGGGGAGGGGGAAGGAGAAGCAAGCCACAATGAACATCTTTTGTAACATAGGAACCAAAAAAGGGTCGAAAAGTAAAACGTAGATAGGGAAGGGGGGGGAATGAAGGGAAAGACATACCTTACCCGTAAAAAAAAAAAAGCTGAGCCGGAAGCGAGATTGGACCCCAGTGAGCAAAAAGACAGGATTGCCTGTCAAAAAAGCAAAAAAGGGGGGTATACTAGGGAGAGTGATAACTCTTACGGAAAAAAGTAGGTTGCGGAAAAGCACGAAATCGTTAGGACAATTACTGATGTATTGCGGAGAATGGAAGAGGGAAGGGGGGGGGACAAAGGGGGGAGAGGGGAAAGCGCTGAGGGGAGGAGCGAAAGAAAAAGGGAACAAAAACGACACATGATGATAAAAAGCCTCCCAGATCCGACAAGAAAAATCAAGGAAGGACTACCCCGAAGACTGAGGATAACAGAACAAGTTTAATGGGAGGGACCAAAAGGTATAAAGGAAAAGAAATAAGGGTGAGGCCATAAACGGTGTCAGAAAGAAAACAACCTGCAGAGTATAAGAAAGGAACGTTGAATAACGAGGAGATCGGGGATTCTCTCAACGGAAGGGAGAAAAAGTCAAAGAAAGAAAAAACGGGAGCTAAACTTGAGACAACTGAAGAAGCAATGTGAAGAGCGCTACTTAGAAAAATACAACCGTGTAAGGGAAGGGGGGGGAGAGGGAGAAAAAAAAAAAAGAAAAGAAGAAAAAAGGGGGGGAAAAAAAAGGGGGGAAGGTCCTCAGCAGAAGGCATAAATGCGAGAGAAAATCAGGATTCCATAGACAGGGATAAATCAGGAAACGGGGAGAACGAAACAACGGCACAGGTCTTAACTAAACCGAGGGAGATCGAGGGACGCGGGTGATTGAAAGCTAAGGACGGAAATTCGGGTAACCAGAAAATAAAAAGACGAGAACGAGTCCAAAGCACGCCGAGACAGGGAGGGGTGGCAAAGGATCTAACAAAGACTTGGTAAAAATGAAAAAATGATCATGTGAGGGGCAAAAAGCTTGATCGTGCAGAAAATTTTAGTGGGGTGTGGAGATGGAAGGGGGGGGAGAGTAGAATGTAGAGCAATCTTGGGTACCGGGTGGTAACGGCGTAAACGAGAGAGCGCTAACGAAACAAGACCTCCATCAACGGGGGGAAGGGGGGACAAAAGAAACGTCGAAAAGGATCTGGAGAAGGAAGATCAAACCACGGGGTGTGACAATACATAAGGGAAACCCAGAGTCGAGGGTGTTGAACTAGAGAAAAGACCGACCATGTGCCGAGCCATAAAGGAGGAAAAAAAAAGGAGTGAAGGTCACAACGCCACGTCAATCATTTTCCCATAAAACGGCCGACACCAAATCGGAATGTCCCAATTAACGCAAAGAAAAGATAATGCAGGGGGGGGCGAGAGAGAGATAACAGAGGGCAGCTAAAAAAGGCGAAAAAAAAAGGACAGGGCCGACACCGTAACTCCATTTTGAGCTATTGACACCAATCGAGGAAGGAAAAGAAGGGAAAAGGGTTGAACAAAATCATTAATGCCCAGAAAAAAAAAGAGGGGGAGAAAAAGGAAAGGAAGATGAAAATCTGGAAAAGTGAGAGGATGGTTTTGCGAACCACCTTTTTCAAAAGCAAAAACTCACAATCGGAAGAGAAAGAGGATACGAGCCCGAATGGAATCTGGAACTGGGAAGAAAGCACGCTCGAAAAAAGAGAAGATTCATAAAGCAATACTACCATAAAAGAGGTTGGAGACGGAGATCAAGAAGAATTGGGCGGCGAATCAAGAAGGGGATGCCAGAGAACAAAAAGCAGGGGGGGGGAGGGGAGGGAAAAAAGACTAGAGGGGAAAAAAAGCGAATGGGGAGAGACCGGGAGGGGGAAAACTGTTCAATAACAGAGGGGTTAATGGGAATAGAAGAAAACAAGGCCCGTAAAAAGGGGAAACACGGTCAGGGAAAGGGGAGAGAATCACAGGCGAGGGGTGAGTGCCTCGGAGACGTAACCTCACACACAAGCTGCTTAATAGCTAGAGGGAAAAAATAGGGCCGGTACGAAGAGGAAAGAAGAAAAGAGTGGGGGAAAGGGGGGTGGGATGTGAGTGAAAAGAAAAAGGCAGGAAGGGGACACAAGAAAAAAAAGGAACAAACCAAGAACGAAAACATACATAAATGAAGGCGAGTATCACAGGAAGGGGGGGTTAAAGGGAACTGATTCTAGTAAGCGGTAAGAGGAAAGATCGGAAGAGGGGGGGCTCGTTAAATTACCGAAGACGAAGGAGATAGGAAACCGGGGAGGGAAGGCAGGATTGACTGGGGGGGGAGAAGGAGAAGTAAATACGGCAAGGAGGCAAACAAAAAAAAAAACACCTCACCCTAAGGGAGGGTATTGGGCGGCAAAATTGAGGGAAACGCGGGAGAAGGGGGGAAAATGAGTACGACAACGGGGAGAAAAACAAAAGCAGAGTAGGGACAGCATCAGCGGGACAGCCATCACAAGACGCACCGTCTGTGGGAGACAAAAAGAGCAAATATAGGGGAAAAAGGAGGCGGAAGGAGGAAAGGACCAAGGGAGTCAAGAAAAGAAATAGTTAACTCGAAAAGGAACAAATAACTAGGCTCTGAATACTGAGGAGGGGAAGGAAAAGAGAAAAGTAGTGAAAAAAAAAAAAAATAAACTAAGGGATGGCAGGAAACGATACATTGGGAGGGAGGAAGGGGTGGGCGTCATAAGGGTACACATTGAAAACAATCATTCGATATGGCAAAATACATCAAGGAAGGAGAAATCAGAATCGAATCAAAGCAGGGGAAAGAGCGCGCAGAAAGGGAGAAAAGGTGGATATGTGGCAAGCTTCATTAACTAGGCCACAAAAAGGCGGGTATATGTGGGGGGGAGAAGATAGAAAAAGAATAAATGAATTGATGCAGGGAATCGGTATCCACCGGATGGAGAGGGCAGGAACATGTCCGATCGTTCAAAAACAGGGAAATATATCATGAGAACATGCATTAGGGGGGTAAAGGGAAAAAGGAAAATAAAAACCTTAGACGAAAAAAAAGCACTGGGAGGTTACTGGGGGAATGAGGAAGTTGAAAAGCGGGAGAATCAGACAGCATGCCGTTCAAGATATGAATCTGGTAGTAGGGTGCTCATCAGACCCGAAAAACGAGCAAAACAAGGTGGGCGTACACAAATGATACTTGGCAAAAAGACTCCTACACAAGGAGAAGGGAGACGAGGGATTAACCGACCCCGAAATGAAGGATCCCGCCCCATGGGAAGGGATCCTTAAAGCGTGTAACCGGAAAGGAAAAAAAAATAAATGACAAGAGGGGGTGTAGGGGGGAAGGGGCTGGGGGGACAAAAGGACAGATTTGGGGCGCAAAGAACGTACACATGGAGGAAAAGGAGTAAATGAGGGGTGTCTTCAAAGTGACCAAAGATGAGACAAAGGTCGGTATAGGACTGAAAGAGAGGCGCCGACTTTAAAGACGAAAAAGGAGTGGAAACGCAAAAAGGCACGAAGGAAGGAGCAATTAAGTGTTGTCAAGGGGAAAAAAGGAGCATAATGGCTGGAGGTGACTCTCAAATTTGGAAAACGAGAAGAAAACAAGGGGAACATCGCGCTAAATCTACGATACCTAACTTTTGGGGCGTTGAAAAAGGTAATAGGAAGGAAAAAAATACTGAATGAGCGGGGTGATGAAAGGAGACAGGTAAGCGGGCACAAAAACAGGGAGTATGAAGGGTCAACGAATTATGATTGGGAAACAATGGAAGAAGGAAAAAAAAAGGGGAAGGTTATATCAGGACGGTAACAAAGGAAAAAAACCAATGTAAAGAAAAAGGGGGAAAGAAGGGGGACCAAAGACACAAAAAAGGGATGAGGAGGGAGTAAGGAGAAGGGGGGGCAGTAAACAACTCTAAACGGATGGTGGAGAGAAGAACAAGAACTGGGGAATAACTGGGGGAAGAACAGGGACCCAAGAGAGACGGAAAGAGATGAAAAAAAAAAGGCGAAGTACGGCGAAAAGTACAGTTCAAGTAAACAGAAGGATTTAAAAAAACAAGGGACACACATTAATAAAGAACGGGGGCAAACAAAAGACAGGAGGAAAGGGGACAAACCAAAAAGGGTATGGGCGGGGGGGGGTCTATAGAAATAAAGGGAGACTAAAAAAACGAAGGGAGGGAGGGGGGGGAGGACAATGAGGATAACATAGAGAGGGGGTTGGAAGATCCTGACGAAAGACGAAAGCTGCAAAAGAGCACTTAAGTAGGAACGAGGGCACGCGCGAAAAGACAGGGGAGGGATACGGATCGAGTAGGGGAAATGGGAGAGTTGAATATTAACGATGGAAATATCCAGAAAGAATAACAATGAGAATAAAGCGCAAAGCCTCACGCATATGGGGGTGTTATAAAGAAGAAATTATGAAGGCGGAAGGAAAAAGGAAGGTAAAATGGTGGGCTGCACAAAAAGGAAAGGCACATTGAAGGATTAGTAAAAAAGGGATTAAACCATGAAATTTTGAAAGAAAAGGAAAAGTATGACCCTGGGTACGTGTATAGTTATCGTCATGATAAAAATTAAATCATAGTCGGAGAAGAAAAGTGGTACTTCAACGGGTTAAAAAGAAAGTCCAAAAGGAGCGAAATACGCAACAGAAAAAAGGAGGGATGCGAAGCGCGGACAGAGAGATGCTTCGGATAGGGCGGTGAAAGGAAAAGAGATATCGAATAAGAGGGAAACGAACGAATAACAGGGAAGAGATGCCAGGTGGAAGGATTGGATAACGTCTGACAGGTATACCTTGGGTTTTTGAGTAAAAGAGGAGGGAAGAACGGACATTGAGAGCGAACTGTATCCAAAAGAGTAAGGACGATCGAACTAGACAAGATAGGGGGCCTCCATCTGAAAGGGGAAATACACCAATTTAGGGGAGGTGGGGGAAAAAAGAGAGGGGGAAGTATGCAGGGCTGGGAATTGGCTAGGGGGGGAAAAAAGAGGGAAATGAATCCTGAAACAAAAAAAATAGGCCTTAAAAAAACAGAAGTGATGTCAAAAACAAAGGGCTCTGGAGGAACTAGGGACTTGGACGCAGTGAAGAATTAGGGCTGAAAAAGGGAAGCAGAGGGTAGATAACGTGTGAACGGGGAAAAGTCTATTTGAAAAAAGGAAGAAAGCAAAAAACCTATACATGAAGAATGAGGGAAAGGAGACGAAACGGGGGGGAAATTGAATACATGCCTCAAGGAGGTCCACTACTATTGTGTCAACATTGCACTCGGGGGAAGAAGAGGAGGGTAGCACAAAAATGCCAATTAATGTAGGGGTGTGGGGGTCAAGGGCCCTGACGGCAACTAAATATATACTAAGTTTGGTTCGATGCGAAAAGGGCAAAAAGAGATGAGGGGGCACCAGGGGGGGTATGGGCGTCAAAAAGTAAAGGGTGCAAAAGGAGATAGAAGTAAGACAGCCGCTCGCAGGAAGACCAAACATTCGTGAAGAGGGGGGCGGATGGGGGAGAAAGTGGTTTTAAGACGGTGTACAATAAATGGAACAAGGGGTTGAAATTGAGGGGATATTCAAATCAAGAGGGTGTTGTTGCCGAGGGAAATGAGGAGGAAGAAAGACGCTGCTGGGGGGGGGGGCGAAGGGGAAGCGGAGTCTGTGATGAAAAGAGGAATGATTAAAGAAACCGATTGTCAAATCCAATGGGGCGGAAACTTCAAGCGCAAGGGAATATTTAATGTAAATAAGAGGGGCAAACCCGTGTGGGAAGGAATGGTGATATAAAAAAAACGCTGGAAAAAACGTAAAAAAAAGTTCGAAGAGAATGCAAGCTTTTGGCGATCACGGGACAGCGACAAAAGGAAGAGAAGAAAAGGTGTACGACAGGGGGGGAACAACCACAGACTAAAAAGTCACGGCATAAAAAAAAGAGAAGGAAAAAGAAAAAAATCAGATGGGGGGAGTGCGAAACAGTGATACAAAGAATACGAAAAAGGTCGACCAATAGCCTAGAAAAGGAGGAGGGGAAAGTATGACGTTGCTGAGCAAATTAATAAGGGGAGGGAGCGAATGAGAACTGAATAAAATAGCGAAGGAGGACTCAACAACAACGGGAAAAGAAGGGAGAAGATGAAGCCTGCCTCAATCGAGCAAAAAGGATCGTTGCTAGGAGGGTAAAGGAAGGACATAGTAAGTCTACTTCGGGGTGGCGTCTACCAATGAAGGGAAAGGGGTCAAACGAATGTCAGAGGAGACTAAAGTGGTCAGGAAGAAAGAAAGCCCAAGGGAGAGAGGTGTTGCTAAAAAAGTAGTGGTGGTTGGGGAACGACGAGATCAGGGACTTGCAAAAAACGAGATCTGCGCTGCGAATCGGAAAAAAAAAATGAAAGAACTCTGATAACTTAGGGAGAGAAGGTAAAAAAGCAGCAGCGTGAAAGAAGAAAAAATTCTGGGAAAAGGCACAAAGACGTCAGGATTACAAAA
>Ga0179593_1518683_pt1 | contig 23039 bp, 25 predicted proteins | sample CZODoug2_1_08_16_FD_185931 | JGI IMG/M metagenome (GOLD analysis project Ga0179593, IMG submission 185931) | Vadose zone soil fungal communities from Angelo Coast Range Reserve, California, USA - CZODoug2_1_08_16fungal (PacBio error correction) | ecosystem: Environmental > Terrestrial > Soil >...
GGCAGAGCAAAGCGGGGGGGGGCGGGAAAAAAGCAGTTCAGGTCCGCACGGGGAAAAGAACAAAGAGGTAATCTATGTACTGCTCCTAAACTTGTGGGAGGGAAGGCAAAAATTGATCGGGGGGGCCTTGACCTGGGGTTGAACGAATGCTATCCACAGCTTAAGTGTCTCGACCGGTTCGTCTAAAAGGGCGATGGCCTAGGAAGAAAAGAAAGGGGGTCGGGTGGTAAAAATCTGAGAAGGGAGCGAAAAGCTGGGAGAGAGTCTGATTCCTGCCTGGAGGCACATCGCTCGGATACCGGAGGTGCTGAGGAAGGGAATTAGGGGGGGAAAAAACCACCTGCGTAAAAAAATCGCCCGGAAAAAAAAAAAAGTAGAAAGAACAGCAAACTAGGCCGCCGTGGAAGGGGGGACAGCAGATTCACAGGAAACTCCAAATGGGGACAATTGGGGAAATGGGGGGGGGGGGTCAAAATCCTCTAAAAAAGAGAGAAGGGGACGCAAGGGGGACGGAAAGGACCGGAGACCTTAAGCAACAGCGAAGGAAACCGGGTGCAAAAATAAATAACCCCGAAAAGGGGGGGCGCACTTGGATACCTCCACGATCAATGCCAAACAAAGGACGCCGGGATATCAGGAGAAACAAAGAAACATCACTAAAAGGAAAAAGGAAGGGAAAGAACGGAAAAGGTAGAGAGCTCCCTAGCGGCTGCCATGGACCCAAAAAAGGCGGAAAAGGTAGGGGGAAAGGGAAAAATTTCGGGTGGGACACAAATTCAGGGGGGCAGTCGTTAAATGTTAGAGAGCATCCAGCAAAAAAAAACCCACGAAAACAAAAGAAAGAAGGGAAAGGAGACATCGCTGGGGGGTGAGAGCTCCGAAGTAAAATCAAAGGGAGAAGGAGGGTGATTTTGGTCTGCAAAAGTCTACGAAAAGGTCTAACAGGTGGAAAAAAACAGAGACAAGGAACAGGGGAATGGGAAAAAATGTACTCACTACGAGGGAGCCAGGGCAAAAAAGCATGCAAAACTCCCTCAAAAAGGGCTGGGGGGACAGGGAATCCCTTTCAATTTGCGTTGTAGATGGGTTGGGAAAATAGGTTTGGCTAATTACCGGGAAAAAGAGAAGGACCAAGCTCTCATCAAGAGAAGGGTTCGCAAGGTCTAAACAACAGGAAAGCCAAAAGAAAAGAAGGGACCTTTCTATAGTAATAAAAGACAGGATATACCCACACCCTGGGACTAAGGATTTAAACGCAAATAAGGGTAGAACCGGAGGCCAAGAAAAAAAAAGTGAATCACCTACTTCTGAAGGCTAATAAAAAATCTTGTTACTGTAGGGAGAGAACCTCTACCCGCCATGGGGGATCAAACGGAATTGACAACAAAAAAAAACTATAAAATCATTCGGCAACAGATGGGCTATTCCCTAAGGGAAGGGGGCAGGGGAAATTAAACCCACCTCGGTATAAGGGAGAGAAACTGACTACATCGATAGCGGGCAGGAGGCACAACACTTTCCTCCTGGAACTTCCGTCTAAAGGGGAAAGGAGGTCTCTAAAGGAATCTAAGGAAGCGAGCCTCTTTACCAGAAGGTTAGCAAAAAGAGAGACTCTCCGAAGCCTGGGGTGAAAAGAACTCCGCCTCCATACTCTAGTGATATCCTTGGGCCTCCAGTCTATTGGGTGAAAAACTGCGCGACGAACGTATGGGATCAATCACCGTCACATAATCCGAAGAGCAGACAATGGGGACCCGAAGAAAATCTAGAAAAAAGTAATCGGGGAGTCATAAACTCATAAAAGGGATGGTTGGTAGCTACCCATACAGGGGTTTCAGGATCGGAAAAGGGAAAAGGAACCCGACTAACGGGAAGTCAGTCAAGCTTTCACTAAAGATAGGCCTACCCTTGTAAAAATAGAAGAATCGGAGTTCTGACTAAAAAAAAAAGTGGAGAAGTTGAACAATACAAACTTTTCGATCAGGGAGCATAACCTTGGTTTCTGAGATTCGCAAGGGAAAAGGAAAGGGCCAATAAAGGGCAAAGCAAAGGGCGCCGCTTTTCCCATGAGAGACAGAAGGGGGGGTCTCAAAAAAAAAACAATGATCAGTAAAGCCGGGAATGGAAGAGGGGGAGTTGGTGGGGGGAGGACCATGCCCTGAATAAGGACGGAATTGCCCACTGGGGGACCTAAAAAGAAAAGTACGGTAAAAAGAAGAAGAGAATGGGTAAAGAGGACTTATCTGTAGGGGTGACGCTTGATGCGTGAGAATAGCAACGTCAAAAAAGAGCCTTTTTTACATCACACCAGTTGGGGAGAGATATTTTGGCTTTCCGAAAACCATCAACTGTACCATTGCATCGATGAAATAGAAGATCTGTGGGACTTCATGGTAAAAAGGGGAAAAAGAGGTTTCATCGGTAATTATTGAAGGGGGTGGGGAACCCGTTCAAGGGGGGGTAAGGGGGGAGACGGAAAAGAAAGAAGATTAAAGGGGGGGGGGAATCCTTTCTGGGGCAGGGGGGCAGAAAACTATTCCTACGTAGGGTTTGGTAGAAATTCTCTCTGAAAGGAGAGGGGAAAGTTGGATGATCGGGTCACGACCGCAATTCTTCTTGAAACTCCTTGACACCCCGGAAGGATTCTTCTATGGCGAAATAGGCGGGTCACAGAAAAAGATAAAGGCATCTTGAGAGGTAGTCGAAGAAAACTGTATTAAGGGGGGGGGGGAAAAATATATATAGTCAGCGGAGGTCTCCATCCTTAAAAGAAGAAGTAGTACATACGGTAGAGGGCCCTACGAAAAAAAACAAGGTAACTTGGCTTGCTCAAAAGGAAGGCTCAGGGCAAATCATGGGAAAAACATCCTGCGCTAATTGAAAAATAGGGGTATGGAACTAATGGAGGGGTTTGTCTCTTTGGTGTGAGAAAAAAACCTTCAGCAAGTTTAATTGAGCTTGCGAGGTCTGAAAGGTCGCTGAAAACAAAGAACCTGGGGACACCTTGGACGAAAAAGGAGACTCCAGGAATCGAAAAATTCAGGAGAAAGACCTGTCCAAGAGTACAGAAGTATCAGAGGATTCCGGGGTGGGGTTGAGGGACTCAGGAGAAAACCATCAAAACGCAGAAGATGAGGGAGGACAAGGTTTTTTCAAACCTGCGATGGCAGGGCGAGGAGAAGAATGAGTTCAAGTCTTCAAAAAGGGGCTTAAAGATCAAAGAAAAGGAGCCAGGGAAATTTCAGTGGGAAGGTACCTTATTAGGGGGAGAGAATGGTCAGTCTCGCGTGTTAAGATCATAGGGGGGGGGTACTCAGAAAAAGCCACGAGATTGGCAAAGGATTCTCTGACTGTAAAACACAATGGGGGGGGAGGGTAAAGTTAGCAAAGGGCTTAGTGAATAATTTGTAGTATGGAAAATTGGAGGGGAGATCAAAAAAAAGGGGACTCCCGGGCTGGCGGAAAATGGGGATTTGGGAATGGAAACAGAGCCAACGAGCGGGAAATCTGATCTTGAAGAAGAGGGGTCTATAATTGTGGGTTGGGTAAAATATTGGAGAGGGACTCCCTGACATTCTCTGGAGTGTGCGGATCCAGGGCGGTCCTTGGTCCAGCTTAAAAAAGAAAGATAGGTGGGGTAATGGAAACTACTAGGGGGGGAGGGCTCAGATGGATCGGTAATTGTCGGGATGAGGTCGTCGGGGCTGTGGAGGGTGGGAGGGGCGCCAATACCTGAGGAGTCCCCAGGGGACTCTTCATGATCGACTACCTTGAGAGATTTCCCTGACCTGGGACCTTTCCTAAACGGGCATCAAGCGCTTTGCTGGCCTGGGTTTGCTTGTGTAGGACGGCTCAGTGTTGTGCCGAAGAAGTGATGTATCCTTAGGTAGATGAGCTTCTTTCGAGGAAGACGGGGTCCCTTTCGAAAATTCCGGGAAAGATTAAGTGGCTTCTGTAAACGCGGAGGGGCCCTGAGGATTCGCCTACGGGGGATAAAACTTCTCAATGGGTCTAGAAGAAGGGAGAGAATTGATGAATGAGGGGAAAGCTAGTATAAGGGGGGGGGTTGAAGGTCCTTGTGGCTTCGCCGGTGGGGGTTTTCCTCCAGAGTGGTGCGGAAAAGCCACGCGTGACGGAGTCGACGGATCCAGTGATAAGTAAGATTTCTCTGCCCGGGAAAAGCTGATTGAAAGGGGGGGGTGAAAGTTGTCCGCCAAGGGTGGTCGGAAGAGTCTCCAAAAAAGGGGTCAGATTGATCACTCTCAAATTTCTTCTGCAAGTCGGAGGGAAAAAGGAGCCGGGGGCATATAAATTCAAGTGTTCCGACCAAAAAGAGTCCAAACCTGGAGGGAAAAAACATATGGAGCTTGGGTTGAAAACAAGAATTGGGAATGAGACAAGAAGGGGGCCTTTACACCAATAAAAACTCCGAAGAAAAGGTCAAAAGAGACTTGATCAATAAGGTCCTTTAGGGTTTCTCGGTATTAGGAGCTGGGAAGGGTATCCTCAGACAGCAGTTCCGGCGACTGACAGGGGGAACTTACTCCAGCTTCGTAGGACTACGCCAAAAGGAAAACAGAGCAAAAGGAAATCTCAGTGGAAAGACACGGGGGGGAAGAACGGGGAGGGGGGAGATTGGTCCCTTATGCGGAGAAATCTGTAAGTGTTTTCTAAGGGGAGGGTAAAAGAACCAGGAAGATGTCCAAATGACTTTTGGGAAAAAAAAAGGACGACCCCCCAGCCGGAAACCTGACCGGAAAAGACTAAGGTCCTCCGAGATGTAGCAAAAAAAACTTTGAAAAAGATAAAGGAGTATAAGAAATCTTACTTGAGGAAGGAAAAGGGATTTCTGGGGGCAGGGCTTCTCTCTCTTCTAAAAGAGACGGGGATTTTCAGGGAGAGGGGGGGGCGGGACTCCAAGGGGGTCTCATAAAAGGATTTGGGGTGGATCTCCTTGGGGGGGGGGGGGGGGTTGGGGCAGGGGGAAGGGGAGGTCTGTCACCAAAACCGGGAAAGACCTGCGTCGAAGGGGAGGAGGATGAACCACCGTCCCATAATTTCACGAAAGAAAAGGGAGCAGGGGGAAAGTCGGAGCTCAACAAGGAGGAGAAGAAAAAGATGATAACAAAAGCTTGGACGGCGAAAGAGGGACGAGGCAGACCGTGTCCTCTAAAAAATTACTTGGGAGGGAAATCCAAAAAAAACTGGGAATGGGGCAGAGCCACTGAGCTGGTTTCCCGAGAAGGAGGGAGGATGGGACAAACAGCACCGGAGACTTCAGAAAGGTAAAGACATGGAGGGCGTGAAAAGAGGAATTAGCGGCAACGCCGGTTATAAAAAGTCACAGGAGAGGACTACACCTGGGTCTTGGTGGAGAGAAGCGGGGGAAAGACTGGAAAGAAAAAAAAAAAAATTGGGGAAACCCGATCGAATAGAGGAAGAGGGAACACCGGGGAGTATCCTGAAGATAAATCTATCGGTATAAGGCAAAAGAAAAAAATGCAGAAAGAAAGACAGGATGTTTCCGGGGGGGAAACGGCGCTCTCACAAAAGAAAAAAACAAAAGGATTAGGAAAAGATGGAGGGGATCATGATTGCGTCTAAGGGAAAAAAAAAACGGGGAGATGGAGCCAGTCATTGAGTTCCTTTTCCGAACTTTGCCAAAAACAGAAGAGAGCTAGGAAGAGAGGAAAATTTGGAGGGAAGGGGAAAAGGGGGGGAGAGGGGTATGGAGCTTATGCCACGAATCTAGAAACTTCGGGGGGGCAACCGTGTGCGGATACCTTGCAGAAAGAGGAAGTCGGAGAGCCTCAAGGGGGGGCAAAGGGGGGGGAAGAAAAAAAAACGGAAAGCGATCTCGAGGCGGCCGTTCTGAGGATTAAGAACCGCATAAAATTACCTGGTGCGGAGGATTACAAAGGAGGACAAGGAGGATGTCAGGGGGGGAAGAGATAGAAGGGAAGGGGAAAAAAAATGGGGACCTACCCTCAAAAAAAGAAGGTGTACTTTGGGGGAAAGCTCCTACGCAGAAAAAAAAAAAAGAAAAAGAAAGGGACGGAATTCAAAAAGTTTTGGGGGAACAAACCGGAGAACGGCAGGCTCGCTGCAGTGGTTAACCTTTCAGAAGCAAAGGAGGGGACCCTAGGACCTCAAACTTTTTTCTGTGAAAGGAAAAAAACCTCCCGGGAAAGAGAATTTGGGAGGGAAACACGATCATAGAGCCCTGACAACCAGTCAGGCGTCGGGCAGATGAGGCGATTAAAAAACCTTTGTCAGCAAGCAAATCCAGACTGGGGAAGCCAATGGATGCGCCCTAATTAAAAGAGGGCCGCGTCGGGATTGGGTGGGAGAGGTTGTGCAATGAATGGGGGGGGCGGGAACCGTCGGGGGGGTCGAAGACTCAAAGTAGGAAAAAGAAAAGCTCGATAAAGAAGGGAATTTATCCAAGGCTGTGTAGAGACGCAAAAAGAACAGAACCTGAAAAGGGGGGTTGGGCTTCGGTCAGGGTGATGCACTAATCTTTCGCATTGGAAAAGGCTAGGGAAGGGAACTTAAAAATGGGTTAATTGCTAGAGGAAGAGGCAATCGAAAAAAAGAAAGGCAAAATCTTTGGGGATAAAGGACCGGTCTACCTTTGACTGGGGGGGGCAAGAAGGCAAAGGTTAAAACGGGGAAAAGTTAAAATCCTAGGATCGGGGGACATCATCTGGGGAACTTGGTGAAAAAACGAAAATTACCGGGCCCAACCAGACTCGGGCTTAAGAAGGAGGAGAGCCACCCGAGGATAGAATCAGAAGAAGCAACCAGGGGGAAAACTAGTACCCGAAAAAAGAAACCGGTAAGAATAAGCAACATGAAAACAGTGTCAAAAAGGGAAAAGCATGTGAAGAGTTAGGAGGGCAAGGCATGGATTCAACCCAAAGAAACAGGTGAGCTAGAGTAACTCAAAAAGTAATGAAATGGCGTAAGAAAACGATTATAGAAAAATGCCGACAGACGGAAATCAAAGGAGGGCGCAAACTGAGCAATACAAAAAGTCAGGGGGGAGGTGTCGAGAAAAGTCCAAGACAACTGGGGGAAAGAGAAGTCATTCGTCCATTCAAAAAAGAAAGAAAAAAGAATGCGACGCATGAAAATTCAGAAGAAGGCACTTCGAAACGAATTGGCACGGAAAGAGACTCCGCACTAAGGTGGGGGAAGAAGCTCAATCCTAGATGAGAAGAGGTGGGACTGACTAAAGTGGGAAGCTTTAGAGACAGGAAGCTGTAATAGGCTTACGCTCGTCACCCTTCCCCCCAGCAAGGGGACTCGAGAAAAAGAGATTTGTCCAGGGCCCGAGCGATGCGTTGTGGATTCACCACGAAAAAGGGGAAAAGGGGGAAAAGGGGAGGGGGGGGCAAACAACAGCGAAAACCCAGAAGAAAGGGGGAAACGGTATGAAAGAATACTTGGAAGAAAAATGCTCGACAAAGGGGCGTCAGGCAAAGAAAAAGAGAGGTGGTACTATCCGAGAGAAAAACAACCATCAACCTTTGGGGGAGATCACCTTCCTGGCGCAGAACAGGGTGCATGCTCTACGCGAAAGGAGGCATGGGGGGGGGGGGGGGGGGGGGGGGGGGGGGGGGGGGGGGGGGGGGGGGGGGGGGGGGGGTGGGGTGGGGGGGTGTAAGGTGGGGGGGGGGGGGGGGGGGGGGGGGGGGGGGGGGGGGGGGGGAAGGGGGGGGGGGGGGGGGGGGGGCAGGGGGGGGGGAAGGGGGGGGCGGGGGGGGGGGGGTTCCCGTGGAAGGAAGTGAGACCATTTGCCCATTTCAAGCTCCTGGGGGAACAAGTGATCATGGACATTATGCCGAACGCGAAAGGGGGGAAACAAAAGCCCTCTGGCAGGAAAAGAAGTCTCTCCGAGAGAAAACCTTGAAGAAAATCAATAGATGTGGGAAAAAAACATCTTTGGGGGGGGAAAGGTGTGGGAGGCTGAAGGAAGACCCAGGGGAAATGCGACCCTAGGGGGGGGGGTGAAAATCTTATGGAGGACGGAAACAAAAAAGACTACTACACACAGATGGGTTAACTGGGGAGGGGGAACGACCTTCTGTGTGGCTCTTGGGAGGAATGGGGGATTCGGGTCATTTAAAAAGGGGGGAGGGAGAGGGTGGAAAGGCCCGCTATGAACTTGCGCTAGGTACGAATCGGCCGTAACTGGTGGGAGAGGACGAAAAAAATAACACTGAGTTGGGTCGGCAACGACTAAGGTTATCTACAAACTTCGGGGAAAAGAAATCGTTCCTACCGAACTCACGAAAAAGGGGGGGAGGGCACTAAGGGGGAGATCTTCGGGGAGGTCTCAGGTGACAAATAAGTTATCAGAGGGGAAATCTCGGACAAGAGGGAAGGGTATAAAATATTATCCCATCGATCTCCAGAGAAGAAGGGGTAGAACGGGGGCTCTCCCTCCGGAAGGAAAGATTCAAAGTGCCTGAAAAATCTAATCTAATGAGATCGTCAAAAAAGAAGCTTGACCAGGAAGGGGTTAAGTAACTCAGATGGCTTGCGAGGAAAAAACAGACTTGGGGGGGGGGGGGGGGGGGGAGGGGTATAGTAAAAAATACTAAACTGACTTCGTTTTTCTGGAAGGGAGGCAAACTTCTCGGCCAACCTCCAAAGGAAAGGGGAAAATGTGGAGAGAGGCTCTAAGCCTCAAGTACAGACCAGACGGCAAAAACGAAAACTGTTCCACTAGATCGGGAGTCAGATGGGATGCCGTTTCAAAAGGGGAAAGGAAGAACAGCCATACAGACGCTCTTCTAGAAAACCGGGGGGGGAAACGAAAAGGTGAATGGGGGGAAAACACTTGCGAAAAAAACGGTCCTCTGTCCAAGGGGAGTCCAAAAGCATTCAGGGGGGGAACGTGAGAACTGGAAAAGTGGATGCCTGACGATACTAAAAGTATCTAGGGAAGGGATGAAGCTCTATGGGAAAGGGGGAGAAGCGAGGAGGGGATAAACTTAAAGAGAGATGAAGAAACATGGGGGGTATTGAAGTTGAAGCGCACGGTGGGGGGGAAAGGTCCAGGGGCAAGTAGGAAAGGTAATTCCAGCAAACTCAAGGGAAAACTAGTACTAAAAAAAACTTGGAAAGGATCAAAAGTGGTCTCGTTTAGAAAAGAATCTTGGAAAAATGTAGAGGATAGAAAATCCAAACGAGTCTATTCATTTGTTGGGATCTAGGATAACCCTTGCAAATCGGATAGAGGTGTGGCTTTCAGGGTAGCAAAGCTTTTAGCTAAAACCAAAGTCCATACACTGGAGGGGTATGACTATCTATTTCCATTATCTGGGGGAGAGAAGGGGGAGGCGGGGATCGGGTGTTAAGGGGGTTCGGGGGGAAAAAAAAAAGGGCTTCTCCCGACTTCCTCTCCCGAAAACACTACTTTATGAAAAATCCAGAAACGGATGACTCAACCCTTTTCTTGAGGGCGAGGGGAAAAAAATGTCAGCTTGGTTCCGATTTCCAGTTCAAGGGAGGGAACCGAGAGAATTCCTTAATGCGGGGGGAGCCGGAGAGAGATGCGCACTTCCGGACTGAGGGGAGGGCAGGAGGACGTAATTCAATGAGACAGTAATACTTTAGAGGAATAAGGCGGACAGCAGAGAGTTCGCCTGAAGGAAGACGAAAAAAAGTGGAATTCCATGGACTGGGGGGAATCAGAAGGGTCCTAAAAAAACAAAAAACGTAAGTCGACATAGAATGGGATAGGGAAGGGGGGATTGTTATAAAGGGGCAAGGAGGACTCCTCCCACTTCCCTTCAACGGGGGGTGGTTAATGGTTCCGGAAAGGGATCAAATACTTCTTCAACGGGGGGGAGGAAAAGAAAACAGGGTGGGGCGGGACGACTAAGGGGGGCTAGACGCTTTGGTATCAAAAAAAGGAAAAGGAGGGGGGGATGGATTAATCTACAGAAGGGATAATGAAAAGACGAAAGAAAAGGAGGGGATGGGGGGGATCTCATGGGTTGGAAGGCATTTTCCGGCTCAGGGCTTGACACACATCAAATCTACGAAAAGCCTAATGGAAAAGGCACAATGGATCATGGTTTTCCTCTTGGGAGGGGGAAGGATTGAAAACGTTCGAGTAAAATTAAAGGAATCCAGAAAAATGGGAGACATCTCGGAAAGAGGAGTTAAAGGAGGTTGCCGCTAGCAGGAAACAACGACCCATCACCAGACCCGAGGGGGGAGGTCAAATAACCATAAGGGAAAAAGGGGAAAGGCTGTATAGCGGGAGGGGGGGTAACCTGGTCCGAAGACGACCCTACCACCTAGTTCACCGCAAAGAGGGGGCCAAGGGGGTAAGAACCCCACAATGTAAAAAAAAAAAAAATTCCTCCGAATGTTCCTGAGAGAAATAGAGAACACGGTGGCTTTCGGATAAATTGGGTACAAAAACGAAAAGAGGAGCTTAGGAGACAAAATGGGGAGGCTTTAGGGGGGGGAGGGAAGAGAGGATAAGGGAAGGCTTGGGATGGGCAGTTCTGATCCAGGTTCACTGGAAAAGTCTGAGTCCCCGGTTCTTGGAAAAAACTGGGATAGGCCGGGTCTCTTCAAGGGGATTTAGGGAAGGAACTAGAGAGAAAAAGGTCAAATAATTTGAAAAAGGGCTGGCAAAGTGGGGCAGGCCCGCAGAAAATTCTTTGTCATTCCATGTCATTACTAAAACCACTGAAAAAAAGGTGTCGCTTTTTGATGGGGGGAAGGGACTCAGAAAGCGGACTTCGGGGTACAATTGGGACTTCGCCTCTCCAGGGGGGGGGGAATAAAAAGAATTTTCCAGGGCTATCAAAAAAAAAAAAGAAAAAGGGGGGGGAGTGTAGGCTGGCCTGAGCTGAGGGGGGCCCTAGATCCAAAGGAAAAAAGTTTGATGTGAGCTCCCGGCCGAAAGGGGGGGGGGGTCGGGATTCCCGATCGCTATCGGAAAGAATGGAATAGCATCACTGGGTGCCTCCTACTAAGGCTTAGGGGGGGAAAGAAATCATTAGGAACAAAGCTTAGCCAAGAGGCTCAAAACAACAGGATAGTCCTTTACTACGCCTCGACGGAGAAAGCCGGAAAAGAAATCAAACCTTGTCCTGGGGAAAGAAGAAACTTGGGAGGGCTGATAACCATCCTTAGAGCGACGGTCTAAAAAACAACAACTTGATTATATTAAATATAGATCTAACTCAAGGGGGAAAGAAAAGGAGGGATGTGGAAGGGGGGCGGCCATTGGGATTGAAAAAGGGACGGGGCCGGAAAGGGAACGATCAAACGCTCAGCTCAGAGGGTCTCCTGGGACACGGTGGACTTAAGGAGGAAAAGGTTAGGCGAGATTTTCCTTTGGGAGGTGTGGGTTAAAAAGGAGGGGAAGCATCCGGGAGTAAACCAGTGTGCGTGAAACCTTTCTCGGGCCGGGGAAGCTCGTAATAACTCTCCAGTGAGGAAAACAGACCTTCTACAAAGAGGGGGGGAGGAGGAAAGGAGGCGGGAAGGGCAAGCGCTTCAGCAACAAAATATCGGGTCGACATGGCCAGGGGGTTTTATAAGAGGCAGGGGAGAAAATCCGCAGCAGTCCGTACCCAAAGACATATTCGAAGGAAACGGGGAAAAATGGACGTGGGGGGCATCCACTTGCAGTCCGGGGGGCCAAGAAAAAAGAAGACGGCGGAATCCCACGTTGGGGGGAAACCCTCAGGGTAGAGCAGGTCCTGGGACGCATGACGGAAAAAGGGAAATGAAGAGAAAAAATAGACCCTAAGACGCAAAGGGCTTTCAGGGCCAAAAAAGAAAAAGGGTGGCGAACTTTTAGTCCCGCCACAAATCAATACGAAGGAGGGAAGTAGCGGGGGGAGAACCAACTCACCAGTTAAGGAACCGACTTAATCACTAATTGACTCCAAGAAAAGGATCTCAAGAAGATGCGGGAAAAGTGGTCTACGTCCTCAGGGGGGGGAATTAGGGGGTGGGTCGGAAACTGGGGTTTTTCAAAAATAAGGGGGTCGGAATCAGAGGGTTAGGGGAGAGACAGTGAGAAAAAAAAAACATCAACTCAGAACCTCCGGGAAAAATAAAGTAAAATTTGCAGCCCGAAGGGAAAAATTCACGGAAAAATTTGGCTTGGGGAGGGTGAGGGGGGGAAATTGGAGGCTTTTCTACTATCTGGGGAAAAGATAAAAATAAAGAAAGCCGGACAGTTTGGCACTAGGAGGGTGGTATTTACTCCAAAACCCAAGGGGAAAGGCTCATGGAAAAAAGTAACTTAAGGGAAAGAAGGGCCGGGGAAAAGGGAATCCAGGTCAAAAAAAAGGGGGTCGTCTTGGTGGGGTCAACGAAGAGGGAGGAGGGAACTGAAAACCTCGGCGAGCTCCCAAAAGGAAAGCCTAGCATTTCAGGGGCTAGGTATGTTTCATCAAATGAAAACCGGGAAAGATCAGGAGGTAATCGGACTACCCAAACAAAAGAGGATCTAAATTTACACTAACCCTTTTGAGGGGGGGGGGCCAAAAACAAAACTGTTTCTTCCACGAGTAAAACCGATTAAAGACAGGAAGACGGCGGGGGGAAATCCCTTTCTTGCCATGGAGAGCTCAGGCTCCATCTAGACTCATCTTCAAAGGGTTGAGGGAAACAGAAAAAAAATGGAACAGACAATTCGGGAAAAGAAAAGGTATGGATTAGTCCCCGAAGTCCGAAGAGGAAAGGAAGGGCAAGTATAAAAAACGCCACTTGAAGGTTGAGTGTAAGAAAAAATGGGGGTTCAGGCGGGTTCCATCCCAAAAAAAGGAGTCCGAAAAAGTTGGAAAATATATCCACGACATAAAAGAAAAAGATGGACTGGGAGATTAAAAATGACGGGGTATCTGACAATCCACGCGTCTAAGAAGAAAAATAACTGTTGGGAAAGGAAAAGGCTAAAAAATTCCGTATTTCTATCGTGTTAAGAGAGGAAGACCTCTGGTCTTATGAATCCTTAGTTCTACTATCAGTATGAGTTAAGAGAACAGGAAACATTAAAAGAGAAGTCAAAGGAAAAAGAGCGAAGAATGGGGAAAAAAAGAATCGAATTTCCAGGGTCACTACAGTCTCAGGGGGGGGGAGAAACAGGGCCTCTCATTTTAAATTATCTTCAAAGCACGAAAGGAACGGTCACATTCTTATCCAATGAGGAAGAATGTAAAAACTTCTCTACTAAATTGGCGTATATCACATAGAAAAGGGAAGGACGAAATCTGCTCATTGAACAACAGAAAAAGAAGGGGTCGAGATAAAGGGAGGAAAACATTGGTTCTTAATCAGAAGGAGAAAAGAAAAAGAAAGAATCATAAGTTGCTCCTCTGGAAATCTCCTGTTGTTTTGGGAACACAGAGAATCATTGAAAGGTAAAGGGAAGACTGGTGGGCTAAAATTGAAAAAAAAACGCGAAGAAAAAAAGAGGGGGGATCCGCTGCATAAAGAAAGGAGAGAGCAGACATGGGAGACGGGGAAGCTTTGGGGAAGTGAAATTTGAACGGGGTAAAAGAGATAAGAAGTCGCCACGTCCTTTTTTCAACAAGAATTGGGGTGTGATTTCTTTCCGAACAAAAAGGAAAGGAAAAAGAGGCATCGATGGAGAAAGGAAAAGGAGATATTGAACAGGGGGAGGCGGGTTTCGCTTCAAAAGATTAGGGAGCCGATGAAGAAAAGGGGGGAAGGGTGGGGGTCCGGGGTACGGAACCTAGAACGGAGGAGGAGAAAATTGGGGCCGTAGGGCTTTTGCGCCGCAAGAGACCAAAATTCCATGGGAAAGTTGGTTAGAAAGGGAAGTCATCGACCCCTGATGGAAGGCGAAAAGGGAAAAGCACGGGTGAACTAGAAAAACCTCCAACGGAAGAGGGGCGGACGTCTTCTAAAAGTCTGAAGATGGAGCTATCATAAGGCATAGAAAACTGTTATAGGCAACTACATACAAAAAACAACCAAAGAAAAAATAAGATGACATTCTCTTCGCCAGCTGCTAAAAGAGAAGGAGCAAATCCTAAGAAGGCAAGACAGTTTTTCCGGGGCTTGCTCATCACAAAAGGGGGGCGCAACGAGCAGATTCCGAAAAAACGTGTAGAAGAAAAGGAAGAGAGTCGGAGATGAAAAAAAAGGACCTAGTGGGCGGATGGTTGTTAAAATACCAAAACAGTATCAATGGATCCAGAGAAACAGGGAGGGAATGACGAACCAAACAATCAAGAACATGGGGGAACGAAACCGAGAGAACAATTAATCTCCAATCCTTAAAGAACGAAGGACGCAAAAAGGTAGAAAGGGTACGAATGCCTTTTCCGGAAAAACATACCGCACTTCGAGAGAAGGAAAAACCCGGAAAAAGCTACTTTACTGGGGCGAGAGCAAGAGGGGTCATCTAAAAAAAAAGGAGGAAGGAAAGAAGCGTGAGTCTGGGTAACGACGCTTGTATGAAGGGGGGCACCCTTTTACCTTCTCAGGGCATTGGGGAAAAACAAGTCCGGTTAAAGAAAAATGAAAAAAGCTAAAGAGGGTGTTAGAAAAAAGAGAAATGGGCAAAAAAAGACACGTCTTCAGGACCCAGTCTCGGATGAGAAGGGAGGAAGAGAAATCAACCAGGTTGTTCAAAGGGAGGATAGAGAGCTGGGGGCACCTTATCCTAGTTAGGGAAAAAAGCGGGGGGTGTCTCTTATCTTCTGAACCCAGTATAGGACTTTGAGAGTCTGACCGAATTCTACAAAAGGCTCGTGTAGCGGTTGGGGCCTATCAAGGGAAGACTTCCGGAAAAAGGAAAATCCAGAGCAGGGGAGTAGGATTCGGGGGGCGGTTATAGGCTCTACAAAAAGGGCGAAAAGCGAGGAAAGCAGGGTGTAGCTGTCAAAGACGGAAGAGCAGAGGTCCTCTAGGCAAATCTGCCATCTAATGGAGGAACAACAAACCTAGATTTATCGCAACTAGGGAAAAGGAAAAATTAGGGCTGGTAGGGATTGGGGAACGGGAGACCAGGACGCCAAGTGCAGGGCACGAGAGGAGAAGCTTCCAAAGTTCTTCTTAGTGGAGAGAAGAGGAGAGGGGAGGGGAGCACCTGGCCGTCAGGGGAAAGTGGGGGGGCGGATGGACTAGCTGCCGAAGCAATCGAACCGTAAAAGACTTTTTAGGGGGGAGATCACCGCCAGAGCGCTTCTGGAAAGGAGGAAATACGAAAGCGGGGGGGTGTTGGGACCTCCTTTGGGAAGAGAAGGCAAAAAGAAACGAAATAGGCTACATACTGACTGCAGCCTCTATTGAGGGGAAGTGCGTCAATCTTGGACGGAAAATCCAGAGACGGGTTTTAAAGTGGTTTATCTGGGTTGGATGCAATGGGTCGGTCAATACGTCAGCACACTGGTGAGGAGGAAAAAAAGTTTGAAGCTCTCCTAGGGCGTCTAAAGGGTAAAGGCAATGGCCACTGACTGGGGCGGGAGTTGAGGCTCCCAGCTCAACTCTAAACCAAAGAAAAAAAAGGAAGACAGGGTTATCCTCTCTTTCAGGAAAAGGAAAATGAGAGGAAGGTGCCAAAACATCAAAGATAAAGATGTAGAAGGTCAAGGAAGACGGATCGCTGGAACGTTTAGAAAGAGAAATGGTTCCCTCTTTTCTATAGTACAAGAACTCCGGGAAACTCTGACTAAAAAGATACGGGGGAGGCTCAGGAAAATTAAGGCAAAAGCCTGCAGGAAGGAAAAGGAAACTAACCAATCACCCCAAGAATCGACAGTTGGAATGGTAAAGTCAGCAGGGCCAGATGTGAATTGACCCGGAGGCAGGAGGCTTTTCAGGTGGGTGGCAAAATGTTCATAAGAGACCCCAAGAAAAAGGGGTTGGAAATGTGTGGTTTGCAACAAAAAAGGGGAAAAAACCCAAACCTTATCCTACGAGGGGGGGCGGAACCTGATGTGCTAAGGGATATCATATAAAAGGATTGAAGAAACTGCTGGGGACTCTTATGCTACCGGGGGGAATGTTGCTTCTGCTTTTAAGAAGAATCTGGAGAGGAAAGGGTGAGGGTGCATTTGCGGAGGATTAATCAAGTCATATGGAGTTAAATGAAAAAACCATTGGGCATGCGTTCGCTGCCTTACAGTTTTCTGGAGAAAAAAAAGGGCGAAGCCCCGGTTGACCTAGCGGCATGCGTAGGGGGATTCCTCCAGATCCTACTTTGGAGTCCTGGGGGAAATGATCAAAAAAGTCTCACGTCCTGAGTACTCAGGGGGGGGGGAATTGAAAAGAGGATGGAGTACGGACTGGCTACTGAGAGCCAGAGGGAGGGAAGATCCAACAGAGGGTAATGGGATCAAACCTCCACAAGTACAGGACTGAAAAAGAAGGGGAAGGCTTTGCCCTCGGACTGCCAAAGAGGAATCGAAGAGGGGAAGGAGAGAAGGAAAATACCATGGGGCTCACCAGTTGAGAGGAACGCCAGCCATTTTATCCCACACACACTGTGGAAGGGGAAGAAGGAAGACCATAGTTGGCTTCTTTAAAACTCCAAAAGGAACATAGAGCACCTTGCCGCACTGACCCCAAGTTATCTAAAGCAGTAAAGTAAAAGGATCTTTCAGAAAAATTGAGTAAAAAGAAAAGAAGATTAAGAGGGATGGGGAATGCTTCAGTGACTGGAGAAATCCCTAAAGATAAGCAAACAACAACGAGATGATTAAAATATATAGAGATCAAAAGTAGTTCCGCTCCTCAAACCTGGACAGAATGTTAGGGGAGGGGGGACATTCGGGGTGGGGGACCAAAAACTTCTTTTAACGGAAGAAATCTAGGGGAAAATCTCGCTATCTTTGGAGTTGTCTATATGTTGCCTTGAAATAACCGTAGGAATGGGAAAGGAAAAAGACTGAAAAAAGGGGGTCACTGAGGGATCTGAAAAATCTTGGCGAAAAATCCTTGCAAGGAAGAGATTCGGGAGGAAGAACCGCCTCCATTCCTGGCCAGGGAAAAATTACTGAAATAGAGGCTCAGGGGAGGAGGGAAAGACAGCTCATGAAAAGACAAGGAAAATTAGGGGAGGGAATAAAAAACAAGTAGTTGAGAGCCAGATTCAAGGAGGGGGAAAAGTCCGGAATACGTTACCAGAACCGAGGAGGAAGAAAACGGGAAACATCGAAGAGGGGGCGCTCTGACGTGGCATGGAAAAAAAGTTCCTCTCCAGAAGGCGGGAGCCCGGGACAGTTGGGGGGTGGAAAGAGGATCACTTCCCCCTTGTCCTAGAAACTATCATTCTAGAGGGGACTGAAAATTTCACTCATCTCACGAACTAAAAGGAATAAGGTGAATGAATGCAACATAAAAGAAGTACTGGGGGATTGGAGTCCCGCTTACACTTCAATCCCATTCTGAACGGATTAGGAAGTAGATGCAGGGAAGGATAAGGGGGGGAACTACACGAAGCACAGGCATTCAAAGATCATCGTCTCGAATTGGAACAAAAGTTTTTATATCAGCCGGGAGGGAAAAGGTATTCTACGTCCGGATTGATTGGGGGGCAGTAACTTGAATTTTGCAGTAATTTCGGGACCTCAGGGTGTCAAGGGGGGATTAGGGGAGAGGGCGAAAAAAAGACAGTCTCCAGGACGTGAACAATCTCTTTGTGACAAGCTTCGGAAGGAAAAAGGCACTGCTAAGGTCCCTTGGGGGAGGGGCTGGGAGGAATTCGTCGTAGGGTCCTAAAAAGATGGAGTCCCTTAGACTATCTTGGTAGCGAGGGCAGGGGATTTTTTGGAAGACAAAAGTTTTCACTCCTGAAATAAAACTCCCGAAAAGAGGTCATTAAAAGGAAACGGTAGAGTCGTTGGGGGTTTGTCAGTAATCTATTCAGAAAAGGAGAAAAGAATGAAAAGCACCCATCGTCTCATCTGGGAGAAAAGGTGGAAGCCACCGTAATCCCTGCCCCAAGGGAGCTTAGAACCACCTATGAGAGGACATCACTCTTTGTATTGGGAAAAGTCTCCCCGCTTAACCAATTGAAATAAGTCGACGGGAGGGGGTAAAAATTCCTACACCCGGGGAATGTACACACCAGAAGAGGCGCACATTCTAGGGAAGGAGAGAGAAAGGTTGGACAAGATCTGAGAATAGGCGCCAACAACAGATGAGGAACGATTCCTACAGCTATATTAGTTCAGAACATGAAAATATACAAAAGTCTTTACTTATCTAGTGGCCTTGGAGGAGGAGGGGGGCCAAGAACTGGAACACTTAAAAATGGACGACGCGAGAAAAATGCTTCCTCTCCAAATAAAAATAGTAAGCAGAAGAGCTCTTGAAAGACTTTGATGAGACACACCCGCGAGCATCTCCCAATAACTGGGACTTCCTTGAGGAAAAGAAATATGGAAAAATCGTTCCTCCACCGCCTGGAAGCGGGGAAAGGGGACAAGGGAAGCAAGATGTTCTGTCAAGACAAAGGCCAAGAGAATCGATCGATCCCGGCGAAAGTCAGCAAACCTCTGTCCCTCCGCACTACAGGGAGGGAGGGGAGCGGAAAAGAAGGACCTGGGGAGGTTAAAATCCAATGATACCAGCGAAAGAAGCAAAAACTTGTCAATACTATCATCTCTGAAAGAAAAAGGAAAAAAAATAAAGCGTTGTGGTCAAAAAAAAAGTCAGGGAAAGAAGAGGGGGGGTCAGAGCCATCTTCTAAGGCAAACCGAGTTTTCTCCGACCGGTAGCAAAAAATTTGGCTGATCTCTCGGAAAGGATCAGGAAGGAACCCTTCAACGTGAGAAGATTCACAAAAAATCCTTGGTTTGTTCACAATACTGGTTCCCAAGGAAACTCGGGGTCGTGTCCATGCCTCTGGGAGGGGGAAAAAGAGCTGGCCAATTCCTCTTCATATCAGTTCAAAACGCAAAACGAGGGCTCCTCGTCTGAAGGGGGGAATAAGGGGGGAAGATTAACTCTTTTCTTCTATAGAAAAGGAAGTCGAAAAGAGGGGTGAAAAACAAGACCCGGTTTGGGATGGTAAAGGGGTGGGGGGGGTTCCTCGGGACCCAGAAAGGGGAAGACATCTATGCGCAAAAATCGCGGCGAGGATGTCAGAGGGAAACCATGTTGTCCGTATTGAAATCGGGTAGCCGTGTAGTTAAAACCGTGAAGTCGAGGTTTTTCCGCCTTAAGAAGGATGGGACATACAGATGCTTCTGGGGGATTCAGACCTAAAAACCGCAGGTGGGGTTAAGAGGAAAAAAAAAGAAAGAGCTAATTCATCCGCAGGGGAGCGGAGGTGAAAAACTCACTTTTAATCGCTTAACACCGGAAAGAGAAACACTCGGGGATCTTCATGGGCGGAGTTCTGTCCGGGGACTTCCGTGATCTGAACTTCTAGGCAGGGGGGTCGACACAACACAAAGGAGGAGGATGAAAAGGGATCCAGGAGGCCTCTGAATCGAAAGGGCAAGGATTACCACGGGAAGGATCCTCGAATCCTTTCAGTTTGTGTAAAGGAGGTGAGAGAGAAAGGGTTGAGCGTCAGTACTAACGAACAAGATCTATTACTTCACATATACACTTAAATGGGGTCATCTTTTGTCTCTGGGGGGGGGGGAAGAACAGGGCATACGGTAAAAAGAGCGCCCGAAAATCCAAAAAGCACATAACTAAAACCTCTCTAAAAATAAATCCAGGCCGCGTGAATCAGCGAGGAAAGGATCCGGGGAGGGGGAAGAATAAAGGATTAACGAAGGGCTGTAGAACTCCATCAACCATCTTCATAGGAAACCCTTTGGGTGGGGGAAAAAAGAATACTTTCGTCACTGGGCTATCGAAACACTATTGGAAGAGGGAAAAATAACGGAAGGGCGAAAAAGGTGCTATGAAGAAGGAAATAGTATGCAGGGGGAAAAAAATCTCGTGTGGGGACAAAAGTATCAGATTTATGGAAAGAAAGAATCGCTCTGCAATCCTGTTGGGACAAATAAGGGAGTGCATTGTAGACAAAACAACAAAGGTGCTTGGAGACAATTAGCAAAGTGCCTGGTCCATTCGCCTATGCAACCAGTTTTACAAAAAAAAAAAAAAAGCGACAGCAACCAGGGGGTATGGGGGAAGCGGGAAAAAAAAGAGACGACAACCAGCCGTTAAATGATCCGAAGGAGTCCAAAGTCATCCACATTCACTGGTAAGGACGCCCACTTGTATCGAGATTAGGAGTAGAGGAAGGGAATGGAGAGGACCTGCATAGAGTGGGCCGGGCAAGGATCCCTGCGAAGCCCTGGGTAACTCCAAAAAAGGGCCGGGTGGACCGATCAGGTGCGATCGAGAAAAGGGATACAGGAGGGAGGGGGGGGGGAGTGGTCGGTGAGCGGCGCAACGAACGGTATCAGGTCGACCTCTCCGATTCCAGAGACGGAGTCTCGCGAATCAAAAATTGAGCGAGGACTTCAGTTCAGGGGGGGGGAGGAAGTGAACGGGAAGCGTGGTCGTACTCCATGGCATGGTCAAAGTCTGGAGAAAGACTCAGGGTTTGAGATAAGCAAGTCTTTAACTGGCAGGGGGGCCTTCTTTGTGAACATTTGGGAAGGTTGGCAGAGATAGAAAGTCATTAGGGAATCCTACTGGGGCCTTCTCAAGTTTCTACTCAGGGGTCTGAAATTCTGGAACGACACTCGGGGGGGGGAGGGAAATTGGGGGATGAGCGACTTGGAGGAGCCATGGGGAATCGTACTTCGCCCTGATTCAGGTTATTATCATGGAAAAGATCCTCTTCCCCCTTCTAAAGGAGTGGGCTGGGGGTGAGAGTTTCCTGAAAGGGGGTGTCCACCTACTCGTCAAACTTTGAAAGTGTACCTTGGTGCCTGCTCAGGGTGGCAGGAAGTGGTAAAGATAAGACTGCTGTCGGTAATGCAGGCAAAAAGGACTCGCACACCGCTTCGAACCATCATTCTCTTGGAGGACGGAAAACGAAAGGGAATCTGAGGCCTTTACACATCATAAGGGAAAGGGAAATGTCGCCGGAGGCGGTGTCCGGTATGGGGGAACTCATGAGGGAGAGGCGGGTTACGAGGGAATAACCATCACGTCCCCGGAAGTAAAATAAAGACTGGCCAGTTCTGATGCCAGATGTCTACATACCCTTACCAGGGCAGGAAACCACCGGAAGTGGAAGGAAACAGCCCTTGGTGTACTGAAGGTCAGAGCCAGGCCTTAGTGCGAGCGGTGCGGGTTCTCCATATGGGATGGGATCGACCCCGACACGGTCCCAAAGGTGAAAACAGGACCACCAAAAACAATACCTGGCCGAAACAGGCGTCTCAACTAACTGGATTTCTTGCCAGAAAAAACCGCTCATCAAGTTCGGGCTGATACTTCGAGAAAGGAATAGAGGTTGGGGAAAAACGGGGGCTGCGTGTCCAGTGGGTCAAAGGCGCCAAAAGCAAGAGGAACTTTGGAGGTTGGGCAGGCTGATCTTGAGAGGGGACCAAGACCGGGAGGTTCTGTCATGATAAAGGGAGTGGCTGAGCCTACGGACTGCGTCTGGGGCCCCGCTGTAAACGCAAGACGGTCTCTAAATGGTAAGGAGCACCCAACAGTCAAGGGGGCCCAAGGGTACTTCTTAATCATTGGTGCAAGATCCCAAGTCCACTTCTTGAGACTCTTGTGGGATCAGGGAACTGAAATCGGGGGGACGAAAGACGACTTCGATTCCACATGCACCGTCCACAGAGTGTCCATGTCGCTACAACGCAACTACTGTGAAGTGCTCAGCCGCCCGCTCGAAGAGGGGGAGAATCTACGGGGGGGGAAAGCATGAGAGAAACTGGTCCGCCGAACATGCGGTCTCAATCTGGCACGCCATTGGAAGCAAAAGAAAAAAAAATACGCAGAAACTTCGTCTGTTCGCCTTCGGGAAAAAGGCGTACAGCGACTCACTGGACGACCTCGACGCCACTGATCAGGGGGAACTCAGCTGGGAAGGGGGAACCGTGCTTAACGGAACACGCATTTCCTCATACAATAAAAGGGCAAAAAGATACCTGACTAGCTCAACAAAAACAACGAGTATTCTTAAAATAGAATATCTCAAATGCCGAAAAGAAAAAACCGAAAATGTATTGTCTGCCAAGGGAAAAACAAAGGGGCCCCGCTCCGCTCTAGTTAGCCCGGGAGGTCTCCGCAGGGGAGGAGGGGTCGGTTTGAGGAGATAAAGTGAGCTTTGGCTGCACTAATTCACAGATAAGGGGGGCCGTATGCTTCACTTTGGGGAGGGGAAGAAATGGAGAGGGACGGGCTATAGGTGGTACTCCGAGGGAGGCGACATTGACTTCTCCGGCGGCTATCTCAGAAAAGAACGGGCTGGGTGTGCAATCAGCTCAGTAGCCCAGACAAAGTACCATCGTGGGGAAGGGGAGACGAGGCCAGTAGGTTTAGAATCACTTTCCTCAAAACGGGCGCCTTCTCCTGTAAAGAGTATTTAAGAACTAGTTAACTGAAAAGAAGGGAAACTGTGGAGAATGCCAAAAGGCATGCGCCATTGTCTGGGCAGCGTGGGGAGCGCCGACTAGACCCGCCTTAAATACGAGAACAAAAAACAGGAAAAAAACCGGTCACGTCTCCCTTAAGGACAAGGAACCATGGGGAGTCGAAAAGAAATCCCGGTCCTGGTTCCCTCACCGCCGATACCAGGAAAGGGTCGTCAAGCGATAAATGAACCAAAAGAAAGACGTTGGAGAGGTCACCATCTTTCCTCGAAGGTTATGGCACTACAAAGGTGTATAGAGCTCGAAGAGTAGCCATCAATGAGAGAACGTCCCGAGGGGAAGGGGGTGGTGGGTGTTCTTAAGGTTGAAAGTCTTTGGTAGAAGTTTGGGGGTCGATCTCGAAAGCAGGGAGAAAAAACACTAACCGCTCTACTAAGTCACAACATGTTCTCTCCGGTCCTGACTTTGGCAAAAGGGCCATCTGGGTTGGTCCTGTGAAAGGAAGAATGCGAGCTGGCGCCAGTGGTCCCTACCGAGTCTTGTAGATATGTT
>Ga0179593_1474288_pt1 | contig 23036 bp, 25 predicted proteins | sample CZODoug2_1_08_16_FD_185931 | JGI IMG/M metagenome (GOLD analysis project Ga0179593, IMG submission 185931) | Vadose zone soil fungal communities from Angelo Coast Range Reserve, California, USA - CZODoug2_1_08_16fungal (PacBio error correction) | ecosystem: Environmental > Terrestrial > Soil >...
TGTCATATCACGTCATGGGAAGGGATGGGGAGGGGAATAAATGGAGGTCGTCAGAGGAAATAACGCGGGAATGTGGAGTAGAAAGAACGAAAACTCTAAAAGCCGGGAGAATCGTGGGGGAAAGGGGTGAGACTATCCAAATTCGGGACTGTCGATAAATCCAAAGATTCGGACGAGGGTTCAAGAGTAGACCGGTTTACGGGAAAAATTCAGGGTTCAAAGAACGGGGAGAAAAAAGGCGAGGGCCAGATAAGAAAACATCGGGGCAAGACTACCAAAAAGCAAGACTGAAAATGACGCGAGAAACCAAGGCGAGGCCCGGAAGCTAAAAGAGAAGGTAAAAGTTGTAAAAAGTCCAGCAATAAAAGAGAGTGAAGAGCAGGTGGGCAAGAAAGGGGTAAAGGAAAGGAAACAAAACCGTTCGGGAGCGCGTTCACAGAGGAAGTGCAAGAATGTGTCGGTAATGGGGAACTTGTAACTATAACTAAGTAAGGGGCAATGGGGGACGGACTGATCGTTGGGTTATGGGGAAGAAGGGAGAAGAAACAACAAGAGAAAAAAAAAAAACCATGGACGCAATCGCGCGGAAAGAACCGGATTCTTGGATCGAGGAGAGTGGGGGGAAAGAAGAAGCACAGGTGGGGGTGAAGACAAACAGGGGGACAGGCGCATCGGCGCCGGGGAACACGAAAAAGCGGAAAAACGTGCGGGAAAAAGTACAATGCGGGTCGGCAGGGCGGGGAGAGGTGCAAGTTGAAATAAACCACGACCATTGGGTGAAGGGCTGAACCTCCTTATCCGAAGAAAGAAGAGCCTCAAAATAAGCAAGCAAAAAGGAGAGCACGCCCGAAGAATGAAACGCAGAAACGGGGAGGACGTTCCGCGCGCGGGGGGAAAAACTGGGGGTCTGAGAGCCAGGTTCGCAAAAGTGTGTATCGCGGGGAGGCGAAGAAAAGAAAAAAATAGATAATGAAAAAGCAACCACCCTGTGAATGCCACAGCATTAGAACACGTGGGGGAGGAGATGGAGGGGGGGGAGCAAGTGGCAGTAGTGACGATGAATCGTAGCATGCAAAAAATGAAGGACGCAAGAAAGAAAGGGGTGACCGGGGGGAGGGGTGCATCGTGCCAGCGGAGAAGTTCAGAATTGTAGATGCGATTGGAGGAAGCCACTGGGGATCTAACGGAATGGGCGTCAAAGGGAAAGGAAAGCTGTCCTCCGGGGGAAGGCCTACCGTGATCATCGGGGACAAGTCTGGGGGACATCGAGCCCCAACATCGGGGAAAAAAAAAGTTCGCAGGGACCAGTGTACGGAAGTGGCGAAGAAATCAGAAAATGTGGAAAAAATAGCTTGGGAAGGGGAATCGAAACACGGGAGGAAGTAGACGGGGGCGGGGGAAAGAGGAGGGGAGGGTCGGGGGACCCTGGAGTCCGTGGTTTTGAGGGTTAGCAAAAAGACCTGAAAAAACGCCAAAGGAATCGGCGGTGTTTGCCCGGCACCGCGATAACAAATGCCGTCGGGCACGCGTGGGAGGAGGGAGCATCAGGCAAGTCGACGCGTCGTATATGGTCAGAGATGAGCGTGGTCGCAAAAATAGGAGGAAAAAAATGACAAGTTCAACCTGCGGCGGAGGGTGGCCACCGACGCTTGCGTCGGCAATGCAGAGTTGACCAGAGGGAGGGGGTTGCGGGTCAGAGTCAGGGGCTACCCAGGGCTGAGAAAAGCACTCACTTGTATCAACCAGGGTGAGGGGGGAGGGACAGGGTACGGGGAGGAAGGGAATGTGGGGGGGGGACCGAAACTCCAAGGTCGACACCACTTTTGGGTCCGGGCAGCCTACGGAAGCGGAACGGATTGGTGCAAATTGCGGGGGGGAAAGGATTCCGTTATAGTGTCGACGTGTACATGGCGATACTGGGGAACTCGTCAGATGAAAGAACCCGATTCGACTCAACAAGAAAAAATGGGCTTCGACTATCAAAGAGGCGGTGAGAAACTGTGGGGAATAGGGAAGGAGCAGAAGGGGTCCCCCGGAGGGGAGATGTACGATTCAGGTGTAAAATCAGGAGGGGGGGACAGGAAAAATGATCCAACAGCTGCGTCAAGATTTATTCCACGGAGAAACGAGGAAATAGAAAAAAAAAAAACAGGGAGGGTGACAAGCACGTGATTACTGCGTGAAAAAAAGGTGAAATTAAGAAAGGGAAAAGAAAGTAAAATTGAGGGCGAATTAATCATGAAAGGCCGAAGGTCAAAAAGCAACTCCGGCAAAAAGCAAGGAGGCAGCGCACTGCGGGTCGGCGGAAAAAAACAGAAGTGGGCCAATTAAAGCGCAAGACCGTGTGACAAAATAAAAAAAAAAAAGAGAGATAATTCTTGTCAGGGAAATGCGCTGAAAGTACAATAAGAAGGGGGAAAAAGTTCAAGGGCAGCAACAGGAGGAGATATGAGGGAAGGAGACAAAAAATAACCATAATTAAAGAAACCCCCAAGAGAAATAATGAAATCATGGATCGGAAAAGAGCCTGCAAACCGCCACCAAGACACAACCGTCCGGACATGAAAATGTCGAAAAGAGTTCGGGTGGCAAAGCACACGCAGTCAATTAGTATAGATAGTGGGAAAAGGGGGGGGAATGGCTGGTGGTGAGGAGAAAACCATCCTCGTTGAAAAGCGGACGTCAGGGCAAAAAGACGTGAACTGTCGGCGGAAGGGGGTAAACAAGGAGGGAGGGGAGACAGAGTGGACTCGGCAGTGGTTGGGGTGGCGAAGAGCGGAAGCAAGGATAAAATGGCACCTCAATACCAAAGCGCGTGGGCAAAAAAAAGGGGTTTTCATTTAACATGACGCTGTTTCCTCAATCACCTGTAGCCCAGAAATGGAGGGGGAGGGTGACGAAGGGGAAAAGGCATCCGTTGGGGGGGCAAAACAGCGTACCGAGAGAACGGCGCCAAAAAACACAAAATAAATGAAAAGATCGCGAATGTGGAGAAGAGAAATCAACAGCGGCGAAACACAACAAATGTACGAAACGGATACGGAAGGGTTGAAACGTCCAAAATAGGGTGATGAGGAAGAGACACAATAAAATACCTGGTATAAGGAGTAACTGGAGGATATAACTGCAGGGGAGGGGACGATGCAAGGAGAGAACTGAAATCAGGAAATGAAGTTATAGAGGTCGGGGGGAGGACAAAACAGGAAAAAACGCAACAACTGACTGATAGCAAATAGAGAGGAGACGGAGCGAGCGGGGGGCCCAAAACACTGACAAAACGAAAGACTACATGCCCTCTTCAAAGTGAGTAATTCAGAGAAGCCGCAGAGGAAATACGAAAAGAGGGAAAAGGGAGCGTCCAGAGCGCAAGTTGTGGACGTTCACCAGCTCCCTCTATCAAGACGGATGATCTCCGGACATTCCGCAGCTGAGTTAGGGATGTACCGGAAAGGAACTTGTCGGGGTAAGTGGGGGCAAGAAGATGAGGAAAGGGGTTTTGGAAAATCAGAACCAGAAGAACAGAAGACTGCGATACGAGCAAAACGTAAATCAACATTCTCACACCAGAGACGGGAGGGAGGAAACAGCATACAGGAGGAAAATGCGAATGGTGTTCAATAAAAGGAAGCAAGTGAGGAGCTGTATATGTCGATAGTCGATAAGCCAAAAGCTCCTAGGGTGGAAAACAGCAAAGTAAAAAATGTGAAGCAGGTCCCAGAAACGGGCCTCCGCGTGGACAAACGTTGGAAGAAAAAACAGAAAGAAATGGGTGCCACAAAAAAAGGAGAATGGGCCAGTGAAAGAGGGCTGGGCCAAGAGCTCGTGGAACAGAGAAGGAAAAGAGGGGGGACATTCTGTTCAGTGTTCCGCTGTAAAAGGGGGGGAGGGAGAACGGGTGCGCGAAAAGGGGAGAAGGGGGATGGTGATACCATGTATCGGGCAGTTACTGGGGGAAACTGACTTCAGCAGTACAGCGACGGCGCAGGCCAAAGGGAACACTTCGGCAAAATCTCGCTACGAACCACGGGGAGGCCCAGGGATCATCAAGAAAAGTAAGACAACGACTCTTGGTAGTTTGGCAAAAGGAGTCGAGATGCACTCGTAAAACGGACCGATGTTGAGAGACCAGAGAAGAAGGGTGCCGGTGCAGAGGTGAAGGCACGGGGACGCATGGTCTTCGGGAAGGGACGGAGGCCTCATCTAGGTAAGGTAGAATAAAGCGTAGAAAACATCTTTGATCTCCGGGAGACCCGCAGTAATCATCAGGGGGGGAGTCATACAAATCCAGGTGTGGGTCTTTGGAAAAGCGGAAGACGTAAGAAGGGGGTTGAAGAAACACAGATTGCATAAGAAAGGCCGAAAAGAATGAAGTAAGGAAAAAAGAGGAGAAAGACCCGCTCAATCCACTCTTTAGAAGGTCGGGGCTTCAAGACAAGCAGCTTTGCTGGGGAACCCAAAAGCTGCCGCAGAAAAGGGGTACTCTCAATCTGGTTTGAAGAGCCGAGAAAAGGCAAGCATGTACAAGAGAAATCAGAACCAAAGAAAAAAGGAAAAAAATAAGGGGGGGCCAGACCAAAGCACTCCAGCTGTAAGAGTCGCACGAAAAACAAAGGTGTTGGTGGGAGGAAGCGGACGGTCAACAAGAAAAAAGACAATTCACACCTAAGGGGGATAGTGTATTAGACGAAGAAGAAAGGATGGGTGGTAGCAAAGGAATCGGAGCACGACAGACGATGTAGCAATAGGGCAGAAAATGGGTCAATTTGAAAAGAGGTAATGGGGAAAAAAAAGTGGGAAATGAGTCATGTTAATTAAACTACAAAACGAAGACGGAGAAAACTCATCAAAGATAGAATCTCAAATACCCAAACCGCAGTGTATGCACACCAAACTCAACCGCGGAGGAGACAAGTACCTCGTACCAACAAAAAAGAAGATTAAAGGGGCAAAATTCAGGAGCACGCAAGAACAAAACTGTAAATGTAAGGGCAAAAAAAAGACGAGGAAAAGAAGGGAGGCCGGGCCTAGAGGGAAAGTCGCGTAGAAACAGCGCTTCCCCTCCCAGAATTCAGAACAACGACCAAACAACACGTTCAACAGGGAACTTCGTGTGGCCGATTAAAAAAAACAAGGGGCGAGAGCATGAAAAAAAATGATGAGGAAGATAAGTCGGGCTGCTGAAAACAAGGGAACAGGCGAATGACTCGGGCGCGAACGCCCCTCAGAATACAGGGAAGCAATTTGTAGAATTGAATACGCAAGCGTACAGGGACGACTTCGCAAATACGAAGACAAAAAAGCAGGGGAAGCAAAATGCCGAGTTCAGTGCGAGTGCTAAACACTGGTGTCAATGCTGTCCACGGATAAAACGCCAACTAGCAAGGGAAAACAAAAAAAAAACCCTCCGGTGCTTCAACGGCTGTGAATGAAAAAGCGACTTCCATCACAATCTAAGTTGTCAAAGGGCAATATTCGAGCGCGAGAAGGAAAAAAGAAAGAAGGGTAATCGGGGCTGAAAATCTGGCCCTCACTGACATGTTCCCGAAGCGAGGAACGGCCTCAGAGAGGGGGGGGTGGGTATGTCTAATCCTTTGAGGCGTCCTTGGTGTCCACCACAAATGTCACGGCCACTGGAACAAACGAGCATTTGGGGCTGGTTTCCCAGAAGGGACGGTTGCGAACGGACACTCACCAATTCCACCTGGTAATGAACGAAAAAAAAAAGAATGACAAGCATCGGGAGAGGGGGGGGGCCGAATCAAAAGGTGGAGTATGCGTGTTTTTTCCAAAGGGTTGGGGGGGGCGTTAGAGCGGAAAGAAAGGCGGGTCCGCATGGCTCGGTTTGTGCGAAAAAAAACTCGAGAACTAGGAGATAAAACCCAAAAAGAAGGGAAAAACCGGATAGACGATAGATACGCCTCCTTTCGCTCGATGTGAGGGCGGTCGGACTATAAATAATCCAGAGGGGGGAAGTGAAGCACCCCGTAAAGAAGTCGTCAATTCGCCCTTGCGCCGTTAAACACCGTCAAAATAGTTAGAAATGCGGGCCACGAGGACAGGGCACCACGCAACCGACAAAATGTGTTGAATAAAAGGGCGAGGAGGGAAAAAAGAAGCTTCCCAGGAAGGGGTTTGCATGATGAAAGTCGAACAAAAGGCAGGCAGCGAGCCCGTGGGAGATAGAAGGTGCAAAGAATCATCTTCAGTTCGAAGGGAGCAGGGGGAAAAAAAAAAACTGTGGAGGATCCGACAGGGACAGCCGAAAAATTAAAAACGGTGGGACCATCGGAAGGAGATACGTAAAAGGGTCTGATCGGGCACAAATCAGCCAGAAGAGTGTTTGGAAGGCAACCAACGGTTGGATCGTTCAACCCAAGGCAGTGATAAGAGAGGTACGCGGCGGCAGTGGCCGAAAAAAAACCGAGGGAGAGAAGGCAAAATCTGGACGCGCCAGGGAGGGAACTCCACCAGACCCATCGAGCCATCCGAAGGGACTCTCGAGCAACAAAAAAAAACGGAGAAGATGAAGGGGTCAGCACGTCATGGATTCCGCTTGTCTGGTGGGAGGTGACCTCAAGGGAGAAAACACTGGGCCGGCGAGACCGTTAGGGTGATAGACTCGCAGCGCGAAGAGGCAAGTGTAGCAGTGAATGGGGGGTACAAGAAGCAAACATAGGGGAATAAGGGGAAAAAAAAAAGATAGCTAGTTTTTGCCAAGTGAACGAAAAGGCTGAATTAGGGTAGACGGAATGGAACTATCCTGGGCACGACATAAATTGCCGGGAAGAGGAAACGACGCCCTGGCCGGCGTACGGCAACAAAAACATGAAGGAGAACAAGGGCGGGTAAAAAGGAGCGCTGAAGGAAAGAGTGAGTTGGGCCCATCATTGAGAAAAATAGCAGGAAGAGCGTTGGTGGGGGGGGAAGCAAAGGGAAAAAGAAGGAGGAAGAGGCAAACAAGTAGGGGCTTACTACAGGAAACAACCGCAAAAGTTTAGGAAAAATATTGGGAAAAGGTGGGGAAAGTGATTACGTACGGCGCCGGGCGAGGAAAGATGGGAGGGGGTGTGTGGGAGAACGTTTCACACCGAAACGGAAATAGACTGAAAAAACCACATCGAGGACAAGGAGCGGAGCCAAAAAACGCGTGATAGGAACGGCTTGAAACAAGAATCAACGGGTGGGCGGGACACACCAAGAAACCGAACGGCAAGTATGTGGACGATCCCACAAGAGTAAAAAAAAATTGAGAAAGTCCAAATACAAAGCGAGGGTCGCGGGAAAGGGGAAAGCTGATGCGGTTCAAGTTTTACCAAACCGACGCCAAACCCCCGGAATGGTCAGAAAACTCCTTACGAAAAAGCTTCAAATAGAAACGAATGCAACAGGACAGAAAAACATTATGGTAGACCATGGAAAAAAAGAAAACTTGGGAAAGGAAAGCGTGCAGAAAATGGGACGGGGAAAGAGGGAAAAGGCCATCCGCTAAATGGGAAGAAGTGACGAGACAACGGCTCAGACAGGATGGGCCCACTATCCCCACAAGCGCGCATACCAGAAGGGAAAATGAGGGAAATGCCACCAGGTGAATAAAATCGGAGGCAGGGTCTGTTGGGGCTGAGTGGCCGGGGAGTAAGAACGTGGACATGCAACGACCCCTGATCACGCTAACCACCTGTGCGCAAAAGAAAGAGGGGGATTTCGCAGCCATCTTAATGGAAGGGTGCTATAAGGCCTACACATTGAAAGGCTTTCCTGGGCGTCAAAGAGCAAAGAACAAGGAAGAGGGGGGGGGAAAAAAAAAATGGAATTGAAGAATAGGAAGAAGATCATGTAAAAAAGTAAGACGGAAGAAACAGACGCAACCTACTGTCTCAGAAAATTGTGGGCGGGAAAGTGGAAGCGAATCTCAGGGAGGGAGAAACATTCAATTCCGTCAGAGGGAACAAAGTGGAGAAAATGAGAGGGGAAGCGCTGGGGGACAGGCATGGGGAAACTGGCCGTGGGGGGACTTGAGAAAAGAAACAAGAATCCCAAAAAGGGGACTGAAAGGTAGGGGGGGAAGATACAGGATGAAAAACCGAACTCCTTGAGTGGAAAACGAGGGTGAGATAGCAATCAAGCACTAAGACTGGAGAGGAGGAAGGGGGCGTGAGCGGAGCAACCCGTAGGGTAGAAATCATTAAACTATTACATGTTTCACAAGAGAGGAGGGGAACCCTCAGAGGGGCAAGTTTACTGGGCGAATCGGCACTGGAAAAAAGTGTAGATTTTTATTCAAAAATATTGTCTATTCAAACCGCAATAAATAGTCTTTCGAAAGGTGAAAAACTCGGTCGCCTTCCCACGGGGGCGTGGTGGAAGATGGGGGGGTAAGGGGCCTTGCATGGGGGGAACAAGCACGATACCCGCTGGATCGAGGACACCACACGGGGGAGGAATCCACTCAGCTATGCAAGAGTAGGGGAAAGTTTCCCAGGGTGTGGTAGTTTTCTATGGGGAACTGGATAGGCCGGGAAATGTTGTTCTGATGGGAGGAGTACAACCCATTCTACTCTCAGGTACAACGGGAAGAGGAGTAAAGCAAGGTCGGGGGTGAAATTGAACTGCATATAATCGATGTGCGCAGAGTGGAGTGGGACACAGACAAAAAGGAACAAGAATCTTATTGCAGAACAAGAAAAGGGAAAGGTGGAATATGTTGGGTCCGCTAGGCCAGAGCATAGGCGAAGGTTGAAAGAAACCGTCATGAAGAATTGACAAAAAAAGAAAAAAACCCAACGAACCATACGATTGAGACACCTGATGGAGGACTGCGGAAAAATAGTTGAGTACTATGGTTCTCAGGAAGAGGAAGCGACGACGAAGCAGAAGAGAAATAAACGGACAGGCGGATAAACTCCTCTGAGTGCAAAAAAGCAAGAATGCAGCGCAAGTCATGATAAGAAAAATCAAACGAAGTTAAGAGCACTGTGCAGAGAAGCAGGAACAAAAAGGCTCTCACAGTCATGTGCCATGCGGGAGAGACACCACCCAATTTTGGGGGAAAGAGAGGTTAAAGGGAGCGCAGTGTAAACTGGGTGAGGAGGAAAAAAAGAAGAAAAGCCACACTTCTTTGCCAACGGTCACAGACACAGCAAAATGCTAGAAAACAGGGAACGACAAAAACTCCTTTTGGAAGAGAAGGGCGTGCCGGCAAGGGGGAAAGAAAAGTCGGAAGAAAAAATCGAACAAAAACAGGCGCAGGCGACTTTCTCACCAAATAAAAACTCGGTGAAAGCGACTACGGAAAATACGAAACGATTCTGCAAGATGGGTGGAAGGTTTAGATACGGCGAAAGAGGGGAAAGTGGTGGGGGGGAATATAATGAAGAGAGACTAAACAACACAGAACCGGCGAACGGGGGTGGAATCAAAATGGGGTTGAAGACACGATGCGGATAAACAGCCAGATCATTTTTTGAGTGGGGGCGGGAGGAAGACCAAGAGCGAGATGGGGAGAGAAAAAACTAGTCCGAATCAGAGGAAACATGAAAAGGGGAAAAAGTAACGCAAAGCAAACCGCAGCAAGCGGACAACAACAAAAAGATTGCCTTGGGAAAGGACCAGGGAAAAGTCCAAAATTTTGAGTGCTAGAAAAAACCATTGTCAAGGGATGGCGAAGAAGGTGCGGGGCCGAGAGAGGGACTTAGAACTAAAAAGAAACAGCGGATACGATTGCGTTTACGACTGTTCTGTCCAAGAAAGAAAAGATAAGAAAAGCTACAACCAACACCAAGAGAGGGAGAGGAAAGGATACATTTTGCGTGGAACGAAAAGAAACGAAAGAGAAGACTTCCCGCTGCATTGCCGGTAAGTCAATCTGGCCGAAGAAGGATAAAGAAACGACTTATCGTTTCTAGAACTAAAAAGGCGTCTGTCGGGACGGTTGCACAATCTCCAGCAAAGCAGCTTGCGGTCGGGTCCTAAACGTGCGGCCCCACAATGTTAAAGGAGGAAACCGGAGAGGAACTGGTCATTTTTCAGTACTCTCGACCGTGGGTGGTGGCTCTCACCATAAAGTTGGGAGAGCGGAACAACAGGACCCAATAGCTCAGAGAGGTGGTGAAGGAAAAAGTGACCGGAAAAAGGGTCTTCCAACAAAACGGGCGGCAGTAGGGACTGGATCGAGTACGGCGCGGAGTAGGCAGATTCAGAAAACTGAGCCCAGGTCCCGCTCTTTGGTAGGAAAAGCACCTAAACAATCAGAAGATGGGGACTCCTGATCACCCGCTTAAAACCCGGAAGGGGTCGAAACTCAAAACGCATGTCCAAAAAGGATTTTACTTAGAAAATGGGGAATAAAGCAAAGGGGCGGGCGACAGGACCGAAGGCCAAGGGATGAGCTGCTTCGGACGGCACTCGGGATAAAAAAGGGGGGTCGGGAGTAAAGGGGGGCTGGAGAGATTGGAGTTTAGGACTTGCGGTACAGGAAATACTCCAAGACTGAAAATAGTACTGACTGTCATTCAAAGCTCGTTTATGGGAAAGAGTGGGAACGGGAGGGCAAAAGAAAGCCCAAGGCGCAGTAGTTAGTCACAAAGGGGAACAATGAAAGGGCTCATGACACTTCTTCTGAGTCGTGAAAGCGGAGGCGGATTGGGGGGGCTACTGTAGGCCGGAGGAAAGAAGAGGGGGAAGTGATTCATGAGAGAAAAAAAAAATCTAAGTACCTTGAAAGTTCGTAAGAAAAGACCAATGGGGGTGAGAGGAAACGAGCGAAGACAGAGGGGGATCAAGTAGAACGATGCCGGTCGCCGACTGAGGGGGAGATCATCGCCGACCGGAGTGAGAGGTAACAAAACCCAAGGAAGTTACGTCTGATCCATACGAGTAAGAGTTAATAAACCCAACGCCCCTACAAACTGCAGGATGGGTGCACTTCAAAAAAAGAAATTGGAGTCGTATCCCCTTAACATGGAAGGAAAAACAGCGAGGTGCTATTCAGGATAGAAACATGGCAGGCTTTGAAGAGGCTCCAAACGCTCAGCTGCTCGGTCGCTCGAGCGGAAGAAGAACGAAGGTCGTATCGGGGACATTGCAATCACAAACTTAGAAAAATGGAACAAGGGCGAAGATCATCAAAACAGGACAATCTTGAAAACCCAATAACCAAACCAATTGACCACAGAAAAAGCCATCCGGAACAAACCTGGTAAAAGGTGGGGTCTAGAAAAGCCCAGGGAAAAAAGCGACACAATGACACACGGACAAAACGGGATAAAACTGGCCACCCCAGGGGGAAAAAGGCGTGAAGATAGAGCAACGAAGAAGCTGGGTCCCAACCCACCCATTCACTGCATAGAGAGCAAGGCAACCCCGTCCTACGGCAATCGCGGTGGCAAAAGGAGGGGGGCAATGAAAAAACGAGCGGGGCGAAAAAAGGTTGCATATTGCCTGACCAGAAGAAAAGAGCTTGGCAAAAACTCAGTCGCGCGATCAAAGAATGACGACGTAAGAGAAAAGGTAGGGATGCGCAGAAACGCTGTTCAGTCAAAACAGGAAGTATCGGCGGAAGTCCCAAAAAAGAAAGAAAGGGGGGGAGGTCGACGTGGGTGAGGAGAACGCAACAAAACCACGGTCCCAATGGGTCCAAACCGCCCCCACAAGCACAAAACAAAGCCAGAAAAAATAACAGTCCCGCCGCGACGAAAAGGTTTTAATAACGGAGAGAGGGAGAAAAGGGTAAAGTGTTACCGTCTAGAGTTGCGGCCACCAAAGTTTCCGCCCAAATGGGGTAACAGAAAGTTCGGGGCCGGACTGTGCTGGGGCTTCGAGGGTTGAAGAGAAGAAGTCCACAGCAGGGTCACGCTCGGAAAGCATTCAAAAGTCCAGAGAGACCATAGCATGCCTTTCGCGACGAAATCAGAGGTAGCAGCGCCCCAACGTGTAGTAAACCCCAGTGGATGCAATAGTCAGAAAGGGAGTCGAAAGAAGGGAACTAACAACCATAACGGGTGACCAAACGGGAAACGGGTAGTCTGAACTCCAAAGCTTTGGAATACCGGTCCCCGGAGGAAAACGGCAATTCCCGAAAAAGAGCTCCCGAATTCAGAAGGACTAAGGGTAAAAGTGCGGACTGGCCCCGGCTAGTGGCGACGCTCTGTTCGTCTTTTCGGCCCATATGTCGAAAAAAGGGGGAGTCGTCCGGATACAGATGGGACAAAGGGGAAAACGGGCGGGTCAAAGCCCGGGGAAAGGGAAAAGAAAAAGAAAAAGAACTATTGTTTAGGCGAAAGAAGGGGGTGGCGACAGGGGGGGCTTATTTCGTCAACTCTGGGGGATACAACTTCAGATCGGAAGACCACATCGCACCAAAGAACAAAGGGAGCGGTGGACCCCTGCAAAAAGAGCGTCAATTCCCAGAAACAAACGGACAGCGTTGAAGAATGCCGCGTAACAACGAACACAGTTGGACCGCTGCGGGTGCATGGGAGGGATTGTAAGAGAGGAGTCGCAGGGCTGCGGTGGGTAGGAAACAACAATCGGAGATCGTCAGGAAAAAAAGGAAAATCCGAGGGAGAACGCAATTTCGTAGGGGGGGCGGAGTCAGGCCAGCTCAATCCATCAATCCGGCGGAAATATGGGATCACGAGAAAAAAGTCAATGAGACCTGGCGCCGTAAGTGACAAAGACAAGGCCAAATGGAGGAAATTGCACCACTGCGCGGGGAAAGCCCAAAGCTCCCGAAAAGTTTAAAGAAGTGACAATGACGGCGAACGCAGGAGCCGGCCAAAAACTTCTTGCCCGCGTACAGTACCCAGCTGGGGGGGAAAAGAAAATCAAGAATAATGCAGTTCATCTTGTACGTGGCAACGTGGGGAAGAGCACCATAAGCCCTTTTGGTCCCAAAAAAACAAAAAACCCCTTTTTTTTTCTTTTTGACCCGGCTTCGATTTTTTTTAACTTTGTTGGTCTCCCCCCAGCAAGTCGCCCAGTGTTGGGACCCATGTAAATCCCACCCACCAAAAACAACTTGAAAGGGTCAAATGTTTGACACAAAAACCACTCCTTCACATAGCCCTACCCCCAGCCCCTGTTTTTTCCCCACAATGGCGAGTGACAAACCGGCCAAAGGGGTTCATCCGGTGGGCCCCCCACAAGCCGGATGGGGTTGGGGTTCCACAGAAAACACCCCTCAAGATTTTTAGTGAACGACCCAACCCCCCTGGTAGAGGGTGGGATATATTGGTTTGTGTTGTTGTGGAGGGTCCCCCCACCAGTCTAGTATATAGTTATGACCCAGAGCTGGTTTTGGGGCGACCCCCAAGCAGCACCACCCACCGTCCAGACAAAGTTTTTCCCCCTGGCGGCAAGGAAATTTTTTTCCCCCCGAGTGGGTTTTTATGAAACGAACATAGCAAGGCCCTTTAGTGGAGAACGTGATGGACGGTGTTTTTGAGATAGATGGAGGGAGTAGGGTGGGGGGAAAAAGTGAGAGAGGTTGTGGGGGGGGTCGCGAATGATTTAGTCGCGCCCCCGAATGTAGTAGATGGAGGGGGCCCAGATGTTGCCCCATCCCCGAGCGACACCGCCCCCAACCACCCCAAAAAAGGAGGGAGGAGAAAGGGGTGAGACTTTATCGCGGACCCAGCGCGGGGGAACACTTGACCGGAATTTTAGTACGAGGGATAGGGAAAGGGTAAGAGAAGGTTGTGGGAAAGAGGGGTACCCCCCCCTAGCACACGCGGTCCGGGGGCGCGCCCGCCCCTTGAGCCCGCCCAGAAACTATGAAGTCTGGGTGAGTTTGAGGAGAGAAGTTTGGGAGATTGTTTGGGGTACCCAAGTAAGGGAATTATAGATTGGTCCCCTTGTGGACCAGCCGACTTTGTAGAGTTGTAGTGGAATCCCCGGCCCCGGTGCCCCCAATATGGGGGTGCCCGCCCAGTGCGAACAGGCGCTATGGTTGATGTCACATTGTATGGTGGAGAGTGTAGGGGGATGGTGGGAGAAGCGTGGAGTGGGGAAGATTAGATGGTGTGGCGCCCGACACCCCAGGCGCACCAGCCAACTGGGGGAACGGGCACACAGGGGTTTTTTTTTTAAAGGTCCTGGTATGGTGTTCGCAAAATGCACCGAGCCGCCCCACCGCAAAGCAGGCCCTCTCAGCGTACCCCCGGGCCGACCGCTCCCCTCCCCCAAAAGGGGTTAGCGGACACAGGATGCCGGACCGAATGTTTAGTCTGGTGGTTCCGCCGCCGGGCCCCCGCACGATGGCCGCGCCCTGAGGGAGGAGTCGTTTTTTGTTTTGGGGAACACCCGCTTTTGGTTTTCATTATGGATTTTGCAACCCGACCCAGTGTGCCCGGTCCGGAAGACCCGGTCAAAAGGCCCAACGAGGATCAGGTAGGGAGGTCAAGGTATCCAGTAGGCGCCGCCCCCCGGGCTCCCCCCAGCTTAGTCCCCCCCCAATTTTGGTATTTGTGTTCCCCCGACCAAGAAGGCGGAGGCCCTCCGTAATTGTGAGAGGGGTGTTCATGTTTTTGGGTGGTCCCCCGCCGAGTATTCGGCTGTAGGCTGCCCCGGGTGGTCCTCCGTTTGGTTAAACTTGAGACAGGTTTTGGTTTTACATTTGCCGAAGCGGACATGGTAGTAGGGGGGTTCCAAACCCCCGAACATCCCAAATTTGTTTTTGGGTGTGTGTGCTCACACTGTTCCGAACATCACGTTCCCCGTATAGTTGTTTCAACCCATAAGGGATAAAGAATGTGTCCCCAAGAGGAGGGGGGGAGGGGGAAAGAAGAAGGGTGGGCGAAGCGAGGAGGGGGGAGGGGGGAAGGGGAGGGGAGCGGAGTAAAAAGAAGGGGCGTGGGGGGGGGTATGTAGCCAACTTTTGGAAAAAGCTAGGGAAAGGGATCGAAATCGGGAATCAGGGAGGGAATACTTAGGGGAATTGGGTCTCGGACAACGGTGGCCAACGATTGGGGAGCCTGTCGCTAGAAAACGAGGACAAAAAGCTGCCGGGAGGGGAAACGCAATTACACTTCTTAGTATGGGGAGAAGATAGGCGCGAAAGTACGAAGAAGTCGGAGTTGGCTAAATTGGGGGGGGGGGGAGCAAGGAGGTGCGGATGGCAGTGTTCCAGTCCCGCCTCAAATCATACAGATTCCATGATGACGAAACAGGACCGAGGCGAGAGGCGAGCAGAAGGATGGGTAACGAGAAAAGGGACGGCAATGGAATTAAAATTCCGAACTTGCGAGCGAGGAGAGGGGGCGATTACGTAAGTCGTTTGCTGGCGGGAAATTGGAAAAAAATTGTTACGATTCGAAACCCAAAAACCCCAGCTATAGAAAAAGCGCGGAAGTTCTCATTAGTTGAAACGACCCGCAGTGGGCGACGCGCAAAGAGAATCAGAGATGCGGAAGAAAAGAACTGTAGGGGGAGCGGAGCCGGCTGCAAGGTTGCGAAAAAATTTTGTAGGGTCACGGTTCTCCTGATTTGAAACTGGGGTAGTAACGACGATAAAGTCCAAACGAAGTCGGGGCTTTCATCAACAATGGGTCCAACACAAGTCGGGGACTAATGAGGGTGGGAATGCGGGTCCACTAGAAAGGCTTGTATGTCAAAAGTATGGGGTGGGAAAACTAGTCCTCTTGGCTAAATGAGTCGCGGCACAGTCGGACATGCTAGACAGCGGGAAGCGAAAAGACAAGGTCGGTACACCCCGGGTTCAGGAACTTTTGGCGCGCTGGGTTCAAGGGGACAGAGATCCAGAGGAGGTACCATGTCCCGAGTAAAGCGGAGGAGACAACAGCATAGAAGGCTGAAAACTCCTTTAAACTAAGGGGGTGGAAAGGGAAAATCTTTCTAGGTCAGGGGATAGTTGGGAAAGTCGGGTTAAGGTCTTTCAGAGCGGGGGGGCAAAAGAGTACTGGGCGTCCCGAGGGGGGGGAAAAAACTAATGAATACTCATTGGTTCTAAAAAGGAAAAAATCCACATGAGTCGCGGACCAAAAAGTGATCTAAGAACAACGATCTATTCCGAGGGCATCGAGAAAAGGGTCTCCCGAGATAACCGATAAAATAAAGTCAGGGAAAGAAACGGTCGCGTGATTCGGGGCCCGGGAACAACAGCATATAAACTGGAATCATCTGGAGTTCCATGGAAATGACAAGGGCAGGGAAATGGGAAAGGAATATGACGGGGCAAAAACCAATCTGGGCTTAAAGGGTGAGCGCTACCGCATAAAGGCTAATGCCTTGAAGGGCTCGAGGTCAGAAGGGTGGGTTTTGTGGGGGGGTGAAACGGGGGGAACACGGCACCAGGGGTTGGGGGGGGGTGTGGATTTAATGGTAAAATACCTCGTGACTTCCATCTCAAAACGTTTAGGTGCACTGGGAAGGGGCACTCACGGAGGCATGACGTGATGGGAGACGCACGACACATCGAAGCTGCACGACAAGAAGAGTCGTCAGCGATCTCTCATCAAAACAAAGGGAAATTAAGTAGAGATCGAGATGCATAGGTGCGTGGAAACTAGCTAAAGGTCTTGGCGTAGAAAAAATACAGTGTCCAAAAATAGAATGGGTCCCGCAAATTCTCAAAAGTGAGAGAACGCTGATTCTGGAGGGGGCACAAGACATAAACCCCGAACCTGGTGGCAGGACAGGAAAAGGGTCATCAAACCAACAACCGGACAATCATAGAAAAAACGGAAGGGTCCAGCAATCCTTGGGGGGGGCGTCTTGATAGGGCGGTAGATAAGATTGTGGAGGGGTACGAAGAAAAGTGTTGCCTTTCAAAAACTCATCGTTGCATGTAGAAAACCAGATGGAGGCAGGCTCTGCGGGGTGGGAACCCTGGGCCGCCGAGAAGGAAGGACATGAAGATGAGGGAGCAATCAAGAAAAAGGAGAAGAAAAAAAAATCGTCGGCGTATTGTTCCACGTCATCTGCGTCAATCACGGAATCGGAAGAAATCCAGTGAAAAGGGGTTATTTTTGTGGGGACAGTGGGGTAGGAAACCTCACAACCTGAGTTAGGCGGAGGGATTTTCCAAATAGGTTGAGCGAACAGCACGACGCTCCCCACCGAGCGGGAGGAAACACAACCTGAAAAAAAGGCTAAACGATATAGGGGTCCCCTCAAAGGTCGACTTAAGCATATCAAGGTGGGGGACGCAGAATAAAGGGGTGGCGCAATTACGTGCTCATCGGAAGGAAAATGCATTCGGCTGACGGACAGTTGGAAACTGAACATAGTTAAATCGAATAAAGGCTGGGGGAAGGGAGGGATTTATCACAATAAAGCTCAGTATCAACTGTGGTCTTAGAGACCATGAGCAAACGAAAAAGAAAAAGAAGCCCACGGAAAGAAGGGAAATCGCCAGGGAGCACGAGGAAAGGGGGAGCCCGAAAACCAAGGGGGAAAAACAGTTGATTACACTGAGGGGGAGAGACAGTAGTGCCAATAAGGAGAACAGGAAGTGAGACCCCGTAAAAACGAGAGGGGAGGGCCGCAAGCTGCCAGCAAGTGACTCAAGGAAATGTCAAAGGTCCGCCCAACATATCCTCCGGCGACGCCGCGAAACGGCTGGAAACTAATTTGAGATTATTCGAGTCGTGAGCTCAGCGGGAGGGATCAGTCAGAAATTGCGCTGCGCAATCAACCAAAAAAAAATACGAAGAGCTAAGGCCTCAGTTAGAATCCACCTGCAGAAGGCTTTGCAACGAAAAAAAAAAATGAAAAAGACGGCGAGCAATGACAAGGCAGTCGGCGCATATCAGGAAGAGGAGAAAAGAAGGCGACGGGGGGGAAAAGCGCTCCATATCACCTTGTAAAAAGGGACAAAAAGGAAACGTTCCACTGCAAGAAAAAAAAAGAGGGGGCAATGAGCGACTAGCAAAGTTATGATCATCGAAGGTCAGTGAGTTGTCAAAAGCCGAGATCTCGTGGAAGGAGCGAAAAAGATCAACAACTGGCCACAGGTGGGAGGAAAAAAGGAAAAGTCAACACGGGGATTAAAAAAAGGGCGGACATATGTGCAAAGAAGGGAAAATAGCTGTAAAAAGTTGGGGGAAGAGGGATTCGCGCATCTGGAACGATAAAAAGAGAATCGAGCCGCTGGAACTCAATGAGCCAGGCTGGAGAAGGCCTTGAATAAAGAGAGAGAAAAGATTTGCCTGACGGAGTCCGGGGTGTGCTTCAGGAGAAGAGAGGACGACCCAGGCCAGAATAGGGGGCTTGGAAGAAGTAATTGAAAGGCGAGAAGAAAATCTGAGCCACGAGAAGAGCGTAAACCGTAAGCATGGCCTCATGAGCTTTCTGCCGACAAAATTCACTTTAATACAAAATGATAGCTCAAAGGCGCCTTGTTTGGCATAGAGGGGAAGGAGACCATTAACCACACGCAGGGGATAGAACCGGAAAACTCTCGCAACTGACGCGCAGGCATACTGATAAAAAAACGGGGGGAGGGGGGAAAAAGTAAGGTAAAAGATGGGACAGAGAAAAAAAGGGCTCCGGAAGAAAGACAGAACGACCGTGGCGAGGGAGGAATGACCAAGGTTTGGAAAAGAGAATGTATGCAATCCAATAATAGCAAGCGAAGCTGCGGATTAGGAGAGGGAAGTATAAAACAATGAATCCCCACTAATCCGAAAAAGAGGAAAGGAGTAATCAAAGGAAAGGAAAGCTACATATCTCTCAAAAAAACAACGGAGGAGAATATACTTTAGCGGGGGACTTGTTTACTGGAGGGATGATGCCTCTCTGATCTCAGTAAAGAGGTCTGCATGTCGGGGGACTCAAGCAGAGGATACTCGTATCGTCGGGTGAATACCAATAGAAAAGAGACACCAAGGGGGAATCTACGACTGAGTCCAAGGGTTCATGGGATTTAATTGAAGGGACATGGTTCGTTGCCAAATAGGGAAATGAAGGGCGCATGGTAATCAGGATTTGGTAGGGAGAAGGCAGAGGAGGAGACGACATGCGGGGCGTCTCGCATGACACGATAACGAAAGGGCAGGATGATGATAAACATCTTCTTAAATTGGGGGACCGGTGAGTTAGTCTAGAAAGGTGTGGAGGGCGATTAGGGATGGAAGGGACGGAGCTAACGCTATCGAAGAAGTCCCTTCAGCGAAAAAAAAAGACTGAAGAATGAGCAATTCATTCAATCAGGAAGAAAAAGGGAACAAAAAAGACGGGAACAAGAAAGGGATTCATAGAGAGAGGGGATATAATGAAAAAAGAATGACCGAGAATCGAGTAACGCCCACAAGGTTGACAAATGCTGATGGTCAATCGGTGAAGTCGAGCAGATCAAAATGGTGGGGGGTCTTCGACACTGTGCCAAAGGAGGGGTGAGCCGGAGACTCGAAAAAAGAGCGAGGAAAAGGAACTAGGGGAGAAATAGGACAGCGGGATGAAAACTTGGCGGCATTGGGGAAAAATCGGTTGGGGGGGGGAGGCAAACGAAGGGGAGAAAGGCGGGGATGGGGGGGAACATCACCGCCTGTTCGACAAAAAACTATGAAGGGAAAGCCGAACTTCTATTGAACTCGAGGATGGAGGGTTCGCGATGGACAAGACAATTGGAATTGCAACTTCTTCTGTCGGAAGTCGCCGGCGTATTCGTTGTGCTGTTCATGAGTGGCCAGAACCGAATGGATTACGATCGAAAATGATAACACGAATAGCGAATCGAGCAGGGAAAAGTCCCACGGGGTGTCGACCGGCGTCCCAGGCGGCAAGGAGGGAACTACTACTAATCAAGGAGAAATGTGAGCTTCACAGGCAGTTACGATCGAGTGGAGTAAAAGAAGTTCTTGCTAAGGTGTCACAATACGTGAAGAGAAAAAGCAGCTGGAGTGACTCAACCAGTGAAAACCCAGGTTCGGGGAAGGCATGGCTCCAGGTGGCGGGGACCGATAGCCGATTGGGTTGTCGTTCGCAACCTGTGTGGGAGGATTATCTCATGGCGATTACAGGACTCTAATACGAGAAAGAAGGGACAGCTGAACGCGAAGAAATTACGTCACCAAAAAAAAGGGGGGATTTAGATGGCGGCATTGGTATCAAGAAGCAGAAACCAAAGAATGAGGGAAAAGGGAAAAGGAGAACGCGAGGACACAAAAAAGCAGTCTTGATAGTGGCTCACACATTGGATTCGAAGAAAATTGTAAATATTCAAAGAGCTTTTATAGTTTTTGGTGGCAGGCATTGGATAGTGGTATTGAGAGCGGGGGGCGATGAGGAGGTCCTCAAGAGTGGAGAATAAGTAGACCGATACTCAAGTTGGTAGGGGAGAAAACAATGGAAGAAAAAAAATAAAAAAGGACCGAACGGAACCAACTTGGATCTCTCCCGAGAACCGGCTAAAGGAAGCGGCATATAAGATGTGGAAGCCGATGCCACCGATCAATAAAGAGAACAGGAAGGTCAGGATCGGGGGCCGTAAAAGCACAATAATTACTCATCTGGGCATGTCTAAGAACGCGGAAGAGGGTCTTTAGAAAATATAGAGAAGAAAGAAAAAGAAGGTTCTGTTGGAAAGGGATATCAAGAACACTCCAGTCACGGGCAACGAGGATCGTGGGGAGGCCGGTGGGTTGGTTACGTGAAGGCTGCACCGTTTGGAGGTGGTGTTGGATGTGGCAAAAGGTGCCGGGCTTCAGTAAAGACTATAATGGTCTGGTCTCGTTTCTCCCTCTTTGGGAGCTGAAAAAGGTGATTTAAATGGGGAGAGGGTAAAAACCAGCGATCGGGAAACGACATATAGAAGGCATAGCTATCCTGAAAAGAAAAAGGGAGGAGGGAAAAATAAGAGAGAAAGGCTTATGACGACAGGGTGGCGTGCCTACGGCGTAAAAATGGAGTCGCAATAGAAAAGGTCTTCGAAACAAGATTTAACAGAAGCGCAACAGTAAATAAAGGATCGGACTGCAGGAGTATCTCTGTTGCAACCAAAAGAAACAAGCCCCCAAAACCTGGGGGGCAGTAAGTGTCCCGGGTCCTCCAAAAAACCAACAACACGAGAAGACCTCCGAGGATGAAAGGCCGGATGTGATCGGACTGGGAATAGGGGAGTGATGAGAACTAAGTGTTGGAGGTACGCGATAAGTGAATTCCAGACTCTAGAAAAGGTTGAAAAAGGTAATGAACGGTACATGGAGTGGAACAAGGCTCGGAGTTGGCGGAACAAGTCCCCGAGAGGGGACTTCAACATTACCGAGTGAGTGAGCCCTGGGCAAATCGTCTGAAAAGGAAACATCTTCGCGCTGCACAGGCATCCTGTACCTGGATCGGGAGGAGACACAAGGGGTAGGAAATCATTTTATGTTGGGAAAGGGGTGGTCATAAACTACCCAACAGGGAGGAAAGGGAAATTAGTTTGCCAAAAGCGGAGACAAAGGGACTCATACTAGGAGAAAAAAAAGAGGAATAAAAAAAATCATTAACACACAGTGGGCAACTAAACCCAGCACAAGATTTCAAAACTGGGAGTCTACGATAAAAGGGTGGCACGCCGAATCAGAACTGGTGGGGCGTACCTGGCACTCAAGGAAAGGGACGATGATTCTGGCTCTATGGGGAAAAAGTGATACCCAAACAATATGAATCACTAACAGGCTGGTGCCGGAAGCGGGGTCATGACTATTCTGTATCCCATATCGAGCAAAATTACTATGGGGGATGAAACGAGAAATGACAGATAGCAAATACTCGGAAAAGCAGAGGAAAGAAAGACCTCGCCATTGACACGAAAATGACTGGCTCGGGGTCCCGACCTGGGTGGGTCACCCTGGGTGGGGAAGTACAGAAACGCTGAGGTTACTGGTCTTGACCCAAGCGGGCGTCAACCCAGAAAAGGAGCCCGTAAAACGGAGACGTCACCGGCAGTTGCCGCTCAAACAAAAAAAAGGATCAGGGGGGGGAACCACTGACCGAACTATCGTTCCTACTGACGTAGAAAGAGACCACCAGAGGGGAAAATAATTTGAGATATTCGATGCGTTCGGATCGGCGGAGAAATAGGTCAGCAAGAAAAAAAAAGTCGGCGACAAGAAACGAAAAAACCTGATTGCAAGAGAAGGTAGGAGAAAGAGCTTTCTCCTTGACCTCCATCCTTCTTTACCGGAAGAAACGATGACATGCAAAGAAAAAAGGCGCACATAGACGACTCACTGGTCGCGAATCATGAAGAGACGAGAATGAAGGGATACAGTGATGGAAAAATACGGGACTAAGCGTTGCCGACAAAGAAGTACACCCCTTAAACAAACTAGGACGGGGGGATAGAAATAAGTTATCCAAGAAAGACTGGAGGAAAACGGGGAGTAAAAACGCAGCGATTTCTAGGGTCAGGAAGAAAAAGCTCCAATCTGGGCAAAGTTTTGGCGAAGAAAATGGACAAAAACGTATTCAAACCTGCGCTGGTAGGTGTTCAGAGCTTGACACTCGTGTCAAAACAAAGGTGGGGGGCGACTCCTGGATGCGCGGACCAGGAGCACAGATATAGGCAGGAACTACTCTTGAGAAATCCGGTTGTCGCAGCTGTGAATCCGCAACAAATCAAAGGGAGCGCAATCTAGGGGGAAAAACCATAGCATAATCAATCCGGTGGAATGAGAGGGGCTGACGGTACCTGCAGCTGAGGCGACGCGGAATAGAATAAAGCCAAAAAAGAAAATCGGGTCCAAAAAGAAACGCCCGGTAACACACTAAAAAGAAATTCAGCGTTGGATGCATCATAGAACGGTCTTGTCTGTTCTCGGGGTAAGCTCGCAAAGTAAAAAAGTAGTCAACTGAATCTAACTCAATATAAAAAAAAAGTATAACAGGACAGGGAACGATGGGAAGCAACAACACAATGAGCCCAATCACGAAAGAAACGAGGAAGAATTGGACTGGAGGATATTTCAAATACATGGGGGGTGGGAGAAGGTAAGGACAAAAATCGGGGCAGAATCGGCAGAGTACTATGAGAGGAGAACCATTAATAGAATGCAAGAGAGGAAAGGAGCAAGAAGGAAAAGGACAGCGAAGGG
>Ga0179593_1707286_pt1 | contig 23033 bp, 25 predicted proteins | sample CZODoug2_1_08_16_FD_185931 | JGI IMG/M metagenome (GOLD analysis project Ga0179593, IMG submission 185931) | Vadose zone soil fungal communities from Angelo Coast Range Reserve, California, USA - CZODoug2_1_08_16fungal (PacBio error correction) | ecosystem: Environmental > Terrestrial > Soil >...
ATAAGCCTTGGTGGTGAAGTCCACTTTTCTGGGCTTAAACGGGGGAGGATTCAACTTGCTTCTGGGGGGATAAAGATGCGAAAAAGAAATTGTCTCGTACTTCCTTCATGAGGATCAATGGGGGGGGGGGGGGAGAGTCTGGAACCAGAGATGGTAGAAGGCTATCCAGGTCGTCGGTCTCCTAGGAAAGGCGTGTGGAACGGATCATGCCGTGAGGGGGAGGAGGGAAGGTTGGCAGATTGGGGTTGCTGCGGCTGACTGAGGGGAGATTTCATGAAAAAAGAGGTTCTAGAGAGCTGCGCCCCACCCTCTGAGGATCGTCGCCTACACAAGGGCACGGGGGGCTGGGGCGCGAAGCGAGAAAAAAACTCGTCTTTCGTGCTGGTGCGAACCTTATAGGCGGCGCAACTAGCGCTCGAGTACGTCCAACCGAGAGTTCCTTTATTCCGAAAGGAAAGAGAAAAACGAAAGACGTGATCAAAGGAGGAGGCGTCGCCGAAGAGAGAAAGAACGACCATGTGGCAAAAGCGCATTCCTCTCTGCAGAAGGTTTCGGTGATGCGAGAGTTCGATCACGAGGAGACAACGACCGCTACGTAAGCTGGTCTTCAGAGAATCACCCCTCCATCCTCGACGAAAAGGCAGTCTGGCGGGCAAGAGGTTCTTGTGAGCGTTAACGAACGGGGGGAGCCATAAGGGGGGAAGGCCTTCGAATACTCTTCCGCAAGGAGGGGCAAAAGGCCGAGGGCGTGGAGAATGCTGTTGGCGTGACCTCGAAGGGGCTCCACCACGCTAGGTGCGTGAAGTTTGAGCGGACCACGGTGAGAAGCGAAATACTCTCACGAGAAAAAGAACACTAGGCCGATATTTCTAGAGGTCCGCCAAGCGCGCGGAAGCTTGTTTTTAAAAAAAAATGCCCGGACCGCAGGTACAGGGTGGGAACAGCCCACGCTCACTTTCTCTCTCGAAAAAGGAGCCCACGATCCTTTCCCCATGGGAAAAACTCGAAGTACGCGTACTTGAAAAGGGAGGGTGCATCAGACAAGTAGACCCTAGGGGGGACTTTTGAAGAAAAGAAAAACGGTCGCCGTCAAAAGGGACCAATCATCGGATCATGAAGTCAATCTGGTCAACAAGAAAGCCGGCGAGGCTGCGCGAGGCGTCACGACAGGAGCTCATAAGCGGGGGAAAAAGGCCATCAGTGCGGCCGGGAAAACTTCAACATGTTTCAGCTTACCCATCCTTTGGAAACCATGCGGGACGGCATCCTACAGGGGGGGCGGGGGCTCGCAAAGTAACCGAAAGGATAGTTGGGACACAGGAGGGTATCTCGCGAGGGGAAGTCGGCTTAAAACCTGTGATAACGGGGGGGCTCGCTGAGGAACAAGAGAATCCTCGATGAAGCCAAGCCGGGGTTCGACATCTACCGCCGCTCGATGTGGGGGGCGGCAGGAAAAGAAACGAAAGCGCCCAATTCGCACAAAAGACAGAGAGGGAACAGGGGGGAAAGAAATCCTAATCATCACACGGCTGTCGCATCCGGATTTATCTGCATGAGCCTGCTTCTCAAAGGGTCCAGAAACTTCGGCGGAACGGGCGCGGAGAACAACACGCAAACAACAACACTGAAAGGCTTTGTGGTGGCGACCAGAAGAAAAAACACACAGCGAGATCAGGGGAAGTCACTTCATACGAAGGATCGTCTCTCGGCCCATCGAGGGTAAAAAGGACAGCGGGAAGATAGTGCATGCATCTGGTACAGGACCGTCTAGGGGGGCGGGATTAGCCAGAGACCCCTAGCTGGTGCGCAAGAAGACCTGCGCAAAAGGGAAGCCTGCGATGAAGGGAAGAGTTTTACTTGAAGGGAGACGCCAAGATCACCTGGTACGCTGGAAGCCATCGACGAACAGAGTAAAAAGGCATCATTCCTCATCGTAAAAGACATCTTTCGGAGGGGTATTCAGAAGGGGGGGTCGTGGTCTGGGGGGGGGAATCCTCATCTGGTAAGTCTGGAGAGGAGGGGGATCTACTAAAGAAGGAAATCTCTCCGAACTGGGATCATGAGGAGGGAATCACCAACTCCTACGGTGGCTAATCTTTCTCTGCGAGAAAAGGGGTAGGATCGACCGTCTAACAAAACTGGGTGATATGCTACGCTAACTGTGGGGGTTCGGTGCCTTCTGTGGGGAAGGCGGTGACCCTTCTTTGGAGAGGAGTAGAACTGCGTGCAAGACTTTCGTTGGGATGGGGGGTCGAGGGAGGAAACCTGCTCATCTTCGACAAGACGCTGGTGAAAAGAAAGTTCGCAAAAAAAAAAAGGACCATGTCAACTGTATCCCGACAGGATGACGAAGGGCTCCACCTTTTCGTAAGGAGAACTCCATCACGAGCCAGGAAGCGCAGCAGTTTTACCACGTCAACAAACATCCTGCACATGGTGAACGCGTTCCGCTGAAAGTCCTGGGCGTGCGGATGCGAGGAAGGGGGGCTTGCCTTCGCGCGAAGGAAGGAAAAAAACTGCGGTCGCGTCGCGGGGGGGTGGAGAAAACTCTGGGGGAGGAGAGGTTATTACGCCAACCCTTGTGAGCCTGGATCCTCGTCGAAATCGACGATGAAAAGGTCATCGGGGTCAACCGCAGCTTTCAAAGGAGATCCGCGCGGGGAAAGAGATTCTGATGCGGCGCTGATCTGCTCTCCGCCTGGGACCCGAGCGCCAGGGAGGGGGATCTCCCTGTAGAGAGAAAAAGGTTTGCCAGGGGAGAAAGGAAGTGAATCCTCCTGAAAGGGGGCGTCTGTAAAGCCCGCCAAAGCAACACACTGTATAGCACTCAAAAGAAAGGAGAAACTGTGTGGTGCAGCAAATCTATTCCCGAGAGGACCCTGGAATCTCCGCGCTCTAGGAAGTAAAAGAACTAGCGCTCCCATGCTCGAGAAAGGGAGTGGAAGACCGGCCGGGTCACCGGCTCGCGCAAAGACACTCGCCGAAAACAAAAAAAAGGATACAGACTCGAGCACGGCGCCGGATCCTCGACTCCTGGAACAGCGTTCTGCTGCGAAATCGGTGCGTGGACACCAGTGACTCAGAAAAAAAAAAGGAATGATTTTAAAAGAAGTAGATCCATGGTGTCCACGCCCTCGGGGGTATTTCTGCAGCAGCAGCTCGCAACAGGTCTATTAGCCCGGAAGATCTGGAGAAAAAGGAGGTCTTGCGTGGACGGACGCGTGAGGGCGAGCCTTCTCCCACGGCAGAATTCACCACTGAGCTTCTCTCATGGAGGAGAGAAAACTACTCAAAAGGAACCTGGCAACCGCAACCTGACTCTACGAGAAAAAAACGCTGAGGAAAAAAGGGGAGAGTCTCTAGCATGGGGGGGGAGTTTCTTCTTCACATCTCACCACTTTAGGTGAACAGTCATTTGGAGCAAAACGAGATCGCAGGGCTAAAAAATGCTCCAGGTCTCTCAGGTGGAAACAGCGTCTAAGTCGGGAGAGGGGGAAATCTTCAGCGCGAGAGAAAGGATCTCGTCTTTCACTCCTTCGTCTATGGGAAAAGTCATCTGGGGCATTTCCTGAGAGGTTTGCTCTCTTCTCGAAAAAAAATCAACATTGGGTTGACCGACTCACTCAACTTATTAGCAGGCGACCTCGGACAAAAGAAAAAAAAAAAAGTCGAGCGAAAATCAGCGGAAGGTCAATCCCGATACTCACCTCCTAAAACAGATGCCGCAGCGAACCGTTCACCATGAGAGGGGGTGACTTAGTACACGAAAACGAAAACGGAAGAAAAGCGTGGGAAAATGCTTTCGGGAAAAAGTTCGGGATCCAGGGTGACCTGTCCGAAGTTTCTTGCTAAAAGGTGATTAACCCGTGAAAGAAGTTCAAAAATGGAGTCCCGCCCCACCGAAGGGTTTTTGTGGAGAACCTTCAGGTGGAGTGATCAGCTACACGATTTCACCGGGGAAACACCAGAATGAAAGTGCCACCAGCCCCACAAATTTAAGCAAGGAAACTAGAACAAATGGGGGATTCTTTTAAGTACCGAAAGGGCTTTCACGTGGGGGAGAAAAAAGTAACGAGGCGACCCACGTGTCCTTGGAGTTGGGGGACCTACATCATGAGCCTGGCTGCGGGATGGAGAGGCCTACAATTACTCCGGCCCGCGCACCAGGGGGGAGGGGGGCACCGAAAAAAAAATCGAGGAGAAGGACAACCTGACTGACGATGGGAACCCCCGATTCGTCTTGCGACCTTACTCGAGGGGAGTATTTTTCTTTAAGGGAAAGCGTGACGTTAGAGTGAGGGCTTCTCACCTGGAAGTAAGTCTCATCGAGGGGGAGAAAAACCTCTGAGGGGGGGGGTTGAGCAAATTCCCTTCTGGAGAAAAGCGATTCTCCAGAATCGGAACTCGGCACCATCCCCGCCATATGGAAGGACTCTTCCAGGAAGGGGTTTGACAATAGAGTACTTCGATGCCGAAACTGGAAAAGGGGAAGATTTCTCCTCGTTGAAGTCTCTAGGTTGTGAAGGGTCGACCACGGTCCGCCAACCAGCAAGAGAGGAAAAATGGGAAGTCTCTCTGAGAAGAGAATGCGGGAAAGGAGGCATCATGCGGCGCGCTATCACGGCATCCACGATGACCCGCCGTTGATTAAAATGGGGGGGGAAAAACGGGAATGACTCGGCTTCATCAAGAAAATGGGTAAAGGGGGGTGTTTCTGGAGGGCTGATCTCTCGTCATGAACAACATCGAGCGGACGGATCGAAATTTCGAACCAGGGAAAAAGGAAAGATATGAATAATAATCCTCGTCTCGTGCAAAAAAAGAGAAAAAAATAAAATCTTCTCTTAAAAAGGAGAAAACAAGCCTTGTATACCCTTAGACTTTCCGCACATCTTCGAAGGGGGGAGGGTACTTCTCTTCCCAATGTGCGCGGACTCGGGGGAAAAAGGAGTAAGCCAAGGGTTGACATGATTGTACGGCGTCTCAGGTAAGGGAAAAGGAAGAAAAATCAATGATCAATTGGCCGTCTTCGAGAAAAGATGTTAGGGAAGAGCTCGCCCTTCGCCGGCGGTTGTATCCATCCGATGTATTATCCCGATGAGAGGTCTTGGCCGTCGGGTCGCGGCAGGCAGAAAAAGTCGCAAAAAAGCTACCGCCCGGGGGGAAGAAAAACGTTTTCCAGGTAGGTATGGTCATCACGCTTACGGGGGATTCAATGGGGAAGGATCGGGGCGAAAGGAGAGCTGCAATGAGGGAGGGGGGGCAGAAAAGCGCCGAAGCCTCCGTGGGAGGTCTAACAAGGGAGGGAGTTGACTGCTTCGTATCACCTGCGCGTGAGACAAACCATCCCGAAGGAGCTCCTTGTCGCATATGACGCATAAGGACTGCATAGAAAGGTTATAGTACTGCGAAAAGAAAGGCACCCCCAACTCCACCAAAACGCACCCTCGCGGTGGAACTCCCGAGGATCTTCCGGGAAAAAAGCGCACGCCCTCACACGCCTTAATCGGGAGCCTCCCAGGAGGGGAGGGGAAGGGATCTCCTCCCCAAGTGCGCCACTACACCTAGCTTGGGAAGCCACTGCACGCAGAAGGATGGTTCTTTTACAGGGGGGGGAGGCACGATCTCCCCCAGGAGAACTATCTGGCGTTGTGAAAGGATCTCCAGAGATAACCTACACCGGAAAGAGCGTCTTCTCCTTTTCAAAAGGTTCTTGCGCCTTCCTGAGAGAGCGGGGGCTCGATTGAGGAAAGGGAGGCCGTTCGGGTCGCTACTTCCCCTCGAGCACAGAAGCGTCTGGGGGGGAGTAAAGAGCTTTATCAGCCGAGCCGCAGAGGGCTCACAACAGCACTAACATCGGAGGTAGCCACCTGTGTTACGGGGCCCCTCAAGTGCCGCTGTGGCGAAAAGGCAGCCAAGGTGGTTGCAAGCCCTCTCGAAAGACAGCCGAAAAGATATTAGAAAGCGCTCATCAGAACGCGCAGCAAAAGCTTCACTTCTCCTCAAAATCCCACGTCCATGGAACGTCCCACTCCGAAAGACGCCCGCCTGGACTCCGGCTTAACCATCTCTTTTACATCCGAGGAGGGTATCCAAGAAAAAAAAATGTCATTCCGAGCGCCAGATGTAAGCGCAATACTGCCCCTCCTCCCAGCAGCCATGGAGAGATAACTTAATCCCAGCACCGGGAAAAGCAAAAAAAAAAAACCATACATACTATAGAACACAAAGATTATTAGAAAAGAAAAGAGAGGGGGTGGCGTCTTTCACTGGGGAGGGGAGGGGGAAAAATCTATCACTGTGCTGCGGGGGGGGCAGTCGTCTGTCAGCCCTTACATCTTGCAGGACTGCCTTCCGTTAGGGGGTGCTGATCATGATTTGACAGGCTCCGAGGCAAAAGCGGGTTATCAGCCATTAGATCAAAGTGCCGCGGGGGTAGGGGGAGGGGGGAAGGGTCTCATGGCCGTGGAGGGACTTTCTTCAATTTTTGCGGTGACCGCGGCTGATGAGAAGCAAGTTTCTACTTCTAGGAAAGCTCGGGAGGGCTTCTAAGGCTTCGCTTTAACCACCAACAGGCAAAGTCCACTGCCGGAGGTGGCTCTTGGAATCCAGAACACCCCCCCCCAAGGAGGATATACTCTCTTTCTTCTGTTCGCGAAAAACCGTATGCAGGTCGGAGAAAGGTCTAGTAAGAACCTCTTTGCGTTAAGCTCGCTTAAGTCTAAGAACGGCCTCAAGCCTACATAAATCGCTGAAAGAGAGGCAGGCAAGGGACTTGGCAAACATTGAGAGCCCTTCAGTGGGGATTCTGAAAAGATGATCACTTCAATTCTTACAACTACCTCTACTGGAATCGCGTTCTTCGCTAGTCACCGGAAGGCCAGAATACTAGGTTCGAGGAAATCGGGGGGAAGGGGGGGATCTTTAACGGCGGTAGATCATCTGGGACATACTGGAAGGCTCCTATTCGCGGAAGATTCCTTCGCTGGAAGGGCGGTTAAGAGGGCTTACCTGAAGATCAAAGGGCTCCAAAAAAGAGTTGCGTGACGGGGGTTACCACGGTCGAGCTACGGCTATACTAGAGAGAACGCAGGTACAAAAAAAAATGGATCTCAAGGCCGAAAAAGGATCTCGGTGCCAGAAGTGTCTGCAGAACGATCCCTGTTCTGCCGCCGATACCACCCCCCTCTGAGTAGTGCGGAGAGCGCCTCCGACAAAGAAAATTGCGCTCGTCTCTAACTGAGACGATAAAGGAGGCTACTCATCAGGAGAGGGAAGGAAAAAGACCTCTTAACGGGGTGCAGCGCTCAATTTCTGTCGACCGAAGGTCGAGCGTTTCGAAAGGCGCGATTTCTCTTAACCAACGCCAACGATCAAGTATCAGAACTCGCTGGTACAAGAAGCGCCTTCGAGGGCGAATTTCGGTCACGAACATCGACCACGATCTCGAAGGAAAAGGCCTGGACGGCATCGTGAAAAGGATTCAAACATGGGTTAAAAATGAACGTACACCATCCTGGGCCAAAATCTACTGGGAGAAAGATTTCGGTGGGCGCGACGTTTCCTATAGTACCTCAAGCGAAGGGTGGACCTGAGGAGGGGGGAGCGGCTTGGTCCGGCGGGAAGATGCCGAAGGAGGAAAAATCCGCTCGCGCTGGTTCACGATCCGAAGCTGATCCTCTATGAGCCAAAAGGCATCCGAGATCCGCTCGAGGAGGTGGGATGAACTCTTCGAGAAAAGGGAAAAGGACACCACAATCAGTCTCACACTCACTATCTGGAGGAAAAGACCCTGTGCCGAAACAGAGAGATCATCACTGCGTGCGGAGGGGGAAGCCTGTGATAGCATTATCAGAACTCCCCGGGGGGGAAAAGGAAAAAAAATTCTTACTTGAACGTCGCTATCCGACGTCCAGCTAGGAGTGGCCGGGGGATTGTCCTCTTCTACACTATATGTCGAGGGTCAAAGGAGGAGAAACCTAGGAAATCAGGTCGCGACTGGCGGGAATCTCGTCAAAGGAGAAGGCTCAACAAGGTGGAAAACCTGGAAAGAATAGAGGAAGCTTTTCGAGGGGGAAATGCACGAGGATGAGAGTTCTTTTAGGAAACGGCCGGGGAGGCCCGCAAAGGGCAACGCGTCTCAAAACCCTCAGTCGGGACGCTATTTCAGAGGGTATTTTACTGCTCCGCCTGGAAGTATTACTCTGAGAGGAAAAAGGTCACCGGAACTTTCTCATCATCCGCAGAGGGACCATGGGAAAGGATGGGTTACTGCGAAGCTTTTACTTATCTTCTGGCATCCTCATAAGCGTCGGCGTCCCGGGGAGGGGGGCTTCGAAAAGATCGGACCCTTCCTGAATCTGGGGTCATCACCAACTAAATAAGGGGCAAACGTGGTTCGCCTCGTAAGGCGTCGAAGTTGAAGAAGTGATGATCTTTGGAAAAAGCACGGGGGTGAAACGGCATTCTACGCTACCGGGGGGGGGTCTCCTGGTGGGAAAAGAGTTGACCGGGTGTCTTTCTGTCCACGCTGAGGAGCCACCGGGATCTTGGATGAGTCCTCCTGAAACCGCGCTCATCTTCGCCGCGCGGCTTTGGCCTCTACTGTTCGCCAAAACTTCGAGAACTGGATCCCGAAATGAAAAAATGAAGGAAGGCGAACGCTTTGCCTTCGGCGGTGGGGGGAAAAAAGGGCTGCTGAATCCTTGGGCGAAGCAGGTGGACGGTCACCCATCCTGGGCGGTGAACGCGCGTTCCGGGGGGGGGGGGGACGGGCCTGTCGTGTCGGATGGGGACAGGGCGGACCTTCGCGCACTTATGGCGAAGCTGTTGAAAGGTCTCTGGTCGCACTGATGAAAACTCTGGAATCAGGGCGGGGGACGTCCAGAGGGGGAAGGGGGGGAGACGCGCGCGCCGAAAAAAAAGGCGCCCCCAGCTTCTATAGGGTCCTTCAAGGGGGGGGGGGGAACGCAGGCTTCACTCCGATATCCAGGGGGGAAGAGCCGCGCGAAGGGGGCGCTCTTCGAAAGCTGAAATCCGCCGGTGAAACACGAGGAGCAAGTTGACTTTATCTGATCAGGGGGGGCTCTCTCACACCTGAATTCCGCCGCCAAGGGGGGCGCGGAAAAGGAAGACAGAATCAACTCCGTACTTCCGGGGGGGGAACTTCTGTCAGTAAAAGACCCTGCTGATCGCGCTCGAGTTTCTCTCTCTAAGCCTGCGCGCATCTCGGGCAATGCTTTGGGGGAAGGCCGCAAGAGACAACGCACGCAGACTAAAAATCTGAGACAGAGAGGAGAGAAAAGGCCTGATCCTCGAAGCCTTTCTGCAGATGCTGCATCCCTCCGAGGGGGTGGAAACCACAAGAGATAAAAAAACAAAGTAGGAGGAAATATATATATCCCTGGGGGGACTAGTGGCTTGGCATCATAAGAGAAGCGTCGGGGGCAGAGGGGAGAGTCATAAGAACTTTATCTTCTTATTTGCAGTGCGCTAGCCGGCGAAAAAGGCAATTCACCCCGAGCTGCGCGCAGATTGCGCTCTAGAAACTCAGACGCGAGAGCCGTGTCCGCTCCGAAGAAGAAGGTGCTTGCCACAGAAAAAAGGAACGGTCGAGACGCTCAGGTATTTCTGGTCGGCGTTAAAGCTGCGGAGGAAAAAAAAAAGAAAGCTATTCAAACCCGGAGAATAGGCGAGAAACTGCTCCAGGCGCTGGGTAGTCCCCAGGGGGAGCAGGCCGCATCGAAGCTCGAAAATCGGAGCATAAAGGATCGTCCCAGGAGGGGGAAATGCTACGCAGGAAGGAACTGGGGTTCATGGAAAAAGAGTCGAGTTTCAAGAGAGCTCGCTCACCAGGACCGTACCTCACTAAACAAAAGCAAAGGTTCTAAAGTGGTACAAGCGACACGACAGAAAAGCCCCTCGAGAGGGAAAAAGTCATCGCGAAGGCAAGCCCGATACTACTCACATCCGACACGCCATGCAGCCGCGGAACGCGTTCACCATGGGATGGGGTTGAAGAAACACTGCTGGCGCCGCATCTGCATAGCTGAGGGGGGAGGAAAGCCTGAAAAATAGGGGGGATGTTCTTCGTCAAAGGAGTGTTCGTGATCAAAGACCTGGTCTAAGTTCTAAACAGCTCTGGTTAGGACCCGTCCGAGAAAAAAGAGGGGGAGGCCCTCGCCAAGATAAGCTGAAAGGAAGGGGGGAACAGCGGTCACCGCCGACCAGCAGGCCCCGCACCAAAAAAGGGGTCGAGTATCCTGTAAAAGAAACCAGGGGGCTCTGGTAGAAACACTTGCTGGAAGGGAAAAGAGCGCCGAAGAACAGGCGACCAGTGAGTAGGATTGGGATGACCGAGAAGGACGGGCGCAAATGGCTGGTAGGCGAGCCGTCCCAATGAACCCGGACTATGATGAGGGAAGAAAAAATACAGCGTCGAGAACCACTCTACGGCGAAAATGGTCTGACCAGGAGATTATTCGCAATAGCATATGAATTTTCTTGGGAAGAAGGGCGTACTAAGGTGGGACGGCTTCGCCCCGGGTACACTCTGAGAAGCGTCGTTCTCACTCCTAGAAATGTGTTGAAAGGCCGGTTTCTTCGTGCGCCAAAAAACCCCTAAGGGAAATCCAGCGGGCCAAAACTCTACCAGCTGAATGATCTTCCAGGCGGTTGAACCTTGGGAGAAAAGCTCAGGGGGTTGAATAAGGGAAGACGACAGCGCGCTAAGATGCCGTGATTCTCCTTCCGGGGGAAACTGAGTCTCGTGAGGGGGTGATGGGACGACCACGGCGAAGGAGACTCGTGAGCGGGGGGACTTCTCTCCACGTGGACTAAGGTCTGGAACAAAAGTGCAGCCGGCGGAGCTGCTCAGGAGAAACTATGCAGCCCGCCGGGGTTCGTCAAAGGGGGGGGGGAAATAGGGACCTCCAATAGTGAGGGGGTGATGGTGGTGTCCGCGGATTAAAGGAGGACTCCACATAAAAGGAGGCGAGGCCATACCCTCTTTGGGGTTCTCATAGAGAAGGGCTCTTTACCGAGAGGAGAGATCATCAGGCGGCGATTCTGCCTCCTGACCCGCCAGGAGATCCCCTTGCGAAAAAAAAGGGAAGCTGGCTTGTATTGAAAGGAACGCTTGCGAAAGCACCATCACGACTTGGATGCCGGGAAAGGATTGTGGGTGGAGGAAAACATTGTTGAAGGGCACTCCTTCTGCACTATGTGCTTCCGACAATTCGAGCTCTTGGAAGGAGTGACCAGAAGACGGGATCAAAATCTTCAGGCTTTCGACTAGGGAACCCTATAGCGTGTTGGGCCGTCGCCTTGGTTCCGAGCAGGGAAAAAGTCGCCACGAGAGACATGAGTCGACGCCGTGAGGGAATGTTGGACTTTGGGAAAAAAAAAAAAAAAAAGAAAAAAAAATTAGTTCTGGGGTCCAGTATACTTGATAGTGATCTGGGAAAAGGATCGGGGAGAGCAGGAGCGCACGTTATGCGAACGGGGGGAGCCGAAAACCTCAAAGAGGCTTTTCTGGACTGGAGGGGCGCTCGTGGAAAAAGGAAGAGATCCCTCCTCCTTGAGGCATAGGAATATCGTTCCTCGTGGGGGGGGGGGGTTGGGGGGGGGGGGGGGGGGGGGGGGGGGGGGGGTTTTGGGGGTTGGGGGGGGGGGGGGGGGGGGGGGGGGGGGAGGGGGAGGATCTGTGAGAAAGAGACTCGACCGTGGTCCCCCCACGCCTCAAAAACCTCGCGTGGTGTAGCCGAGGAGATTCAGGTCTCGCAGCCAAGAATGGAGCTCCGGTCCCGCGAGCGTGAGGGGGAACCATTAATGGGAAAGAAAGACCTCCCCGAAGTACGCCCACGACACCGAGCGGTCAACCCACAAAAAAAACCACCCCCCAAAACCCCCAAAAAAAAAAACGCTTACCGGAGGGAAAAGGGAGAGGTGACTTCGAAGGGGGGCTCCGCCTTATGGCAAAGGACGGTAAGTTTTAGAAGTGAGCGCAATCGAGCGCATCACCTACAACCGGCTTCCCTGTGGAAGAGGCGATTGCTCTACGAGCGCGTCTCTATTGAGGAGGGTGGGCCGGAGGGGTGGCCTTCCGCTAGCCTCGACGAAAAACGTCTGGGTTGGAGTAAAGGATCGTCGTAGCAGCCGGCGCGGCCGATCAGGTTCTCGCAAGCACGAACATCGAGTAGAGGAAAACGGCTGGGTGTATCAAAGAGGCGCAGACCAGTAAGCCTTTGCAGTAAAAGGGGGGCACAAAGGGTGGGGAAAGCTCCTCAAGAAGACCCGATCATAATATAAGGGAAAAGCTCTTCGAAAAAAAGAAGAAACCTCATTCAAAGCCAAGGAAAAAAGAGGGAAGGAAACTCGGAAAAGAGGGAAAAAAACGGGTATCGCCGGCTGAATTAACCAGCTCTTGTAACTCCTCGAGCAGGAAAAAAATCATGATCAGCACCAGAGAGGGGCAGCCAACGAAGCGCCAGATGTCCGAAAACAGAACGCCACCCAGAAGAATGGGAGACACCGTAAAGCACAGCACCGGGGAAAAAAGAAATATCTCTCTAAAAAGGGGGGGAGTAAAAGAGAGGAAAAGAGATAGCAGGGGGGGCGCTGTCCACTGTGCTGGCAAGGTGTCGATCGACTGGTGCTGGAAAGGGGGGGGGGCGTGCGTAAGACCAGGAAGACTGGAAGCTGTTAAAGTTGGAAGCTGGTGAGGAGTACCTGGGTCGAAGAAAAGGGGAAAAAGACAGCTTTTATCAGACCGGCGATCCCAGCGTCGGGCGCCGCTTGGCGTTGGGGAGGTCCTCAATGGGAGGGGGGCGAACTGCTGGGCGCAGGGAAGCTGGTGGCGGCCTGGGGTCAGTCTGCTAGCCGCGGAGAAAGGGACAATGTCTCGGTCCGGGAGGGAGAGGACGGCTCTGCGCAACCAACCTGCTGTAGGCGCCTACTCACTGCGGAGATGTGCTCTAAAGAAAAACACTGTGGGGCGGGATCGACTACGCTGTTCTGGGTGGGGGAGGGGAGCTTATCGGAGGGAAAAGGAAGGGAAAACGCGCTCTGAGGGACGCCAACATCTTTGCGTTTCCTGGAGACGGACTCGCGGAAGTCGAAAAAAGAAACACGTCCTCACTCGGAGAAAGAAGACCGCGAGGAGAAGATTCATTCGAGACCCTGTGGAAAAAAACTCGGAAGGGGAAGGGGGGGGGGATGCATGATTCCGATCACTTCAAGGCTACAAGCTACGGCATCAGGCGTGGAGGGAGGACCTGTGCGAAGGAAAAGGACGAGAGAGGTTTGAAACGTCCGCCTCTGTGGAGGTCTCGTTTTGAACTGAGGGGAAAAGGAAGAGCGCCCATACTGGGGAGGCAGAGGAGCGCTGCCGCCGGGGGGACGCGGCCGATTCAAAAAAAGGGGAGGCAATTCTTGTTCGGTGGGAGAAGGCACAACCCTCTATTGGGTTGGAGGGAACGTTTGGGGGAAAAAGGAGTATCCTACGAGAATAGGGAATCTCACTCCGAGAGTCCGATATGGGGGAATCATAAGGACGCCAATGAGCGCTTAGATGGTGTCTAAAGAACTACCAAGTTCTCCGACGCATTCAATAAAGGGGGGTGAGTGGGAAAAAAAAATTCGATCACTTGCGCTTGCGCAACCGATCCTCCTTTCCAGGGCAACTCTCAGACGCGGACTGACCAAGGAAAGAGTTGTTGGGGCTCCATGTCGTCGAAATAGGGTAGAAAAGTGGGGAGAGGGTTCTCTGCTGGAGAGGAAAAAAGTCGCGGTCAATACCAAGCGAAGGGGGGATCATCACCGAAGAGGTAAACAATACCGAAAGGGAGTATTGAGTATTAGTGTCGAAACTGTAAACTAATCTCTAGCGTGAAAGGAAGACTCGTTCCTCAATGGCATGAAAAAAAACATTTTCTAGAAGCCGGGGAAAATCCTGTTCAAAGGATTCTACGGCATCAGAGTGAGGGTGCGAGAAGGGGGAGAAGAAGTGTGACCCTTTGTGAAAAAAGCGCAAGGGGTATATCTCGCGGCTTGTTCGTGAAAGCGCCTCCTTAAGGGGCGGAGCCGCTCGGTCTGGACACGGGATCCGAGGAAAAAGCGATTAGAAAAAGGGGAACATCTATATCCGAGCTCGATGTGGGGTTTCCTTCTGCTACGACCGCGTCACCACATGAGAAAAAAACGCACTATCTGGAGGAAAAAGGCAGCAACTCGACATCATCAACGAGGGAAAAAAAAAGTTGTGTGTGAGAGGGGGAGCCTGAGCAGCCGAGGGGGCGCCTTCTTCACGAAACTTCTTAATGAACGTTCGCAAGTAAGCCAGCGCGCAGGCGGGTTCCGGGGCGAACTTTGGTCAGAAAGAAGAAAGAGATCGAGGGGGGGTACAAGGAGGAAAAACCTCAACTGGGGGATGAGCTCCTTTCAGGAAAAGGAGGCATCTCAGTACTGGAATGACAGACAACAGTGACCCTGTCATATATCAGTCATGAAAGAGGGGGAGTCTCCCGAGGAAAAAGGGGGGTCTTTCTGGGGATCCGCCGCCTCGGGGGACACCTCCTTCAAAGGCGACCAAAGGACGGGCAAGACGATGATAAAAAAATCGGGGAAAAAGGTCGCCGAAGGGAACTCACGTATACGCCTTGAGAGGCTTCCTACCATCGTCAAAACGCGAGTAACGGCGAAGCGCATGCGTGTCCTACAAATCGTGCCCAAAGGGGCGACGAGGGGTGAGGGGAGCGAGCTCCTCAATCGGAGACGGTTCTTCGGAATGGTTCTAGGCGACGACAATCCGTAAGCAGGAAGGAATCCAGAGTCGGTCATAACCAAGACTGGAAAAACGTGTGGCGCAGTTCATTCTTCGCGAAGGAGGGGACAAGCACTTGAGGAGCTTCTTGGAAAAAGGGCTACCAAATGTGGTAAGGGAGTAAGCCGACCTTTTGGGGGTTGTGTCTTTTCAGTCTGGTGGGGAGGGGAGAAGTCGTGGTCGAGGAGGGAGCACCTGCAGGTGCAAGCACCTGGCGGTTGATCGGCGCGTCCTCCTGACTCGCAATCTGCGCGCTCAGAGGGGGGGGATGTTTCTCAAAGAACTTCGAAAAGGGGTCAACTGTACCCGACCTGCAAATGCGTCAAAATTTGTGTGGTCGCGGGGTGACTCCATCACTATGCTCGCGGCCGAGCCAGGTTTTCCTACGGAAACAGAAGGCACATGTGAACGGTTTCACAGCAGGCGTGTCGATGTTGAGGGGGAGTTCATTCAAGGGGAGGGGCCTTGGCGGTGCGTGCTCGGTCTCGGAATGATGAACCGTGGGAATGGAATCAGGGGGGGGAGGAGGAAATCAACCTGTGTAGAAATCGCAGCCGAGAGAACCTCACTAGGCACCCCGGACTCGCCTTCAATGAAAGGAGAAGAGTGAACGCGATCTCTACAGGGGAAGAGCAGATGGGGAGCTCGATTCAGCTTCTGCCGCTCCTGGAACAAAACGGAAGGGTGAACTCTCTGGATAGAGTGTTGCCTAAAACTGAAAAGGAAGGGAAATCCGCCTAGGGAGAGGGAAACAGGCACTACCTGCTCGAGACTTTCACTGAAGGGGCCAGCAGCTTCGTAGGGCAGCCGCGGGAACCCTCTCTACTAGAGGATTTCCTAGCAACAATCCCCTTAAGGAGCGTCCACGCCTTTTTCGCCTGGCTAAACGGGGACGAAAGACAAAAGGAAACCCCCAGGAGACCTCGTCTGCAGCGCCGGCTCCTCGTGAAAAGGGAGCATCTTGCTGTCGGGGGAACCAAGACCTCGAGGGAGGGAACCCATTGGATATAGAAAAAAAACAACGGATTATTATTAAAATAAGGAGAATCTCCTTTGTAGAAAAATCATGTATTGGAGACGAGGCTCAAAGATTCTATTATCCTTCTCAGGGGAACTCGGTTGTGAGAGGAGGGGGGGGGGAGGCTTCAGCTCGAAAAAGCCCCACTTCCGGACACGATCTTCTCTCAAATAGAGAAAGAGGAAGAGAGAGGCCCAAGGTCTCAGACTTCCTCTACGAAGACACCTGCAAGAAAGGGAAATGAGAGCTGATTCAGTTAGTTGGTGCGGGCACCTCTCACCACGGCGAGGATTCAACATCATTTTGAGGGAAACCTCTCTAAAAAGAAAACGCCATTCTGACTGGGGGGGAGTATAAGGAAGGGCCGCATCTAATCTGCGACCCATACGGGGCATCACTTCCGTCCATTAGGGATGCTCTTCTTGCACGAAAATGAATGAATTGCCTATATCATTAGGGTAGACCGAAGGTGTGGGCTCTTCTCTTCGCTCAAAAGGAACTTAAAGAAAAAAATGGGGAACCCTCTCCCCGGTTTATAAGTGGGGAAAACCGCGACCTCTAACAGCAAGAAACGGCTAGCTCCAGATCTCTAATTAGGAAAACTCAGGACCGGAGAGTAAATCTGTCACAAGGGTTTGAAGGAAACTGCTCACACTGCGGTCAGCAAGAGGGAGTAGAAAACACGCCGCCTACGATGAAGGCGGCGTCCAGGAAAAGGGTCGGGATCCAGTTGACCAGAAAGGGTCTTGGAGACAGGGGCTTGAGTCATCAGGAAGAATTCATTAGGGGAAGACGAAAAGAAAAGTTCTGCCCTGCAGGTAAGTGAACACAGCTACACGACTTTCCCGGGACACAACAGGCCCCGAAACATAGGGTAATCACCATTGGTGGGATCGGGGGGAGGAAGAAACTCCACGTTCTTAAAAAGAAGGCAAGCCGAATAACCTATGACGATAAAGGGTGACCGTAGTAGTGGGTGATTGACCTAAGTAAGGAGATGAAAGAAAAGCGAGGGGGAGTACCAGAAAGCCCCATTAAACCCGCAGCAGAGAGTCCGAAGATAAATAAGAAACAGTCACCACAGGAAGGGTCTTACCCCATATTAGTGAGAAATAACTAGTAGCGTACTGGAAGCCTATCCAGAGGAGAATTGTGAACAGGAGCGAACGCTGGGAGTACCAGCTTCTCATAGGAGAACTCCGCCTGAGGGGGGGGACCACACCTGCGGGGAATTCCTTTCTCCGGGGAGGGATCCCAAGAAAAGCCCTCTCAAGGAGACTCTCTCCGAGGGCCATCTTCATGAAATCGGGGGGAAAAGCTGGGAAAAATGTGGGGGGCGAGGAACTGGCTGCGAGGCCGACAGGAAGAGATTTGAGGGGGAGAAAGAAGTTACACCTCGATCTCGAGGGTGGGGTCGAAACTGTCGCCACGTAAAAAAAGAAAGCGGCGCGCTGCGATCGGAAAGACGGAGTTCATAAAAGAAGTGGAGCACAATGGACATCGAGCACGCGAAAGAGGTGTGATATGGGAGGGGGGGGGGGGGAGTCACTGTCTTCCTCCAGATAGGTGTAGTGTGATAATGAATGTGGTGCCTCTGTAGATCTCTCAAGCCAAAGGCGGGACTATCGACCCCGGGAGGTTGTCTCATCGGGGGCTCGTTCACAGCGCGAGCGCACACGAGAATCATGCGGCGCTTCATGGGCCGCGTACAAGCCTCGATACCCTTAGGGGACGGTCCCAAAAAAGAGATGTCTCGCCAGGCTCGCAAACCGGGGAAGAGAAGAAATCCTTGTTGACAGGAAGGTTGTACGGCGTCTCGAAGGGGGAAGGGCAGCTCCTGCTGAGGAATTTGCAAGAATTGGCTCTTCGGGGAAGGGTGGTCTTGACGGAGAAGAGAACCTCGGCGGCGGTCGGTGTACCAGCTATGTGATGAAAGAAGGATGAGCGTTGTCTAAGGGAAGTTGGTAAGGAATTCAAGAAAAGGCGCCACAGACAGAGGAAGGTCTACGCCCTGGAAAGAAGAAGGCACAAGTTTCCTTAGGGGGCTTGGTCTCCCTCTTACTTAGAAAAAATTCATGGGGAATGATCGTTGAAAAGGAAAGAGAGCGCAAGTGGAGAGGGGAGGCGCAAGCCCTCCTCCCAGTCGGGAATGAAGGACGGATCACAGGGGGGAGATGAAAACCCGCCGTAGCGAAGCTCCCTTTCTTCATAAGAGAATTCTGCCTCGAATTCGTGCTCGTGAATGGAAGGAAAAAGGGAATAGAAAGTGGTGAAATACAAATCGAAAGGAACGCACCCTCTCTTGGTGGGGATTCAGGATCCAGGTTCAGCAAAAGGGGGCCTTCAGGCACGCCCTCTGCAAGCCGTCCGCGGCGATCGGCGCCTACCAAACGATGATCTCAAGGAAGGAAGCGCCAAGGAACAGAGGGCAGTCCCGCTGGGAAAAATAAGGATGTCGGCGGTGAAAAAAAGGGGCAGCGATAAGGGATGCCCTTATCGTCTTGAATTGAAAGTGATGAGGAGAGAAGAACCCCAGATCAAGCCTTCGCCGGGTTCCACAGTAAAAGGAGAGACGGCGAAGGAGGAGAAGGGAGCCTTTGAGCGTCGTTGCGCAGACTTCCTCTGAGCCGCCGGGGCCAGGAACGCAAAACTCGTTGGAGGAGAGAGTAGCACTCCGGCGCCCCAGAAGTGGACAAGCAGAGAGTTATATCTCACCGGGGGAAGAGGGAAAAGACAGTGCCGCTTGGCCGGAAAGAGGGGATCAGCAGGCATTTGGTTCGCAATAGAAGAAGAGAAAGTACATCCCGATCATGAAATAGGAGGACGATCAGCAGCCGCGAAAAAGCGGCAACTGTCTCCCCTGAGAAAAGACGCCACCGGCCTAACATCGGCAGAAGGTGATCCATGCTGGGGGGACGTCCATCACCATCATTATCAAAGCGGGGCAATTTCAGGCCGAAGCTCCAGATGAAGAGCAGAAAGCTCATCCCACCAGAAAAGAGGTGACCCCGTAATCCCATCACCTGGTGGGAGAGAAGAAAAAACACAAAAAGAAGGAGGAGGTACAAGGGAGATTATGAGGCCAGGGAGTTGCTGGGATTTGTACGGGAAAGGATCACTTGCTTTCTGGTGTGCGGGGAGTTTTGCGCGGAAGCGCTTCTGCCTGCAGTTAAAAAAAGTTGGTGCTGATCATTATGAAAGGAGCCTAAGGCTGACGCTGGGTACATCCGGCGATAAGGAACCGCGGGTTGCTGATGGGGGAGGAGGGGCCGTTTAGTCTCCTGGCGGAGGCATGTGTTCCTCTGGGTGAAGGCGCTGCTCGCCGCGTTTCTATGGGAAGAGAGTGCTGGTCTTGAAAGGGGGGGGGGGGGGTCTCACATCCTGAATCTGGCCCTACGAAGAAAGGCTTGTCTGCTATCCGCTAAACCCCTTGGCTATCTCCTAGGGGGGGGTGTTCGCGAACAGAGAAGGGGACCGTCTGCTTCCGCTCTAGAGGAGTGTTGCTGTCGGGAGCGCCGTCAACGAGCGGAGGTCTCCATCCTACCACAGGGCACCTAAATCGCGCCGCTCCTAAGATCATTTCCGCCGACCCTGTGGCATAGAAGGCCGCTTCTCCTTCCTGGGAAAGGGTGATGCTGATCGGTAGGGAAAACAAAACTAACTACCTCGTTTCATCAGTCGAGAACGAATTCACCGACATCCGCGACGCGGTGCAGAGGCCGCTCGGTGTCGTGAGGGTAACTTCGAAGATCAGCGCCATAGAAGGGCGCCGATATCCTCCGACGAAGGAAGGGGCCGAGGGAGGATAATGCGGTGGCGGGAAAAAAGAGCACGCACTTCTGCTCACCAACCTCTATGTTTTGGGGAAGGGGGGACAAGGTGGTGACCACGGGTCAGGTAGAAATAATCCTCAAAGAGAAAGCAGAAACGGGCCGATATTGCGCTGATGCAGCCAAGGAAGCGCTGGAACGAATTGCTGGTGGGTTTAAAGAGAAAGGGGCTCAATAAGCATTGAATACCAAGAAAAGGGAGGCGGGGGGAGGAGCTAACCGCACTTCGCATCAACCTACAGTCTATCGTCCTTATCCCGAAAGTTCCCCATGAATGCACAGATCTAAAGGACTTCAAGACCGAAACGTTGGGAGGCTCTCGTGCTGATAAGGTCGTATCGTTGAGACTTGGGGAGCTTTTTACAACCCCCCCCCCCCCCCCCCCCCCCCACCCCCCCGAACACACACCCCCCCCCCCCACCCCCCACACCCAAACCCCCCCCCCCCCCCCCCCCCCCCCCCCCACACCCCCCCCCCCCCAACCCCCCCCCCCCCCCCCCCCCACCCCCCCCCCCCCCCCAGGTTTATTGTGTTTTTTTGTGTTTTTTTTTTGGTTTTTGTTGGTGTTTTTTTTGTTTTTTTTTTTTTTTGTGTTTTTGGGTTTTTTGGTTTTTTGTTTGTTTTTTTTTTTGTTTTTTTGTTTTTTTGTGGTTTTTTGTTATTTTTTTTTTGGTTTTTTTGTTTTTTTTTTTTTAGTTTTTTTTTTTTTTTTTTTGGTTGTTTGGGGTTTGTTTTTTTTTTTTTGTAGGATTTCCCCCCCACCCCCCCCGCCCCGCCGTCACCAAAGACCCCGCCCCTCCTCCCCCGGCCCCCCCCCCCCCCCCGCCCGCCCCCCAAAACCCCCCCCCCCCCCCAAAAAACCCCCCCCCCCCCCACACTCAAAAAAAAAACACCACCCCCCCCCCAACCCCCCCTCCAAAAAAACTTTTTTTGTTGTTTGGGTTTTTTTGTTTTTTTTTTTTTGTTTTTTTTTTTTTTTTTTTTTGTTTTTTTTTTTTTTGTTTTTTTTTTGTTTTTTTTTTTTGTGTTTTGTTTTTTTTTGCCCCCCCGCCCCCCCCCCCCCCCCCCCACTGGGACCCCCGCCCCCCCCCCCCCGCCCCCCCCCCCCGCCCCCCCCCCCCCCCCGGAATGGCCCCCCCCCCCCCCCCCCCCCCCCCCCCCTGAAACCCCCCGCACCCCCCCCCTCCCCCCCCCCCCCCCAGACCCTCCCCCACACCCCCCCCCCCCCCCCGCCACGCCCAGAAACGTCCTCCTTCAAGAAAAAAGAGCTGGGATTCAGAATCTCTGGTCAACAATGGAGGCTATGTCCGAAAAACTCTGTCTGGAACGGGTTCAAAGACAACCACGAAAAGATCGGCCAAAACTGATCTTCATCGTTCCGGAAGGTATGGGAACTTCAACATTTTTCATCCGTACACAAGAAAGAAAAGCGTGAATAGTAAATCCTAACCGCGGTGAGGGGGCTGTCTCGAGGCACACACCTTCTGGGGTGGACCTTCGCAGTCGCGAGCTTCTTGGGGCCGGCTGCTATGAAGAAGATGAGTATCGCGCGAAAGCGCTGGTTGGTTGGGGGGGGGGGGTTGTTTTGAAAAAAAAACTAGCTCGGGGAGTGATCCTCTAGGAAGAACACCTACGGGGTGTCTACATCGTTGAACTTCACTGTTATTTAAATGCTCAGACCGATCACGCAGTTCGCACCACCATCACTGGAAAAAAGGAACAGGGATCTTGAGTTTCCTATACCCTGGGAGCACATAAAACCACGAAGGCTTGGCGCATAAAGGGATCGTTGTGAGCAAAGCCGGGGGCAGACGCCAAGAGTACTGTACCGTGTGGCGCCACGAGGGAAGGAATTGCTGGTTACGGAGACTCGTGTGGAAACTATCAAAAAAAAAAGGAGGTGTCAAAGGGGTGTCTCACTTCAGCCCCCCCAAAGGGACGCCTGGAGGGGGGGGGAAACTCTCATCGAGTATAGCATGCTCAACAGTGACCTCCTATTCATGGAGGGAAGGGGAGAGGGAAATTTAAAAAGGTTCCGAAGGGCCGGGAGTTTAACCGCCCGATCGTCTAACCGCCGGCAAATAGGGGCGGGAAATCAGTCGTTCGCCTGGGAGTCTTTGGTAAGTCCCGGAGCCTCCTTTCATCTGCAGTATGTACGAAGGAGAATGAAAACAGATCATCATCGAGAGGGCCGCATATCCCGTCTTTGTTTCAGAACATCGTGAAACTTCTGTGTTTACGGCGACGGTCGTTATCTTAGGGCAGCCTCATATCTGAGATTTGTAGTTAGAGATTACAAGCTCCCGGCCTGATGAGGTCGTTTCATAAACTCCTCCTGCAAGGTAACTCTTGCTTAGGGAAACGGGGAAGAAGGTGGGGGGGACTGTCTCCTAACAAACTAAAACTGGGTGATCTTCGCAGGCTAAGGAAAGGGGTGGGGTGGTGCAAAGGAGGTTTTTAGCGGGACCGTAGGGGATGCTGGTGGCGAAAAACAGGTGACGGATCAACACGTGCGTGGGGTATTTTCTTCTTGGAATGACCTCGTCTAGGGAGGCGATAGGAATCAACAGAGGTTCGCCAATAACTTCGAAAAAAAGGTCAAACTGGATCCCGACCTTAAAAAAAGGAAGGTGCGGACCTAGTGAGGAAGGTGTCTACTCCATAGTGAGTCCTGAAGGAGAAGTGGGTCCGAAGGAAAAATCCTGCACATGGTGAACGCGGAGGGCTTCGGGGCTTCCTGGTCGTGGGGGAGGATCCTGGCTTCATTAGGGGGACGAGGATTCGCTAGAAGAGGGGGAGGTAAGCGGTCAGGGTCGCACTGAACCGGGAGAGGGGGAGAAAGGTTATGACTGAAATCGGGAAAGGGGGGCTCGCGCGCCGCGAGAAACCTCGACATGACGAACCGATGTCTCTCGGCCTTCAGCGAAGGGGGGAGTGAACGCCGAGATCGAGGAGGGAAAGACCGGCTCCGATTTGGGGGGCGAGGAGACGCTGCTGGGCGCCAGAGACTACACCATACCTAGCTCCTGAAAAGGGTCATCGCCTGGTCGAGCGGGGACCTATAGAACCCGATGTTGAACCTATCAACGGGGTGAGGAGGGGCCGAACAAAGCACTACATTTTCTCAGGAGAACTTCCGGCCTGCCTTTGTGTGAGCGTCTATGGCCGGAAAAGACCGGCTCTCGAGTTCCGGGCGCTAACATCAAAGGAGAAAAAGTGATCCTTCCGTGTGCGCAGAAAATCTACAACTTCGCAAAAACTGCACATCTACAAAGCGAGAAGCGGACTCACATTCTCGGGGGGAGAAAAGACCCATACTCCGGGCGCAGCGTCTTCTTCAGAACTCGAGGTTCGTGAAAAAGGG
>Ga0179593_1597216_pt1 | contig 23030 bp, 29 predicted proteins | sample CZODoug2_1_08_16_FD_185931 | JGI IMG/M metagenome (GOLD analysis project Ga0179593, IMG submission 185931) | Vadose zone soil fungal communities from Angelo Coast Range Reserve, California, USA - CZODoug2_1_08_16fungal (PacBio error correction) | ecosystem: Environmental > Terrestrial > Soil >...
AGCCTACTGCCGATCGCCGGGGAGGGCTGGAGACTGGGGACAGAAGGCCTAGGGAGGCCGCGGCAGGCAATCTTCGCCAAGAGAGGCTGTTTGCTATCGAAAAGACGAGAGGAAAAGGGGAAGGGGGAGGGGAAAACGTAGTTGTCTACCGTGGTGACAAAAGGGAAGTGTAGGACCAAGACGGGTTTCCAGCGGTTACCTTCCCAGGCTCAAGACATGGCAGGTGCCGCCTACAAGGAGGGAAGTAGTGTCCCTGCAGAGAAACGGGTTGATTGCCCGGTTGAAGAGAGAAAGGCATGCAATATCACCACGGGGATTGTGGCCAGCGCTTCGTTTCCCATCGGAGGATTTGCGGAACGCGGGGGGGTTGGTCTTGTAGCACATCGAAAACGGCAGAGGTTCTGCGCCGGGTCCCTGGGGTGGTTTTCCTACGGGGGAGGAAACTCGCAAACGGGGAAGAAGAACACCTAGGAGGCATTTCGGGGAACCCGGTGTGGAAAGCGTTCTTGCGGGCGACCGATGGACATTCATGGCCGGGGGGTGCGGGGGAAAAAAGCGGGCCTTGTCGATTAAACACGAAAAAGGGAAGCGAAGTACGTCGATCGCGTGGACTCGCTGCTCCCGGAAAGGGAAAACAAATCCGAAATTCAAAAGCGCCGGCAACGCTAGCAGAAAGAGGAACGGGTATCGCTTTCGTGATAGGGGGGAAAAGCAGTGCTTAGGGGAAGGGCCTGACACTCTGTTTGCTAAGGAAAAACAACCCATTGTTGCGGGTTGCCGGTGGGGCTTGCGTACTTCGGGGAAGAGGGCCCTGTTTTCGGGGTGGAACGGAAAAGACGACCGTGAAGACGCAAAGGCAACGGGGCGAAGCGACAACATGGCGCTGGAGTACATCCAATTCTCTCGGTGGGAACGGGAATATCTTCTCTCAAAAGAGACGGGTGAGGGGACGGCCGACCAGTCCGCATTTGAGAAAAGGAGAGACTGTGCGGGGAGCGCTAAAGGATGCAGGTGGTTGTTGGTAAAAAAAAAAAAAGAAAAAAGGGTGCGGGTTATATTAAGGGAAAGGCGGTATCGAGGTAGGGGAGTGCGGGCGCCTGTTGCCGCTCGGAGAAGGACAAGTACCCCGTATAGAATGGTCGAAAAACATTGGCCGGGCTCAGGTGAGATCAGCCGGCCAAACCTGGGCGGAAAAGCGCTAGGAAGGGAGACCAACTGGTACCCAGGGAGCCTGATTCAGTGGTGAAACGGCCAATTGCCAGCACCTGACCCTTTATGAGAAGTGGGAAATTCCCTTACATAAAACGCAAAAAGTTGGGTAAGGAACAGTCCTCGTCTCGTCCGCGCAGAGGGCAAACCTGCGAATGAAGTGTAAAGAAGTTGGCGTCACCGCTACGGTTTTCGAAAAAAAGGGGTTACGTACCGGCCTCCAGGAGGGCAGCGGAAAAGAATCCATACCAGGGGGGGGGGCGAGCAAGCGTGAAAGAGTACCTGCGGTCCGTTGGTAGTAGCACTCTACGAAACGTACTGCCCACTCAAGTCACCGGAGAAAGAGCGATTACGCCTCGCAAGAGAGGAGAGAAAGCTCGCCGAAATGTAGCTAGCGAGCAAATTGAGCTGATCGTCGAGCGCGAGTTCGTCCGTGGAGGGGAAGGTCCGTAAGGATGAAAAAGAAAGAAATTGACGAGAGAGGGAAGAGGGATAAGCCGTCTAAGTGCCCCGGAAAGATGGGCAGGCGGGGAAGGTCGAGCGCGGAAGTGAATGGTAGTACACACAAGTCCATGCTTGCCCATTCCGAGCAAAGGGGAAAAAAAGACCTGCTGAGCGGCTGAGGAGGGGCGGCGGATTCAAGGAAACGAGAAAGAGATCGAAGAAAACAAAACACGAGTAGGAGAAAAGAAAGGAAAAACGGGAATCGCGACAGCCAGTCGGAAGCTCCAGAGGGCCTTTCTAGTCGTCCCATGGCCTCGGAAGCACCATGGACTTTTAAGTCTACGGGAATGGGAAGATGACCTTCACCGTCCTGCACCCGCAGGAAAAGGGCACTTCGACGCCCTAAACAATAACTAGTCGGGAACGTGCAGCGTCGGGTAGTTTGGCGAGCGGACCCGTTGTAAAGGAAGAAAAAGCTCTCTCTACTAAAGGAAGGGGGAACTTAGCGGACACTCGGAAAAAGAGGAGGAAAAGAGCTTCTCCTCAACCGCTCTCAACGGCGGGAGGGGGACGAGGATACCGAGTGGGAGAAAGAATCTCCTGGTGGGAAGTACTAAAAAAGGACGAACGACACATCGAAGATAAAATATGTCAGACACTGCGTATACCAACAAACTGGTTCATGACATAGAGGGAAGCGCAATTATGCTCACAGTTATTGGAAAATTACGGAAAAGAGAAGTCGCTTTTTGACGCAAAGAGGGCAAAACCGGGGAGTACTAAAGAACTCTGAGGACGAGACAGGACTGTTTTATTTCCATCATAAATCGAACGGCGGTCTGTCAGGAAGGGAAAAAGGTCAGGGATCAATTGGAAACCCCCTGAGGCGGAAGCAAAGGGGCCACCCGTTGGAAAGCGCGAGCGCGACGCCAAAATGAGCGATTGGCCGGCTGAGAGGCAATGGTGGGGACGGAGTCTTCTCGACGGGGAAAGAGGTGAGCGGACCAAAAGGAGCACCGCACGCGCTCCACAGAACCGATACAGGGAAGGCAGCGCAGCGCAACCTGAAGAAGGAAAATCGTAATAAAAAAGTCTCTTACAGGGAAGAACGAACCGCCGCTTCAGCGAAGGCATCAAACTGCGACTGGGTCTAAAAACGACGAAGCCTCAAAACAGAGGCGACGAAATATGAGAGAAGGGCGCTTTATGTACTCCAGAGTCTCGAGGCACCGGACAGAGAAACTGGCCGTGTCGGTCTCCCGGTCCCGAAGTCAGTCCAACCACGAAAAAGAGTAATAGAACGAAGAAGAGAAAAGAGCCGGGGAAACAAAATTAGCAATTGTTTGAAGGAGCACATAGGAAAACCGGAGAACCCTAATCCCCAAGGGTCATGAGCAAGAAACGAGAAACGACCGCGTGGGATGGCAAGAGAAGGGAGCCCGAAGTATGAGGGTGAAGGGGAATCGGGAGCAGCGAGAAACGCGAATCGACACCAGTAAAGAAGCGAGCCGGCGCTCAAAGGAGAGAAAGGAAAGCGGGTCAACCTAATCTCATGACCAAAAGGAAATCATGCGGCGCCGCAAGAACCGCGAAGAAAAAAAGGAGAGGGTGTTTCCGTGATTAGGAAAAATGCGATGGTGGGGGTTGTTGGGGCACACGATCAGGAGCGGATTTCAGCACAAACGGTAGGCAAAACCCCGGCGTGCAATGAAGCCGCGAAGGCCTGTTTCCAGGCAAAAAAGAAGCCACTGACTCGAGGAGCAGGCCGGCAAAGCCGCTTGCGATGAAAGCGCCGGCCCACCAAAACCGCTGGAAAAAGGGATGACTTTTAGGGGGGCCCGTCAATCACCAAAAAACACTCAGTTGTTCAACCAGCTCGTGGGCCTTGTAGGCGAAACAGCAAGTTCTTGAGCCTGAACGAGGAAGAGGAGGGAGAAAAACTGTCATCACCCTTGGGTACCAGGGGGGAAAAATCAGCTGGAAAAACAAAAACAACCACGAGGGGGCCAAAAATCTATCTCCATCACCTACAGCCACCCTATAGCAACGAATATTGAGTGAAAAAACTCATGTAGGGACATAAATCCGGCGCCCCAGCAGTACAAGATCGGCTACGGCTATTTGCACGGGGAGCCGCCTATCTCTCTCAACAAAATATAGAGCGGCTCCCTCCTGAGGAAAGCAGTATGCCGATAGAAGAGCTGATGAACTAGGGATCTTCAAGGCTGAGGTTCCCTCCAGGGGGCACGGGCAATGCAATCGAAACTGTGATAAGAGGAGAGGGAGGTCTGTCTCGCGAGAGTCACGAAAAAAATTGGCACAGCTAGGGGTGGAAAGGCTTGTTGATCTCAGGTGCCGCCGGACGCGGTTGAAAAGGGGCCAGGCTCACGACCTTTCTGGGGAGAAACGAGCTGGTGAAAAAATGAGGGACAAAGGAGCACCTGGCCGGGTTGAGGTACGGTGGGGCAAATCGATAACCTTCAGCAGGCTGGGTCTTGGTGAAGTCTCTTCGTGCCCATCGCGGCTTTTGCCAAAAGAAAAGGGGCGTTTGGGGGGGGGGGAAGAGCCTGTAACCGGCTGGCTAAAAAAACAGTGAGGGTCATTTGTTGTGCGGGTCTGAAACGCATCCTATAAGGGGGTCCTGCATCCCGGTCCGGAGGGGAGACGAGCGTGCAAAGGTTCGACGCGGGGAGAGAGTGTCGGGCGTCCTTCAAAAGGTGATTCCCGGGGTGCAAAGTTTCCCGGAAGGCGTGCCTTGCAGTACCACGCCGCCGCGGCGGCCGCGGCGCGTTCGAAAGTCATCGGGGAGGTGAAAACGAGGCAACCTGATTACCGAAGGCAGTACAATCTTTCTGTGAAGACGAACGTAGGAAAACCGGGTATCAGAATTCGTGATCATGAATGCACTGCAGGGAGGATTCGGGTTCTCGGAAGAGAATTTGAGCAGGGAAAAAAGAACCATTGTTGCACCGGTGGGGGCTGGAGCCAAGATGGCATTTTTCGTTTGTGAGAGTGGTTTTACACCGGTAAGAAACGCAGGAGTAACGTGCGGCTGAGAAGGGGGGGAGCCGGAAGACAGAAGCCACGGGCTCGGGTGAGCTGCGAAAGGACGCTCTGGAACGCTTGCAATCGTGGCCGACCAGTAAGGTGGGCGCGAAGCCGGCGTTCTGGATGTGAATCCCCGAACCGCGGGTTGGTACGAAAGGGACAGTAAGGTGGCGGGGGATATGAAAGCGCCTCGGCCCTGCGGTATCGCGTTTCGGGCTCTTCTTTCGTCCTGGGAACTCTCTAGGAGGGAAAAAAACTCTCGCCTTCTAATCCGCCGAAGGGGGATAGGTAATACGGAAAGGTTATCACTCGGCCGTCGCCTCACTTTTCCTTGCGTGGCGGGAAGAGGCGCTCCCAAGAAAAGGATGATGAAGGAAGAAGGGGGGTCCCTGCGAGCCTAAAGGACCCTATGTCATGCGGGACATACCGAATTCGATTGTTGTTCAGGAGGAAAAAACACAGTCTAGTCTCGTCGCATTCAAGGAAGAGGGAAAAGGTGCGTCAAACAAATTTGCGCGGAGCCCCGCGCAATACGTATCTAATTGCAGCGGAGGAGAGGGTCCATGACCGGGAAAAAGGAGTTGCAAGCCTGGGAGAGGTACATCCTCTGTCCTTGGAAAATCTAAGAGGCTCCACGGAGAAGGAAAGGCAACCGACTCACTATTACGCCTCGCATCGACAAGGGAAGGAGCTCGCCGCCCGAATCTGAGTGCTGCTGTCCAAGCGAAGCACAAGGAGCGGCATCGAGGAAAAGGCTTCGACACAGGGAAGAAAGAGAGAAAAGAAAGGAGGGCACACGTTGCATTGCAGAATCAAGAAGGGGACAATTAGAATGCCGTCACGAAAATGGAGTGTCATCGCCGAACTACTCCAGAACGGCTGCGCCGAGAAGCAGAACATCCACAAGTCCATTTGCGGGCGCCCGGACAGTGAGAAAAGAAAACAAGTGATGCCGACTGCGCGGGAAAAAAGTCTCTCTCAACAACAATACGACAAAAAGGAAATCAGCCGACAAAAAGGCACATCTTGCGCAGCAGCGCATGCAACACTTGCCTTTATATCGTAATGAAGAGGAAGAACGCAACCATGGACTTGTGGAGAAAGGGGCGCGAACGCGGGGAGGTAATTCACGCCTGCCACCCAGCCAACGGGGCTTAAGGAAAGGTCGACTGCCTTCTCCTGTCCTCAGAAAAAAAGGTCAATGTGCAACGGGAAGAGGAGGGGGGCTAGATCCTTACGGACCGTGGAAGAAACGAATAGAGCTCACTCAGCTTCGGTCGCGGGCCCCAAACTTCACGATTGCGGGGACGAGCCGCTAGAAAAAAAGAGAAGAGGAGTATCCGCTACCTATTGCGTCGTTGAAGAAGGGGGGGCGTACGGGCCTATACACCACTCGACAAGGAACTCGACGCACAAGGCGGGAAGATCGCCAACAACTGGTCATAGGTGCTCCGCTGAAGTAAAGGAGAGACTTGCGCCCGTTTACGTAAAAAAAACGTCGCGGTTGATGATGGGAACGTGATTCCAATTCGTCTGGAAAATACGCCTGCGCGACGAGGGTCCTGCCATAAGAAAAGAACGGCGGGAGAAAAAAAGAAGGATAGACAATAAAAGTAGCAATGGCGCAGTGACAACCCCTGCGGCTGAAGCAAGAGAAAAATTTAAAATGAAAGGGGACGTTTTTGAGAAGAAAACGGCGAACGCGAATTAGCTATGGCGGTCTACGACCCCTGGGAGAGGAAATTTGGATACGAATACGAGAGTCTCGGAGTTGGAAAAAGAGGAAAAGCGGCCACAGTGTCCCCTCAAATCCACGACTCTATCACCGCGGGGAAGGGCAAAAATCTCAACCTCATCTCCCCCAAAGGAGGGGGGTAACCAAAAAAAAAAACTTCAATCGCGAGAAAACTTAAAACCATAACCACCAAAACAGGCGTTCATCGCTGCGGAATGCGGACTGGTCCAAGGGAAAAAAAATACCGCGGAGGGGGAAAAAAGACTATATTCTCAGCTCCAACAGACTTGGATGGACGCAATCCGCTTCTGCCGGGCACCTGACTCTCAGCCGCACCGTCGCAGACTCGTTGGAACAGGCGTCTTCAGTTCGCAACCACAGAAAAAACAAAACGAAACAAAGATTACGCAAAGCAACACCGTCAACAATGGGGGAGAAAGGTGTGAAATTGGCAATAAAAGTAACCGCCAGCGGCACCTGCAGTGCATTCATTTCACAGTGCACTTCAGGACAGAGTAGTCAGGGAAGAGGAAAATTTGAATGGGAAAGAGAGCCGGGCACTCCGTAAAAATACGCGAGCTACACGATTACAAACACGCGCGCCAAGCCGGGGATCGTTGTACTCGCACGCGGCGGTCAACCGTAACTATGGCGCCCCGACTCGGGTCGCCAAACGGCGAAGAACCTCCTAGTCACCGTGGGAGGGGGCGCCACTCATAACCTGAGGTGGGGAGGTGAGGAGAAAAACCGTCCAAAAGAGGAAAAAAAGCAGACAAAAAACCCGGCTTGACGAAGAAGAGGGAAGCGCATCCAGCAGAAGGAGCTTCCAAAATCGACGCGTCTGCGGCGAGGAAAGGAAAGCCGCTTTCTATGAAAGAAAAAGAACGCAGAATGGGGGATGGGGGAAGGGATCTTTTCTTAACCGGTTAGAGGCAAGGCACTCAACCGCGGAAAAAGTTTTTCCCCATCTCGTTTTCCGGGGGCACAGCAAGGTCTGGGGAAAAAAGCGGCAAACCGGAGGAGCGGCACTTATAAAATTCAAAAAGAAAGGCCAACTACTCTGGGCCCATCCTGCAAAGGTGACTCGTCGCGAAGCCGAAAGGAAACGCCGTATAGCAAACATCAGAGGACGAAGAAGAAAATGCCCGGGCCCAGGAAAATCCAGCATATCAAAACCGGCATACGGCCGTAAGACGAACATGAGGGCGCCTCCCGATCTCAGAAAAAGGAAAAACAACGGAGGAGAGGAAGAAAAAACTCAATCTACATCCCGTACTGAACGATCGCCTTGTTACTGCTCGAACCGGTCTGGGGAAACGACAGGGAGACCGAATTGCAATCTCGCCAATCTCGGGGGGGAGAGAGGCTTGGCTCGGCAGGAGTCACGGTGAAGCCTGATTTGGGCCGCGTAATCCTGGTGACTCACCGGGGGGTGATAGAAGGGGCCGCCGGACCGAGGGACAGCTTTGAAGGCCTCGAAACCTTGCTGTTTCCGCAATACAAGGAAAGAGGGGAAAACTGAGTGTCCAGGAAAAAACGGGTTGATTGAAATGACCCTCTATAACAGGTCAGCAATATCCAGGACCTGCTTCTTTGGTTGCCGGCGCTTCGTGCCCAGAAAGGCTTTGCCGCAAAAAAAGGCCGCGGGTGGGGGGTAGTGGCCATCGCCTGCGGCTGGCAAAGCCCGTGCCGTTCTGAAAAAGGGCCCTGGGTGTTGTGCTAATCGCATAGGAGTGACGGGGAAAAAGTAAGAGCAGCAAAAAAGATGGTCTTGCTAGGGGCTCCTATAAGACCTGAAGAGGGAGGCAGAGTGACCTATTTCGGGGGAAGGGAATGTGAACGGGTGGGTGAAGAATATTTCGGTTTAAAAAAAAAGTTCACTTGCGATGTACCAAAGAGCTCGAGGGGTAGAAAGAGGGTCGATCGCGTTGGAGGATAAACATGAGGATGCAAAGAATAGTCGCTTCTGGCGCCGTCCTCTATTCCATCCACCGGGACGGTATGTGGGGAAATGCAAAGGGCGGCTGTTATTTCGTGAGAGGAATGGGAGAACGAGTGGAACAAGAGACGCACCCCGTTTCTTGGGGGGGCTTGCGTCCCTTCGAGCCTGGTTCGTGGGGGGCGGGGTTTTTACCTGAATACTAGGACAGAAAAGGAAGAGGCAACGAGTCTAGGTAAACGCAGACGGGCTCTGGCGGACATCCAAGCGAGAAGGTCTGCGAAGATCGTCGCAAAAAAAAAGGGTGCGGGGCGAGAGGCCGACATTCCCGCATTTGAGGGGAAGCTGAAAGCGCAGGGGGAGAAAAGTCCGCGACGCTCGGGAAAACAGGTGGTGTTGTTAAAGGCGGGTGGATGAAGGGGGGAGCGCGCGGCCCTGCGGTATGGAGGGGGGGGAGTTCGCGAAAAGCCGACTCATCGGCACGACTCCCACTTCGCGCGGAAATCCAGGCGTCTTCGGGAGGCCGATGCAAGGTAAGGGAATCGCCTCACTTGAATAGGGGGGGAGTAGAAGGAATGGGGAACATCATCATCGGAAACTGATGCTTCCAAAAGGGTGTCCCTTGAAAGTGAATGAGAAGTGTATCGAAGAAAACCTCTCAGGAATGGGTTGAAAGTATCATGGGGAACTAAGTCGACTCAGCGAGCGGATTTTCCCTGCGAAAAAAAAGTACCACGGCTGTTTGACATAAGACGTTTTTTCGGGAGGGGGAGGGAAAGACCCGCTTCAATACTGTAGCCGGAAAAGACGAGGGAAGGACCAGGGGAAGCCTTTTCAGTGGCATCCTCGTCGCTGTTGGTAGTAGCACTCAGGAAAAAGCGTACGGCCCACCCGAGGCTGGAAAGGAACGCACTCGGGTAGGAAGTACGCCTCCGCTCGAAAAGGGGGGAGAGAGGATAGGAGAAAAAAATCGTGAAGGAGGATTTCCGCGGGCCGAAGCAAATGAGCGGATCGTCGAGCGCGGGAAACCCGGTGTCTGCGACACGGTCATAAAAACGCTTCCCTGCATGGACGATAGGGTCAGCATCGAGGAAGGACCAGGAGAAAAGAGGGCACCAGGAAGAACCGGGCGGAAAAGCACAGATACAAAAAAACGCGCGCAGATCCTGTATTACATCCACAAGTAAAGGGCCCATTCCGAGCCAGGACTACATAGCAAGCGCAAGATGAGACAAGAAGGGGAGGGATTCAGTAAACGCTATCTCTCAGAAAAAAAGTAGAAGAAAATATAAGGAGAGGGGACGACAGCCGAGAAATATTTGCCACAGCGATTCAATCATGGCCTTGCGATAGTCGTTCCCTGGAAAAAGAAACCATGGACTTGGGATGTAGCCTGCCGTTCTTTCTTCGGGTGAAAGGAACACCGACGGCAAAAAAGCCGGGGATAAAAACGAAGCCAATCTCCTGGTCCTCCTCGAGCGCACAATAGATTCTTTCAATGCACGGTGGGAAAGAGGGGGATTTGGCGAGATCCTTACGAAAAGGAAACTCGGACGCTCGACGAAGACGCTCTCCTTTGCTACCCCGGACAACGTGGCGGCGACGTCACTCTCCCGCGCGCAAAAAGACAGCCGTAATCGCGACGGGGTGATGCACAGGACGCCGTGCAATATTAGTGCTACAGGGAAAGGAGAGGAACAGCCGACAAGGCGACAAAAGAAGTCGGCAGGGGGTGCTCCCTGAAAATTATGCTACAGGTATGCGCGGGCGCCCTGTTTAAGGGATTGACGCACGGGGGGAGCGTTGAGTACGTGAACTTCGGACCTGGAGAGGATAAGAATCCTAGCTGGTTCCCAATCCGAACCAATCGAAACTTCGGTCCCGGTCAGGAAAAACTCTCATAAATTCAGGTAGAAATGGGGGGGGGAAGGGGACACCCACCACATGAGTCTGAAGCACAGTCCGATGAATGAAAATGGGGTAACCCAGTTGGGAGAAGAAGGGAGCCAACGCAAGAAAGGGGGGGGAATCTGTCTCCCTGTAGGAGCTGTTGATACTCAACTAATAAGCGAGGATTGTAGCGCCGCCTAGACGAAACATTGCGCCCGACTCAAAATAACCGAGGGACGTCCGTCGCATCGCAAAAGAAACACCCCGAAAACACCGCATTCGCGTTCGCGGACTGCTTTACCAGGCCCTCGCACAGAGGTCAGACTCGGCATCAACTAGCCGACAAGCAATAAAGCGGGTCAATCTTCCCGAGAGCGAAGATAACCCGATAAGGTTGGGGGGGGAAAACAGGTAGCCGTCGGCACTGACTCTCATCCGCAAAGGGCGCCATGCTGCCGTGTCCGTAGGAAAAAAAAGACAGTTCCAACTCAGAAGCACAAACGAAACAGTCCATAGGGAAAAGAGTAACGCAAGCCAACGGGTGCGTCGCCTTGTTTGACATTGAGCACATAGTCCGGGCCCCGCCGAAACAAACCTGCAGTGCGGAGGAAAAAGAAAGAAAAAGGCATGAAAGTGGGGATAAATAGAGTTCCGGGTCCCTACAGATTATTTACTAGGAGACGGTCAACCCTTGTGAGAAAGGGTCAACGCGAGAAAGAAGGAACCGCCGAAACGACAACGGAGCCGGCCCGCGCGGGGGACGTGAGGGAGTGCTTGGGAAACGGGAAACTCATTACCTGGAAGACCCCTTTGATGAGCCCCGCAAAAAAAAGAGAGCAACAAACTTCAGGTCCACGGTTTTGCCGTAAGGGCCAAGCAAGAACTGCTATGGATGGGAGAAGGAAAGCCCTGAACTAGAGAGTCAGCACCGGTGAAACAACCCCAGGGACCCGTCACTTGCAGCAAGAACGGAGCCGGTTTCCAGGCGGCGCCCAACAAGTCAAATTAAGTCAGCGTTGCTATGGCACGAGCGACAAAAAAAGCGCCCTCCCGCAAAAAAAATTTAACTTGGCAACCGGGAAAGGAGGAACCGGTAAAAAGGGAAATAAAAAACAAAGGGAAAGAAGGGAACTCATTTTACGATCTTTGGCCTTGTATGCTGCAAAAGATGACCTAGGCGGGCCACCGCTTAAAAAGGGAGAATCAAAGGTCGCCCTTGGTTGTCAAAGGGAGACAACTACTCGGGCCAGCGGCACCGTTGGACTCGAAGCAAATACCCTCCACGCAAAAAACAAACTCCAGCCCCGATTGTCCCGAGAAGAAAGATCAAGCAGATCGCGCTGAAAGGGCGCGAAGTACCCGCAAAAATAGCGATGGCAGCATGATGGCGGAATCCTCGAAGAGACTTAGGAGGAGAAAGAAAAGATGATCGGGGAGACCCAGGCCCCAAAAAAAAAGCCGTAATTCCGATCGCCGGTTGGTATGCGCCTGGGTTAAAAGAAGTTCAAGAAAGGGAAGGGAGGGCAAGTTCAATCTTCGCAGAAGTGGTGGGGATATCGGGGGGCGCGGCTCTAGATTAGTGCCGCCTGAGGAGGGGGCTACAGGTGACAAAAAAAGTGGAGCCAGGAAAAGGACGCTTTTGCCCTCTTTACAAAAGCTCACGACCTGCGGGGAAAGACAAGGACAACAAAAGATGGAAAACTGAGTGTCCTGAATCAGGGGAAGGGGGTAGAAAGAAAACAAGGCAGCAATTCCGGTGACCCAGTTACCTGTCGTTAGGGGTGGCCGGCGCCTTCTTGAAAAAAGGGTGCCCGGCCTGAGCACGGAAGCCGCGTTTGGGGGAGGGGAAAAGGAAACCGGCGGAAAAAGCCGTTCCGGGAGGGGCAAAGACGGGTCCCTGGGTTGCCTACGGGGGGGAGTCGCATACTGATAGAAGGTTCTGGAAACATCAAAGCGATGGTTATTGCGAGCGACTATCACTGCAAAACCTGTAGGGGTCAAGGGAAGGGGGCGACCCGAGTGCGGGGGAGGTCGTGAAAAATGGAGGTTTTACACACTCGTGCCTTGCGATGTACCAAAACGGCCGGAGCTCCAGGGGAAATAATCAGGGGAGGATCGCGTTGACCTCGGAACAGTGAAAGGAGAATTAGGTCGGCGAGTCACTCTATGCCATCCACGAAGGGGGGTATCTGCGTGAGGCACTGCAAGGGAGGGGGGATTCTTTGGAGGGAAGGTTTCGATAGTCCTGGTAACAAGTCTACTCACCCCTTTTGGAAAAAAAAAATGGTGGGGCTTGCGGGAGTCTTTCTCAGAGGAATGTTTAGGTCGAGGGTGGTCTGAAGACTGCCAAACGGGAGACGACACCGGACGTGCGGAGGGAAGTGCCGCCGGCAGACACCAAAAAAGCGGTGGGAATGCTAATACGTCGCAAAAAGAGCTTGCACGACGCGGTTACCATGAAGGAGGATGCCGCATCAAACTGGGCGTGGCGGGTCCAGGCGCGGCAGTTGTTTGTTGGTAGAGGTGATCAGTGCGGGGGAGATGAAGAATTGCGCCGGCCCTGAGAAAGAGATTCGGTTTATGCGCGTGCGGGAAAGGGGTGGTGGAAGCTCTCTGCGAAGAGAGAGCGTCGGGGTCAGAGAACGCCTCCATTCGTCCTTCTTATCAACATTGCCGATGAGATCCATGGTCGATCAAATAGGACTCACTGGGCTTGAGTGGCGCTCTAAGCGGTCCCAAGCTCAATCCGGACCTGATGAAGCCCCGCAGGGGTGTCCCGAGAGGACTCACCGGACCATGGGGGGGAGCATTCCTCCGAAAAAAGGGAAGGGGGTTCAGTATGTCATTGAACAAAGAAGAGGAGAGTCCACAGCGGGATTCCCTGCGAATTAAATACTCACGGCCTGTTTACATAAGGAAAGGGTTTTTTCGGGATGGGACGTAACCGGTCCGCCCCCGAGATAGTGGGGGGAAGAGGAGTCAACGCAAATGGGCACAGCAGTGGGACCGCCGGCGTCTGTCATCCTGCTGTCGCTGGGGGGGAACTCTACTTTGCAAAGAAGAGGCATTCAAGAACGAGCGGTCGCTGAACTCTCATCGCACGCGTTGTCTCGCGGAGAGAAGAAAGAAAGAGTGAAGTGCTGCTGTAACAACCCGACAAGGATGCGATCGGGTCTAGCTCGATTCGCCGTTTCGCACCACGGTCAGAATCGCAACTACCCGACGCTGAAAGGGGGGTTCGAATAGGAAGAGGAAAGAAAAGGGCCCTCCGGAATCCCCGCTTGGTGAATGGGATAAAGACGATAAGGGGACATCCAAATACATGGCGTTCCCATTCCAGAGCACAGGACGGCAAGGCCAGTGCATGAAGCGGGGAAGGCCGGACTGGAGAGGAAAAAGGATCAGCACAACACCGTATGAGAGGAATGGTTTCGCAATCAGACCTCGTCCGGCAATCGCTTTCGCAGCAGCGCATGGAAGAGAAATGACTTTCTATAGTCGGAAGACACTCAACCAGGGATGGTGGGGAGGGAAAGAAATCTCGGCGACTCCGTTCTTGGGGAGGAGGAGGAAAAAAGGCACAGAATGCATCGCGGGATTCTACAGGGTACGAACTCTCTGCGAACATAGATTATGTCAATAAGCGTCGGGTAGTTGAGAACGCCGACACGGAAGAAATAGGAGGAGGGAAGAGCCGCTCCTTTGCTTGGAAAGCGGACAGCAGTCACTTCCCGATTGCAGGTTTCAAAAATCCGCGCGCAAACGGCTTCGATTCGGTCGTAATCCAGAAGGGGGCGTCGTGACTGCACGAAGCGAAGGGCAAAGTAAGGGAAGAAAAAACAGCGAAGCAGGATGACCGCCCGAAAAAGGAGGGATCGCCACAAGATCACCGGCAAGAGGCCAGTTATTTGCGCGGGGGCGCCCGTTACGGAAACACGAACCGTCGCGGTTTTACGAAGGGAGGAATGCGCATAAAATCCTCGCTGAAGAGAAAGGGGGGGTATGGGAGGAACAATAGCGGCGGGCTGGCAATGCGATACCACTTCCTCATAAGGGGAAAAGAAAATTGGCGCAGGTACAACCCAAGAGAATCAGGTAAAAGGGGTAAAAAGTTTGAGCCAAAGAGGACGGACACTCAAGCCCAGTTATGCGAGGACCCTGGATGAAGAGGGGAGGTTTAATACGAATACACTTTGAGACGGTGAAGTCGAGGGCTACCGCGGTCCAACAGGGGGAGCCTCCACTCCGCATCCAAAAAGAGATAAACAAGAAACTTCATCTCAACCCGCCACCGATGGTACCACACCCACCGTAGAAAAGAGAATTTCAAAAGACCTCGCACGGCGGCTTTCAGCGCTGCGGCAGAACTGGTCGCCACGACTATCCTGCAAAGGGGAAAGCGTCCAGAGCGGAAGATATGATCCACCACCGAAGAGTAAGAACAGCTGCCCGGAAAAAGTCGACCGAGACTAAGCCGGACGTCGCCTGCTGCGGGAACGTACCCGCCCTGCGAAACGCGAGCAAAAAGAAACATGCCATAGTAGTAAGCAAGAAAAGGACCCACAGGCATGTGGTGAGTCGCCTTTGTGAACTCACATAGTCGAACAGTCCGCCAGAAGGCACCTGCAGTGAATGGAACGAAACGCGATACCCGGAAAGTGATGGCGGGCGAAAATGATGTGAATTCTATGCGGGCTCGTTACGCGATCGAAAAAAGACGACCGCTCGCCAGGCAGAGAGGGAGGGTAAAACAAAGCGGGACGTGAAACCGTAACATCATTACCGTTTAAGAACCGGCCAGAATAGAACTTGTAGGAAAGAAAGAACCGCTCAGGTAAGGGGGTGCCGGGATGAAATGCGAGTTGGTGAGGATGTGATGCAGACCAAATCATATGCGAGAAGGCAACACACCAGGGACCAAGGACAGCACGGCACAGGAGCTACCACGGACACCGGCCGGTTTCAGCACTGCCCAAAGCGAGGATCAGAAGGAAGGGCCGCTTTCGAGAAAGAAAGCAGAAAACACGCGGTACATGGGCCCACCTCTAGTGCTGAAAGGGAGAGGGCACCTCAAATAAAAAGGACACTCAGTTTGGCCCAGCTCGAATGGTAGGCTGCAACCATCAAGGTAGGGGAAGGAAAAAGAGGGGGAAAAGCGTCCGGAAAACTTGCACCTTGGTGGTCCAGTTATCCAACTACGCTGCCAAAAACCAGGAAACGTGACTCCTAAGCCCTCCAAAAGAAACCATCATGCCCGAGATTGGAAAAAAAAAGGGACACGCAAAACCAGGGATCCAGAAGATAGAGGCTGCCCCAGCAAACCGGAGAAATCGCAGGAGCGATGGGAGGAGGGCCTCCCTCCTATCTAAAAAAAAAGGGAGGATGAGAAAGCCTGAAGTCGCGTAATGCGATCGCCTTTTTTACTTGTCCGAGAAACGGATCTGCGTATGGGAGGAAGATGGCAAGAAAAAGGAAAAGCTCGTCTGCTGGAGAGAAGAGGGCTGGGCGGATAGATCAGGTTCAAGGGCCATCGTAGGGCGAATGGGGACAAAATGTTGATTCAGAAGTACGTCCTGACTCAAAAAGCTGGTACGGCCAAGAATTGTGCCGCCTACAAGGCCCACGAGCTGACTAGTGTTCCCTATGATTGTTGCCGGTGAAAGAAACGTTCAGCAAGAAACACCCATTATGAGGGGGATTTGGAGGACAACGTGCCCGGCGTAAGCCTTATCCGAAAGGGGGGGGGGGTGAGGCCTGTAAACCTGCATGGATGCAAAAACCGTTCCGTGTATCCGGGAAAGGGTCTTGCCTAAGGGGGGGCGGGGGGAGAGCGCAAGGAAAAAGACATAGTCGGAAAGCACATCATCAACAACACAGTAGTGCTTGGAAAAAAGCCGGTGGGCAGAAAGGAGGCTTCGCGGCTGTACCAGGGAGGAAATTAATGTTTGTCGGGGCCGGCGATTTCGGTTACGAGTGCCTTGCGAAGCTCGGCATAAAAGGCGCTGCTGGGAAAGAGGGTTACGTCGGTCGCGGTACCCGCTTCTCAAGAAGTGACGCGTAATTCGAAAGGAAATTTTCTTCGAATCTATGCCAATCCAAAAAGGACGGGGTATCGCGTTCAAACTGAGGGGGAGGAGAATCTGTTTCTCAGGGTACGACTAGGGAAAGGGGGGGCAAAGCAAGCACCCAGTGTTGATGTTGCCGTGGAAGCGTGGCTCTACTAGGTTTTTGGGGTCGCGTGGTTGGAAAAAAGAAGACCCGGGGAAGACACGCAAAAGGCTACGGTGCTGCGCAGGTGCCGCAGGCAGGGATACATCCAAGCGCCTAGGGAATGCGAATATCGGCGAGAGGGAAAGACTCGTGCGACGGGACGAACAGTCCGCAGTTGAAAGCAGCGCGAAGGGATGTGGGGGGAAGAGGGCCAAAGAGCTGGCAGTTGTTTGTGGTAAAAGGACAGGGGGGGCTGGGAGATGTGCGACTCGAAGGAAAGGTATCGGCGGTGGATGCGCTTGTCGTGCAGAAATCGTCGGCAGCCCAACGACGAAGTCGAAGCCTCCTCCAGTCGTCTCGGGGAAGGGGCAGGATCGGTCGATAAGAGGCCATCTCCTCACGAAAGGCGGGGGCAGTTCGCTCCCAACTGGGTAAACATCATGCATCTGACCTGAAAAAGGAAGAAGAAGGGGTTGCAACTGAAAAAACAACAGTCTGAAATGGAAGCTTCCTCCAGAACCGGAGGTTCATATGGGGGAGTCTCTTCACAAGAGGAAGGGAAAAAATTCACTACTCACTGCTGTGGGGGGAGGGGGAAACCGGCTGGGTAAGAGACGTCTAACGCGCCAGAAAGGGATCCTACTAAACTATTTCATGACAGTTTGTTGGGACGGCCGCCTTGAAAAGAAAAAAAGAGGAGGCTTTTGGAAAAAAAAGGATGGCCCAGTACGGCAACCAGGATTCGGGCAGTCACGACGCAATAGAAGGAGGAGTACGCTCGTCATCGAAAGCGTAGAGGAGAAGAAGGGGAAAAAATCAGGAATTTCTTCTGGCCGCGGCCGGGGGAAAAAGAGGGGGGGGAGTCTCGATTAAAGATAATGCTCGGAAACCCGACTGCTGAAGGGACATTGACAAATCGATTGTTGGAAGAGAGGACAGAGAAGGACGTCGAAAGGAAAAAGGTGAGGTCAGAGACACAAGAACCGGCGGCGCCGATATCAAAAAAACAAGTCCAGCGATCTGAAAACGACTATCGCAAGGGTGCATGAGGCGGCATGCGCTGCTGCGCAGGGAGAACCTGGCGGCGGATTAAAGAGAAAACAACAACTGAGGAGGGGAAAAGAGGAAGGAGGTCTGAATCCTCGCATTCCGGCATCAATGAAGAGAAGACGAGAAGCAAAAAAAGCGGTCGTACATGGGACCTCGGAATGGTCACGCACCATGGACTTGTGGGGGAAAAAACTCCAGGATCTCGCGCAGCAGGTGGAGCGCGATGACAGGAAAAAGGAGGAAAAAAAACGGGGGCTTCCGGGTCCTACGTCGAACGCAGGCTAAAACAAGATTGGTAGAAACGTTCAAATCGTCGGTATTTGGCGAGAATCGGGAACGTGTCGAAAGGACGAACTACGAGAGAGAAAGGGACACTCCTTTTCTGAAGAGGAATCATAAGGATTGAGAGGGGCATTCTAATATCCTCGCGCACGAGGCATTAGTAAGACCGCGAACCGTCAGGTGACTGCCAAGACATGGTGTGTCCGTACGGAGTGGAGACTACCACACAAAAACGAATAAGGCTGGCACAGGGATCCGCCAACAACTCGTCATGGCTCCGCTGCAATGAAGAGGGGGTGGCCCAGGGTTAGTAAAGAATAAACTCCGTCGCGGTTGACGCCAAGGAAAAAGGGAGAAGTGAATTCGCAAAGAGAGCGAGAATAGGAAACGGGAAAGGGACCCATGCATCCTTAAGAAAAGGGGAAGACCACTTAGCCAGAAAGGGGAAAGGTACAATTGCTGCCTGGACAACCGCGGCTTAAGAAGGAGGGCCAGGTGGAGCCTGCGAGCAGAGAGCCCACAACCATTGCAGGCGAGGGAAGGCAGACCCTGTATGCATCGGCAGGGGGGGATTACGAAGAAAGGGGCTAAGGCTCGTACGTTTGGGGCGGAGGAAGCGGACAACAGGTCTAAAGCTCATCAAAAGAAAGAGTAACCTCAGTTGGCCAGGAGAAGAGGGAAACCTTAAACAAACGGAATCTCAAGGCGTACCAACAACCACCTGGCAGAAGGGACGGCTTTCACCATCAAAAATGAAGAGGCGCAATACGGAGGGAACCACGACTAGCCTCAACCGGGGGAGGCCAGAGCGTACTATATTCAGCAGGAAAAAGAATGTCAGCGAAAGTAAGGCGTCCCGACTCTCAGCCGCAAACCGTCGACTGCTGGGAACAGTTTCGTCTCCAGGGTATCTCAGGTCAACCACGCTAAAGAAAAGCTGTAGAGAAGAAAGACGCAATCCCCACTTCAACAGGGGGTGCTCGGCCTTGGGTGAAACCGGCCCGCCGGAAAAAAAGCAGCCTTCACCTGGGAGTCGGGATCACTAACGAGGACCCAAACCCTCTTGGCTGCAAGGCGCCAAAAAAAAGAGTTTCGATCTTCTACGGAGCCGGTGAAAAATATACGACAAGAATAACCCCGCCGCCGAGCGCCGCGCTCCGGAAAACGCAATTCCATCTCGTTCGGGAGTAAGACCGGAAAAAAAGTAAAATGAAGGACGCCAAATCTTGTCGCCCTCAAAAAATCTTCAGGTCACCGGTGGTGCAAAAACCATGCGAAGGATTGTGGTGAAGGTGATGCATCCCCGTCAAGAGAGATCAAAAAAACAACACTACCAGGACCCTGAGTGCCAAGAACTGAGGCGCATCCATGCCGTGAAACCCAAAACCAAAAGAGGAGAGGGGAAAAAAGATCATTCCAAAAGCTTTCGATGTTCACTAAATACTAACGTCCACCGAACCCAGGTACTGGGCAAAAGAGGGCTGAAACCGGTTATAGAAGAAAACTTATGCCCAGGGACAAAGGGGACCAGCTCGTTGCCTTTAGGAAAGGCTTGAGAAACTGTAACATACGTGCGGAAAGGAGATCAACCTTCATCACCTTGGGAAAACGGGAGCACACTCAGAAGAGAACGTCAGACACCGGGAGAGAGCGCGCAACATCCCTACCTCAAGCAGAAACAAAAAATGCAATGGGGACATTGCCCCGGCCTCCATGTGTAGGGAAAATCCAGAAGAGCTGCCCCAGGCGTCGGGGAATCCTAAGTGAGGAGCATTAAAGGAAGAAGGAGACACTACAAAACAACAACACGGAGATATATCGCGCCCGCATGAGAGTAGAAGTACTTCCGGAAAGGGACGCCTCCGGGCAGCGTATCTGTTTTTCAAAGAAATGGAGGAAGTCTCCAATCTCGGGGAGGAGGGGGGCTATCTTCGTGTCTGTAGACCCAAGGAGAGTCCAAGGAGAAGAAGGGGGAGAGCAGGAGGGGGCTACCTGGTGACAAAGGGGACTGAAGTGTGCATGGGGGACGCGGGGGCCACTTTAAGAAAGTCTCACTACAGGGGGGCCGTAGGCACAAGCTGAAAACTGAGGGGAGCGGCATCCTTCCGGGTTGAAAAAGATAATAAACGGTTCGCAAATAATTTGGTGCACGGACGCTGGGGAACCCTCGCACGCGGCGGCAAGGGAATGGATCAGATTGTGGTTGCGTTGCAGAGAAACCGCATGGAGGGCTGCACGCCGGGGGAAAACGGGGGTTTGCTACTGTTGGGAATCTGAGAAGGAACACTCAAAAAAAAGAAAATGTTCTTGCTTGGGGGGAAAGAAGGAACCACCGGGGGGGCGGTCGGGGCGCGGGAAAACCCGGGTTCTGGCGCATTCGGGGTGTCACGGCTGTTTTAGCCTCTTGAACGAGATGTACCACCCGCGAAAAAGAGGAAGGCGCAAAGGGTTACTCGGGAAGCGCTTTGACCGAAGGGAGGAAAAGGAGTTAGCGGGGACGTTAACAGGAGGTCCTGGCGCCGTCAAGGAAGCAAACGGGCAAGGGGATAAAACTGCAGGTGCGGCTGTGAAAGAGGGAAGGAGGGCCTGTTGAGGAGAAATTTCAAGGCGAAAGAAAAATGTTGCTGTTGACGGGGAGGCGTAACTGAGGGAACCTTTTTTCGTGTGGGGGACTCGATTTGTAAAGGCCGCCGGTACAGAAAACAGAAGGAGGGTGCGGCGGAGTCAGGTTCCGCCGGCAAGAAAAGAGAGGAAACCAAGCGTCAAGGTCGCCTGGAAGCTTGCAAGGTTGAGGCTCGTCGGGAAGAACGCGTGATGGACCGCAGAAAGGGAAGGAGAAGGGAGGATGTGAGTCCGCGACGAGCTGGGGTTGTTGGTACGAATGCGGATCAGAGGGGAAGAAAGGCTCGCCGGAACGGGGGGCGCTTTCGGTGATGAGGGCGTGCTGGCGCCCGGGGGGAAAGAAAGGGCCGGAAAAACGTCCGCGCAGGCGAAGCCGCCTCCAGTCGTCGGAAAAAAAAGTGACGTATGAAAAACCCATCGGCCTCATGGGCGTGCGAAGGTATCTCTTCTGTGCTGCTCTGGGGAAAAGCATCAGAAGTCCGAGCAGTGTGTCTGCCAAATTGCTCACCGACCCTTTAGGAGGACGAAAGAGGAACAGACCGAAGCATTTCACTAAAAGCACTAGTCTCGGGCACATCTGATTTTCCCTTCGAAGTGAAGAACGGGATGTTTGAAGACAACGCGAATTTGAGGATGGTTGACGTAACCGTGAGAAAAATGGAGCCTAATTGAAAAGAGGACGCAGTGTGGGGGAATAACAGTGGCCCGCCTTGTCGGAGGAAAAGATGGGGATGTTTGGGAAGTTGGCCGGAGGGGCCCACCAGGCGATCGGGCAGTCACAGAAGAGCGGGATAAACAAGCGGGAAGGAGAAGCTCGCCCGAACGCAAATCGGGGGGGCTGCTGTCCGCGTGCTCGACAGCAAAGGGAGGCCGAAAGAGGAAAGTTCGTAAGGGAGAAAAGTTTTATCTAGCAAAACCCTACGCTCACCGTGCATTGACAGGAGACACGAAGGAGGAAAACATTAGAAAAGAAGTTTTCAGCGGGTAAGAAAAAAGACGTCTTCCGCTAGATCCCAGGGAATTATAGAATGGTGCGTGGGCCTTAAAAGAAAAAAAAAATAAAAAAAAAAAAAAAAAAAAAAAAAAAGAAAAAAAAAAAAAAAAAAAAAAAAAAAAAAAAAAAAAAAAAAATAAATTTTCCTGGCCATGTAGTGCTTAGTCGGCATTCGCTGATAGGATTCAGTAAAGCTATCTCTAGAACCACCACAACGGAGTATTAGTAAAGAGATGGAGCCTGCCAGAAAGTCGGCATCATCTTGCCAGGAAGAACAGCATGGCCTTGCATATAGGGGGAAGGGGGGAAAAGGGTGGTAATCCAGGCTCTCGGCGACGGGGAGAGAGGTTCGCGATGAAATCCAACGAAAATCCGGGACAAACGGGGGCAATAGGCCTCTCCTGGTCCCCCTCGATGCATAGGAAAGGCCACGGTGAAGCTTCAGGGGGAAACTTACGGACCTTTCAGCGACATACAGCGCGTGGGACAACCGAAGGGGCTTCGGAAGAAGACAGCACTTAGATTGCAGAGGCGATTCTTCTCCCTCCGCTCGCACGTAGGCGAGGCAGGAATCCCGCGACGAGTCTCTGGTGGGAAGAAAAAAGATTGTCTACTACCAGGGGGGGAAGACGCGGGACAGGGGCGGAGAGGACAGCAGGGTCATGAAGGCAGACGCTGCAATTAGGCTACGGGGGCGCCCGGGAGTCAAAGACAGGCAGCGGTTTGAACGCAACTTTCTGTCAAAGAAGTGGGGAAGTCCGAAGCGCTACATAGAAGGGGGTGGCCATTCATCCTGAACCAATAGAGGTATGTCAAAATGCAGCCAGGTGAACAGTGGAAACAAAACAGACGGGTAAGCATCATGGAGGGGTTACCCAGGGGGAAAAGGAGCGGAAGAAGCAATTCCCATTGGGTGGACCGGCTTATAGAGTGATACGAAGAAGAACGGGCATGAGACGTCTCGTGGGGAGCGCCGGAAAGCGAGCAACAAATCCACCGCAACGCGATACAAAGGCGCGCAGAAAAAGAAACCCGCCACAAGAGGACCATTCAGGAAACAAACAACCACGAGAAGGAGTAAAAATCCTCGAAAAATCAGCGCGGTCATCAACGGACTGTTCGGCCACGAAAGAAGTCGTGCAACGCAGGGAGGCATCTATCCAAGCGGCTGTGATGTACGAAAACGAAGCGGGCACCGGAGGAAAAAACCAGTCCGCCTGGCCGTGTCGAGTCCTCTACCGGCGTCGGAAAAGAACTCTATCAAAAAAGCACGAAGTAAGCAAAGAAACAACAGTCACGGGGGTGGGCGTCTAGTGAACAGGGAGAAAGGACCCGCCTAGAACAAAAGGCAAAATGCCTTGCAGAAAACCGTCAGACACGTGTAGTTCCGGAAAAAAGGGGGGTAATTCGAAGGCCTCGAAAATCCGGTTGAAAGGAACCGAAAAAACGACCTCGCCCGGGCGCTCAAAGGACGGCTTTGTTACAATCGCAAGGAAAGGATAAAAGGAAAAGATTACCGAAACACCACTCGGGTAGCCGCGAATAACGCTAGAGGGTGCCGTGATATTGAAAGAGATGCTTGTTGATGGGGAAACAGTCACTATCTT
>Ga0179593_1412232_pt1 | contig 23028 bp, 18 predicted proteins | sample CZODoug2_1_08_16_FD_185931 | JGI IMG/M metagenome (GOLD analysis project Ga0179593, IMG submission 185931) | Vadose zone soil fungal communities from Angelo Coast Range Reserve, California, USA - CZODoug2_1_08_16fungal (PacBio error correction) | ecosystem: Environmental > Terrestrial > Soil >...
GGGAGGAGCCTCTCTTACGGAGAGAGACAGGGTCTTTCGGTTCTCAACAAGGGGGGGGGCCTGGGCATGAAATTGAGCTAAGGAGACCGCGGAAAGGAAAACGATCGAGACGGTAGTCATTTAAACAATAGAAAGTAGCCTAGTAAGAGTGAGTAGAGTGGTCAAACAAGCTCTGAGGGAGGAAAAGAGAGTTTTCCAGGCCGCGAACGAAAAGGGATCGACTGTAAAAGCATGTGAAATGACATGGGAGTTGCTGCAAATGGCGTACAAAAGACCTCGGTAGGGAGGGCGGGGATAGCATGGGCGAGGGTCGATGCCTAGAAATAAAGACCCGGCAGCGCTGAGGGCGGCGGAGTCAAAAGGCAGTAAGCAAGCTCATCAGGGAAGATATTGCGGAGAGGAGCGAAACAGTCGCCGGGGGTTAAAAAGATCCCCTCTTAATGCCTGGAAAAGGAAGTCTCGGTTCCGCACTTCTCAAGGAAGACGCAGCCTTCAATTAGAATAAATGCGCTGCCGAAAAGGAGAGGGGGTTCAGGTGGGCATCTTAATCTAAGGAGGGCCTTCAAGTTCAAGGTCAAAAAATAAAGGCCGGAAAAAAAACGAGAGGAAGTAGCTTCAGCCGGCACGCCGCACTAACACAAAAAGATATAGGACATGAGATCACTACTCATCGAACACAAGGGAAGGATCGCATCGGCATCTACAACAACAATAACCAAGGGGGAATCCGACGCATAAAAGGCGCGGCCTCGGCGCGGAAGAAGGAAAGTCATTAGACAGTCTAACTATGTGGAGAATAGAAATGAAGGATATCATTACCAATTCTACGCTATTCCTTCTGAGAAACCTGGTTTCAGAGTAAACTCAAAAGAACGCCTAGAACAAGAAGGCTGCAAAAAAAAAAGGGCCGGATAGGAAACAGTGAGAGGCAGAACACGGAAGAGTCAAGCCTAGGGCCAGAGAGAGGAAGCTTCAAAGAAGCGAGAGAAGTTATCTTAAAAAGAAGAAAATGTTAAGAGGGGCGCCTCGCCAAGGCGGAAGGGCAAGGTCACCGGAAAGAAAGATATGTAGTTAACGGCAATCGGATACGAAAAGACGAGGGTAAAGATAGAATAGAGACACCCCAGTCGGGCAAGAGAAAATCATCTATGAAGAACAATTGGCCAAGCGCATTTTCTATTAGGGAAGGGAAGAGTGGAGAGGAGCGCGAACTAAATAATTCAAACAGGTCAAGATCGACGCTAACCGTTCTTCTCCTCTCATAGGGAGAGACTCGGCAGAGTCGAAAACCCGCATCTGTCAAAAGGGAAAAACAAGTACGAGAAAAAAGAAAAACCTCGACGCAATGGCCTGACTAGATCTGGAACGAACGCTGCATAGTCACGCAGTGACAGGCGACGGGCCGACGTCTGAGAGAAAAATCGAGAATTCTAGGGTAGACTAGACGGGAAAGACCGTGCAATTACTGTAGAGACGGAACCTACTGAGTTGCAGATATTTAGAATCGCAGGAAATGCGGAGAGGGAAAACGTTGGGAAAACAGAGACCCGCCCCATTCCCACGTTTAAAGGGGGGAAAAGTTTGTCAGCAGAGGAACTCACGATTCTATAACTTGCTTGAGAAAGGAGGGACGTGAGGGCTCAGGAGGGCGGCGGCGGGAGGAAAATTCACCCGGACAACGTTGTCCATCGTGAGTTAGAAAGAAAGGCCATCCTCTCCACATTTTCTAACACTCGTCAGGGAAGGTCAGGCGACAAGGGGGCGCATCTTCCATAGACTAGAGAAATTGCACGCAGCTGTCCCCATCTCTTCTCGGGGCGAACCTCTTCCTGAGGTAGGGAGAATTAGGAGACCCTCCAGCGACAAGAAACGCCGCGGGCATCTCTCGACCCAATTAAAATGCCCACGTGTTTTCGCAAGAAATATCAAAACTCGCGGCCTGGAGCTCATATGGAGGTTCGTACAGCTGTCTGGGGGAGGACTATCCCCGGGGGCCGCGTGGGCATATCTACACCATAACAGTGGTGGCCTAAACCCGAGGCCTCGTCAGGAGCTTTCGTCAGCAAAGTCAGAAGAAACTGGGCGAAATAGTTAGGATCAGCTCGAAAATCGACATTCCTCAACGTCAACCGGGAGGTAGCTAAACCTAGCACCCCCTGGGACGACTCCGTCCGAGCGTCAGGTGGGTGGAAGCAGGGAAAAAGTGACAGGAGATTCTCGAATAGGGCTGAGATTGTGGGGGGGGGAGGGGAGAGTCCGCTATGGCAGGTCGCTCTTCTCAAACGCGCAGGTAAAAGTGTGTCCGGCTCAAGGGCCAAGAGCGAAGACTACGGGGGCGAAGAACTAAAGAAATTCCCTGAGGGGGGAAGGAATAGGCCGACTGACGTGATGAATATATGCTTAGTTGGAACTACAGGAGAGGGAGGGGGGGAGACAGCGACTAAAGCTCGGGCTGCGAAGCTTAGGTGGGGAAAGAGTAGTTCAGCTGTCGCCAAACGGAAACTAATACTCCTGACCGCTGAAAAAACACAAGACAAGAAAATCGAGTGAGATGAGCAAGAAAAGGAGAAGATAGTTACGAGATACAACAACAAAGTAGGCCCAAGATAAGTTAGAGCTGAATCATTCAGAGAGGAGCAGAGAACGCCGGTGAGGTGCGGTTCCTGGTACGCCAAGTGGGGAGGTAAGTAGTTGCTTCGGTGAAAAACGGGACACTAAATCGTGGAAAACATCAAGTTAATAGGAGGGGAAACAGCGAGGCATAGAAGCGGTGGAGCTACCGAGACGGTTCCAGCTCTATATAACGCCGAAGCTTCTCCTCGAACGAAGGGAAAAAGGGGGGCTCTCAAAAAAGTAGTAGCTTAGGGGCGTCGGAAGAGGAGGACGGTGCGCCGAAAAAGAAGAAGTGCTGAGAGCGACGGCGAACGAAAAACAACATTTGGTAGGCGAGCTGGAGAAAACGGGGTATCGCGGATTAACTCAACAAGGAAAAAGGGAGGGGAAGGAGGAAGGTTATCGTGAGGAAGCTCCGACAGTCTACCAGGCCTAGTTAAGGAGAAATGGGCTGGGTGCGGCCCTAGGGACTCATGTCAAGTGTGCAATGCACAGTTCGGCTGCGGAAGATCCTCCGCGGTAGTACAGAACTAGAGTTTACCGACTAGGGGGGCACGAAAAGGTAAAAGAACCGGCACTCAAATGAGCGGAATAGCGCGGCATTAAGCATTCAGGAATGTAACGTAGGACGTCACGGAAGTAGGAGGGGAGTCCGGATCACTTATAAGAAGAGAAGCCCTATTGGGGCGAAAGATCACCAGGGGGAAGGGTCGCAAGGGTCAAAGCGGAATTAGAAGGTATAATTAGTGGAGTCGAAAGCGACTACTACTCGCCACAGGACTTAGTTAACCTTCGGCCCATGAAACCCAAAAGGAATATTCAAAGTCGACTGGTGTTCACAAAAGAGAGCCTTAAGAAAAAGCACCATCTTCTTACGTCCTGTCAGCAGCTCGGGTCAGCGGTGAGAAGACTGGGTCACGAGAACAGACTTGAGGGGGAAAAAGATTAAGAGGGTCAAACTGTGGGAAATCCTCGACTCCTGTGGTCCGGGAGGCAGGAGGCCTTTATATCTGGCAACCACGAAATCTTAGAGAAAAGCGCAAGAGCGGATGCCCCTTTAAGGAGTCGCGAGAACCCTTCTAAGGAAATGGAGGAATTCTCGGGTCAGGATATTGAAAGCACTCGAAGCAGGATTACTCAGTAGCTGCATCGCAGTGCTTCTGCTTGCGCGTAACTGGTGTTGAAGCAGAGGGCTCTCCTCGGCACGCGAAAAAAAGGATGGGGTCGATAGATGGGCGACGGTAGGGCGGAGAGGAAAGACTAGTAGGGGGAGGAGGATGATCGATCGAGACACAGGCCAAAAGAATAGAACCAAATTGGCCAGAAAGGGGACTACTTAGTATCATTTCACAGAGGGGGGAGCGGAAAGACGGGCGGAGACACAGCGATTTCAACCGTAAGAGCTTCATCGGCTCGGTCAGTGAAGACTGAGGAGAGCCCTGGGCAGGCACAAGGAGGCGAATATAAGGGGGGCAGAGACTGATTACGTAAGAAGATATGACAGCCTAGAGTTAACACAGGAAGGTTGGGGACCGGAAGCTCTCATCGGGAAGAAGGAAACGCCGTGGTGATCTTCAAGACCTCAAAAAGGGGGGGGAGCGTATAAAAGCGATGGTAAGCAATTGTGGCATTCGGGGATACAGGTCTGAAGGGTCATATCAAATCAAGGGGAGAATCTCAAGTTGTCATCAAGAAAAGACGGGCATCGGGTCACCGCGGCGAGACCTTAAAAGGTCCGAGTGAGAAAAAGAGGGGGGCGCCCTTTATGGTCGGGATGCACGAAGTATATTTGTGGGGGTATTAAGATCGAGAGCAACTTCAATGTAAAGAGTGGGACGTCTAAAAACGAGTAGTTGCGTACGATAGAGGGGGAGGTTGAGATCGCGGAGGGAAGGAGAACTCATACTGCATGAATCTTTCGCGTCGGTCTTGGTCTGAGAGGGTGGGGTCCTTCTCAAGAGCGAGGCGGCACCTGCTCCCTTGGCCGGAGCGCAGAAGGGACCAGGAGAAAGGGAACTAGCGTATGACCCACTGTCTAGTCCTTGGAGGACACAGGGAGGAAGGGGACTCCGGATCCTTGGGGTGAAAAAATGGCGAAAGATAAAGAAATTAAAAATTTCGAGCAGATGTCTAATACGTTTCTCCGAACGAAGAGTCGAATCGAGATCCGGCTGACGCGCCAAGCGCAAGGTTAAAAGAAGCCATATTGGATTCGGTGAGACAGTCAGAACATACATAAAAATAGAAGCGCCGAACTAAATACCATATTCTCGGTAGGGGGCAATGGCAATAAACTAATGAAAGGTACTGATAGGTGTTGTCGGAGGACGGATCTACCAAAATCTACAGGAAGTCCTAGAGGAGGACTCCAGAGGGGGTGTTGATAAAGTTCCTCTTTGGTTCCAAAAAGATTGATCTAAGAGAGGAATCAGAGGGAATAAAGAATCGTCCGGATGTCTCTTCCGAGAGAAGAAGGGAGAAAGGAAAAATCAACGAGTCAGTCTGGGGCCGAGAGGGGGGGACTCTCCCAGAGGGTAGAAAAAAAGAAAACAACAAATGAGAGATACTAATCTGCAGAAAAACTCCGCATATACATGGGGTGCGCGAGTTCCATGCGAGTCCTGGGCGACGGTGGAAAGGATGCGAAGAACTACGAAAATTGGGAGGGGGAGGAGATCAACCATTCAGATCAGCAAAGGGGGGGGTCAACCTGACAGAAAGAAGGGGGCGAAAAGGGACAATATCGGTCCTGTGCGTCGAGAGAGGGGGGGGCGATATGAGCGGAAAAATGCGGGGAGCAGGCGGAAAGTAATCTGAGGTTCTTCCAAACGGGGGCTGCATAAACAAGGGCGGTTACGGAACCTGAGAAAGAGATGGGCTGAAAACGTATGCAGGCGCAAGATGCAAAGAAGGGGCTCGCGGAAGAGTATTGAGGGGCGCGGGCGCGGAATCGAGACGGGAGGCCAGGTTCTTGACTGCAGATTGAAATAGAAAGAGCTAGAAGGTATTAATCCCAAGCAAAAGGGCGATCATGGACCAAAAGAGTGCAGCGGGGGGGGGGTCGACGAGGTGAGACGGCAAAAGGTGACAAAATTGCTATAGAAAGAGTCGGAGAGGTGCGGGAGAGTATGAGCCTGCAATTCCTTTAACCAACCGCACAAGGCAGCGATCGAATCAGTAACGTAAGCGGAACACGCACTCGAGGGTAGGGGAGTACCATATCGGTGGAAGTCCATCTATCGACAAGAGAGGAAGAGAGATCGCTCAAGGAGGAATAAACGAAACACAATAAAAAAGGGGTGATCAAAACGAACAGAATGGGCTGTCGCTGAATCGGCCGCAGGACGTTGGAAACTGGGCTTAATGAGCTCCATACTGTGAATGACCCTTTGCGACGTGAAAAGGACACGTGGATAACATGTCTGATAAAGCTGGAACAGGGAAAAGCAAAACATAAAGTATGCCTGAAGAAGGGAAAAGGTGAGACCTTGTGACGTTCAGGCTTCACAAAACAAGAAGAGCATGAGAAGTTGGAATGGCTAGCGAAAAAAGCCGTCTTCAAAATAGGACGAAAGAGGTGACGAATCGCTGTCGTGTTGGAACGATCCGCCGAGCCCCCGGGAGAGACGGTGAGCCGGACAAAGCGAAGACGTCAAATAGATCTCAAGGGAGAGGTCATCGAAAAAGGCGGCCGGGTACCCTCGACCACAAGGAAGGAGGGAGAAAGTATTACAGGGGGGGGTTGGACCAGCTTTGAGATGCGACGCAGTGGGAAAGGGGCAAAGCTGAGGGACTAATAGAAAAATCAAATCTTCGAGAAATCCGAGCAGAGATTCTCGATCAGAATAATTAAATATAGGAGCGGGAGATTCGAAACTCAAGCGGGTTGAACGCAAGAGCAGACGGAATTCAGAAAAAAGAAAAGGTCTGACGGATCGAAGAGGTAAGAAGAAAGCGCAGAAAATTTCCGAAAGCGTAGTCTCCCAGAGAATGGAGAGTTTGCTAGGAGACGAGCCTAAAGGGCAAAAGGCAAAGACGAGGCTCTCTGCCTAGGCCTAGAAGGGGATTGCCGAGTAGACATAATTCGACATATTGAAAAAGACACGGCGGATGCATCCATAGACACTGTGACCTGCTACTCCTCAAAAAAATTAACTTATCATGGGGGGGGGCAGGGAAAACAATTTTGGAAACCTGCCTATCAGGCTTATCTTTCTGAAAGAGGGAAGGAGAAGTCAAGTAGAGGAGGGTGTTCAGTCGGGAGATTATGGAAAAGAGAAGCCTTTGGTCATAGGGGGAATCCCGGCGGGCACAAGAGGAATTCAATCAGGCGAGGAAAATTCCGCACGTGATACACGAGGAAAGAAGCTCTAGGAGCCCAGAGAGGAGGAAATCAAGGCGAAAAGGGGGGAGGCGTGAGGAGGCTAAAGAACAAGTTGAAATTGATAAAGAAGCACGCTGCTCTATGGGAGTCACCAAGAAGGGAACAGACGACTTTAGAAAGAGAATATACAGATAGCTGCCCTACAGAGAGAAGTAAGGACTGCTCGGGGGGTGGGCGTACGGAAACTCCGGTCCGGGGGATATCTAGGAATAGATTCGGCATCTGAGACCGAGCGCAGCATTGGTTCAGCGGAAAAAGGGGCATACGGAAACAAATTCAATAAAATCTAAAAAACAAAGCACAAACCAAAACACCACACAAAAAAAAAAAAAAAAACAATAGAACTTAAAATCATACACAAAAAAAATACCAAGGAGAAGTACTGTAAAAAAAAAAGAACTGAACGAGAAAACACGGACGCCAGAAAAAAAGAAAAAAAAAAACCGAAAAGATACACAAAAAAATGAAGTCCAAGAGAAAAAAAACTAGAAAAAAAACACAACAAAAGGGACCATACCATAAAAACAAAATCTCGTCAGAACACACACAAAAATAAGGGGGGGGACAAATTCTTCGGCGCGCAGCAAGGACAATGGGTTGGGGTCTCTACTGTGTGGGGGATCGGGGCAGAGATCGGGGGGGGGGGGGGGGTGGTGCATTGCCGGGGCACGAAAAGAGAGCGCGAAGGAGAGAAAATGACTAAAAATGCGGATGCGACGGGCGTGCTGTATAGGTTCCATGCCCGATGCGAGGCGCGGCCGCGCGCAGCTCTAGCTGTCACAAGAGAGTCCGGGAGTTCAGGGCACGCCTGCGCAAAACGAAGGGCAGCCTGATCCAGAATGAACGACCTTCACCGAAGAGAAAGACGCCGTCAGAGAAGAAGGGGATCTCCGAAAAAAGTAGGAGAAAAGAAAAGAGAGAGTGCATATCCTGCTCGTCTAGCCTCAAACTGTGCTTTGGTGGTGCTCTCTCGTAGAAGGAGGAGTGGATTCGGTTGGAGGCATTCACTAAATCTGGGGAAAGAAAAAAAAGGGAGTGAATCAATCTATCTTGTCGCGGAGTTACCGGTAGCCCGCGCGTTCAAACCAGAATCAAGCAAGAAGCGGTAATCGTAACAAAGTTTAAGCCGTAGTATTTCAAATGAAGCGTAGAGGTAGTGCCGGGGGCTCCTTGAGGCACGGACGCAGTAAAACCTGAACATAAGGCCAGTCGACCCGCCGAATAACCAATCTGATCGGCGATCGTAAGATGCATCGGTTCGAAGAGACAGCGTCCCCCTCACTAATCCCGCGGAATGGGGTCGTTAAAGCGCACAAACAGAAAGGAAAGAAAGGCGAGTCGTAGCGAAATCGACTGACCAGGTGCAAGTTCCTCTGGTTTCTGACGAGCGAAAGAAAGAATAGAGGGGACGATAAAAAAGACGGCCCGAGCCCGACCACGAAAAACCGACAATGGGCAACTACTCTCTGAGGGAGAACGCTCTGCGGTAGAGTATCGGGAGACAACCGGCTCGGCGGCACGTTGTGTTGGGGTAGACGAGCGGCGGAAGCAAGTTTCCAGCCGGGAACTACGCAGCGCAGCCCGAAGATAGTATGCGCAAGTAGAACTATAGGAGAAGTCTGGAAGTGGAGGGCAGAGACTAGATGGAGCAAATATAAAAAACTTGAAAATTCAACTGCGAAAGAACGAAGAGCACCCATAATAGTGGGAAGAGGAAAGGCAGGCACGTAGTTGCGCCACATGGACTATAGAAGGTTCTTGCAATCAGGAAAAAAAACAAAATGCAACAGCGCGGATAAAGAAAAAAACGTCCTTCAGCGAGAGGGGAGGCATCTGTGCACGACCGAGAAAATTTTGCTCCAGTAAAGTCTTGCATTTGAGGGGAAGATACAGGGGAAAAAAGAGAAAGGAACCGTCGTTAAAAAAATTCTCGAGCAGGGGGGGGAAAAAATCGCGAGAAGCGAGGAGGAGGCCCGGGAAGTCTCTCGAGCGAGCCACGCCCACGTCTGAAAGTAAATCCGGGAGGAGCGGTCCATAAGCGAAGCTTGGGGGAGACCTAGACGAAATCATTCCACTACCCTTCGAGGACAGGCGCGAGGCTGCTTTCGGCTCGGACCTGGGGTTCATCGCAGCTGCAAAAGACTCGCCGGATCAGGTTCGAGAAATCAGCGTAGGAAAAAAAGAGAGAAGGAAAATCTATCTAGGCAACGAGCAAGGAAAAACGACCTCGAGACCGATCTTGGCCAAGGTCTAGAGAGTGATAGTTTCCCGAAGGGGAGGCTGGAAAGACTGTCCTGGGACCATCGGCTTGGAAGAAGGCAAGTCACTGCAGACCTTGGACTTGATTAGGAAGAAGGAAGTAGAGCGCCGAACCTAAAAAGGGGGAAATAAGACTCCGAGGGGAAAAATGAAAAAGGAAAAATCCGAGGCTCTTCAATTCTCGGATATAGAAGTGGTGAGAGACGCAGAAAAGGGGCTCTCAACGCAGGAGAGATAAGAATTTGCCGTAGTCTAGGGGATATTGCAATTGTCTGGGCCTAAAAGTCGCAAAATGGCAGGCTGGAAGGCGTTCTAATCCTAAAGTCTAAGAAGGAAAGGCGCGCGAGGAGAGACGTCCGTCACGGGGGATGCAAGGACTGATTGGGGTGGTTGTATAGAAAGCCGCTGGGGGCGGGCTAAGGATAATTTCCAGATATGTGAAGTTGAGAGTGGGCTGCCGTGAGGTAATGGAAAAAAGCTAGAAAGATTTAACCAGGTCTTTAATTAATGCAAAAAGATCGGGCAGAAAAGTAACTCCGCGAGCGGCAGTAATCGCCGGGAGCGTCAGGGACGATCATAGCCAATGCTCGGTGGAAAAAAAATCGACTATCCCGGGGGGCCTGGCGAAGAAAGAGTTTGGATCAAGAATAAAAAGGGCGAATGGTAGTTATGAGAATCATGTCAGAACAGAAGGGAAAAATCTTCTCGGCAGGGGAATAATCCATTCCGGGTCACTCCGCCAAAATCCTCGGCGCCGACGGGAGGGAATGAATTCTCAAAGGACCCATCCTTGTCTCCTCCGGGGATAAGGGGGTGAACCTGACTATTACGGGGTCGGGGGGACGGGCCAGAGAATGGGGAAAAGGTCCTCACTGATTTCTGGAGAGATTGGTGCCGAGAGGCCTATTTGGACCGAAGGAGAGATTTTTGTGGAAAGAAGAAAAAATAGTGTGGGTTAAAAGAAAGAAGGTTGTCCCCGAATGCTCAAGCACTTCGAAAACACTGGAGTTCCTAAAGACGGGCGCCTAATGTGAAGCTGCAGAACGAAAAGCACAGCGCGCGAACTTAATTGTTTCGGCCCACGTATTACTCAGACACAAAAGAAAATAGGAAGGCTAAAAAATTTGATCTAACAAAAGAGGGATGCGCAAGTCTTAAACGCCCGAGGGAAGAACCGTTGAGTCCGCCTTAGAGGGATACTGATCGCGGAGGCAGGAGAGAAAAGTATTCTTGGACACAAAGAGAGAACAAGACTCCAACCTAAAGACGCGGCTTAAAAAAAATCTGGAATGTCGGAATCATCGGTGGTCCGAGAAGAGAGACCAATAATCAGAAAGGCGGACTTAATATACGATTTTATGCCCGGAAAAGGGAAAAGAACAAGAAATAGAGTCGGGGACTTGTCTTATTTTCACTGTCGAAATAAAAAAGGGGAAAAACGTCAACACAATCGCTCGAGGAGGAGGAGAGGGCGACTGAATCGGTAGATCGCCACGGCCCAATTTGCATGAGAGCCAAAAAAAAAAAAAAGAAAAGAGCACTCACCTTCAAATCACCGCGACAAGATCCACAAGAAAAAAGACCGGGAACATTTCTCTGACGCAGTCAGGAGAAGGGGGGAAGCCTCGGCTCCACGGCGCTTGATAGCCCTTCTTACAAGTGATAGGAATCGGGATCTTATCCGGCAAGGAAAAGAAAAGACAGCAAGTCTCCTTCATCTACAGAAAGAGTCATTTCAAAATCAAAGAATATCGGCGCCTCGCGCTCAAAATAGTACCACTAGAGTCAAAATCAGATTAAGGCAACCACGCCCATCGTATTGTCATAAAGAAAAAGAGACGGATGAGGTAGGCATCTCTCAGAACGTAGTAGAGGAGGAAATCTACACTGGTAACGGAGAGAGAACCATTTTCAGGTGATTAAGTCTGTGGGAGGGGAAGATTTCTAAAAGATCTCAAGTCAGCTAAGGGAACGGGATCATCGAGAAAGGTAAAGTGACGCCATTGGGAGATAGTGAGAAAGGAGTCTTCCGATCCTCCCCGCAAGCATTCGGGCCGTAAGGGGCGGAAGGCGAAAAAGATAAATCGAAATGGGGGAGACTGCAGCTTTGTATAAGCCCTCCGAGAAGGCTGCGTCCGAACAATGACCGACGCGCAAGGGACAGGTTAGTCGTACGGAAACCCTCTTGCCGGGGCTATCGGTACCGAGAAAACGTAGGCAGAAGCAATCTCAGGGATACCTTGGAAAAAAAAGTTGGAATGCGTCCCAAAAATGATGCAGGGGATGGCGATGCGACTGAAGCACGGAAAAAGAGCGCTCAATCGAGAAACTAATCATAAGGGGAAAATATCCCGACTCTTCGATCCGGCGGCGTCCAGAGACCGAAGCTGATTAAAAAAAAAGACGAGCAAAGCAACAGCACGCGCATGGCCAGATGAGATATGGAAACAGAGCGAGTCTGGAACCTCAAAGGCTCGGAGGGAAGAAGGCCTAGAAGAGAAGGAAAAGACCAGCTATAAGGGCAAGGTGGAACATAAAACTGAAGGGCAGAAGATCACGGCGCAAATTCGCTACTGAATAAATTCTTTCCATGAGATCTTCCTGCTGAAATCAACTGAAAAATTTCAAAACAGGAGGAATTTAACGCTCTAAAAACCTTCCCGAACGTAAAGAGAAGGTTACAGAAAGGGAATAAGCTCTGCTCACCAGATTAAGGGTTACCATCGGACTCATTACGGAAGAGTCCAGAGGTGGCTATTCATAAGAGCTTATGAAAACGTCTTTTTGAGAAAAAAACTTGTGTGAAAAACGTGCGAAAAAATTTCAAAAGTACAAGATCATGAGACAGAGGAGCGTCGTAGTCCTACCAGGGGAAAAGCATCGGAAAAGATGAGAAAATTGAACATCAAGGCGAAAAATCTCAATTTCAGCAAAGATTAGGAAAAAGGAAAGAGGCAAGGAAGTCAAAATGAGTTCTCCTGAACGTCCGAGAACGGAGATAGACCAAAAATGAACAAGAAGCATAATGAAAATGATAGAACTAGTATAGGGGGGGGATTGGGACCCTAATGGGGAAAAAAAAGACTGAGCAAATGTTCTTTTCTGCCCGACGGGCAGGGAGGTCAGAGATCTCGCACTCTGGTAGGGGAATACTCAGAGCAGGAGGGTCTTCAGCAAGAACTGGATTAATAAGGGACCATGCTGGAAAGCGAAATCAAGACAACCGAGGGAGCATGAATCCAGAGACCGGCGTGAGAGAGACGAGAAACCGGCTCTCCTTCACGATGAGAGGGCGGGTTGACTGACACGGGAAGCGGGACTCGTCTTCTGAGAGCCGCAAGGGGTGTCTGTCGAGTCGCGAAGGCCGATGCCAGTGGAGATCATGGCTGAAAGAGGAGAGGTTATGATGACGCGAAGGTAAAGAAGAATCTAGACTGCCAGGGAAACCAATAACAAGTCAGGGAAGATCGGGGGCGACAAAGGAAAAGAGGGATCTTTGCCTGGGCGAAGACGCTATCACAACCGCTGCGTCCCAATCGAGCGCGAAGCGCAATAGGGGAGAAATATTGGAAGCGTTTCCTCCTCTGACAAAAAAATCAAAACTATCTCGAAAGAGGAAAATAAGAAAAGGCACCTTCAAGAGTTACGGCGTTCTCCGGCGAATCAGATTATATATCCCCTGAAAAAGGAACGGAGAATTAAGGGGGAAAAGTGAGAAAAATTCGCTAAGAAACCCAAAGTAGGGGGATTGTTCGGGTAAGAGAGGTAGGAAGCGTTTTGAGTCGGTTGATACGGCACGAATAGGTCAAACACTCGAAATAGGATGCCAAAAGAAAGAGTCGATCTTGTCGCATCAAAAAATTGCACGGGATGGAAAAGGGGTCAAAATGCGGCCGCGAAGCCGATAGGAGAAGCAGGGAAGTACCGAGCAAGGCACTCGGTCGTCTTTCAAAGTAGCGGCAGCTGAACTTACGGGAGAATAGAACTAAGCTACTTGAAGCGAAAAGGGAACGAACCACACCTATAGAAAAAAGGGGCCGGGGGAATCCATGAGGATTGGAGAGAAGATACAGGCACCAATTAAGGGGTGATCGGTTCGAGCAGAAAAATCAACCTGAAATAGGATGAAGGAGAAATGTGTGGAGGAGACGGAAGCAAGAGGGAGCAAAGGCATTAAAAGCATTATGAAAAGCTTCAGAAGAGGGATTATGCAGACTCGATTTGCTGAGAGAGAGGGAAAGACCTACCGGCCCGACAACCCGAGAAAGAAAGCGAGCGTCGTATAGGAAACCGCTATGCTGCTCAAGACTCTCTGGGGAAAACTGGCGATGAAGGAAGGGTCATGAGAGGGACCCTTCCGGAGAGGAAACTCAAAGAGTCACTCTTTGCGGCCGAATGAGGGAAACGATGGCGGACAATGGAAAGAGAATGAGGATCAATTAAGGATCTAAATTCGACATCTCCTCTACGACTCGGGAACGTACCGTGAGAAACCAGTGAAAAACCTATTAAAGTCGACGGGTTGGGGGAAACTCCGTTAAGAACCAGCACACTCTCACTACAGTAAAGTAGCTCGTTGAGGAAAAGGGGAGATCGGGAGAGAAAAAGGTAGGACAAAGAAACTGGGCGGGTAGGGTCGCATTCCTCGAGAAAGTGTAAGTGAAGCAGGCAGAGAGCGGACCGAAATCGGCAGTAAGATCCGAGATCGGACCATTCGGAAGACTGACAGAACGCTCCCGGACAAACACGGGAGTCGGATTAGTAATGAGGGAAGAGATTACCTCGACAATCTTTCAAAAGAAGAAGGTTTAGGTATGAAAGGACTAGGACTGGAAAATGAAGCGGCATTGGGTTCAAAAGCGGACTAAAAGCGGAGATCACGGGAAGAGAGAGGTCACTAGTTCGCGTGCGGAGGAGGAGAGAGACGTTGAAGGGGGGGGGGAGTCAGTCTAGAGACAAGTTAGACATCAGTAGATCCTCTCCAAGCTTTTCCATTTAGAAGAAGTATCGACAGAGGGAAAGAAGGGCGCGGAGAGATTTAAGCGGATGGACCTACCGTATGCCGTCAGCGGCAAAATCGAAGGGGGGGCGGAGCATTAATGGAAAATAGGACGTAAAGGCAACGGTGAGAGGTCCTACAAGAAGGAGTCTTAAAACATCCTCGGACCGGAGAGGACTTGAAGGCTGAGGTGAGCGAAGAGGTCAAGAGAAAGAGATCGGTGGGGGCGGAATCTAGCTCTCCAAGAAAGAAAGAAGGAATCACTAGTATGGAAAGTGATGCCTTCGGGATAGAGAAACTGTATTCGAAATGGGTAGCCTCCGAAGACGCAATTTGAAAAAAAAGAAAGTCCGATCTGGGGAGGGAAACAGGCGAATTCCAAGAGCTATCTAGGCAGGCTACGAAGAAGTGTACTGTTTCTGAAGAAGATTTATGTGGTGGGAAAAGATCGCGGCGACGTCAGTGAGCGAGTCTTAGAAGAAAAACCGAGTAGTATAGAGTAAAAAAATTCTGTTAACTTCCTATCAAGAAGACGGCTGTCAGTGGCTCCGTAATTTGGGAAGGAATTGGGATGGGGGGAGCCAGAGAAAATTTAAGACCTCTTCAATGCGAAAAAGAGAAAGAGCACGCCCGGGGTAGTCGAGTGCAAATGCCTCCTTTGAGGGGAGCGCGCAGGTATACCCGGCCAGGGAGAAATAATTGGATAAAGGTCCTCCATCGAGGTATAGGAGGGAAAACGACCTGCGTGAACATGACATCCTCTTCGTAGACGTAAGAAGAAATGGACCGCGCCCGACACCTGCCATCGACGACAGAGCACGTGGGCTAATCCTGCAGAGGGGGGGGAGACGCCCATAAGTATGATAAGCCGACTACAAAAAAAAAAGTGGAATCTTGCTGTGTCCAGACAATAGATAGTTCGCCTCAACGATATATTTGGGGAGAGCTGCCAAGATATGAGCAGGAGAGCGTTCGTACCCGCGGACAGAGGATTGGTTAGGGAAGCGGTGGGACAAATACTACGTTTTATAAAGCCTAAGACTAAGAAGAAAAGCGGAACACCGACTGCAAGTGAGCTCCATGAGAGATGGAGGAAAGCCCCCAGCACATCGAGAGAAACGTTTTAAACGAAAGAGGTATCTCGGAGAAAAACACACCGTAGGAAATGTAAAAAAGAGGAAGAGTTGAAAAGGGCTACCAAAATTCCTGCTCAAAAGTTCGTCGTTCTAGTCGAAAGGGCCTAAAGTCAGACGGCGCGTCTCTGTATTCACGCTGAAATTCCGAAGAATGAGAAGATAAAAGCGTCTGGTTGCAAAAGAGAAGGCGAAAACCTCACATCTAAGATGGCGTCCGCAAGGGACCAAAATCAAAAGGAAAGAAGTGGGTTCGAAAGAAAAACCAAGCGTAACAAAAAAAAAAATTTCTGACAATGGACATCAAGCTCGAAGGGTCGGTAGCCGATCGGGATGAGATTGAGGAAGATGCTTCAAAGGAAGGACCAAACGGGAAGTGACCATTGATTTCCCAAACGTGCGAGGCATCCGGGCAGACAACGGAGATGAATGCTGTGAAGGGAGAGGCCATCCGACACCTCACCTGGCAGGGATTAGGTAGAAAAGAAGAGGAACTCGCCTTGCGGAGACAACGCTCTAGCAGTGCCAGAAAGGTTGAGATCCGAAGGAGGGCAATAGTCTCACCCATGCCTTAAGAAAGAAGAGCCGGGTACGGGAAAAATTAATCTAGAAAAGGGGCTTCCGTTGGCAAAGTAAATTCCAACCGCAAAGCTGCTCGATTCGGATCTAATCAGAAGGAAGCGCTCAAAATCAACTATAGATAACGGGGCCATCGTCCTGGACAGGGAAGACACCGAAGAGCCTCTCTTTAAATCATACAAACAATAAATCTTCGGACATGATGGAGGGACGAGAAAGCTCTCGGAGGACGTCTGACGTTAGCCTATGGAAACATTAAGCATGAGTCGGCGCACGGCAGAAAAAAACATGGAATACTCAATATATCGAGACCCCTACACATGGCTGCAGCGCGCAGGGAGCCGGTAGCGCACCTTTTCGGTCAATGCAAAAAGTACAAAGATGAATCGCCTTCAGCGCGAGGACGAGGACTTCACCAGTGCTTCAAAAGCTAGTGCAGGAGAGAGGGAGGAAAACGCCGGTCGGAAGAGGGGCAGAATCGCCGGCCTGCTTCCTAGGGAAACGAACGGTGCTGTAGTGCTGGGGGAGAAAGATTCTTTAAAAGGAGACGACGGGCCACGGCCGCTCTTATGAAAAGAGGACCCGCGAAAAGTACGGTATCGAGATCAAGGACGAGAAAGGGAAAAGCGGTAAAGACGGTCATGATGCCGGTTCATAATCGCGACTATCCTGAAAAGAGCGCTCAATATAAGACGACACTTCGCCTCTCTCGAAGACTGCCGAAATCGAAAAAATAGAAAAAGAGGCGGGCCGCTTCTGTGACAAAAAAAGGAAGAGAAAAGCAACGCAACTGTTCACGAAGTGGGATCTGGAACGTCGCGGACGATGGGAAAATCAATCCAACATTTACCAAAGTGACCAAAATAAAAGAAATAAAACAACGATAAAAAAAAAAAAAACGTGATCCGGAGGAAAGGAAGATCTCCAAAGAGAGGAGGGGAAGAATTTGAAGGAACCCTGCTTCAAACAAGGAAAAGGCGGCGTCAAAACCGGAAAAAAATCTACCAAGCCCTACGGGGTACGCTCGTAACGGTATACAGAGCATAAGCTGTCCGATAATGAAGCTGAAGGACGGGAGAAGATTTCGCGGACTTCCGGCGGACTTGGCTTGAAAAGAGAAGTGCAGATAAGGGGACCCGAAAGGTCCTCCGGGGGGCCGCTTAAAAAAAAAGGACTAGGCTTCAGAAGAAAAAGAAGGACGCAGTCCTCAGACGAGGCTCGGGGAAAGCATAAAGGATGAAAGGGAGGCTGACCTCGTGGAATAATGTCGGAAGACTCTTCTTCAGGATCACGCTGAAAATGAGAGCATGACCCGCCGGAGCAAGAATCCCAAGGCCTCCCCCAATGGGGAAAGAGACAACTAAGGGTTGAATACTTCAGATCAAAAAAAGGATTTCGTCGAAATCGATGCGTGGATCGACGCCTGGTAAGAGTACCCGGTCAAAACCAGAGTGTATGCCTAGACCCGCGTACGGCAAGTAGTCAGCAAGTGCATAAATGAAAGGGGCAGAAAGAGATCGATGGAGTCAGGGAACCTACGAATGGAAAAGGGAAAAAGGGAAACCTCCATATGCAACGGGGCGGAGAAGACCCTGACAACCCCGATGCGCGTGGAGAGAAGCCATACCATCCGGGGATATAGGAGAGCAGGAAAAAGGTGGGGGGAGTCGTCGGCGGCGCGGAGTGCGAGGGAAATAGAAGGGGAACGACAAAAAAACGCAACAGGGGGAAGAAGGACGTATCCCTCAGCGGAAGGGCCGAGAACTCTACGGACCCTCAGTGCAGGAGGAGACGAAAAAGTCGTGATCGATGCTTATTCCTAAAAAAGAGGAAGGAAGAAACCCGTCCGCAACGGAAGGGCAGCTCTAGTCGGTAGTGAACGCCAGAGGAGAAGAGGTGGACCGATTTCTGGGAAGCTGGAGCAAACCTGAGCACGACTACAAAAGGACCTCTACCATCGAGAACAAGAAGAAAAAGCACCGTCTGTTAAACGACGACCGAGCAGTCAGAGATAGATCAAAAAACACGGGAGGGAAGGGAAGGGTATATCATCTGAGCATTAAAAAAGGAGAAGACGAACAAAGAACCGGGGAGGGGGAGTAGGGGAAAATGACGAGAATTCTTTGCTCCGAAGAAATCTGCCAATCCGAATGGGGGAGGTGCCGGAAGTCTTGGCGCGCGAGGTCGAGAAAAAAACATCAAAAAGGAAACAGAGCATATCAACAGCTAGGTCAAAAACAAGGTGAGAATCTTCTCTCAAAACGTCGAGCGGAAAGGCAGGCGCCGCCATACTGGGTAGCAGTAAGAAAAGCGTAGAGGGCGCGCCCGACGACGAAGACCCTCAGATAGACGATCGTAGAAGGAAGAGAACGGCATGAGTGGGAAAGAAAAAGAACGTCCAGAGAAAGCCAAACGAACGGCGGCGGTTCTCGTTGAGGTCCCGAGAACGGCGCCGTGCGATAAATGCGAGGGTAAAGCTCTCCCTCGACGCATGGGGCGCCAAGTCAGAAGGATGTTAAAAGTTAGACGAAAACGAGCACACCGGGATGAGGAGGTCAAACGAAAGATAGTCTGCAAGAGAGCGGAGGCCCGAGCGCCCAAGGACATGTGAGACAAGCGCTGTCGGGAGGGGAGGAGATTCTTGGTAGGCGAAGGGGGCAGACGGACGGGGAAATGGGTTGGAGCGTAACATGGAAGAAGGTCGGTGTCAGGAAGATAGACGCAGCTCAGTCCTAGGGGAACCTTAATAGATGGGGGGGCGTCTATACAAGCGAGCGAATAGGCCGATGCTCAGAGAGACATTTAAAAAAAGGATTCAAAAAAAAACCTCTCAGTGACTGTGACGCGAAGTCGGACAAAGACTTCCAACTTCCACCATTAAACAGGGACGGTGCAAGAATCGGACGCCAGCGGAAGGAGAAAGTCCCGCGCGTCAGCAGCTAGGGTGGGAGGCATCGGGCATCTCGCGTCAGACCCTCGAACCCACAAGCCAGCGTTATTTCATGGCAGGGAAAAAGGGTATGGAAAAAAAGGGGAGGAAATCGATCTTAGCAGGACGCACTTGTAAGCTCGAAATCAGATCGTCAGAAAAAGAAGAGGTCGTAGACTTAAAAGAATTCGGAGGGCGGACCAACCCTTCAGCTGGAGAAAAGACTTCTCAATTCCGGGAAAGAAGATTGTAGGAAGCGATTCGTACCAAGGATCAGAAAGGAGCATAAATGCGCGAGGATGAAACGAGAAAAGTCGCCTGGGGTGAGAATACAGAGGACATCGGACCTCCTATATCGAAACGGAGGCCGAGGAGATGAGAAGGTAGGGAGGCGTGAAACGCGGGGGGGGGAGGTCTGAGTCGGATAGAAAAACGAAATCAGACCCCGAAAAACCAGAACTCTTTCAAGTGATAAGACTTGGAAGATCGATCAAGGCGGAAAGACGGGAGCGATTACAGCGGCTTGCACGGGTTAAAAAGAGGAATCAAGCAGAAAGGGGAAACCGGTCTAAGGGAGCTCGCGAAGACTCGCTATCCGAAAAGGAGAGGGTCGTTCCATCCTCGTCAGGGAGAGATGTGATCACTGGTATCGGTTAAAGCCGAAGTAGCTCAAGGAAAAGGAGGCGAATATCTACGTGTTCAAAGGAGCGACGCGCAACAAGGCGAGAGCAACGACTCAGGCGCTCTCAGCCAGTTCGGCAGGGGAGGGTAAGTATCGCGTATTAAAGACAAGGGGGTTTAAGGGGGGCAGGAAAGCACGAAACAGGAATCTCGAAAGATATGGAGAGATGACTTCAAGGGGGCGCGAGACCGCGAAAGAAGTCTGATTCACGACGATGGGGTATTTGGGGGGACGATAGGCGAATCAGGGGAACTATTTCATCGCCGAGTCAGGGATATAGAATCTGTGAGCCTATAGAATAAGAGGAGGAGGGGGAAGGGTTCAGACGAAGGTGTGTAATGTAAAGAAAGAACTTCCGGGGCAAGATAGGGGGGGGGGATGACGGTCCTTTCACGGGGGGAGACTCGAGGCTGCTAGGGCCGCCGGTATGAAAGGGACAAAAGTTGGAAAAAGGCGCTGCTTGGGCGCAAAGTACTAGTTTATAAAACCACAGTTGAGGAAAGGTGAAGATCTGGAACTGCAATCAGGAGCAGCCTGAGAAAAAAAAAACATGGGGAAGCGAAAAAGGAAAAAGAAGATGAGAAAAAAAGTGGGCGATTACGCCTTCCCCCACCCCACCGCATCGAATCTCCCATACGCTCGCTGGAAGTCCGATACCGGTCAGAAAGAGTGTCGGTCCGGACCCGGTCGATTGAGGCAGCCGGCTCCTGAAATTTTCTTATCGATCGACACAAAAAGAGAGCGCAGGCTCGAAAGGACTTAAAAAAAACGCCAACTGGCGACGGTCACGTCGTGGAAACAGCGACGTCCTCCGCATGGCTCGAAAATGCAGAACTTTGGATCCCGCAGGGGGGAAAGGGGGGGGTAAAGGTCCAGTCGAAGAGAACACGCCACCCACGAAGAAAGAAGAGAAAAAAGGGGTCAAAACTCACCAGCTTTTATCTCACACACAAACCGAGGAATAAAGAGGAGGTACCTACCCAGCAAGCTTCCGGTCGCTCGGTGAGGGGGGAGGAGCCAAGACTGTCCGTCGAGGATCGGGGGGTGCCGAAAAGAGACGGATAGTACTTAGCTCAACGTAATGTGTAAAAAGAGAAAAGAAAATCATAAAACGCAAAATCCAGCGAGCGTTCATCTCGGGGTTGATACCTTAAGAAACAAGAAAGGCAGACATAAAGACTCAGGTGCTCCAATGCCCGACACGCGAAGAGCAAAACTTAAAACAAATGGGGAACCGGAATGAATCTCCGAAAAAAAACTTTCTCAAGTCCTGAGGGGGGGTGGTCTGGAGCGGGCGCTTGGTTACGGCGTCGAAGAAGAGAGCCTAGGGGTTAACAGGATGCCATCCTCAAAAGAGGGGGATGAATGCGGGAAAATTGCGCGTAACGGGATAGAGCGAAGCGGGGAAACGGCAGGGGAATTTGAAGTGGCGCGTCAATCAGAAGACCAAGATCTGAACTAAAGAGGCAAGAGGCGCAAAGAGCGAATTCCGGTCCCAAGACCTAAAGGAAGAAGGATCTCCTTCCCTCTCAACAGACAAAAAGAAAAAATCAGTCCGTCCAGAGAGCACGAAAAAAAGGAGAAAACGCTGCTCAAAAAAGGGAAGGAAAAAAAACACAAAAAATCCCACGTCGTGCAGAACCGACCAACCTGCCTCATCGAGGAGAGGAAGAGTGCTGCATGATCTCGAAAGGAGAGGACTTGAGTCGTGAGAAACTGCGAACGAAAATACAAAAAAGGAGAAAGATCAAAACCAATCTTCCAGAGTGCGAAAAGCAAGTTACTAGCAATGGGGGTCTATCAGATTCTGCCGAAACAGGGAAAGTTACTCAAGCGGGAAACTATATTAGGAGGATTCAAATACTGCTTCAATCATAGGGGAGAGACTACGGAAGTAACGGGGGAGGATCGGACTGATCGTCAGGGGAGGGACGAGGAGAAAGGTCATCAGGAAAGGCTTATGAGACATGACAAAGCAAGCAGAGTGTACCCTCTTCGAGAACGTCTTGGAAAAAGGGCGAACCATCCCCAACAGGCGTCATCGGTCTCAAAAGGAGGAGAACCGGTGCAAAAAAATAAAAAAAGGTGAGGTCGTGAAGGAGGAAAGTTTGCAAGCGTCGAACGCCTCCGTCACTCGCGCTCATTGTTGAAACGAAGACCGACGGCAGTCTCAGTCAAAACTCGGCGATCTCGGCGAGTTCGAAAAAAGGGGAATCATGCTTAATTAGAAAACCCGGAAAAGATCGACAGAACATGAAACTGATCTGACGATTAGAGGGAGGTAACATATCAAGCTCGCAGTGCATACTAGAAACCGGCGCCACCCACCCACTCGTCTCAATATAGAGAAGGGAAGGTCGGATCTAACCGGAAGAGGGAAGAAAAAATATCTCGGGAGGCGTCTCTCCCAGATCTACGGCAAGGGAAGAAATTCCCTGCACTAGTCAAAAGGGGGGTCAGCCACTTTTAAAGATCTCCAGCCCCGACCTAACGGGAGAGGAAAGAAATGGAGAAGAAAGAAACAAGCTTCGAACGGCTCTCTTATTACGCACTTGGGAAGTAAGCAGGCCGACTCCCAGTGGGTCAAATCTTGGTTGTAACCGTAAAAGGGACGACTTACTCGGACTATGACGTGAATACTCCGTTGTCGACTTAGGTACGCAATATTACCGAATAGAGGGATGGTCCCACATCGGAAACATAAATTGGAAGAGAAAAGTATTTTGCGCTGCGCTCGTCTTCAAGGATGTAAAGGTAAAATGACCTGACCGTCTATCTCCACAAAGTGAGACCCGACAGGGTATCACGAGCTATAACAAGAGGGCAAGAAGTCCAGCGATTCGGCAGGAAATCTCTTTGCGGGGATCGGAAGCCGTTGGACCGCGTGCACGGGGACGACAACTCTAGTTCGCCTCCCAAACAACCGCGGTGCACGTTCGTAAAAGAAAAGAAGAAACTGTGGACGTCGAGGACAGGGCGAAGAGAAAAAGACGGTTGGGGAACTAAGGCAAGAAATAGAGGATCCGGGGGGTCTCTCTCCAATACCCGAAGGCGCAGGCAGAAATGAGAGTCGTTAACTGGACGAAACCGAGCCGAGGGAGATCTCGGAAATCACAGGTGTGGGGGTTCGGCACGAAGAAGGCTCGCGCAAGGCCTATGTAATCGGACTTTCAGACCGCGCAGTGGCAGCTGACACCATACTCAATGAAGGCAGTAACTACTAACTAAGGGACAGGAGGGAAGGGAAAGGCAGTATTGCCGTGTCGGCGGAGGATGGGAGTAAATGGGAAAAGAATCTTTAGATCAACGGGAGGCACCGCTCGAGCTCTGCACGCAATAGTGACGAGGTGGGACCGATTTAAATGAGTCACAGGGGAAGCAACGACTACCTCCAGAGGGGAAAGAAGTAAAGAAAAAACCCGCACAATCAGGGAGGCAGTCGCATCTATG
>Ga0179593_1358894_pt1 | contig 23026 bp, 32 predicted proteins | sample CZODoug2_1_08_16_FD_185931 | JGI IMG/M metagenome (GOLD analysis project Ga0179593, IMG submission 185931) | Vadose zone soil fungal communities from Angelo Coast Range Reserve, California, USA - CZODoug2_1_08_16fungal (PacBio error correction) | ecosystem: Environmental > Terrestrial > Soil >...
AAGTTGGAAAAGAACGGGGGAGAGGACAAAACAGGCAAAAACTGCTAATCGACTTTAGGAAATAGAGGGGGGAGTGGGGGGGAGCAAGGCCAAAAAAGAGAGGAAACGGGGAGTAGCTGTTGGCAAAAAAGTTGGGGACGCAAGAGTGACGCTTGGAATCGATTAAAAGCGGAGGCAGACGGATTTGAAAACTCGGCTCTACCAAAAAGATCGCGGAGAAGAATGGAGACATTAGAAAGGACTGACTCTCCCAAAGAGGGGAGGATCGACGGGTGGAAATAAAGAATACAGCTGGAATCAGGCTATTATCAAAATCCTTTCGGTTCAGGAGTCCTCCACAAACAGGAGGTGAAATAAAAGCGCGAAGGGAGAAAACTGGGCCGAAGGTTGGTAGGAATGGGGAGTCCAGAAAGGCGAAAAGAGAGATACTCGCTGATGTGTGCTGGAGTCGGGGGATGATCCTATCGGAGGGAAGAAAATAGTTATAGAGGACGATCCAATCCTTTCGTGCACGCTTCATCAGAACTGGGATCAGAAGGCAAGAAGGTACAGGGGTAAGATGACGGAGAAAGGGGGTAAGGGTTCAAACAACACCCGGTAGGGGGGATAGGAGTGGGTAATCGAACGGGTGAAACGGCTTCCACGTGGGGGGGGCCCACATGATCGGTTGCCTCGATAGACTTTCGACTCGTCAAGGCTAGAAAGCATGGTATCCGAAATAAAACCCCTAAACTTGGGGAAGATTATAGGAACCTAATAATCCTCCGTAAAATAAGGACTTTGGTCAGTCAAATTATAACCGGTGCCAAACATATCGGACCGCTTCACAAAAGAATACACAAAAAGGAAATCTGTCACTACAGACCGGCTAGGGAGAGAAAGAACCCACGGCCCATGACCCAATCTTGAGAGGTCAATCGGGGAGGGCCACCTACAAATTGAGTCACCAGACATAGTCCCGTGGGACTGAGAGACTGTATGGGCCGAGAACGGTCAGCAAAAGGGTCAACAAAACTACCTCAAGAAGAAACTTGGAAATCGTCTCGCCCAAAAGAGGCTTGACAGAGACAGGCGTGAATGTCTCAAAAGGAAAAACCCATAAACAGCGAACTTTAGAAAAAAAAGGGCGCATACCCCCCCATCAGATAAGGGTAAAATGGTCTTAGGAATAGCGCGCATTTCCTCCAAAAAAAAAAGCGGCAGGGGAAATGTCGTGTGAGAGGTTTGACGGTGGGGCGTGAAAAGTTCAGAAACAGCAATCAATCCTATCCAAAAACGCCTAAAGAAAAAGAAAAGGCGGCAACAAAAAAGTCCAACGTCCAGCCTCAACACGAAAAATTGGTTGGGGGGACCGGTACCTTTGACAGGGCGGACTCTATGGAAACGAACTTTCAGGGGATGGATGGCACGGGGTTCTTGGGCGACCCCCTGGTCAGCCACCCGTTAGACGCTGAAAGAGGTCTGAAGAACGCCATTTGGGGACTAGGGAAAAAGATGCGGTGGACACGGATCGAAACGCATTGTTACACCCTCAAAGTTAAATAGAGGCTGTTCTAAAGTGAGTCTGGTAAGGTTCCGCACTCAAGGGGATTTCTCCAAGTGATGGGTCGTGGGACGGTGCTGATAGTTGGGGATTGTTATTCGGAAGTCTCATTTTTTCTCAATAGCAATCGTATCTCTCGAGAAAAGAAGAGGAAAAAGGGGGGGGAAGGGGGTTCAAAACTTCAGTAAAAAGGGAACTTCGAAGGAATAGTAAAGAATAAAACGTGAAAGGAAGACTTCGCTGTGGGGGGGAGGAAACGGGAGAAGGAAGATGGAAAAGAAAGGAAAGCCCGACGGCGGCTGAGGAAGGGCAATCTCAAGGAGCCGGCAAATTAGGGAGTCTTCTTGGGGAAAAGAGAAACCCGAAAAGCAAAGAGGAAAGCACGAACAAAGAAGGGAGGGAAAGTCATGGCCATAAATCCATCGAAAAAAAGATGACATACTACAATGAGTCGTTCCTACGTCACTCGGGTAGAGGGGGAGAGAAGAGATGGGAGTCTACGACCGTTGCCGATCATCTGGGAGGGGGGGGTCTAGCCCGGGAAGAACCTAATCTTTGCCGGGTCTTGGATTACCTTAGAATGGTTGGGAGGCACATTGAGATCAAAAAAGAAGAGGAAGGAAACGGTCGTCAAAGAAAAGATCTAGGAATCTCCCCTTACGTTGGAAAAAAAAGGGGGTAGGTTGAAAGAAGGGGGAAATCAAGAGGGTAAGGTATGGAATGAAGTCAGCCAGCCTTATGGGGGAGGGAGGAAAGAGTTGCAAGGGCGGGTGCAAAAGGGGGTCGTCCAAGGGCAGAATCAACGGGGAGCTAAAGGCTTTGGAGGAGATGATATTAGAGACGAAAGGATAACTTCGTGCAGGGATTCAATCTCATTGGGGATCAGTGAAGACCAGAGCATCAATCTTCACTAAAAAGTGGGGGGGAACAGCAGCCTCGAAGAAAGTCCTCCTGCATCCAAAAGTTCCCGAAGAAACCTTGGGGGGAGAAGGGATTACTCGAGGCTCAGGCGTGGGGGGGGAGAGTGAGAAATATATAGCTTGCTACCAGAAAGAAAAAATCCCAGCATAAGGAAACATCTTCTTTTGGAACCGAGGTGAAAGGGAGGAACGAAAGAAAAAATAGAGGTGATATGAGGCGGTGGGGAAGGGGGAATTGGGGGGTTTCCGATAACAGGAAAGGAAAATCTCCTGAGGGGGTCCTGGAATACTAAAGGGGAGGGGGGAGTAAGGAGGAAGACAAGTCCAGGGGGTTCAAGGGGGACCATACCCACAATGCAATCCTCATATGGAACTATTCAGTCGGGGGGGAAAATGTGTAGGAAAAAAAAAGAAGGGGGGGAAAGGATAGGGTAGAGCGGGAGACTTTTACGGGGTATGTGTGTGGGGGCCAGATAAACTGGCCAGGGGAAAGCTTTCGGGAAAAGAAAGGGGGGGAAAAAAAGGGAAAAAAAAAAAAAATCAAGAAAAAATTTTTTACAAAAGCGGAAGTCCATAATTGGGCAAGAGAGGGAGCAAGAACACTAATTAGCAATTCTCGGGGTTCATGGGTGTGGAGGGGAAGGAGAAAGGAGCTGGGATGGGGGGGAGCTGGAGGCATTCCGCGGCGATGCAAGAAAAAAGAGTTGCAGAGTTGCTTAGTTTTCGGGGAATTTAAGAGGACGTGATATGAAAAGCCTATGGGGTGGAAAGGGGGAAAAATGGCTATATTGGGGGGGAAAGAATGGATATGCGCCACGACGAGAAGTTATCCTAAAATGTTTTGGGGCAAGAAAAGGGGGGGGGGTGGGGGGAAAGGGCACAGAACCGGTCTGGGGCTATGGGAACCGGTAGGGGTATTTCCGAAGGCCGAGCTTTTTTTGTCTGGGGGAGGGGGCAACAAAAGTAGGAGGGAAGCGGAAATGAAGGAGGGTTACTTCATAAAGCGGGCGTGGGTGGGGAGGGTAGGCGATGGGAGGCAGAATCAAAAATGTATGAAAAACGATAGGGACAAAACGTTAAGTGACGTTCACACTACTAACAAAAGGGGGGGGGGGGGGAAAAAGGAAAAGCATAATTCAGATGAAAAAGGGGAAGGGGAAAGCTGACAATGGGGGTGAAATCTATCAGAAGGGGGGGGGATGTGCAGCCCGGAAGATAACTTGAAAAGGGGGAGGAGGCATCAGAGAAAAAGGGAAAGTCATAATCTGGGGAGGGAAAAACGTCAAGGAAATCACGGGCTGACAAGAGGTGTCTAAAAAAAGAGGAAGGTGAATTGAAAAAACGCAATGTGGTAGCGGGAAGGACAAAGGGGTAATTGAAAAAGAGGGGGTCTATCTGCCAAGGAAAACTTGAGGATTAACTAGAGAAAGCCGACGTGGGGGAGGGTTAGGACAGACCTTAAGGGATATCTCTTCCTGAAAGGGTAAGGACTAAAGGAGAGCAGAGGGGGGATGGGTAGGGGAATGGACTACCGGGACGAAGCGGTAGAGAAAAAAGATATCAGTGGGAGGGAGAAACGTCATCTCCGGGGGAGAAAATCCTCCCAATATAAAGGGAAAACCTTGCTTTTGCAATACACCTAAACTAGCAGAAGGGGGGAGAAAGGCGAGGAGGAGGGGAAAGGGGGAAAAAAGAGGGGTAAACGGGGCGCCTCGAAGCATTCAAAAGAAATCTCAAAAAAAAAAAATTCTATAGGAAAGGATAGGTACTTTTTAATTCTGGAGCTAACCTTCAACAATGACGGGTTTGGACGGGGGGAAAACTCGAAGGGGAGGAAAAGATCTAGGGGGGGCGTGTGGCGGAAAAGGGAAAAAAAGCTCAATAGGAGGGTTCATTCTCTTAGTGAACAGAAATTCAGGTAGAGGGGGAAAACGAGGGGCGGGTAGGGACAGGTCGGGGTGCGACCGAAAAAAGAGGACGCTAAAGGGAAATTCCATTCCAGATATCTCTAAAGGGACCGCCCTGAGGCTGAACTCGATCAAAAGGGCGGGAGTCGAAATTTCATCACGAGACAACAAGGGAATCGTATCTCTGCCGCAGGGAGAACCCTGCAAGGGGGGGCTTCGGCGAGAGCGACCAAAACATTGATTGGAAGAAAACCTCTCAGACGCGAAGGGGGGCCGCCAACGGGACGCCTGGTCTGGAAAGAAACCAAGTCGGGAAAATCGCATTGGGAAGGAAGGGTCTGGGGAGAGTCGGCTAGCATACGCTGAGGAGAAAGGGGATCGAGAGAAATCCTTCTGTGGGGGGTCGAGCCGTTCGGAAAAAGCGGCCAAAAGTTAAGAGGGGAAGAGAGTGAGTGGGGGAACGCCAACTGGGAGGGGGGGGGGAGAGTGGGGAAAAAATTCACTTAAAGTGGGAAAAGCGTTTTAAAAAGGGGCGAGAACATAAAAAAAACCACAACGCACAGGGGGAAGAAGTAAAAAAAAGGAATGAACGAAAAAAGAGAAGGGTGGCCCCCAGGAAAAAGGGAAAACTTAGGAAGGGGGTCGGAAAATAACCCTAAAAGTCAGGCCTCCAAAAGGTATCTTTAGGGCCGAAAAGTTCCCGAAAAAAGGAGTAAAAAGGTTAGTCCTCGACGTGCCACAATATCCAGCAACCCGGACATCCAAGGGCAAATAAGTTTTCCTCGAAAGCATGCCCATTCTGAAGCAAGAAGAAACGGGGAAAAAAAGAAAAGGGAAATATGCGACCCGACGGAGGGCTGGCAAAAAGGGGGAGGGGGGGAAAGCGGAGGAGCAGGAAAAGCATCACAACCCCGAAAGTTAGAAAAGTCTAAGAGAAAAGGCACTCTGAGGAAAGGAGGGGGAGGGTGAGCAGAGATGAGCCGGGAAGGGAAAAAATGCGTTCCGGCGACGCCTTCTGGAGGGGGGGGGCGTGGCAGGAAAATTGAGAAAGGAAAATGCCTTGGATCCATGTAAAAAAAGAAAGACCAAAAGGAAGACTCGCGCGCCGACAACGCCAGAACACGCCTCGGTGGGGGGGGGGACTGTACGTTGTATCTGGGAATCCTTAAAACATGGGAGGAGGGGAAAGGGGGGGTGTCCCAACCGGGACACACAGGAGGCTGTCAGCCTTACTCCAGCCAAGGGGAGGAAGTACGAAAACGTGAGGGGGAAAGGAAGGGTTGGGGAAAAAAAAAAAAAAAAAAAAAGAGGAAAAATGCAGGGAGGGGGGAAAAAAAGAACCGAATATTCACTAACGCAGGAAGGATTGGACGGTTCCGAAATAAAAAAATTAGAAAAAAGGGACTGGTGATTTTCCTTTTATCTGATAGGGCGGAGTCGAAATATATTGTGAGACACGTCAAGAAGGGAAGGACTCGCGAAAAGGGAGAAGAGAAAAGGGGGGAATGGTGTCACTAGCCTATGGAATTCGGAAGGAGAGGAAGAGGAGGAAAACGTGGAGTGAAGAAGGAACTGGAGGAGGGGGGGAGGTAGAAAGGAGCAAAAGGGTATAGGGACGACCAAAAGCTCGCCGGGAAGGCGGAGGGGGGGGAGGAGTCATATCTAAACATCCGGGACACGGTATTAAGGCGTTACAAAAAAACCCGACAAGACTCTGAATCAAAACCTAAGCATTGGGACAACGGGGTAAGTGAAGAAGGGAAAAGAGCCAAGATGACGCATTGCACCTACGAGAGGAATACGGAATGGAAATATTTTCTCGGATTTGTCTACTACCTGTGCCGTATTCATATTTGGGGTAGCGCAGAGGGAAAGGAAAAAAAGAAAAGAGGGGGGGGGTGACTGTAGGGGATTTGGGCAACATTTGGGTAGGGAAAGGGAGAAGAAAACGAGCATGGGAAAAGAGCAAGGGGGGCTTCACATAAAAGATCTTATAGAAACAGAGAAAGGACGTTTGTGGGGGGGGGGGGTTGGTTTACAAAAGGCACAAGGGGGGGAAAAAAAAGGGGTCTAAGGTTCCTGGAAATGAAATTTCCGGAAAGGAACGGTTCGCAGTGGGTACAAGAAGGGCATTGGAAAGGGAGGAGGGGGAAACTAAATCAAAAATCTTTAAACCTTAATGTGGCGAGATTGACAGGAAAAAAAAGGCCTCATCTGAGCTGCTTGTCGGGAGGGGGAGAGGGGGAAAGTGTGCGAAGGGGAAGTACCAGAACAGGGAAACTTCAAGAAAAAAGGGGTCTAAAAACTTAAATCTAAGACGAAGAAAAAAAGGAAAAGTGAAACCAAGAAAAATGTGGGAAGCGGTCTAAGCTCGAGGGGGGGAAAAGGGAATAATACTACTCGAAAAACCACTGAAAGGACTCACAGACTCAGTATTGGGCACAGAAAAAGAGGGGAAAAGGGCGGAAGGAAAAAAAAGAGTAGTTGAATATAAGGGGGCGGTGGTCACACTGGAATTGGGGGGGAAAAAGAAAGAGTTCAACTCAGCGGGGAAAAAGCGTCTGTTGGGAGGGCAGGAAGAAGCCAAGGGGTCCAATTTTGACAAAAAAAAAAAGGAACAAGCAAAGGTTCTTGGAAATTCAGCTGGCAAAGGGAAAGGAAAAAAAAAAGGAGGAGGGGCGTTGGGACTTCTATGAGGAATTCGGGGGGGACTGGGGGGAGGAGAACAGGCCTGAAAGCAGGGGCGGGAATCAGCGCAAAGGAAAAAAGAGAAAAAAGCTTTAACGTTAGGGGTCCTAAATCTAGAAGACTTTGCAAAAAGGTCAAGGGGACAAGGGGGGGGTAGAGAATTCTAAAGTCGCTGTTATTTTTCTGCGTTTCTAGCAAGAAGGGGGCGCGAGGAAAAGGAATCCGTCCAGTGAGGGGATTAAACCTTGTGAGGGGGGCGGTTCATCTGACTCAAGGGAGAAGGGGAAAAATGAACAAAGAGTTGGGACTCACGGACCTATATAGGGGGGGGGGAAGACCTTATATGGGTGGGTGGGGGTAAAAAATAGAATCGGCCTCACCTGTGTGAAGGTAACTGCGGCGAAAAGACACGTATGCGAAAAAGGACGCGGGGATTTGGGTATTGGCCGACGCCTTATGTTGGGGGAAAGAGGGTAAGGGGGAAAAAACACTTACGGGGCGGAAGAGGACTTAAAGGACTGGGGGTTGCTAAGGCAGGGGTCTGGGGAGGAGAATGGATCGAAATAGAAGGTAGGAACCTGAGAGACCAACGTAAGGAGGGATTCCACCCTACCCCAAGAAACTGGAACAAGATCGAGTAGCTGAAAAAGGTGGGCGCGCGTAGGTAAAAGGGCAGGAGACATCGAACGGGAGGGAAAGTTCCGCGGAGGGGAGAAACAATTTTAAGCCAGAGTCACGAAGCCTCTACCGAACATGAAAAAGCGTCGAAATCAGGAGGGCGCAGGGAGGGTCGTGAGCACGGCAAGTCCAGCGGTGGCGGCCACGAGGCGGGGGAGGGGATTTAAAACAGAAATGTGGTAAGTAAACTCAACCTGGCGGAAGGGTTCAATCCGTTTCTCGAACCGATTCAACTTCTTAGGGAACGAGAAGAAAAAAGAAGGGGGGTAGAGAGGTAGTAAAGGCATCGGGATGAAAGGGGCTAGTAGATCGCTATTCCTGGAATGAAGGCTTAGGAGGAGTGAGTTGCGTGGGGGCAGTAAAGGAAGTAAACTACGTACACTCTGTGTAACAGAGAGCTTGGAGGCGCGGGAAAAGAATCGCAGGTCTGAAATACACTCCAGTAGAGAGGTGGAGTCAAGGTTTTGATCCTACGTCCTACGATTCTGTCGTTTACATCGACAACCGTCAGCACATTCAATTCCCTAGAACCCCACACCACCGTTCCCCTAAATTTAACGTCCCGCTGATTACTAGAGAGGAGGATCGACTCATTGTTTCCAGGGGAGTACTGGCAGGAACAACTTCGGGATATAGCTAAAAACAAAAAGGGGAATGGGAAGTATATCGAATCCGTTTTAATGCTGCTCGAGGAAAAAAGTTACAACAGAGGGTGCTCTCTCAGACAGCCGTGACCTGGGAAGTTAACATCTGCTCTTTTGATGGGACTAAACCGGGAAGACCGGCTCATAAATGGGAGGATTGTTCGATATGGGAGGGGTGAGGTCGGAGAAAAAGCGTTCAGGGTCTTTTAGAAAAGAGGAAAAAAATCGGTCTTCAAGGTAAGAAGGTTAGTCAAGAACCAAATTGCTAGCCATCAGAAGAATTACAGGCCAGCAAGATCCGCACGGGAACGCCCGAGGAGAAAACAAGACAAAAAGGGAGGTTCGTCTCTAAGTTAAGAAAAAACGCCTGGTCAGTGATGGTACTCAGACTCATGCGGTCACTAAAGGTCAGGGGGACAAAGAAGAGAACACATTTGCTGGGAAAAGAAAACAAAGACTCAGGAGAGCTGGGGGCCGCACACCGCTTACCTTCTTGAAAGGAACGAAAAAGAGACTATGACAGAGCGAGGAATGTTCGGGAAGATCTTCTCTCGCACAATTAAAGTGATTCAGAGCGCTCGTCAAGAAGGACGTTCGAGAGTTCTCTCACAATCGCGCTCCCTTTTCATCTTACCCATGAGGAGGGGGCTAAATCAAAAATGGGAGGTGGTATGGGGTGAGAAAAAGTAAAAGGAAGTTGTAAAAAGAAGTGGTAGCTAAAGTCTAAGAAGAAAAGGAACAACCAGAAACCACCACATTATCCAAACTAAACAATATTAAAGGAACTTAAGAAAAAAGGTGTTGCACCCATTAAGAAACAGACAAGGGCCGTAGGAAGGAAAAACATCGAATTCTGAAAAAAGAGGAGGACCGAGAACAGGGATCATGAAAAAACTTTCCCTAACAACAGGAAGAGGAATAGATGCGCGCCCCACATCCAGGAGTAACCAAGAGAAAGGTAAAGGGCAAATCGGATGGATATAAAACGGATGGGGATGACAAAATTGAAACCCAAAATTTCAGATGAGGACACACAGTCAAATGGGTCAAATCAGGGCCATAGGAAGATCTCAAGAGCAAAAAGCCAGGAGACTGGAAGAAGGAGGACATACCAATCAAAGACCTTTCTAATTGTATTGGGAAAATGCGGAAGCACCTTTCCGGAAAAAGCTTGTCAGACCGCTGTCTTGTAGCTGGGGGGGATGACTCCGGAGGGACCAGGGGAGCGTCTCACCAATAGTTCTCAATCCCTTTAAGAAAGAGCTCATAAAATCGCAAAAGAGAGAAGCGCAGAGAAACCGGAAAATCGTGTGGTGCCGCGGGTACCTTGGAAAGGGAAAAAGATACGTGTCCAGAAAATGAGGGAGGTATGGCACTTGGGGGGGGGAAAAGGGGAAAACACTTGAGGGAGTACTTAAAACCAATCAAGGGGGAAGAGCGTAGGGGGGCCGATGATGTGGAACACAGTAAGTGGACCACCTACCGCATATGAAAGAAGAAAGAAAGACGTATTTTCTTGCCTTGCAAGGAGAAACTGTTGGATAAACCACAAGGTCGGGGAAGCTGTTTCATAAATCAGGTTTGGGCGTGAGGTCAGAGTATCGAGTGGGAATCGATTAAACACGCGAGCCATCGAGAAAAGAGAAAGGGGGGGAATTGTTGACAACGAAGAAGCGGGGTCCTTCGGTGTCAGACTTAAGGACGTGACGAACACACGGTTATTGAGATACGGAGCAGGGAGGAACGGAAAGGAAAAGAAAAGGGGAAAGAACCAAGAAACGCTGCCGGTGAGCCATCATCTACCTAACAAGTGAGAAAGGGGAGGAAGAGGTGGACAAAAAACGACCACGAAACACGAATGAAATAAAGGAAATGAGCCAGGAAAAGGGGGCCATGGGGGGGGGGGGAAATAAGAAGCGAGGGCACCCTATAACCTTTCCAAAACCGTAGGGAATAAGGAATGGAGATTGGTTCGCTAAGAGATTTATGTGGAGACGACAAAAAGTTTCAATGGAAATTTTTATGAGAAAAGGGGAAGAAAAACTGCTGAGGGTCCTGAGGAAGGAGGCACAGGGGGGGATGGGAGTAATTGGAGAGAAACAGCCAGTACTAAACTACGTCGGGGGGTAACGGAATGGATAGCTAATCTCCCGAAGGGGTTCCCCGAAAGTAAGGCAATTGTTAGCTTGGGATCGCTGTGAAGGGGGAAATAACATTTACGGAGGGAGGTCCGAGGGGCCTTAGAAAGAAAAAAGTTTGCGTGTTCTTTGCAGGGGGGGAGGGGGGGGGGGGGGGGGGTGGGGGGGGGGGGGGGGGGGGGGGGGGGGGGGGGGGGGGGGGTTGGGGGGGGGGGGGGGTTTGGGTGGGGGTGGGGGTGGTTGGGGGGGGGGGGGGGGGGGGGGTGGGGGGGTGGGGGGGGGTTTGTGGGGGGGGGGGGGGGGGGGGGGGGGTGGGGGGGGGGGGGGGGGTGGGGTGGTTGGTGTGGGGGTTTGGGTGGGGGGCGGGGGGGGGTTGGGGGGGGGGGGGTGGGTGGGTTTTTGTGGGGGGGGGTTGGGGGGGGGGGGGGTTCACAAGTCAGAAAGAAAGAGGGACATATGGGGGGTCGTAGAATTTAGGTCATCCGAAGAGGCGATGGATGAGGGACAGGTCGACGGTGACTACGGGTACTACACCAGCGCTTGAAGAGGAAAGAGTAGCAAAGATTCAAAGGGACGGGAACAGAAGGGAAAATGGTAACAAATTACAACGGTTGAAGCGTGAGAGAGGATCCAGAGTGGAAATGAGAAAATAGAGGTACGGGAGGGAACTCCACAACGATAAGAAGTCAAACTAAGGGAGTTTTTTGAAACGGGGGATGAAAGAGGATCAGATTTGGTTGATAGCTTTGACCATTTACTTTTGGGGACAACATCGGCAATCGAAGGGGGAGGGAAAACCCTCAAAAGGGGGGGATTAAGCGTAAGCACTCCAGGGGGGAAAAGGGAAACCCCATTGCAACAATTAAAAGGAGAATTCTGGAGTTAGAGGACCCCCGAAAAGGGTAAACAGAGGCGGTGAGGGAGCTGTTCGGCCGGCGCAAAGAGAAAAAGGGGCTTTCTTTGCTGGGGTTACAAAGGGAAAGGACAAGAAGGAAGGAACCATCGAAACATCAAGACAGGCGGGGGCAGAAAGAATTTTCCGGAAAAACAGCATGGAATGAGGAAAAAAAAAAAAGGGAGAAAGGAGAGGGGGGGAAAGGGGAAGCGATTCTAAATTACTCTGTAGTGTCAAAGGGGAGAGCAGGCAGAGTGACAAAAAGACGAAGCAGATTGCCATTGGCGTTCAGGGGGAAGGGGGGAAGACGTTGGATGAAGGTAAGGAGGGACACAGCCAGAAATTGGAAAGGGAATTGATAGGGGGGGGGACAGGGAGGGGGTTCTCAGCTAGGCGATAAATAAGGTGGCCGGACCGGTCATGGATCCAGATCCCGGTCTGAGAGAAAAGTGACGCCGGGAGATGGGGGATTTTCCTACGGACATATAGTTTGGTGAATTGTAACATGGGGGAACCAAGGCGTCTTGAAATGAATGTTATGTTAAAGGGAGGGGGGGAGGGTGTGCGCTAAATACGAGGAAATTTAGGGAAAAAAGAGAGGGGAAACAACTTTAAGGAGGATCACCACGAAAATAAAAATTGTGGGGGCAAACGTAATCGCGGTCAGAGAACGGGGCCGGCTTAATTAAAGTGCGCGAAGAGATCAGAAAAGGGGGGGGGGGCCGGGGGAGGAATATCAAAAAAAATGTGGGGGAAAAAGAAGGCAGGCAGAATAGAGAAATGAAAAACATTACATATAGGAGTATGAAGTAGAGGAACGGGGAAGACGCCCATCGGGTGCGTCCATCCTCTCAGTCGGGGAGGAAAAAGATGGGGTTAGAGGCTTCAACAAAAGGGGGGTAAGGGAATCTTTTTCGGGGTAGAAATAAAGGCGTGATAGGAAGGACAGGAAGGAACGGACAGTTTATCAGCTTTATTAAAAATACAGGGGGGGGGAGTTCTATGAAGGAAAATTCTTCGGAACTTGAAAAAAGGGGAGTGCGAAATGATAGTAAGACGAAAAAAGTCTTAAGATACTAAACAAGGCGTGCTCCAATAAATAAATCAGGGTAAGAACCATACCAAAAGGAGTTCGTCCGTGCAGAAAAAAACTCCCTCGATATGGCCGGAAAGGAGAGAGAGGGCAACAAAAGTTTTATTTCTCCGAAGACGGGAAAAAGGTAGAGAGCATCACAACAACAATTATGAGGAGAAAGAGAGATAATCAGTTGTGGAAGGGAGAGAGGCCCACGGAAAGGTGAATAGGAGCAATCGGCTTGCAAAGCGAAGGGGGAGTTTACAAAATGTCAAACCAGACTCTTCAGGTCGTTGGGTGAGCTCGAAAAAGGAGTTAAAAAAAAAAGGAATAACAGCAGAAGGGTCTGGCATGGCGAGTTCAGAGGGAGGAGGGGAGCTAATTTGAAACTACAAAAAAAGCGCTCGCCTCCGAGGGGGAAGAAACTTCCGAAAAAGCTGAAGAAGGGTCCAAAACGGGAGAAAAAATCATAAACCCCCTAGGGAAGCACAGCCTGGACTCCACAGTTCAGCAGAGCGCGCGATGCTCAAAGTTAAAATTTGACTGAAAGGGAAGCCGCTACCCCATTGAGGGGAGGAAAACGAGTAGAGGGAGAGGGGCGAAAAGAGGAAACCGGACAAAGTTTCAGAAAGACCCGTCTAAATCATCCAAACAATGTTTCGTGCTCTAGATGAGAATCTATCGCCGGGCTGAAGTGGAAAAGGAGAGGAAAAGAAGTGACGGGTAGAGATTCAAGCTCCAATCCACGACTCTGAAAAACACGCAGGAAAGGGGGCCGTTGTTGACACCAACAAAAGGGTTCTGGGGGAGGGGGGGGTGTCACCTAAGGAAGGGGTTGGGGAAAAAGTGGGAGGTGGGTACAGAAATTCTGCTGACGGCCTCGCTGAGAAGACAAAAAAAAAAAACAGAAGGGAGGAAGTAACAAAATAATAAGGAGGACTGCAAAGAAGCTTTGTAACAAACACGCGTACACAAGAGCGAGAAAATACCAAGAGCCAATTCGTCATAGCATCCGGGAGACTGGCACATGACCAAGAGGGACCGGCAAACCAAGAAGTGAGTCCAAATGAGTTGCTCAAAGTGGAGAAAATCTAATCAACAGGGGACCAGGTAAAGGGAAAGGACCAGGGGAGATACATGCATCCACCGGGGTGACCAAAGAGACTAAAAAACAAGGAAAGAATGCGTCCAGGGGGGAGAAGGCTCTGGGGCAAATCATCCAGAGAAAAAGCAAACAGAAAAATCGAGGTAAGAGAAAGGCATCAATCCAACTCGATCGGGGGAAGAAGTGGGGGGGCGAAAGCGGAGAAGGGAAGGAAGTCGGGACAGGGGACAACTTTCTTTAGTTCGTTGGGCGATGAAAGGGAAGAAAGAGAGAGAACTGAGGGGGTATAAAGGGAAACCCAAACTACCATCACACCACGACGTACCGCGCCGCTACCGCTACTCTTCGCTACCAAAACCGCGATGAACAAGTTCCCACCCAGCCGGCGGCAGACTTTAAGCACCACGTAACCAATGGGTGGCTATAACCGTCTAAATAGCATACACAAAAGCATATGACTTTGTTGTCACTCGTTCTTTACAGCGTGGGGCACAATCGTCCCTGATTTGTATTCCCTGCTGCTTAGATAGGATCCGTTTTCCATTGGGCACCACGACAAATGAGAATGTTCTCGATTAGGGAAACACTCAATCTGCTCATAGCCCCTCTGTGCGGCGCCCTCTCGTCACTTGGATGGCTAGCTCTTCCGTCGTTCACTACAAACACCATACTATACACAAACCAAAAAAACAGTCTATAACGCACTGACACACGAGTGGGCAATTTCGGCTACCTGTCACGCGGACACGTTACTTCAACCAAACGGCCCAGACAGGGACGTCCCGATTGACAAAACCATTCGAGTGCTTAAAACATTTATCTTCTATCTACAAGCCAGGCATCTCGGCCCTGCCAATCTCAGGAACAAAAATCATAATCGCGCCCAGGAGCAGTTACTTCCCACCGTAAATTTGTTCTAACACCTCGGTATCGCCCTAATTGTGCCTGAGAAGTGTCACATGGCTTGGCCGTGGAAGATCACTAGGGACTAAAAAAAGAAAAGGGGAGGTGCTGATTTTTGGTGGAGTGCACGAGTCGAGGGGGAAACAGGCACGCGAGCCCGACAAAAACGCAAAAAAGGGGGGACGTGGGGTCAACAGGAGAGGCATTCAATGGACCAGTAAAATGAAGCGGTGACACAAAAGGGGTTGAGATACATGCCTCAATGGTCACCCAAGGGCGAATAAAAGGGTCCCGAAGTCAACGACCATATTCGTCGGAAAAGTCAATAGTCAGTAAAAAAGAAGGGAGGCGGTGCGGAGGGAGAAAAAACAGAAAGCCGAAAATAAACTGAATCAAGGAAACCTGAAGCCGGAAAAAGGGTCATTTGAAAAAGAAGGGGGGGACAGCAGGACCAAAATTAACATAAAGAAATAGAACTGGGAATACTTCCTTAAATGGTTTCTCGATTTAGTGACGAACAGGGCAGTGAGGTCATATTAGGGTAAGGGGCCTTACTACCATAACGATGGAGGGGGGGGGGAAGGGGGTACCAGTAATAAATGGGTAAATTTAGGAGGAAAAAAAAAAAGAAAAGATCATGAAAGCGGCATCTTCTACCTATACTTAGAGAACAATGAGAAAAACAGCTTATCCACCGGAAAGCGGGAGGGCATTGGGGGGTTCAAAGACTGGGAGTGACGCTGGGGTAGCAATACCTTTTGCGCAGCGACGGGGGGCATGTGGAAAAGGGTGCGTGGAATGGGGGAAAAAAAAAAGGCTGGGGGTCGAAGAAAGCCGAGGGCGACTCACTTATGGGGGGCGAAGTAGATTGGAAAAATAGGAAAAATCTACCGTCTGACGCTTGGCAGGGAGTCATCAAAACTGGGTGGCAATAACAAGTGCCGAAAAAAACAACCATCCGAAGTCCTCCCGGCCGGGGTTCGCAAAGCGTCAGAGAAGGGTAAACTTAAGGAAAAAATAGTAGGGGGAACAAGGAAACAAAAATGTTGGGAAAAATATGGGAGTTAGGCTAGTCAGAGCGTCTCGTTATAAAATGGAAAACTGAGACATCCAAGACAATTAGAAGAAAACACGGACATGAATCCAATTAGGGGTGCTACAACCGTGATTCGGTAAAAAAAAATAATAAAATAGAGGGGAGGTTAATAGAGGAGGGGGGGAACACGGTGGGGGAAAAAAGGGGGACGATCATAGGGGCAGAGAGGGTGGAAACCTGAAAAATGTAGTGGTAAGCGGAAGAACTCGGGGGGGAAAAAGTGGAAAAAAAAAAAAGTGAAATCAATCAAGGGGGGGTACTTCTAAAAATTCGCTGGGACGAATGGGAACACAGCATAGTCTTAGGGGGGAGGCGAATCTTGGAGAACGGTGCTAGGGTTTTCGGAGTGGATGGTCCTTTGGGGGAAATGGAATAACGAAAGGCTGGGCCTCTTTCTGCCATCAAAACCCAGGAAAGCACCATAGACCCTACGGGAGGGTCACTGACAGCATTTTTACGTCCCTGCGCAGACCCGGGAGGTACTAAAATAGCACTTTCTCGAAGATATCTTTTGGGGGGGGGGAATTCTAATTGCTAATAAGGAAAGTCGTTGGAGGTGGGGAGTGTTCTTGTAGGAACGTCAATTCCGCTGTTCTGAGTCCATCGCCTGGGCGGTGGTCTCCTGTCCGGAGGGGGGGGGCTGTTTATGTTCTCATCGTGGGTCCTCCATGTTGTTTCTGGCCAAAGAGAGGGCTAAGAACAGCCTCGTGAAAAAACGGAACCTGTCGATTTTGGGGACTCAAGGTAATTGTCCTCAACCCTCTAACATCGAGGTAATTGTGGTGAAGGAAAAGGGGTCAGGTCGACAGAAGAAATTTTAGGAGGGGGCGCTCCGTGTCTCTGGGGGGGTATTTGCAGAAGTAACGATATGTTTTGGCAAATCGTAAAGTTTGAAGTAGTGGGGGAAAAATACCATGCGTCTTTGAAGGAAGAAGGAGTAGGGGTAGGGGGGGACTAAAGGACTTTGTGGACTGGGCAGGGAAAGATCGCGGGATTTAGGTGAAAAAAAAGCTACGGGGGAAAAATTATGGGGTACTTTGATTGAAAAAAATCCAAACAGAAAAGAAACAGAACAGGTTTTGGAACAAAAAAGGGAGAGAGTCAGCGGAAAAAAAAAGGTGGGTCCGCTCTGAACTTCATGAGCCTTACAGCAAAACGAAGTATTTTAAAGTAGCTACAATCACGGGGGGGAAAGAGAGAGAATCGGAAAAAAAATCAGGGCTGGGGTCATATTATATGGAAGTGGGTGGGACTTCGTAAAATCACGGCCCCTGAAAAGGGGGAAGAACAAAAAGGAGGAATCTTGGTTATTGAACAAGGAAGTAGGGACTGAAAAACTCAACAAGGGGAAAAAAGTTGGGAAAAAGAATTAGGCAGGGAGTGTAAAGGGAAAGGAGGAATTAACAGGAGATAAAGAGCCATTTTTTATCATTGAGGGGGTTTCTCCTCTTTATGACCGATGGAGGTATGCTCTCTTCCTGGAAATGGGGAAGGGACGGAGGCAGAAAAGAAAAAGGGTCGGGAAATGAAGGGAAGAGAAAGAAGAACTTGGTGAAGTAATAAAAAAACAAGCTACGAGTGCTTAAATAAATACATTCCGGAGAAAACAAGAAACAGAAAAAAATATAGGTGAGTAAATTTAGACAAGCACCGCTTATAAGGGGTCGCAAAAATTCGAGAGTGAAACCCTCAGGGTGGAAAGGATAAGAAGAGAATTGAAAAACGGGAGAGGCTCTCGAAAAAACACGGGGTGGGTTATTCGAGGCCGTTTTAGGGATAAGAAATGGAGACCCGTAAAAATGAGGTTGAAGGAGGTTAAGCCTAGCCTGGGCGGACCATATAGTTTTGGCTTGTGTCAGGTCCCCGGTTCAACGTCAGAACCGGAGATTGTGGAGACTGGTCGATGGGTCTGGGGGAAGGAACAAAAGGGAAGGGGAAAGTTCATAAAATTAGAAGTCGTCAGGGTAGAAAGAAGGAGAAACTCTGCTCACGACCTAAATGAAGCTAAAAGATCCCGCGAAGGGATACCGATGAAAATGCCACGACTCGCTCAAAAAGAAAAAAAGGCGGCTTCCGAAGGGTAAAAAATCAAAAGGTCAAAATTGACGATCGCACAGAGTGACTTCCACTGCCCCGGGGGGGGGATGCGGTAGGAAGCTAAAAAAATTGCGGGGGGGAAGACCACTCGAGAAGGGGGGAAGCCAAAAATGAGGGGGAAGGGGAAGTGATGAACTTAACGACCCGCATAAAATTCATCGCGCAGGTGTATGCTCGTAGGAAAAAGAAATTCAAAGTGATCACGGCGAGACGAAAGAAGGGAGGTGCAAGTGGTCCGTCTCACTTTGGGAATTAGCCAAACGTTGACTGACGCGAATTGAAGGGGTGGGAAAAACAACAACTGGGTTCTGTGTAGGAGGGAGAAAAAAAGTCCAAAAGGGAAAAAGGTGGGGGAACCGGGGGAGGGGGTAAAAAATCAGGAGGAATCAAACATTCGGGACCCACCGAACCCCATAAAAAAGGGTAAATAACCAGAGGAGGGACCCGAAGGAAAAAGGAAGGAAAAGGGGGGAACATGGTAAAAGACGAAAAAAGATGTAATGTACCAATATAAACCGCGTCGTGTCTAGGGAAACATGGACTACACTTTCCGGACAAAAAAGTAGGAAGGAAGATCCGAGGGTGAGAAAACATGGCACAGGAGGAAAAGAAGTAGAAAAGTTCCCCGTTCAAAGTCTGGGTGAATCTGCCATCACCAGGCCCAACTTCTGACAGGAAAACTACTCCAATGGACAGACTTCGGGGGGCCACGACCGGGGGGGGGCGAGGATGATCCTCGGAATAGACAAGCGCAAAATCCAAGGAGGGAAAGGGTGATGGGAAAGCTGAATCACGCTACAAAAAAAGTGAAAGACCTTGATAAAATGGGGGCGTAGAAATGAGTCTACTTTGAAAGGAAAAAAAGGATTTCCTGTGGCCAGAGGGGGGAGAGGGGTTGTTTTGCTGCTGGTTCCGCTGAGGTCAAGCCTAGGTTAGAGCTGGGAAACCACAGAAAGAAAAGTCGTCAAGAGAGACAGGGACAAACGGAAAGATAACCTCCAGAGTGGGGTGACAGGGAGGGACAAAATCCTAAAGAAGAAGGGTCGGGAAACTTTGGGGTTTGCCAAAAGGGGAAAACAAACCCGATGGGGGACTTAACCGGTACACTAAAGAACTCTCCCTACCCCGGACTATTAAACGAATTCAAAAGAGATGGAAACGATGAAGAGGAAAAAAGTCAATTGGAACAAAGGAAATATCAGACTAAAAGATTTTATTTACGTCCGAATAAGCGGAGGACAAAATACTTAAAAGGATGTTGACGGTTCTTCACGATAGTTGGGGGGGCTGGGAAGGGAAGATATATGGTTGAAACTTACACTCTAGCAGACGAAAAAGAACAAAAAGGACGGTGGGTCAATTGGCTGCAGTAGGGGAAGGAGGTGCCGTGAATTATCAGGGGACAACTTTTATGGAAAAAAGGGGAAAGGTCGAGGTGAGGAAACGGAAGAAAAAGGAGGAATGACTAAATCAAACTAGCCTATCTTCTTAGTAATAGGCATTCTCAAGTGATACGTTATCATTCCGGGGGTGAAATGAGGAGTTGAAAAAATAAAAGAAAAGCAAAGGATGTAATCAAGACCATGACCTTATCAGGACCGGTAAAGTAAGCCAGAGGGGATAAAAACCAATTTAAAAAAAAACGCCGATGAGGGGAAATAAGTGAATTTGGAGATAATGGTGAAGGGAGAACACCGGGGGGGTGTCCAGGTCATCAGTGTTTTCTCAAAACTGGGAACCATCCGGGAGGGGGTGGACTGTATTCATGAAGTCAAATAGGGATTCAAAATTGAAAGAAAAAGAATAATGAAGAGGAAAAAAAGTCGTACGACAGCTCTTGGGGGGGAAAAATCTAACAGCTCCACGAATACGGGAAGAGGAAGAAGTGGGGGTCTTGGAGCAGGGGGAAATAGGGGAAAAAAAGGAAAGTCCCGGGACAAGGGAGGTACCTGGGGGACTTATTCATAGTTTGCGGGGCTTGTCTGAGGGGGCAAGGGGGACAAAGGAGAGCAAAGGGGGTGAGGAGAGGGACGACAAAAATAAAAGCCTGATGCGGAGTCACGGGAAGGGGTGGGGGACTACGTTCGAAAAAAAAACAAACAGGGGCAAGTCCTCTTCAAACTAAAAAGTTTCTGCAACTCTAGAGGAGAGACAATACCGAAAGGGACAAGAAAAAAACCGGGGGAAGGGGAGGGTGAGGCGAGAGACGGAGTGGAAGAGGGAAAAAAAAGACTTAAGGGAACTCCACTACAACGAAAAAAAGCAGTAATTTTTGTAGGGGGGACTAGAGGGGATTTGAAACGAAAAGAAATACGGTAGGTGGAAAGAGGACGGGTTGTGGACACTTGGCAATGCACTCCCGTGAAGACACGAGGGGTGAAGCGTCAATGGCGTGGAGTAGGCGGAAGCCAGCACATGGGGGGACACCTTGGACAACCAAAAGGGACATCAAAGAAAATGAAAGGAGCGGGGGGAAGCAGCGGTAAAAAGACGTTAAACACGAGGCGGGAAAAGGAGTTGTCGGAAAGGAGGGGGGAAAGGGTCTGTTATTGCTGTGTTAAACAGGGACACGGCTGAATGGCTAAAAAAAAAAGAGGCAAAGAAAAAAGAGAAAAGACATCTGGGTAATATTGGGGGACTGAGAGACATCTTCTGAGGCATACCATGAATAAGAGAAGAGGTTGAGGGTATGGGACATTATAAATTAGAGGGGGTGTGTTGCTCACTTCTACATGAATCTTATGAGGGAAAGAAAGGGCCAGAAAGGGGCACCAATGGGTCTTTTACGGAAAAGATTTGGGACTAGGTCCTGCCTTTATATGAAACAGGGTGACCAGGGAAGTTCTATGGGGAAATCCGGGTGGGGCTAAACGGCAGGAACGAAAATTGGGAAGGCTGGGGATGAGACGAAAGAAAATGTGCGAGGTTACGCATTCAATATTGGTATTGGGTTGGAAAAAACGGAATATAATGTGGGGAAAGAGTGGTACTGGGGGAAAAAAAGCATTGAAAGCGGAAATTGGGATGTTGACGGCTAAAACGGTCGGGGGGTGAGGGGGCTGCTAAGGGGAGAGGGAAAGGAATGGATTTGACTTACAAAGGTAAGTGACGGGGGGGGATTCAAACGAAGCAACACTAACTTGGGGGGAAAAACTAGGTGATCGTCAAAGTCAACTTGGGCCTCAGGAACAATTTCAGACAAAGGAGGAAAAAAGTTGTGGATAGAGACAGGGCATCACTTTGGGGATCCATTCTAGAATCATTCCCAAGACATGCAGTAGAGGATCAGGGTACGCAGTGGTGGGAGTCCGTAATCAAAGGGGGGAAAAAAGGGGGAGCCTCGCAAAAAACGGGGGAGGAAACCGCAAGGGGGGGAGAAGCCCAAAAAAATTAGTTTGGCGATCGTCAAGAGAACGTGATTAGGAGAAAGAACAACCTACGTGGAGGAGTCAGGGAAAGAAGGGAATGAAGGGAGGCGGGGGAAGAAAGGAGGGGACTTGCCTTGGACTTCGGTATCTATCATAGTGTTTCGTCGAAAATGCGTACTACTCGTTAATCAGAGACTGAGGACGCAGGGAGAAAGAAAAGAAAGCATAGGAAGGGCGGGAACAATAGAACCCGGGGGTAAATATTTTCTACTGGGCCGAACAACGCACCCAGGGAAGGAAATCAATGCGAGATGAAACCCCATGTTGAAACCGGGGAAAAAGCGTCATCGGAAAAAGGAGAGTATCCTCAGATGCAAAAAAAAAAAAAGGGAGAGGAGAAAGAGATCATATCGTCCTTTGAATTCCTCTGCTAACCACATAACATTACGGGGGGAAAACGGAAATCGGAAGTGAGGGCCCGCAGATGGGGAGGGTTCTGGAAAGAAGAAAATCTAGTGGAGTTGCAGGGGGGAGTTGGGTGCAGTAAGGCGTGAAGGTCTAAAATCAGGGGCAAAACTCTCAGGAAACAATCTTCTTTCGGAATTGGACACGATAAAGACTCTCACGAGGAAGGAAAGGAAAGAAGGAGAGAAGAGAAAGGGAATCAACTTCACTCAAACGAGGAGACCAAAAGTCAAACTAAAAGGAGGCAAAACCGTTTAAGGATTAAGAGCGAAGAATGGCATAAAAGTGAACTTGATTTCGGGAAAGAGAAAACAGTTGGACTGCCATCGATAGATCTTTCCGTGGCCGGAATTGATTCAGGTACGACCAGGTCTAACGAAAGAAAAAGATCTGGAGAGGAAAGGTAGGGAAAGCTCTCTGAGAGAATAAGGTTCAAAGATTAAGTGCGCGAGCAACCTTGAGGGCAAAGTAAATGGGACGCATTATTCCGCAGAGGGGAAAAAACGTGGAAAAAGACGACGGGGAAGGGGTGAAAAAAAAAAACGGGGCTGTTATTGTGGGTCGGGGTAACGTGAAGGGGGGGGAAAAGACAAACGGTTGGATAAAGCTCTTAAAATCTGGAGAGAAAAAACGCAACCAAAAACACAGAAAGTAGGAAAGAAAGAAGGTAGACCGCCGTTACAAGCTATGGGGCCCAAAAAAAACGAAAAACCACCATAGCCGGGGAATAAAAAAGGGAAAGGCGAAAGAAACAGGGCTCTGGAGAAAAAAGAACACTTGACAGGGGAAAAACAGAGGGGAAGGGGTCCGAGGAGTTCTCAAAGGACAAGGCCAACTAGAGCCAGGTGAAAAATCACGGTGCATTAAGGAAGAAAGAGGGACCAAAGGACAATAAAAGCCAGGTGCAAAGGCAAACACGACGCATTGAAGCCAGCGGAGCGCAAGCAAAAAAAATAAAATAAAAAGGGAAAGGCGAGAAAATCAACAGAAAGAACTTGGGCCTGTAGGGGAAAGCAAAAAATGACTGCGCAATTGACGGAAAAAGTCGGTGTCCGTAACACGGCAGGGTATCAGGGGGGGGAGGGGGAGCTTCGGCAGAAAAAATAAGAATAAGGTTCCTGTAAAAAAAAATATAATAAAGAAAAGGACGCAACGCGCAGAAAACGCGAAGCAAGGAATAGGGTTTGGTTAATAATTGGGAAAAAATGGGCTCCCTGACGAAAGAGTCCGTGTGCAGTGAGTGAAATGGGGTTGGACCCACCACCCAAAGAGGATTCCATTACAGACCACTCCATAAGGGAGGAAAGGGGAGATTAAAGAGGGATACGTAACCAAGGAAGTGGAAAAACACCGCCCATAGGAACTGGTTGTCTGGGGAGTTCCTAAGAAAAATTGTCAAAAAAAAGAAGGGAGGTGACGGTGAGAGGAATATGTTGGAGGGGTGATAGATTTTCTACAAGGGGGGGGGGGGTGGGCGGTACGGAGAAGCCCAAAAAACCCGCAA
>Ga0179593_1282241_pt1 | contig 23022 bp, 39 predicted proteins | sample CZODoug2_1_08_16_FD_185931 | JGI IMG/M metagenome (GOLD analysis project Ga0179593, IMG submission 185931) | Vadose zone soil fungal communities from Angelo Coast Range Reserve, California, USA - CZODoug2_1_08_16fungal (PacBio error correction) | ecosystem: Environmental > Terrestrial > Soil >...
TCGAAACGGGGGAAACAGGGGGTCGAAGGAGTGCTTGGAGCAGGAGAAAAATTTTATTTTGTTTCAAAAGAGTACCGGGGATCGTTGGGACAGGAAAGAACAAACGGTCGGAATTTTGCATTTGCCGAAGGGCAATTCATTTGACAGTTAGGGTAAAAAAATGAAACGGAAAAAAAAGGGGGGATCGCCACAGAAAAAAAAAGGGCGAACAAAAAAAAAAAAAGGCTAGAAAAGCCACCCGCAAGAAAAAACCAAAAAACAAAAAGAAAGACATTGGAAAAAAAAAACCAGCAGAACCAAAGAAAAAACCGACCAATTTCCGGGGGAAAAAAAATGAAATCGCACGGGGAGGCAAGAACGGCAGAGATCACAAAAAAACAACAAACGGAGGAAAAGAAGGAGAGAAAAAAAAAACTAGGGGGGGGGGTGGGGGGGGGAAACGGAAGGGAGCCGTGACAGCACCAGACAGGGACGGCGGGGGTTGTCTGCTGGGGAGAAGTTGTTTGGGGCGGGGAAAAATCACTTTGGGTGAAAAAACTCTGGGTGAACGGAGAGGAGGAGGAGGAACCAGATTGAAGAGCAAAACGACTTAAGGGGGGCCCAAGACATCACAAGAAAAAATTGCACGGCGTAAAAGAAAATGTACTGCTGGACCAACAACGTAAAAGAATGGACCGATTGCAAAATCTAACTGAAGGAAGAAAACAGGAGGGACTAAAAAAAATTAAAATAAAACCGTTCAAAAACCCCATGGTTGGGGCAACCCAAAGGAGGAATGTGTGCGAAAAAGAACTAAAAATGGCGGGCCGGCAAAGGGGGGGGTAGCTACGTCAATTTTAATTGAACAATGAAAAAGCGCCAACAACTCAAAGTCTCTCTCTCCAGAAGAGGCGAACAACCTCAAAGTCAGAAAGAGGGGTGAGAATTTCAAAGGACGGAGCGCTGGCTGAACTCAGCCGCGAGCCCTTTATCCAGTTGGAGAGAAAGGCTTTTCATCAAGGCAGCCGGTTTGGGGGGTACTGGAAAAGGTTGGGGGGATCCTGTTGGTTAAACTGTGAGGAAAAAAAAAGAAATATTTCATCCCAGCCACTCCGGGACACAAAGAGAGGCACACGTGGGATAAAAGTTAAAGAACGACAAGGGGCAAAGTGAAGAAGCGCGGGACGGCGGATTGGAACATCAAGCAGCAAAAAGGAGTGTAAAAAATTCCACCCGTAAGCGAAAGAGAGAAAAGTTTGAAAAACGATCAACCAAGCCGGATGGGGTAACATTCAGAAAAAAAAAATGTTCGAAAAGGTGTGAAACAGTAACCGAAAAACAAAGGTGGGCGTGTAAAAACACGGAAGGGGGAACACTGGACGCCCGAGGAGGACCACCCCAAACCCAAGTCGGCTGGACACAGGATAAAGTAAGGAAAAATTCGAAGGGGGAAAGACGCCGTGTGGGGCAGAGGGTTGTTATACGACAGGCAAAAACATTAGTGTCAATTGGGAGAACACATTCACGCAAAAAGGAGAAAAAAGCAAGAGGCGAAAAGCGCAGGGAAAGCACAAAAACCGTAGAATTCAAAAGACCAGGGGGGGGTGACGCAAGTAGAATGAATGACACCGACCAACTCCACGCAGCTTTTTGTAGGGGCCAGGACGGAAGGGGAAACAAGAAAAAACGTTCAAAACAAAAAATGAGGACTCGAAAAGGCGGTGGGGCAAGAGACTAAAAATCGAGGTCGTTTTAAAAAGTAATCAGGGGGCGGTCCAAAAAAAGAAGAATACAACGATCGGAGGGAAGGAAACAATTTCAACGTAATTACACACGAGCGCAAACGAAGAACCGAAGAGGGGAAAAACCTAACGGCCAAATCATCATTCGAAAGGAACAAAAAGTTTCGGGCGAAAATCACTCACAGAAAAAAAAGGTCGGGGGGGACGAAAACGTCATCAGGCACGATCAAGAAAAATCAAGGACCTGAAGGAACTCAACGAGACAGCAAAAGTTCAGACCAAACATAACGGTCGAGGACAGTCAGCGAACTCTCTCATTTGAAGGCCACACCGAAGAGAAAAAGGGGCAGAGTACTCAAAGGCTACCCGCCTCGAACCGGCTGACAGATTCAAAATCGGCATTAAAAAAAAGAAAAAGAGGAGGGTGTCGCGACGGCGAAAAGGAAAAAGAGGCGAAAAAAAAAGTCTTCTAAAGTTAAAGCGGGGGTGCAGCGCCAGAAAGTGTCAACGGGAGTCACTCACCTTGGGGAAATTCAGGGGTCACTGAAAACGGCAAAAAAAAGAAGCAAAGAGATCCCCGTATTTCCGGCGCGGACACTACCGAAGGGAAGAGAAAAAAAAAAAACAAAAAAAACGATCAACGAGCAGAATAAGGAGGCAAGGAAAAACAACAAACCGGGCGGTAACGCGCAAAAGCACAACGCAAAAGCTGGAGGAGGGAGGCTGTCGGAGGGAAAAGGACTAAAGTTATCTTGTTGAAAACCGGAACGGGACGCAGTCTCACGGATGACCTGAAGAAAGAGGAACAGACACAAAGGCTTCGGCCTATTCACACTAGGCAAAAAACAGTGGGGGGGGACGGGGCCAGAACGGAAGGCTTCGTTTCAAAGGGAGGGGGGAAGTGTGAAAACCAGTTTGAAGAGCAAATTAAACAACACAAAAAAAGTGAAAAGAGAGTCCTGAAAAGGGGTGTAAACGAAAAGGGATAAGAAGAAGGGAGGCAAACAAAACGGGGAAAAAAAGAAAAAAACGTGGCTGAAAGAACCGATCCATGTGTTTCAGAGGGGGAGGGCTGAGGAAGGCTGAATGGAGGGAATGTATTGTACGCCCAAAGAATGAATCGTCACCATTAATTAGAGAAGGCCGAATACCAGGAAAACGGAGGAGGGAGGAGGGGGGGAAAAGCCGTGGAACACGCAAAAGTGACGAGGCCACGCAGGAGGAGGGAAAAATGCGAATCAGGGTCTTGTGAAAATGGGGGCGAAAGCGGGTGAAGGAGCCGAAAGACCGGAAAAATAGCCTCTGTTAGGCCGACGCGTGGGAGGAAAAACTGCGAAAAACTGGGAAAAGGCACGGCAGGGATATTACCCAAGAAGAAAATTTTGTTTCAAAGAAAGGAACGCGAACGCGTGACGACGTAGCGGAAAACGGAAAAGGGTTGCTGTGGGTGGAAAAAGGGAGGTGTTTTAGTAGTTCCAAAGCCCGCGGGAGACCCCGGAGAAGACAGGGAGAGAGCAGGGTGGGGCAAGAAATGAGAGAGGTAAAGGGCCAACACGTGGAGTGGGTCGTTCCAATGGTTTTTCTGTCCAATCAATAAGAAGGGGCGGGAAGAGCGTTCAACGCTTGAAAAAAAGCTGGGCGTACCACACGCGGAAAATCGCATCGGGAGTAATCAGCCGAAGAAACTGTGCCTGGTCCTTCGAGGATTTGCACCACGTAGGGGGGGGGCAAAAACAATCGAGGGGCAGGAGCGGTCACGAATGGAAAAGCAAACCCGTTTGGGAATGAAGTGGGAAGGAGGAAGGAACAAGAGTCGCCGGATTCCGCCCAACGGCATTGAACGAAAACTGAAGGAACCACGTGTCAGGGTGAGGGGCGGAGAATAATTGCGCACTAGAACGTTTCGGAGGAGGGTTGGGGTGTGAGAATTCCGTAACGAACGAACACTACAAAAAACCTTATGGGCACCCCGGGGTGGGGGTGATCCAGGAAAGGCTCCGGGGTATAAACGGAAACGGGGTAAGGAAAAAATTAAGGTAGAGGGCTGGGTTGGGGGGGGCAAAAAATACGTGCAGAAGGGAGAATCTGGTATTTCCAAAAAAGACTTGGGACGGGGGGAGAAAGAAAAAGGTAAAAGAGGGGAGGCAAATGAAAACACCGTTTGATACGAAAACTTAAAAAAACAATAGAGGGGGGTCCCGAGGGTACGAGGGAAGGAAAGGGGGAAAAAAAAGAAAAAAAGGGAGCAGTTGTTCCAAAGGACCAAATCCCTATGGGAACTGAAAAAACCCGAAAAAAAAAAGTCCGAATTGGGAGAAGGACATCCGGCTGGAAAACGGCAGAGGATGGGAAAAAAAGTGCCGAAGCTAACGTACAAATGTTTTTTCCAATTCAAAGGTACTGGCAAGAGTCCCAAGTCGGACGCGGGGCAATCAACGATATCGGAGTGACCCCGAGTCGTGAACGATGCGAAAAACACGCGTGACTTGTACAGAGCCACTAGGATACGGCAATAAAAGAGGGGCTAAGAAGCCGAACACGTATAGCAAAAAAACTAAATCTAAAAAGCCCGGGGGGAAAACATGAAAAAGGGCCTTTTTCTGGGGCGCCAGGACAAATGTATTAAGATCAAAAAAAATTGTAGCATGCGCGGAGGGGAGGGAGGGGAAACACTAGTTTCGGGAACAGGCAGAAACGAGCGATCCAGAGGGATGGGGGGGGGAGAAAAGGAGGCTTTGGAGGCAGAAGAAATCTTTGGGATCTAACCCAATGAAGGAAACGGCCCCTTTTGTTTAGTTGATACAAATGCAAAACCTAAGTCAAGGCAAAAACAACTAGGGACCAGAACGGGGAGAAAAAAAGTGTCGTCAAGCCCGGGGAGTGCACACATGAGATGTTTTTTTGCAAAAGAAAAATGGCGACATGTTTGTGGGCCAAAGAAAATGCTCAAGGGGGGGATCACAGACACCGAACGGTGTGATTGAAAAGGGAAAAAGAACGGACACAGTGGAGCGACCCAGGCCAAACATCAATCAGGAGACGAAGAGACAAGCAGCAAGGATGCCAAAGGAAGCGGGAAAAAAAAAGAGAAAAGACAGAAAAAAAAAAACCAACGGACGCCCAACGGGAGTGCGTACTCTGTATAAAGCATGCATTGCCGCAAAGAGTACCATCAAAAAAACAAACCAACAACTTAAGGAAAAAATCATAAAGGAGAATCGCGATTCCAAATGCGTCACCAAATACAGGACTGCGGGTGTGGTCCTCGGGTCTAGTTGTGGAACAGGCAAAATCCACTGTAGGGAAACCAGATTATGGGGGGGGGCTCTCGGCGGCGTAAAAGAACTTGCATGTGACGGAAAAAGGGGGGGGTTCCTTGGCTGGTCCATCAGAAAAGAAACGCCTGATGACATTGCCGGGGATGGATAGGGGCCACAACATAGAAAAAGGAAAATTGCAAAGAGGACGCACGGAACAGAAAACGTAAGAATATAAAAGTCAAGGGAGACAGTGGTGGGTGCCCGACTTGCAAACATTGGAGTAGCAAAAAGGGGGAAGGTCTGTTTGGGGGAGGAGAAGGGGACATTCAACGAGCACGACAAAGTAATAAAAAAAATAGCGTCCCCCAAAAACAAATCACACACAACAGAGGAAGATCAAAATCAACTTTCATCACCAAGAAAATGACACGGTTAGGGAAAAAAATTTAAGAAGACGAGGGCAACGAAAAAGAAAGATCATAATGAAGAGGGAAGTTGAACAGCCACGTTTTCGGGTAAAAGTTTTTTGTTGATCAGGGGGGGGGTGGGTAGGAAGGTAGCCATGGGGGGAGAGAAGAACCTGCTACACAGCAGAAGAGGAGGCACGCTCGTCACATACAGTGCAAAAAAAAAGACCTATACACAAATCGAGAAAACGCAAGTTGACAACTCAAAGTCGATTTAAGGAAAAGGAAGAGAGGATAATCACTTTTTCAAGAGTTGAAGGGCCAGGGACCGGGATTTTACTCTACAGGGAGGGAAAAACGAAGGTGGGAAAGGTTCAACAGAGGTTGTCGGAAGCAGGACACTGAAAGAAGCAGGGCGTCAAAGGCAATCTTAACACCTAAACCTTTAAGTCAAAAGAAATCAAAAGTGCTCGAAGACCGAAGGGGGATAACTTCCTCTAGGAGACCAAATCACGCACCGCTGAAGGAAAGGAGGGACTTCCAGCAGGCCGCAACCAACAAAAGACCAGAGTCATCACCATGTGTAGAACGCCCCCGAGCAGTTATGTCAAAAAACTCCACAATCAAAAAGGGGGGAAAAGGAAAAAAAAAAAACAAAAAAAGGTGTACTGTGCAGGAGGAAGAAGGAACGGGCCAAACAAAACCAAAAAGGGAGAAAGCGGGGCAATTCGGATTAGAGAGACATCGACGCAAGGTGAAATGACCATAAAAAGTAACAAACACCAGAGAATAAGAGATGTACGGCCTAAAAGTAACGTCAAATACACCCAATCTGGTTCGAAGCGCGACCGGGGGAAGAAGCAAAAGAAAAAAGGGAGGACCCAAAAAAAACAAACATCCATTCAAAGGAAAACGAGAAAAGGTGCAGGCGAAAACTCCGGGAGGGAGTCGCGTGGTACGCCAAAAACGAAACTCAAGAAAAACAAAGGGAAAAACCACCCGGAAAAAAAAAGTCCGCAACACTAAAGGTCCTAAAGGGGAATCATTTAAACTCGAAGACATTTTAGGGGGCCCAAAAAAGGAAGAAGATTGCGACTTAGAAAGACGGACTCGCGGGCAGAATTTTCAAAATTCCAAAAAAGACGGACAACACAACAAATGAGAAATGCAGGCGACGCGAAACGTCTGATCACAGAAAAGGGGAAAAAAAACCGTCGAAAGGGGGGAGGGGGGAATCAGGCTTAAAGGGAATGGAGAGAACCCGTGGCGAAGGTCCTTTAAGGGGGGAACAACAGCGAAAAAACCGGGGAAGGATCCCACGTCTAAGGCAAGGACAAATGAAAGGGAACTCCCATCCACGCCGGAAACAACGATTTCGACAACGAAGGAAAAGGACAAATCTGGCGGTGAACGGCGAACAGAAAAACGGACCACCGCATGTCGGCTTAATGCTTAAGCGCCAACGAGGACGGATTCGATGGGTGAGTGGAAAGTCACCGTACAGACGGCAGCCATTCGGAAGAAGGAAGACAAGCAGCGGACCAAAAGAGGGCAGAATGCAACGGCCGAGGGAGCACGTAATGGCTTACGTGTTAAAACGGCGGGGTGGCCGTACAAAACATTTCGGCAGAGATCACAAAACAAAAAAAGGAGAAAATAAAGGATACGGGAAAAATGTGGGAAACGGACAAGCCGGGGGATAAAAATTCCAAACCTCAGGGGGAATTACGGAAAGGAAATCGATGGGTTGGTTCAGCGGCGGTGCGGAAGCCAAAAAGAAATCAGTTTACGGAAAAAGAAAAGAGTCCTCGTGCGCGAGAAGAAAGGGAAAAGCAGCGTGCAGGGGAGTGCAACAGGAGGCCCCCTTGAAAAACGCCAAATTTGCCAAAAGGCCTCCCTGCCAGTATAGAAAATGGTGATCGGGTTGTCGGGTGATGGAATAGTCACATCGAGGGGCTCGGAAGAAAATAGACGTGAGGACCGCCCTCGTTGACAAAACTGTGAACAAACAGGAAAAGAGCACAGGGGAAGTAACGAAAACACAAAGGAAAGACCAAGGACGCTGAAAAAACCCCTGCAATCCCAACACAACCAAACCACCCCACAGACCCGTTGACGCTTCCGCAATGCCGAGGCTGGTGGGGGGGAAATAATTGAAAGGTTAACTGCGCAGCGTCCAAGGGGGCAAACAGGAAAAGCGGCAAGTGATATATGGGCAAAAAAAGGGTGTGGCATGGGGGAGGAAGTTAAAAGAGGCAGAACCGAGAAAAAATGTTGGAAGATTCAGGAGGTTGGACGGGGGGTTGAACGACGGGGGGAAAGAAAAGGTCAGAAAAATGGTGCAAAACTGGTAGCGCTGTTCCGCGTGAAAGAGTGGGGGCGGGGAAAAAAAAGCAACAAGCTGAACTATTAAAGGGGGGATCGCCAGAAACTTGAGCCGTTTGCTTTGTCCGAGAGTGAGGGGAAAGCAGGAGGTGGCGAAAAAGAAAGGAAAAGCGGTCAACGACCGTCGAAAAAAAAAACAACGAAAACGGACCGTGGGGGGGAAAAAAATGGGGAGCGACTTACATCCAGATAAAATGGAGCGTCGTATGTGGCAAACAACCCCCCTTCCCTGTGAAGGCAAATAAACGAAATGTGACTGTCGGGATCAAGTAGTGGCGGCAAAACGGAGGTCTAGGGAAAGGTACGGGGGAAGGAAGGCGAACCCCCCACGACCACCCTGTAATGGCAACCCCAGAAACACCCACCAGAGTGTTAGGGGTCGGGGGGACCATAAAGTCCCCTCCAGGAGATAAACGGGGGAAGAAAAAAAAGGAGGTATGGAAGAAAATCAGAGACTGGGAGTGCCGAGGGGTGTTTCCAGGAACGCTGTTAAAAATGGGAGGAAGAAGCAGAGGAAGTGAAAAAATATAACCTCGTAGCAGAAAACTTCAGAATCTTGGGGTGAAAAACGAAGTAGCAAGATGGCAAAAAAGAATGACGAAAAGCGCGAAAGGGGGGACCAAACACGGTGAACCGAAATGAAAACCAGCGGGGGGAACAGAAAAAACCGAAAAGGGAAAAAGATTTGGAGAAGGAAATCACCGGGAAGGGAGCAAAACATCGATTTAAAAGGACCTGTCGCGGGTCGAGGACAGGATGTGGGTCCCAAAAAGCGGACACGGTGGGGGTTTTTGCGAGGGAGGAGTGACAAAAACCATTCGGACAGCGCGGAACAAGTCCCCGATCGTCCTTGGGGGAAAACACGTCGTGGGAAACGGGTAACGGGAATGGGGCCGCGCCCAAAACTGTTGGGCCAAAAGAAAAGGGAAATGCATTAAAATGTCTAGACGGTGCCACGAGGAAAGATTGCGACAAGCGAAAAACGAGAGAAAAAAAAAACAAAAGAAGAAACACAAGCGGAAAAGGTGCGAATTGGGGAAAAATTTCTTCCGAGGGGATTAAAAAGAGAGCTAGTGTTGCAAGCTGCTCAGCGAAGGGACGAAAAGTAATTGCGACGTTTCGGAAAAGAAGAAATCAGGAGAAAAAAATCGATCCCAAGGGGTGGGTAAAGATGTCACGAAGGTTGCCACAGGCTGAAGAAATCAGGGGAAGGAGAGAAACAAAAAAAAGGGCAAGACAAATGTAGTATACAAAAAAATGGGAAAAGGTCACCAAAAAAAAACAAACCGCAACTTTTTCTCGCAGGGCGGGCAAGACGTCTGGGGCAGGCAGGAAGGGTGGCAAAATAGGGAAACAGGGGGGGAGAAATGTTGGGCCGACAGTATCATTTTAACAAACATGGGGGGGGCCAATTTTACCAACCGCACGCCGCGTTGCTCGTGGTGGAGGGGACAGGAACGGGAAAAAATGAGAAGCCCCATGCAGCAGGGGCCACGGGGGAGCCGGCCTCACAACAGAAAAAAAACATAAAAAAGGCTGAAGCAAAACAATAAAGCCAAAGCAAGACAAAAAAACACCGCCAACACGGGAAATACATCTGAAGAGAAGGTCTGGTCGCATCCAGAGCGCACAAACCAAAACAACTGGGGGTAAGACCAGCAGCGAGGGCGGAAGCCGGATTGCTCAAAAAAAAAAAAGAAAATGGTGGGAGGAGTTTTGTGACTAGACGGAGTTGTTTTTCCTTCAAAAGCCTTTTGAGCGGGGACTGTGGGCTCTCGTCCGAGGGCACCTGACAAAATCGATCAAAGGGTGCAGTCCACTCAAAAAATTCCAAAACCAAGACGCTAACGCGACGGAATAAAGGGGAAGTGAAACTTTCCGGGAAAAACCAAAGAAACAACACTTTTCAAAAGATTTGCAGAAAAAAAATGCATGGCAAGAAGGGCGGGAAAAGAAACTGCAACGGGCAAAAAAAAACGGGCAACCGTTTTTGGGTCAAAAAAACGACTTAGGAAAAACAGGGGGGGCAAAAAACACGAACAGGGCCGGGCAGGGAATTGGTTGGGAGAATCCTCACAGTGGGGCTTCGCAAGAAAAACGGGGAAGGGGCGCCAAACAGATACTTCGAAACCTGATAAACTCGGCCGACCTAGTTGAAACATTACGAAGGGACTTAAAAAAGGCGCACTATGGACAGCTAAAAAAGAAATCAGGGCCGGAAGAAAGAGTGCAGGGTCGCAGCCGGGGTCGTAAGGGTTGGATGGGGGTGATCGGGTTTTTGGATGGGCAAGGAGGAGGCCCAAAAGATTCGAAGACTAGACTGGCGAAGAAAATCTCGCACGGTGGGAACGGCATCGTTTCACAGAAGCAACGGGCACCGTTCACCGAAAGCGAGGCGCAAAGGCCCTACCGCAAAAAAAAAAACAGGTCAGTATTTGGAAAAAAAAAGTCAACGAAGGGAAAGAAAAAAGAAGAAAAAAGTGTGCAGCGAGGGGCACAGTTCCAGAAGGAAGGTGGAATGGAGGAAAGACACCGGAAACGTTTTTGACAACAAAACCGCAGTTCACACAGGAAATCTTCGGGGAGGGAAAACCGGGACACTGCACGCTGACTCATTGCAAAGAAGGGAAAACAGAACGGGAAACCAAAAAGCAAAGTGCACTGCCGCAAAAGGGTAAAAGAGGGGAAGCCGACATGCCTCGGATAACTGAAAAAAAAAAAAAAAGAACCACATGTCTCACTAAATGGTCAAAAAACGGAGTAGGACGCAAAAAAAAAACAGCCTCGAATTCAACCGTGGTAGACCCCGGAAATTAGGGGTTCCAAACCAACAACAAAAAGACGGAATTCGTGGGAGAAAAAAAAACGAAGAATTCCCGGGAACAACACCAAAAGAGGGACCTAAAAAGTCGTTACGAAACATCGGGAAAAAAAAGACCTCGAAGAGTTAAAAAAGGAAACGGGGGGCAAAGACCAAAAAATACGGCGCAAGAGTGACTGCGGGGTTGGAAAGAATTACAAGGACCTTTTTGAGAGCGCAAAGCAGAAAGGCCCGGAGAAGGTGAAAAACTGGCGGCAAGTCACTGCAAAAAAAGACCAGTTGACGGGAGGGGGATCGAACTAAAAAGCGAGGTCAAAGGGGAAACGAAAGAGTCAAAAGAGGGCACGGGGGACCTCCGAAAATCGGAATGAGGCCGCCCAAATCACAACAAAAAAAGAAAAAGGAGGAAATGGATGTAACGAAGAAATTTTCAAGGGAAACACCGAGAGAGGGAGATGGACAAAAAAGGACGTCATGAAACGCGCGCGGGCGGGGGGGAAAAAACTATGTGTCCAATGCATCACCAACCACCAAAGAAAACTTAGGTCAGGACGCAAGTCCGAACGGCGGGAGACAAGGACGTCTTGCGGAAGGGGGTCGCTTGGGTGCAGACAATGGCCGAGGGGCCGATGCAAAAGAGCCGTTTCTTTGGGGTGACAACAGAAACGCGGGCCCCCGCAAGCCCTCTCCGTGACGCGAAACGAGGAGCTTCCCAGAAAGGCCCGATAAAATTGAGGAAGAACGAAGGGATAAAACACTCCGGGCGGGTCAAACGGCACCGGGCAAAACAGCACGTCGAGGTGTACGGCCCTTAGACGGGACAACCGAAAACGATTCCAAAGTTTCAGTGAGTGGAAGGAAAAAAACGACGGCAGTTCCTTAAACGACCTAAGCAGGACGAAACACAAAAGACGCGTTCCAGAGACATGAGAACTCAAAAGGAAGGCTTAACGGGGAAACAAGGGACGGGGGGTTCCGGTTGAAAAAAAACCCGGTTTTGAAAGAGGCTCTCAACAAACAACAAAGAAAGAAGATTGGTAGCAGGAAAAGGGGGAAGGCGGGTTAACAAACATTAAAAACGGTAAAAATGGTCCTCGGGGGAATATCATGCATGAAAAGGGAGAACCCGGTGTGGGGCGCTGGAGACGAGGAGGCAAAAAAGGCGAAAAGTGGGGTGTAGACCAAATCAGTCGTCAGGGTTTGGCGAGGAAAGGTGTGGCCCCGTCAAAGAAGAGGGCACGTTTTGCAAGGAAGGAGGATTGGACAAAAAAAATAAAGGGGGAGAAAACGAAAGGACCGGAGTGGGAAAAGCTTTGTGGGGGTGAGCGGGAGGGTGAGGGGGAAATTACAGAAGGGGGAAAGGGGACCGTAACGGAGAAAAGTAGCCATCTCACTTAAAAACAGAGAAAGAAGTCGGCAAAACGGGGATCAAGCCGTGAAGGGAAGGCAAGATGCAACCAAATTGAAAGGAAATTTCCGAAGAACGGAAGCAAGAAGGCTGCGGAAATCTGCGCAATCCCAAAGGGGGCGGTTTGGTTGGAAGAAAAGTTGGATTTGGAGTATCAAGGGCAGAGGGACAGGACGAAGCGCAAGTGATCGAATAATTAATACTAATTAAAGCAAGGGAGACAGGGGAGTGTGGGGGACGTAATTCCCTGCGGTTCGGGGGGAGGAAAGAAAGTGAACTCAACGGCCCTGCCGCAGAAAAGCAGGGTGGGAAATACACGCGAAGCGAGTCCGGGATTATCGCCACAGAAAAAGGACAGGGAGGGGAATCGAAAAGATTATGGACCGCCTGAAGGTGCGAACATCTTAGCACGAACTTTCCCGCGGGGGGCACTCACGGAACCTGACGTGGGGGGAGGGGAGGGGAATGAACAGTACATCCGGAAACAACGTTAAGGCGTAGGAGGAAACAACAGGGAAGTTCAACAAACGGACGCCGGGATTTCCTTTAACGAGAATGAAAAGAAGTTGGGGGACACCACTACGGGGAGGAAAAGGCTGAATGGGGGGTGGGTGTAAAGGAAAGAAAACGTTCGAATAAGAAAAAGAAACCTGTGGCACCACACCACGAGGGTGTAGGGGTAAGTGGAAACCATTAAAGGAATTCACCGGGGCTGTATAACGAAAATCCCGAGGAGTTTGGCGAAAAGCAACCCAAGAGGCAGGTGGAGCAGATTGGGAAAAAGGGGGGAAAAATATGCCGGTGAGTTTTGCTTAAGACAAGAGGAAGGACGGATCAAATAGGAACTAGGAAAAAAAACAACGGAACTAAGATTGGGACGTATAGAATTACAGGGGAAAAAATGAAGAAAAGGGGGGACAGGGAGCAATTGTTCCGGGAAGGGGCAAGAAATTTCAAAGAGGGGGAAAGAGAAAAAAAAAAACCGTCTGACTAGGCAAAATTTGGAAAAGGGACCGGGACACGATGGAAAAAGGGAACTTAAGCTTGGAAGGAAAACGACTGGAATTAGTTTTGGAAAAACGGGGGGTTCCACCGAAAAACAGGGTTTGCGGCACGGGGGGAATTACGCGACAACGAGAGAGACGGGTGGCCCTGAGGGCGTGAAACGATAAAAAGCACCAGGGCCGAAAGAAGGGGGGCTGGAAAAAAACGCGAAAAGAAAAACAGAGAAATATATTGTCTACCGGAAAAACAATGCAAAAAATAAAAAAAGACGACAAATGCCAAAAATGAAGAGGTTAGACAGAAGGGTAAAGCTCGGGAGCGAAAGTAAAACAAGGAAAGAAGGGGGTGCTGTTCAGAACGAGACTATCAAAAAGGAGAGAGACGAAGAAGCCGGAAGGGGGCGAAAGTGCGAATTTTGGCAAAGTGCAATGGTGAGGACTCTAAAAAAAAAGGCAAGAACCTGACCCTTTGGGGTGGAATAGCAAAAGGAAGAAGTACGAAAAACAACGGGGGCGGAGAAGTTGGCAAACCAAGTTTGACGTAACCAAGGACTTTTAAGGGAAAGGGGAGATTGGGGCAATCGGACAGTGAATTCAAGGGGGGTGCAAAGGCCCATCGCAGGTCATTTGGGAAAACAGCGTTCAAGGAAAAAATGATCCAAGGCCGGCCAAAAGGGGATAGACCGATGCCATACAGGGCACACATTAAGCTCGAGAGCCAAGGGAGACAACTCGAAAGACTTGTGATCAAAACAAAAAAGAGCCAAAAAGAACAAAAAAAAAAAACAAAAAGAAAAAAAAAAAAAAAAAAACAAAGCCCCAGGGGAACTAAGACGAGCAAGCCGTAATGGAAAAGCAAGCCCGGCATCTCAAAAGACAAAAACACGGGGGAAAGAGTAAAGAGAGAAAAAGGAGCAAAACACAGGATGGACGTCAAAAGAAAGGTGGAACGGACGGGGTCGAGGGGGGGGGGGGAGAATGGGGTTTTGAACTTCAAGGCCACCCGTTTGGTGTTGTTGTGGGCGCGGCCGGCTTGGGGGATGCTACGATTAACCTTCGGAAACGGAACGGTAAGGGAAGGCAAGAAAAAGTAAAGAAAAACGCAGGAGGAAAAAGGAAAAAAGGCCCGATGGGGAAAAGCAAACAACATGACCTTGGGGTAAAAAAATGGTGCAAATCAAGAACTGAAGGAACAGGAAAAAGGGAGAAAGCAAACGAGGGGGGCGCAATTTGGGGGGCACGACAAAGTTTGGGGCGTAGAAAAAAAGAAAAAAAGGAAGGGTCCTGCAATTGTTTGGGGTGGGCAAAAGAAATCAAGGAATCAGCAAACAGGAAGCCGCGCAGGAGAAAAAGAAGAGAATAGCGAAGACGCCATGATCGCGGCCCACGATCCGAACCCGAAAAAAAAGGGAACTCAAAGCCGAGCTCCCTGCAGGCCAAAACGCCGCAGAAAATTGTCAATTGCAAAGAGGGTCAGGGGTTGGGCAGCAGCCCGTTTTCGCCCAAATGTTGGGGGTGGGAGAGTGTTTTGTGCAGCATGGAAGTTCGCCACAATAAAGTGAAAACTAAAACGGGAACGCAACACGGCAAGGGGAAGGGGAAGAGTTCACGACGCAAGGGGGCACTTACGATAAAAAAGGGGGAACAAAAAAAAGGAAAAGCAGGAAAGAAGCCGCAAAACAGGGGTCCGATTTGGAAAAAACATTTCCTAACGGAGCGAAATCAAGGGTGCAAAAGTCGATGGACTTGTTCAAAAAGACAAGGAGGAAAGGAGACCCAAATTTCAAGAAAAAGGGTTGGTTGAAAAAAAAAAATCAGTCGCTGGGGAGGGGTAGGGAAAACCAACGGCCGGCCAACGAAAAAAATAAATGGGAAACATCAGTTGAAGAGAGAAAAGTAGAACAAAAAAGGAGCGGGAAAAGGCAAGACGACGGAGTTTCCAGAAGAAACTTCCAATCGAGGAGGCAAAAAAAAAAAAGCACGCCGACGGCAATGAAGGAGCAAAACCGAAACGGAAAAAACAAAACAACCTCGACATCAAAACCAGTAAAGAAGAGACCTGGAAGGGTACCAAGGCCAACTCCAAGAGGTTGGCCAAGGGGTATGAACGGAGGGAAGGGCCAGGACGTTTTCACAAAAAAACAACAATCCGACCTCGAACTTAAAGGGAAAAGGCAGGAGCAACTGAAAAAAGGCGACGTCGGTTTTGGAAAGGGGAAAAAAGAGTCACCTAGAAAAGAACGGAGAAGAGGATTTTACGGCGCAGAGGGAAAAGGGAAAAAGCCGGTGGACGGATCGAACTGACCAAAATCTAAGCCGATTGTAAGAAAAAGACGCCGAAAAGCAGAAAACAAGGCAGGCCAGATAAATAGGAACAGAAATCCTAAGCTGAGCAGGGGGGGGAAACCAGACAGGAAGCGGCACAGAGATCAACGACAGGGGAAACAATGCAACCAAGAACCGCAAAGGGGAAAGTTGGGACAAAAACGCCGGGGAAAACGAAAAACGTTGACTTTCTCAACAGAGGGGGACCAAGGGACAAACACCGAGAGATCAATTGGAAAAAAGCGGCGCAAGACTCAGGAGGAAAACGGCGCGGAAAAAAGGGGAAAAATCCAAAGGGGAAGTCACCACATAGGCAATAAAAAATTGCCAGGAACCGAACGAAGGAAAAAGGAAGGAAAAGGGGACTATTTGGGGGGGAGAAGCTAAATTGGGAAAAAAAAAGCGTGCGATTCAAGTGGCAAGAAGGGAGGGTCACTGGAAAAGCCCCAGGAAAAATCTTATTCTCGAGGCCAGACGACACGACGATGTAAACTTACCGAAAAAACAGAAAGAAAAAAAAAAAGGAGTCACTGCCACTACAAGAAGGAGGATCAAAAATCGGGTGCGTCAAAACCAACAACCGCCCCGCGCAAACTTTTTACAAGAAAAAAAAAAAGGGAAGGCCACGAGCACAGTCTGGGAAGGGGGGAGGAACGACAAGAGAGTCCATGAGAAGACATCACCCAAAAAAGAAACCAAGCTAGGAAAAAAAAAAAGGGAGAAGGAGGACATTGCGAGAACAGGCAATTGATACGGGGGGAAAAAAAACGGTTTTCACCGTGACAAAGTCGGGATCAAAATCTTGAGAAAAAAACAAAGGGAGGAGAAGAAAAAGAGAAGACCGAAAGCGGAAACCCGAGTGGGGAAAAAAATGAAAAAAAAAACCGGGAGCCAGCACTGGGAAAGAAAAAATACGTTGCTGAAGCAGAGCCGTGGGGGTGTTGGGGATGGATGGGGGGGAGGGGGAGACAGAAAAGGAAATGGCACGCGGAGTTGACTACCCAAAAAAGAAGGAATCGTAATTGGAATAACAAAGGAAGGAAAAAAAGACCGAAAAAAAAGGGGCCCGTTGTGCCAGTCCAACAAAAGGGGGAATTGCAAAAGGGGGCCCTCCAAGGGGAAGGGCGAAGAGGGTGGGGAGAGGTCGTGAAAAAATGGGAGCGAAAAAGTGGAAAAGCGGCACCGGAAACGGGAGATAGGAAACGTCGTAAGGCCCAGAAAACGGAAAAGCTTAAAAAGAAACAGAAAGATCAAACGAGGTAGAGGAGGCAAACAAGAGAAAAAAGTGGACCGAAAGAACCGGCCAAAAAACGGAAACAAAGCGGGAGAAAGTCAGCGCCATTCCAAAAAAAAAAAATTTGCGGGGGTGAAAGAAAATTTGGGGAATTGGGAAAAATATAAGAACGCCGCGGACCCTGAAAAGGGGGGAGCATACGCAGGGGGGGTGGACATTGGAAGGAAAGCACTGCGCGACCGATACCAGGTGAGGGGGGGAAAAAAAAGGACCCCGGCGTGGGCTGGGCGAAGAATGTAAAAAAGGGGGCGGGGTAGCGAGTTGGGCCGCTGAAGAAAAGGCCGGTAAAAAGGAAAAAGACGAGCACTCACAGGAGGTGAAATAGCCCGAAAACTGAACGTGCTGTCAAAAACGTCAAACGAAAGTGACCGACGGTAGGTGAAAGAAATCATCGGGGAGACGAGTCGCGCCTTCACAAAAAAAAGGGTAATGGAAGGAAAAAGAAGGAAGGCCGTAACAAGAGAGCCATGGAGGGCGGGATTGCACTCAACAAAAGGTGGAACAAGGCACGTATCAGATGGCGGGTACGGGGAGCGAATTTCGCAAACACGGAACGTGGGGTCGAAGGGGCGAAAGGTTGGTGGGTGTGGAAAAGGAAAGGCCGGGCGACGAGGCCACTAAACAAGGAAAAAGGGGGAAAACCCCAGATTAGTGTTCGGTGGACCAGGGCTAAGCGGCGGACCACTGGGTGGCAGTAAAAGGGTTTTTGCGGCAGACAAAAAAGACGACGCACCTTGCTCAAAGGAGAGTTGAAAAATTGTCCCGGCGCGGAAAAAGGAAAGGGGGGGCGGAAGAGCAAGGGAATTCTTAGGAAAAAAGCGGGAGGGGGCGGAAAAAAGGGGGAAAAACAAGGCGATCTTGGTTGAAACTTGAGAAACGGTTGAACTATCGATTACGGAAAAAAGGCGGCGCAGTGTCCAACAAAGGGAAAAGAAATGGACCAAATGGGAACTGCGAAAACCGTCAACCAAAAAAAAAGGTTGGAGAAGGAATTAAAACAACCGTAAAAATGTAAAGGCAAAAGATAGGAAAAAAAAAGAAGGGGTCCGCTTTGGCCCTTTTAAGAAGGGAGGGGGGGACAAAAAAAGAGACAGGTTTGCGGTGAATCTGCAAAGCGACACAACCCTCGGGGGATAGAAAAAAAAGGGGGAAAGGCCAGGAAAAAGGGAAAAGAGGAAAGAAAAACCAGGGAAAAAGGAAGTGCGCTGCACGGCCGTCGGGCAAATATAACTTGAAAGTAAGAAAGAAGAAAAAGAAGGAAAAAAAAAAACGAAATACAACGTAGTCAAAAAAACAGACTCGGATCAAAAATGGAGTAAAGCTCGCGGAGAGGGAGAAAAAAAGGAAGGACGGGGGGGAAGGGTCGTTAATATGTGCGAACTAAGTAGGCCGGAAAGAACAAGGGAAAGAGAGTCACGACTGAAAAAAAAACTGCAAATCTGCCAAAAGGGGGGGGGAGGGAAAAGTTGCGAGAAATCAAGGCTGAAAAGTATCTACCACCAAAAAAGGGGGGGAGGAAAACACCCTTGGGTCTTTGATAGACCAAAAACCCTAAGTACTTGAACAAAAAAACAAAAGGCAGCGACGTGAAAAGGGCAGGAGGGAGGGAGTCCCTACCGTCCTTGCCACAAGGGAGAGGTTGACAGGTCCGACATGTGTCGGGAAGGTTGCCCGGCAGCCATCGCATTTCAAAACAAAGAATGGGTCCCAGCCGTCCTCTTGCTTTGGGGGGGATAGGGCCAGGAACGCAACATTGAGAACAAAAAGGTCAGAGGGGAACGCACAACACGCTCTAAAAGCACAACGCAAAAAGAAAAAAAAAGGGGGGAAGACGGGAAAAGCAAAACATCACCAAGCATCCACAAAAAAAACGCCCCAAAATTTCACGACGGAGTAGCAGAAAAAAAAAACGGCTTTAAAAAGACTCGACGAACAAAACAAAAAACACCAAAAAACGGGGATTCGAGCAGGGAAATTGAAAGAGGAGAAGAAGGGGGCGCTTTTTGGTTTGTAGGTATGGTGGGGGCAGACAAAGCCGCCTTTGGGCCAGAGGAAACACGGCTTGTATCTCGAAAAAAAAAAAGACCCCGAATGCAGGAGAGTCAAGTGGGCACCCGGTCCTGGCAGAAAAGAAAAGCTGGCGGAACGGTATGGCAAGCCGGACGGCACACAAAAGGAAAGACAAGGGGGGAGAAGGGCCAAATCTAACTGCTCAAGACGTACGGCGGTACTTCACTTATCAACGTAGGAAGGGCAGGGGGGAAAGAGTAGCCAAGTTGAGATCACTACAACACCGTTTGAATTTGGGGGGGTGTTTCACGGAGGGAAGAAAGGTGAGGTGTGCCCCTTACACTGAACAAAAAAAAAAACCTCAAAGAAAGCCCCAAAAACCACCCCACACCAAACCAAAAAACCAACAACAAGACTACTCTGATCGCGCACCGCCCGACCTAGTAAAAATGCAAAGACGCCAATGCGCCAATAAAAAGACAGGAAGGCCATTTTAAAGTGTGGGAGAAGCACAGTGGCAGGGGAGGGAGTGTTGGGGGTTGGGATCGTTTTTTGGGGGAAGACCAGTCCTTCGCCATCTCAGGTCCGCTGAAGCAAAAACGGAGAAAAGCCATCTTGCGGCAAGTGGGGGAAAGACAGACAACGGGCACCGACCAGGAATCGAGGGAAGCAAAAGGGGAAAAGAAGGACGCAAAAAAAATGTCCCATTGAAACAGTCCGCCAACCGTACGCGAAAAGCAGAAGACTTGGGACAAAAAGAGTAAGTGACATCCCTGGTATACATCCAAAGGGGGCGACACAAAAAAAAAGTTTCGTAACAGCTGGGAGTGGAACGGGCACGGGGCGGGTAACAAGAGCCCGCGGGTAAAAGGTCATTTCCCTCTGAAACGGAAAGCTGGAAAAGTCCAAAAAGAAAGTGGAATCCAGACTGGGGGAAAAAGGGGATACGAAAAGTCCGAGGCCTCCCGGGCTCAACAATGGTCAAGAGGCCATCCCGAACTGAAACCTTGGCGAAAAACAAAAGCAAGATGGAAAGCCCACAAATGTTTATACGCAAGGAGAAGGTTGTATGGTAACACAAGCAACACGGGGGGGGGAAATAAGTGGTCTTGGCTCCTCATCACAGGTCACCAAACAAAAAAAGACGCAAGAGGAAGGAGGGGAAAATGTGGCATGGGCAAAAAAGCGGGGGAAAAGGAAACGGGGGGAATGTCAGCAGGGGGCCAGGTCAAAAAAACGCCACTTTGACAATAATCGGAAAAGGTACGGCCAGAAGTCAACGGCAGGCACGAGTGACCGTGTGGGAAGCAGAAAAAAGCCTAGATGTGAAACACCTAAGGCGCGAATTAAAAAAGGACAAAAGACAGCACAGGTTTCAGGGCGGAAGTCAAGCTAGCAAAAGGAAAAATAAAGGGGGGGTAAAACTCCAAAAAAAGGAGTCTCAAAAACGGCTACCGAAAATCGAGGATCGAACGAAAGAAAGAAAAGGGGCAACACACCAATGAAGGAGCGGAACTCTGGGAAAAACAGTTTGGAAGGGCCCAAAACACCCGATAGAAGCAGTGAAAACGCAAAAAGGTTTCTCAGCACCAGAGCGGCAGGAAAGGATTTTCAAAATTCCAAATGGAAGTTTAAAAAAAAAAAAAGAGAGCGAGAACGTCTGAAAACGAGCGCACTTTAGAATAATCTGGGGGGGGAGCAAGGAAGGACGGCGTTGGGGGAAGCAAAAAGTTTGGTCCCGCAAACACCAGGGGGGGCACATTAGAACTGAACCGGAACGGAGAAGGGAAAGGGGAGAAGAACCCGAGGTCCGGTAACCCGCGACAAGAATCTGATAGCCTTTCACGAAACGGAAAACATTCAAAAAGACTGAAGGGATCTCCAAAGCTAAGAACGGCGGCCGCCAAGAAAAGAGGGGCAATTGTTTGTAAGGAGGAAAGCGCAAAGGAAAAAAGGGGCCGTCAACCACGGGTACGTCAACAAAAGACGGCAATCGACCATCCAGGAAGGAAAAAAAAAAAACAAAACAACAAGGAGAGGAAGAAGATGCCTCACGCAGATTAATAAAAACACCAAAAAAGGATGGCGGAGGGAAAAGGGCGGGGGGGAAGGAAAAAGTTTTTGACTGATCTGATCGGAAAAACAACACACACGTAATTAGAGAAAAGATATAAAAAAGGGGGGGGGAGGAAACCCGCCAAAGTTGGGACATTCCCTGCAAACGGGGGAAAGTAGGGGAGGCAATATCGAGCCGTGTGGCGAAGCGTGGGCGGGGAGAGACGAAGACTTAAACAGGTTGGACTACAAGAAAAAAGAGAGGCCCCACAGCGTGTTGAAAGCAAAGCAAGCTGCGTTGGACGGCATCGCGGGACCAAAGAGGGCGATCCTCCCTTCGTTAGTTAAGGCATGGGTTTCGAGGGGGGAAAAGGGGGGGGAGGAGCCTCGAGTGTTCAGGAGGAGCAACAGTGAAAAGGGGAGGGAGGGAGGGAAAAGGAGCCAAGTGGGAAAGAGCAAAGCCCAAGATATGCACACAAGAAAAAGGTTCAAGAAGAACCAAAAAAAAACCAATGCCGCAGACCTGCAAAACTCCGAGTTCGAGTAGATAATATTGCCCAAACTTGGGACTTGTGTTGTGTGCATGGGGGACAATTTAAAGGGTCGCAGCGCGCAGGAAAGAAGCTGGGAAGCGCAAATTGATCTCAAAGACGGGTGTTCACTTACAATGACAGAGAAGAAGAAAAAGGAACGAGAAAAGTTTGTGAGGGAAAGGGGGAAAGAGTTCGGCAAAAACCAAACCGAAATGTAGGAGCGCGTTGCCGCAGTGAAAAAAGGTCAAAAAAAAACGCCGATTAATCTCCGTAACTTTCTGTGGAAAAATATGCGCCAGGGAGGGGGGGAAGGAACAAGCAGCCCTTTTACGGGGACGGAAACGGCACACGCTCAGGAAAACTAGGTTTGGGTGTGGATGCCGGGGGAAGAAACAGAATTCGGCCGTATGAAAAAAGGAGGATTTTGAAGAACCAGCGGGAAGATGGAAAAGGAAGAGGAAATGGGAACCACCAAGGGAGGATGACGAAAGAAACAAATACGTTGGCAAGGAGAAGGGGGGGGGTTGAGGGGAAACGGGGGGAAAGCCGTCCAGAACTTGAAACACAAATTATGGGAAAACACAGAAAGGGGGATAGTTGAACAGGGACCATATAGAAAAAAATCAGTAAAAATAACTGGAGAAAAGGAGAGGAGGGGGGTGGTCCACCACCACAAGCCGAGAAGGGGAGCCATCAGGTTTCCTCAAACCGGAAGTGAACCACTGTGGGCAAGAAGGACAAAGGAGAAAAAAGCGGCAGGATGAGACACCATTACGGGGTGTACTGGGGTAAGGGTAAAGGAGGTCACAAGATAAAGGGGGAAAAAGAGGTAAGGAAGGGTCCGCCGAAACCGAAAAATTTTCAAAGAGGGGAACTTGGGACGAAAACGGCTGGGGAGAGGGGGGGAAGAGTAAAATCACGGATGAAAAAGAGGTCCTCGAGGGGGGAAAGGGGCCGTCGCTGTCCGAGTACGAAGGGAATTTTAAAAATCGATCAGGGTTTTTACGAAGGGAGGGTTCAAAGGAAAATGACAGTCGCAAAGACGATCGGAGGTGACAAAGGGCGTCCGGTGAAACTGATGGGCCGAAAATGGTCAACTAAAGAGGGGGGATGAGGTCCGCCGGAGAAAAGAAGGAGAAGGGAAACCAGAAAAAAAAAAACACGATCAACAAAAAAAAAAAACGAAGAAAAAACACAACAACGGCCTGCAAAAAAAAAAAAACCGTGTCGCAAAAGGAGTTAAAAGCTCCAGCTTCTGCAACGAAAACCAGGGAGTAAGGGAAGGGGTTCAGGAAAAAGGAAAAGAAATCCAGGAAGCAAAACGATGAAGCAGGACTTGCGGAGGGAAAAGTGTGCGAGAAAGCCAATGGCTCGAACCAAAATGGGCAGGAAAAAAAGAAAATGGGGGAGGGGGATAGACAAAAATGCCCCGAGTCGGGCACCACCAAACTGCCAAGGGGAGAAGCAGAGTAAAAAAAAAAAAATCTACCTTAAAGGAGAGGGCAATCGAAAACATGTGCAGCAATGGTTGGGGCCCACTTCTGATAAATAGGAAATGATTGGGTACCGTCAAACCGCACGCCGCAAATCTAGTGGTGATAAGGGAAGGAAAGGGCCAAACAGTGGGGAGCAAACCAAGAACAGGGGCACTCCCAAACGAATCGAGAGCAAACAAGACCGAAACGGAAAAAAAAAAAGGAAAAAAACTTTTAAACAATTGACAAGAAAAAAAAAAAAAAACCAAAGGGAACCCGGCTACACGAAAAAAGGGGAAAATCAGGAACCACGTGCCTTGCGTC
>Ga0179593_1700004_pt1 | contig 23022 bp, 27 predicted proteins | sample CZODoug2_1_08_16_FD_185931 | JGI IMG/M metagenome (GOLD analysis project Ga0179593, IMG submission 185931) | Vadose zone soil fungal communities from Angelo Coast Range Reserve, California, USA - CZODoug2_1_08_16fungal (PacBio error correction) | ecosystem: Environmental > Terrestrial > Soil >...
CATACAAAGCCGTCTGAGTGCTATTGGGGAAAAAAAGAGACCCGCGGAAACCAACAGAGACGGGTCGAGGGGTAAAAGGAAAAATCTTGACGCGAGGGGGACAAAGTAACATTCTCGTAAGGAAAGAACCGTAACGGAAAGAAGGGGCCGTCGAAGAAAGTCGAAACGAACCTCCTCCTGAGAGGGCAAAAATCGGGTCAAGGGAACGGGCTGCGCATTTTAGGACGCCCGCAAAAAATCCTCCGTCGTCGGAAACCGAAAAAAAGTTCGACCCCGGAAAAGGGGCCCTGGAGAGGAAAAAAAACGTCATGACCATTAAAAAAAACAAAAACCCTGATAGGCAATTCTCCCTTAGCAAGAAATTCAATGTTGAAAGGTAACGGGCAAACACAAGGCAAAGAAGGGAGCTATCGAAATTACGAAAGGGAGTTTCGGGGAAAGAGAGAAACCCAAGGAAGGGAAGTCATTGTCGGATGAAGGCTGGGGAGAAAAGTTCTTTGAAGCCCGTCAGAAGACGTCTTATGAACCGAGGGAAGGGCATAAGACGTAAAAAAAACACCACAGTGGGGGGACCTCCCGCGCATAGATACCAGGTCAAGAATCGCAAAAAGAAGAAAAAAGAGAAATGCGAAATCTTGAGACGGGATGTACGGGGGAAGAGTCATTAAGCATCTTTTGGAGAAAGAAAAAAGGGCTTGGGGAAAGAAAGGAACTTAGGGAACTTGGAGCCTGGAAGTGACCTCGGGGAATAAATGGAGCTTTTAAAGACTTTGGGGGAGGAAAACAGCGATCTCGGGCGAGGGCAAGATAAAGGGTACAACGGAAGCTCAAAAGATGAAAAAAAAGGAGTGCCTCTTGGGAGAAATTCGTCGGGGCAGGGCAATGAGCTTACAGAAGCGAAATCTTCCAGCGGAGGGTGGAGGGTTGAGGGCAGGGGGAATGAGCTGAAGGAAGCGGGCGCCGCGAGCAGAGCAGGGGAAACAATCGAGGCGGGGAGTATTAGCGCTGTGAACCTCGAGAGGGGGAAGGTCAATGCGGAAAGCGCGGGGAAAAGGTTCGTAGTTGTGGAGGGCGCCAGGAGAAAAAGGGGACGGGAAAAAGGAGAATTCAGGAAAAGCGACTGCGGACGGTTTGGAGAGGCCTTCGCAGGAGGGAAAAACCATGGGGTTCGCAGGGGATTTGCTGGAGGAGCGCTTAAAGCCAGGTCAGACTTCTGGGGGGATTTGCCAGCTCGGAGGAACTTGTGTCGAAAAAATTCACTTTAACGCCTGCCGGAGAAATGTGAAACTCCAGGAAGTGCCATCGAAAGAATGGCATAAGAGGAAGAACGCAGAAACTTTAGGGGAGGTCTTGCAACTGAAAGGTTCATCTTCAGGTGTATAAATAAGAACTCGGGGGAAGGAAAGTAAACCTAAGAACGATCCCTAACTCCAGGGGAAAGAAAGAGGAAGGAAGATTTTTCAAGAACTAGAAGGGGGAGCGGGAAGGCGAAAATGCTGGACGTGTGGGGAACGTGGACCAAGAAGAAACAAGGGGAAGCAAAAACGACAACCCGAATCCAAGGATGGATGGGAAAAAAGAGCTCGCGGCGCCCCCAAACTGAAGAGGGAGGGGAGGGGAAACCCATGCGGAGGGGGTCTTCACCAAAAAAAGATGGAGAACTAAAGCTGGCCTGAAAAAAGAAAAACGGGCTTAGTTCTAACGAACCTCCGCGCGGCATCGGTGCCGGAAAGGGCCCGAAGGAACTCGGCAACGAACGCGCTCGGAATAAACAGAAAAAGGAACGCTGAGGAAAAAGTTTGTGAGGAAGTCGAATGAGAGGAAAAAAACGTAGAACCTCGGGGATGTCTTCCAGCGAGGAAGGGGGGGTAGGCGTCACGTGCTCGTAGATCATGAAGGGGGGAAAAAAAAACTTACGGGCGCCATCAGAGGCCGCTTCGAAGAAACTCGCTTGTCAGGCAAAAGGGGGAAAGCCCGAAGATCAAAAGAAAGAGTGGGGCAGAGTGTTCTTAAAGAAAAAAGGAGCGGGGAAGGCCTGAAGAAAGGGGGGCTTGAGGGGGAAGGTGCTGAGGGAGAGAAATCTGGGTTCTAAAAAAAGATCGAAGAGTACGAAAAAAAGCTTGGGCCGGAAAATCAAAAAAGGGCGCCCAAACAAGCCGGGAAGAAAAACCAATACTTTATCTTCGGGGAGAAAAAAAAAAAGAGGGAATGGGGCGGGCGGAAAGCGCGAAAAAATGACCGAAAAGAAGGGGAACCCACGGAGTAAAGCCTTACGATTCAGAAAAATCCAGGAAATAGAAAGACACCGAAAAAGGGAGTTACTTGGGGAAGAACCCAGGAACATTAGACTTTGGTTCGAGAATACAATTCCTGAGGAAAAAACCCGAGGAGCAGATTGTTGGAACCCTATCTTTAAAAAAAAGAATAAACTCTCAAAAATGTTAAATCGCGAGGGGCGCTTGGAAGGATTTCTATGAGGAAGAAGGTCCTTCTTGAAATGACGTCTTTAGAAAGATTAAGAAGTCTTCAATGTCCGTGAGCCCGAGAGAAAGTTGGGGCCGGGGGGAAAAAGTGGGCTCTTCGAGGACGACTCAAAAGAGGATATGAAGAAAAAACGCCGGAATTACCCAAAGTCACTTTATGTGAAAGGGGGGTTGTCGGCGGGACCGGCCATGGACTCATTTTGTACCCTCAGTACTGGGGTGGAATTAGGGGGAGAGACCATTAAACAGAGGAAGGGTTGCTTGTGTAGAAAAGAGTATGAGGAATCATAAAAAGCTATCCGAAGGAGAAGAGAATTCCTACCAAAAAAAAAAAAGAAACAGAAGAGCTCGTAAGAACACATTGCGGAAGGAACTTTGGTGAAAACATTTCAGGGGGGGGGAAAGGGGGAGGGCCGCTGAAAGATGGGTGATTCTATGAGGGGGCGGGGGAAAAGGACGACTCGATGGACGAATTAGCGCGAAGAGCAATAGGGGTCTAAAGGAAAGGTATGAAACAGCCAAAAAGATCAATCATTCGAAAAGAAAAAGGTACCGCGGAAAAAAAGTTCTGAAAAAGACCGGTGCGGCAGAGGGACAGTCGGCCGGCCCAGCAAAAAAAAGGAGACGGGACCATCTTGTCCGTTGAAGAGTCTGTCATGAGAGGGAACAATTGGACTCTGCAAGGGCGCAGTGGGGGAAAGAGCTACAAAAAGGAGGAAACGACGGGGGGGGAGGGGGTCTGCCGGGTTGGGGGTTGGGAACGCTTCAATCGATCTACTACGAACGTGAAATCCGGGGCGGAAAGGAGGCGTGAGAAACTGCAGGAAAAACTATATCGAAGGAGGTTTGGAGAAAAGAAGAAGGAAAGAGATCTTAAGAGTGGGGAGATCTCGGGCGCACTGAATGCACTTATCATGCTCGTTGGGACTCAGAAAGGATACTAGACTTTTCGAAGGTATAACAAGGAAAAGGAAATAACTCAAGGAGGCTCGTCACAAAGAAAAAAAATTCACTCCCTTTTATGGCAAGACCTGGTGGGGGGTGGGTTGTGTGTGTGGGGGGGGGGGGGGGGGGGGGGGGGTGGGGGGGTTTTGTTGGTGGGGGGGGTTGGGGTTTTAGGGGGGTGGGGGGGGGGGTATTGGGGGGTGTGGGGGGGGGGGGTGGTTCCCGGGAAATACCGCCGACTCATAGCTGCGGAGAGAGAACATCAAAGAAAAACTCAAAATCATATGGGGGGCGGGGGGGGAAAAAAAAGTTTTAAACTCAGTTGAGCTATGAGGGAAGGAGGGGAGAAATTTCTGGAGTGCTGCGCAGAGGGGGATCCCGGTTATTTAAAAAGGGGTAGGCATATGCATCGGTGTCCTGAGGGAACCTGTTGAGAAGAATTCTAAGGTGTGGAGAAAAAAGGAAGCATCAAAAAGACAACTAGCAAAGAGTGTCTCTTTTGATGTGTATCTTGCTCCTAGAGTCTGACGAGTTCTTGGAAAAAAACTTGAAGATCGGAAAGGCATAACTACCAAAAAGCGAGAGCAAAGGAGGTCCAGCTTTCGGAGGTGGTTTGAACTCAAAAGGAGGGACTTGGAAGAAGAAGCGAGGGAAAAAAGGGGTAGAGGGGAAAAATTCCGAAAAAAAAAAGTCTACTAAAGAACATGACAAAGGGTCTTCTCGAGGGGGGTTCTCCCGGAAGGGGTCAACGGTCTTCCATAAAAAGGCTCGGGAGTCTCAAACCTTCCGCCAGGAAGTGGGAGCGAATTCTCGTAAAGGGGAAAGCAACGAATGCGCTAGGGGGAGGAAATCGGGGGGGGGATCGCCAAAGTAGTTCGAAAAGCAACCAAGGAGAGAAAAGCAGAAAGTAAGGGGGGGACGTAGGGAGATCTGCTGACCGTTGAACCTTCATTGGTCTTCGCCGGATGATAAAGGAAGGAGAAAGTAGAGGCAGAAAAAACTCTAGGAGAAAAGAGCCAGTAAGGACGACCTGGACGGGAGTCAAAATCGACAGCAAAAGAGAAGACATGGCTGCAGACTGGAAAAATTTCAAAGGAAAGGAAAAGCCGGAAGGACCTCGTGGAGGAAAAAGATCATGGAAAACCACACCAAGGGAAAGTCTGGTACGAAAACCAAGAAAAAAAATTAACAAACTTCCTTGCAGGCATCTTCTCAGGGAGCCTCGTTAGGGGGGGGGGAGAAACGCGGAGGAAGAGATCGAGGATCTTTACGCCAGCTAAGGTAAAACATCCAAAGAAGAACCCGCAACCGTGGAGATTGAAGATTCGAAAAAAGGGGGGTGATGGGGCCTATGAGAGAAAAAAACGCAGCTGCGTTTCCTGCAGGGAAGACGACAGGTTGAGCTGTTCAAATGCAATAAGGAAAAAAAAAAAGCGCAAAAAGAAATCAAAGAGGGGGTAAACGGAAAAATGCGGAAGAGAAAGCCCCTAGAAATCTGACGGAGAGGGGGGAATAAATAGGGAAAGAGAACATCAACCGAAAGGGATACGCACCAATCTGCGCCTTTCAAAAGAACGTACATTACGCGATCTCGCAATGGGAGAAGAGGCAAGGGGGGGTTACGGGAATGACACTGCTTATGCCTGGCTATGGCCTCTCTGGGGGGGGGGTAAAATCAAAGGCAATCCGCATGAAGATCAAAAAAAACGGGCTCAACTCCACGAAGGGAAAAAAAAAGAAATGGGGAGAAAGGAACTAACTGTTATAGAAGGAGGCCGTAAAGCGGAAGGTGGAAAGATCTCGTCCAGAGGGAGTTCCGGGGGGATGCAGCCGAATCAATCACAAAACTATTCCGAGAAGGGGTGGCCATCAGGACGGGGTAGCGGGAGGGAAACAGTAAGATAAAAATCGGCTCAACAGAGGGGTGCCGGACAAGAGAAGGCCTAAGTGGGGAAGGAAAACGGCGATCGAGGAAGCCTCTAAATTCAATGCAAAAAGCGAAAAAGGACTCTCTCAAGGGAAAAAGGGCAAAAGGGACTGGAAATCGCTCCAGAAAGAAGAGGAGGCATATTTCGGAAAAAAGGTTCCTCAGCGAAAAAGTGACTTTTGCCACGCCTCCACTGAGCCGGAAGAGAGACAAAGAACGTCACAAAAAGGCATGACGACAGGGTCAAGAGACAATATCAACGCCAAAAAGGAAAGGGAGTGATGATCGCTATCACAAAGAGTAGTAAACTAGAGGAGGCAATTCGCGACCGGGGGAGGGAGTTATTGGTTTGTCAGGCCGCACCATCGAAACCCGTCGAAGACAACCAGCCGGGGTGTGGGAAGGCTCGATGGTCAGTACTAGGGGGAAGTTGGAAGGGAAAATGTTATCTAGAAGGGGAAGCCACCAACATGGGGCCCGGAAAGGGCCCAGGCCTAACGGCGCAGATTTGAAAAGACTCTCTGAGAGGAGGCAGGAGAAGGTCTCCGTGAGGGGTTTTTTTCAAGGAGAAGGGGGGCCGCCGTCGCAAAAAAACAAAGGCCGGGTCGGGGGAAGAGTTGCCCAGGCGGCATAGCCCAAAAAGGTCCCCGAAAAGCGAACAACGAGGCGCGTCTCCGGAGGTGAACGACTTAGGGTTTAGTACCTTGAATAAAGGAAAACTTAAGGGGGGGAGGAGGAGAAGTCACTACCATGATGGTGACTCTGGATATACGGGGGGCTCTTCAAAGGATTTGTCGGAGGGTCGTTGGGACTTGGAAAGGAAAGTTTCCTCGACAAGGGGAAAGATAAAGTCCTGTCTGCCTTGCTTAATCCCAAACAAATAGAGGGGGGGAGGAAAACCCCACAAGGGGGAAGCGAAAGAGGAAGGAACCTTTTCAATGGGGGGAAGAACCCTCTCTTCCGTGGGTCCGAGATTGTCGAGAAAAAAAGGTCGAGTACAGAAGTAGGTGATGTCAGAAAGGGCGGAATGAAACACAAGACGTCCCTATGGGAAAGGAGGGGGGACCCGCGGAAACGCTGGGGTAGCTGAAAGGAACGGAAAAAAGTTAAGATTCTTGGAAGGCCGCCAAAGGGAAAAAATGGGGGAAACATATAATTAAAAGGGTAACTGAAAGGATCAAATGCAGCGTCATGAAAAAGCACTCAGAAGACTCGCGAAAGTTATAATAACATGAACCAAAAGAGGAAGAGCCCCTTACTCAAAAAAGATTAAATTCAGAGGAGGGGTGGAGGGGAGGCAAGGACTTTAAAGAGGAGGGGGGGGAAAAAGGAGAATGGCGAAAAGGGATCGCCACAACAGAGAAGGTCAGAGCGAGTTTTCATAGGAGGGTCCAGCGGAGAAAAAAAAGTGTAGGGAGGGGAGGGGAAGCTCAGCTTAAAGATCTGAAAGAGGGAAGGACGACGCTGAATGAGATTTCTGAAGTGAGAGCGCGTCCTTTGTTTGGGAGGAAGGGGCGTGGTGCAAGACAAAAATCTGACGTGGGGGAGGATGATGGTTCGATACGAAGAAAGCCAGTTCTGAGATAAGAAAGAACCCTTCGGGAGAATCGTCTTATCCTAAGGTAATTGGAGAACGGGTGAGAAGTACTTTCTCCGCCCAGGAAAGGGGGCCCTCCAACGAGACGTGCCAAAAAACAGCCGCGAGAGATGCTAGGAGGGGGGGGACTAAAGAGAAAGATTCAGTCTATTGGGAAAAGATCACCTGGGTCACAAATCCTAAATATGTCAGAAGCGGAGCGCCTGTCGTTTCATCTCAGTACAGTTCGGGACTGAAGAAGACCTGAAGGCTCCGGAAAATGCCGCGGGGAAAAAGGACCATAAGGAACTGAGTCAGAAAGAAACGGGGGAAGGGTATGGCGCTCGGGACATCGAAAGGAAGGACGACCAACTCTTGAGAATTGAGAGAAAAAAAAAGGGAGTCACTTCCCGATGGGAGAACAAAATGACTAGCGAATGAAGGGTGGATACGGGGAAGGGGTGCCGGAGGGAGAATTATCGCACTAACGAGAGAGGGGGACCATGGCAATTAGTGACCAAACGAAGGGTTGAAACGAAAAAAGCTCGGGAAACCGAAGAAGGGGGATGAGCTGGGGAAAAAAAAAGGTGTTATGGAGCAGCGTTTCCCCGGCGAGATGGAACGTAGCATCGGACCCAAAGGTTTCCTCGGGTGGAAGAAAAACAGAGGAAGGGGAGGGGGGCTGCGGGGTAGGGAAAACCGGACAGGGAGGAAGGCAAAACAGTTACTAATTCCCCCTCGAGGGAAGGGGAAAAAGGGACCACCAAAGAAGGCCATTCCAAAGCCCAATAGGGAATATGTTACTATAGATAGAAGAGAGAGTGAGGCTTTATCTCGCTTTCGTGAAAATGCTCGGAAAGTTCGGAGGGAGGGGAGGAATTGTGAGAAAAAAAATCTAAATAAGATAAGCCGGAACGTGCTTTGCCTCAAAACGTCCGAAAAGAAATGAATGTCCGGGGAGGAGAAAGAAAAGCATGAGAAAACAAAGAGGCTTTTCTCAACCAAAACGTGCGATCATGAAAGAAGACATAATTCGAAGGGATTCCAGAAAAAAGGAGGAACACTGAGGAAGAAGAAACCGCTTTTGGAAAGGGGGGGGACCCCCAGACGGGCTCAGTCAAAAGGGAAGACCAAAGAACAAGGACCCCCAGTTCGGTAAGGAACCATTAAAACGGGGAGGGCAAGTAGCGGCCTTGCATAGAAAAAAACATTGGGTGCAAAGGGAACCATATCACAGGCGGGAAAGAGATCTACAAGAGGGGAAGGGAAATCAGACTGGTTGCGCTTGGCCGGAAAAGGAAGATCTGCAGGGGAAACAGTTCAAAAAAGAAGTACTGCTGGACCTAGGAGGAGCCTCTGGGAAGGAGGGATACCGTGCGGGGAAAATTGAGGAGCGACGACTTCAAGATCACCAAAAAATTTGGGAGCCGTGAGGGAGAGAAAACGTCCCTGAAGGGCTGGTGGAGACTCATTCTCAAATGTGGTCGAGAAAGAAGCCTAAGGGGAGGATTGGAAGCCAGGAAGAAAAGGGGGAGGTTTCTTGAAAGAGAGAAACAACACCACATGATGAGAAGAAATAAGAGAGAACACAGAAAGAATTTCATGGGGGGGAATAAAAGACCAGAGAGCGGGCGTCGAAATAGGAAATGAAGTCGGAGGGGGGGGGACCAGAATGGAATGGCAGGGACGAGACACACCAGCATGATTACTAAGAAGGGGCTCCTGGCGTTGACGAGGTGAAGGAAAAGATCTAAAGTTCTAAGGGGTAGAGGGGGGGATAAGCAATTAGTTCTCTGAAAGGGTCACACGCGGAAAATACCATAATAAGGCATAAAAAGATAAAAGTTTAAACTGGGCTTGAGCCGTTCGCATATACTCCCGTCGGTGCTCCATCAATCGCTATAGAAAGGTTGGACCCCAGAGGGGAAGAGCCTGATTTGCATGGAGAATGGGGGTGTCGAGAAACAAATGGACTAAAAAAAGATGGAAGGGGGGTCAAAAGGTCTTCTCAAAAAACTTATGGGTGCCGGGAAAAGTAAAGGAAAAGATATTAAGGGGGAAGGGGGATTGAGTGGGGGGGACAAAGAAAAAAGAGAGAGGAGACGACGTGGGAGCTCGGGGAACATGGGAGGGGTTTCGCAAAACTGAGCGCTGTAAAGCGAAGCAAACGCACGGCTCGGGCACTATAAGAGGGCTTGGCTTGTGAAAGCGGGGAGAAGGGGATTCACTGGAAGAGGCTCGTCTGTTGGGACAGAGAAGAAAAAGAGAAGCGCTCGGGGGACCTCACAAACCTGGGAAAGAAACCCTCCACAGGCCATCCCCGGCCTGAAAGGGCGGAAAATCTCTAGAAAACCTATTTGAGGGGGGGGGGGTGCGGAGTGGGTGGGGAGGAGCGCTGGATCAGGCATTGAATGAGAAGAAGAGCTTTGCGGAGGAAGTGTAGGGGGGAAACATTCAGAAGAAAGCGGGGGCAGAAAGGGGATTGCAGGGGGAAAAAAAAAGATTGCGTGAGCTTGACGATGATCAGTAGATCTCGCCGAAACACAAAAGAAGTGGACCAGCTATCCAAAAGATCGGGTGAGGATAGGGCCTGATGCCAGCGCGGAGGAAGAGGTTCAGGGGGCTTCAACGCCCAGGGAAAAAATTAATGAAACGTAAGGAAAATCCGGAAAAGAAAAAGAGAGCGGATCCCCCATGGACCATCTGTGGGCGCTATAGAAGATCGTGGTGGTGAACAGGGTGTTGAAGGAGAGGTCGAAGACGATACTAGGGGGAGAAAGAAAGGAAAGACCTGACCCAGAGCTCTGCGTTGAGGGGAGAAGGGGGGTCACCAGTTATACCCAGAGGAGCGCCACAACCCCAAAGGCGAGTAAAAAGGGCTCAGGGGGAAAAAACTGCCAAATGAATTCACAAGAAGGAAGAGGGTTCAGTATTCCTCGGTGTCCTCGACGTTAGGGATTCAAGGAGGAATGACGAGCAAAAGTTGATCGAAATATATCTGCAGCTTTCGTCACAAGCTCAGATAATGACCGTTAAAAAAAAAGCACGACAAAGGGATACCCGGGGCCGGGGGGGAAGGAGAGCGAACAAGGGCCCGCCGAAAGAGGACTGAGACCTCGGGGAAAGGGACGGCAGCACGCCGATAAACTAGATTCAAGGGGGCCACTCCTGGAAAGAAAACAGGGCTAATGGAAAGATCTCCTCGATTAAACCACGACTCTCCCAACCCCGGGACCCAAATGACCGAAAGAGTCGACAGGGAGTCTCTGACAAAAACATGAAAGAGGGAAGAATCCCGCCGTCAAAAAAAGAGAAAAAAGAATCGCAGAATCCTTTAATCCGGTAACAGCTCTGACCGGGAATGTTGTGGGGAGGAGGGGAGGCGCCTCGGAAAAAGGACGACACCCTATACGAAGAGAAAGAGATCTAAACCCAAAGATGTAAGAAGGAGAGGCTTTCCTGAGCGAAAGTTGGGAAATGCGGAAAGAAAGGCGGGCAGGGGAAAAGGGCGAGTTGAGGAAGGAATCGATGAAAAAGAAAGGGGAAGATGAACGCGCAAAAGCCGCAAAAATATGAGGATGGTAATCAGCACTCAGATCCTCACTAGCCTTTCCATAGGGAGGAGTATGAAAAAGGCTGCATTCTAAGGAGGAGGAACAGCTCAAAATGAAAGCCTGGCAAGGAAAGGACACCTTCAAAAAAACTCAACATGAAAAGGGGCCGAAGCTGAAAAAAAAAGAAAGGAGAGGGAGTCAGGGCTAATGAGAAGGGAAATTCGTGAACAAGAAAGAAGGTGTTGTGTTAAAGGAATCCGACTGCTCGAGTATGCCCTGGGAAAAATATCAAAAAAAGATGACGGCTGGATCGAAGAGCAAGGAAAAGAAAAAAGGAACGCCCGGTCCAGAAGGACCCATAGCAGGTTTAAAGGGATCATCTTGAAAGAAATATTCAACGAGGTTCCTGAAGTCTAGAGGGTGCCGGGACGTACAAGAAAGGGGAGGAACTCGGAAAGGAATAGGATCACGGAGGGGGGACACTCTCCTGTGGTGCCAACGTGTCACTGGCAGGTTGCTAGGGGAGTCCGGGAAAAGAGAGGACAATCGAAATACAAGGAAAGAAGGGGGGGAACGGTTACGAAAGACCTCCTGCTAAAAAAAAAAGATAAGAAAGGATGCCGAACGAGAAAAAGGAAAAATGTATGTTCAAGCTCATCGAAAACAACCGGAGGGGGATCCGCCGAGTTAAGAAGGGAAAAAGGGTTTGGGGAACGATATCACAGGAGGGGGGGTCAATCCACTGTCTTGAACCAATATCATCGGAATCGGGCGAACTACCCCTCAAAAAAGGGGGTTTCTAGACAGGGAAAAAAACTGACGAAACCAGAGAATGCGTGATTTAGGAGAAGAAACAACAAAAAAGGAGGAGGAGGAAAAAAGAAGGTCATCAACTCCAAAATGGGGGGGAGGAGAAAAGGGTGAATAGTGGGATAACAAAAAGGAGACACGTAGGGAAACAACATCTGGTGTAGATGGTAAGGATCTTTAAAAAGGGGGGGGCGTGGTGGCAAAAGAAGTTAAGAGCGAACAAAAAGGGGGGAAGAAAATTATGCCAGGAGGGAAGGAGCCGGCGCGGGTTGTTCGCATAACAGAGGGAAAAAGAGTCTACCAAGAAAGTGCTGAAATTTACGGGAAAAGGGATCCGAAGGAAACCACGGCGGGAAAGGGAGCGATTGGGGTACTAGTCACGACCTAATTTGAAAAAAAAAGTGGCGGCACATAGGTGGAACACAAATCCGAAATTAAAAGAAGCTCTGATCCTGAAAAGGGGAGGGCACTGCATGTAGGGGCTTAGAACGGCCCACACTTTCAATCGTAACTAACGGAGGTATAAAGTCAAAAAAGAAGTTGTAGGAAAGATACTTTTCCGGAAAAGGGAGAGGTTTCCACTTTCAATATGAAGCAAGGCCTTCGTATGAGGGAACCTCTAGGAGAGACCCGAGGAGAAGTTGAAGGGGAAAGTAATAGCCCTTGATGCATGGGAAAGAGAGAGTCGTACCTCTCATTAGGGGTAAGGCGAGAGGTCATCCATCTGGAAAAAGGAAGTCTCTTGGTTCATTGCAGCATCTTTTAAGAAGAAGAGTGATGGGTAAAGAGGACTGCAAAAAGAGCCTGTTGTGATGAAAGGAAGGACTTTGTGAGGGAGTGTCTAAAATTTGGGGGGAAGATCTGGCTAAAAAGATTTGTACAGGGAAAGGTCTCAAATACTCAAAAAGGAACTTTGACCGGAAAAGAACAGCGTTAGGTCCTTCCGCATGAATACCCAGGGAAGGCCGCTAATCTAACGAAGGGTTGCGGGGTGAGAAGGTTTACATCTTAAAGACAGGGAGGGGGGGGGATTGAATCTGCTGAGAAGGAAATGGAGCGCAAACAGAGAGGGGGTCAAGGTAATTAAGAGAATGGAAAAAGAGAGATTTGGGACCTCGTGGGAGCTGGAGCGTAAGTACACAGACGGCGGGGGGCGCGTGGGAGCCTTCAGAAGAAAAAAAAGAGATGAGGGCGCGAGAAGTTGTGGGAAGAGTTGGTTGCAGAGCGAGAAAGGTCCAAGTCTTGTTTCGAAGGTGAGTGTCGATAAGGCGCTGTAAAAAGCACCCTGTAAATCCGGTGGGATTGAAAATTTGAGGTCTAAGGGGGGGGAAAGGCTGGGGGGGTTTTCTCTCCACGAGGAGGATTAGGTCCAGCGACGGAGAAGGTGAATCAAAAAACGCATTTGAAAAGGGAGATCGTACGATAAACTCTGAGCGCTAGGGGGACGCGAAAGCATCTTGGGGGAGTCTATTTAAAGATCCCGAGCTCGGGGAGAGTCAAAAGGAAAACTAGCATCTCAAGGGAAGGAAGGATTTTATGAGACGAAGGCGGTGAAGGGTCGAATCTCTGGGGGATTAAGACTAAAAAGCTCTAAGAAGGACCATGGATAAAAGAAAGCCTAAACACGAAGGGGAAAAAAAAGGGGGGGGCCCGCGCGGGAGGGAGAGGAGGTGGTAGGGGGGGCGCTGGAATCGCAACGGAAAGGAAACACATGCAGGCGGGCGTGAAAAAAAAACGCGAAACAAGCTGGCCAGGCGCGGGGGAGGCGAGGCGGGCTGGGGGGTCGAGTTCTGCCTAAAATCCGGTAAAAAAAACGGGGAAAAGAAAGGGGAGGGGAAAACCCCGACCTCGGAAGAAGTCGGAAGAAGAAAGGAAGAAAAGATAACAAAGGCAACTGTGGCAGCCACAGAGATAGCCTGGGAGCAAAGCCATTTTGTGAGGAAGATATCGGAAGCTAACGAATCCTCTGGAGGAGTATGGAAGGCCAAAGAGGGGTATTCATGAGGAGAGGACACTACCCGACTGTCGATGCGAAAGGGACCGGAAAGATCGCATTCAAGAACTCGGGGGCGCTGGGGAGCCGGGAAGTAAATTCAAAAAGAAACGGCAGATGTAAAGCCGCTCGCGAGAAAGGCGAACCGACCTGTTGCATTCATCAACGGGACGGGGGATTTGGGCGGGAGTGGGAATTTCTGAGGGGGTATTTTCTCAATAACTAAGAAAGGGAGGGACGGTCCCACACAGCCAAAATAAGGGAATTGCGCCCGGAAGGGGGAAAAATCATGAAGGAAGCAAACTCGTACGAAGGGGAGTTAAAGCTTGAAGAGAGGATCTACATTTTAGTGAAGGGAAAAAACTCCATGGACGGAGCAGGAACAAAAAAGCCGATCGATGGGACGAGTGGGAACGGATCCACTCAATCCAAGGAGGAAAAAGGCCCAGGAGGGGAAAGCACCCGTAGGGGAACCGTTTAAGGAGAAAAGGAAGCGGCCTGGAAGCGAAAAGGGGTGTGGGCCCGACTTGGAAGCACCGGCTACAAATCATCAATAAGAAATGGCCGAAGTCTTCGGGGGGGGGTAGGGAGTTCTATCTAATTAGAGGAAAAGGGGCGAGGAGCGGTACTGAGGTACCTAGTCTGAAAGCCAGGCCGGGGGCGTTGCATAAAAAAGGGAAAAGAAAACAAGGGGGCGTGACGAAATAGACATCGGGGACCCCTCGTCCGAAAAATCATTTGAGTACCCACAGACTGAGGACGGTGATGTTGAGGAGTCCCAAGCTGTAGCAAAGGGGGGGAAGCACCGCGATCAAAAGGTCCTGATATGATGCGAAAGGTCGAAGCTCTCGAAACAAATTGAGAAAGACACAAAATGAAGACTCATTTTCTGGTCGAAGAGAGCTACATTCCGACAAACAGGTGAGTCGCTGGCGTCTCGAGGGATCTGGTGACCGAGAGGGGAGGGGACGGGGAGACATCACCAGGGGTAAATAGGATGTGGGTAATCAAAAATGATCTGACTGGGAAGAGGGGATAGAAGGGGATTGCGAAAAAAAGCATCGTCCGGGCAAAGGGGAAAGGCAACAGGGAGGAAGAGATAATAATACTGGAGGTAAGAAAGCACTAAAGTTTATAGTGTTAACTGTAAGAAAAGGCCATAAAACGTCAGGGGAAGGCAGAGAGAAAGGGGACCCATCTTGGAAGGAATGACCGTGATATTGGAGGGTGGGAGCGTGCCAAAATGTGGGCGCGGAGAGGCCAGGCCGCTTTCGAGGCTTCTAGGAAAAAAGGGAAAAAAAAACAGAAAAGTCATGGGGGTCTAGAGAGTTTGGGAGAAGGGAAACGCGAAAGGATTTACGCCTGGGAAAAAAGACTGAGGTGGTAACCTTGGCTGAAAACTCGATAATAGAAAAAAAAAAAGAATTTTGGAGGGAAAAAAAGAAAAAAGTCCTTCTTGGTGGGATAGGTTTTTGCGATCTCGGGCGCTGGGAAGGCACTGGGTAGGTCTCGGCTGGGTCTTCGAAGAGGTGGGTGGGGTTCCTCACGTCAGGGACAAACTGAAAGGAGAAACACAAGTCAAGGAAAGGAATGGCCTGCACCAGGTCTGAAACGCTCACGACGAAAAAGGATCTGGAAAATATATTCGAAGAAAAGAATTGCTTCCAAGGAGGAGAGGGAGGGGAGGGAGAATGCGAGGGATAGGCTTCGACGCGATCTACCGTCGGGTTAAGAATCATTCATGTCATCAACCATAAGAAGACACCGGAAAGAAGACTACGAAAAGCTCCGTAAAGAAAAGAAAAAGGGTTAACATTGGTTAAAAGGGAGGCCAGCGCGGGGGAATCAACGCCAGGGGAGAAAACACCGCCCTTAAAGTAAGGTCGCGTTCGTAAATTAGGACTAGTCGACTCCTGCACGAAGAATCCAAAGACTTGTAATTTTGGGGAGAAAATGGGAGAACAGAGCGAAGTAGAGGGAGGAAGGGGGAGGTCTGAATTCGCCCCGCCAACAAGGGTCGAAGCGACGCAAAAACCGGGGCTTTTAAGCCACCAGGGAAGGAGGAAGAAAGGCCACGGCGCGTTATCCACATTCAAGAAGAAACTCCTTCACGCAATCCAGCTTATCAGAGAAAAGAAGGCCCAGATTCAATAAATTTTTTGGAGGAGTTCCACGAACGTTGTTTAGAAGGAGGTTGGGTAGTGTTCTACCATATACACCTCAGGGAAAAGGGATCATATCGAAGGGAGCAATGAAAAAATCGGAAGGACCGTTGCAAATTCACGGCTAAAGGGAAGGGATACCTTTGCTCCTCGAAGTTAAAAAATTAATTATGGGGGAGAAAGAAGACCAAAGTCGAATGAGATTCCAGAGAGAAGGCAAGGATGAATACCGGAGTCATCTCCAAGACTGAAACACAGTCAAGAAATTTTAATCTCTGACTTCTGTTAAGAAGAAAAATCCACCAAAAAGCCGCTCCATGAAGAAGAAGCCGTTTGCTCATCGGGTCACCGGCTGTGTCTCTGGGGCCAAAAATCGGAAGAGGAAAAAAGACGCCCTCAGACACGCAATCAGTGAAGAAGGAATGGGAAAAGTCTCGAGAAAAGCGGCTTGAACCCCTTCAAAAAAGTTTGGAACTCCGAGTCCTAGGAAAAAAGGACAGCTAAAGATGTAAATCTCTCAAAGAAACCGAAATCTACACAAGCCTAGGGGAATGATGAGAGGTTAACTCCTGGAAAGAAATTGGGGGGCCTATGCGGAAAACTTTCTTGGAAGGAGGAACGTAAATGGAGGGGGCGTTCCCGTTAAAGGAAGGGAAAGGGGAACAAATCGGCGGCGCACAAACCGCAAAAAAGAATGACAGGACGTCAGCCACTCATAGAAAAAAAAAAAACTACCATGAGGAGCAGGGCAGGATGGGGGAATTCTGAAAAAGAGGAGAAAAGAGAGAAAAGGAAATCCTGGAAGATCATCATCAACCTGAAGACGACCATCTCGCCTTTTTCAGACCCCGGAGAAAGGGGATCTGGCGAAAATGAACTAGGTGGGGAGGGAGAAGAAAGATTATGACCTGGGACGGTTTTGGGGAAGAAGAAGACCGGCCATCCGCAGGACTGTCCTGACTAAGAGGCAAAGCCAAGAGTCAGAAAGAAAGACAAATTAAGGAAGGGGAAATCTCTTTAAAGTTTCCGTAAAGAAGGGGAAAAAGCGTCCGCGGAAAGTGAATGTCCGGGTTGTATGGAAAGGTAAATGACCTTCCGTGACCTCGTCAAGAAAATGGTGATCAGCTAGTGCGGGAAGAGAAGGAAGGCTGTGGAAAGCTTAGACAGGAGCCGCCACGTTGCGCCAACTCTATGGAAGTGACAAATCGAAGAACGTCACGAGTGGGTCCACGGGTAAATCCGAACAAAGAAAACATGAGGGAAACCTGCTCCACTAAGGTAGAAAAACGGAGGAAGGAGACAGTTCTCTCACAAGGAGAGAAGTCGACTTCTCGAAGGGCAGGTCTGCAAAGGGTTGGGTGTGCCTCGAGAGACTTTGGCGGGCTTCCAAGAAGAGCTGAAAAAGAAAAAAAAAAGCCACGCAAAGAGGGGGGGACTACTGGGTCAAAACTAGAAAAACGTCGGAAACCAATATCAAAGCAAAAGAGATACATGTGAGTAAGGACTCTCTCACAAAAAAAGATACATAAGATGAACTTGCTGTTATAGGGAAAAATACCCTTAGGAAATGAAAGAAAAAGAGGGGGCGTTGCAGGGGGGAGGGACTAGTCGCGAGGAAGGAAAACCCATTTTTTATTGCTTGGATACAACTTTTCGGTAAGGCCGAAAAACGTTCAAAGAGAAGGACAGGGGTGGGGAAAAAAAGGTAGAAAAATTATCGCTACCATGCAGATCGAACGTTCTGCATCATGTGAGTATTTGCGGAAAGCGGCCGAGATAACGAGCACCGGAGGGAAAAAAGGTTGTCCCGGCAAGTTCCAAAGCTAGAAAAGATCCCCTCTAAGCAGGGGGGAGAAAGGGCCAAAAAAGAAGCAAAAAAAGGGAAAAGCGCCGCGGAAAATCCTGGGAAATTCAAGGGGGACCGGCACACCTGACAATCTAGTTTCAAAAAAAGGACGTAAGACCTCGATAACCGGGACGTAAAAAAGCGAGGATCGTCCAAGGAATTGAGTGGGATGGTAGAAGAGAGGAACCCAGGCAGATTAGGCACATTCCCTCGGGAGAAGGGGGAAGGAAGCTCCAAACCACCAGAGACCATAAGAAAGGCATAATCGGGGATAACAACAAAAAGAACGAAGGAATATCCCTTGGAGACAGTGGGAGAGAGACGTAGTAACGGAGAGGAATTCTATATTGGGGGGAGATAAACTCATGTCAAGGTGCTGATGTACTTCGCGTACGTTCCAGGAGGAGTGCAGAATGCCGCGAGTTTCAGACGGGGAAAAAAGGACCCAGCGCGAAAGTGTCTGAAAGGGAAGGAGTGGTGAATGAGTGGCTGTGACGTCTGATTAGCTTTTGAGCCTATCTGAAGAGAACGGGAACAAAGGATTTCGGGGGAAAGGCAGGCACTAAAGAGGGGGTTTCCTTCCGTCATATTCCATTGAACAAACCCTTCAGGGGCCTCGAAAATCTTCCAGGAATATGGAGGGAAGGAAAGGAAGCGTTATCTGGCTGGAAAAGGAGGTAGCGCCTTCGAGCGTGTACGCGCAACAAAAATTAGGGGTGCCGGTCAGAAGGGGGGGAGGGGCCCAGGCTTTCACGGGAAAGCGTTCGTAAAAAAAGACTGAAAAATTGAGAGGGGTGGTTAGAAATCGGAAGAGAAAAGAAAGCCTTTCACTATGACCAAGAGATTCACGGAAAAGGGTTTTGGGGAGGTGGTGAAGAAAAAGAACAAAGGGAAGAAAAGGTCGGGGAAGTTATTGGGGGGACTTAGGATCCTGCGCGTAACTAACTCCGAGAAGGTGCGAAGGAAGTCTTAACGGGGGAGTTGGGGAGGGATGCGTGGCCAATCAGGAAAATTTCTTACTTTCCGACGGCCTGAGAAGGGACCTGCGAAAAGGAACAAAGTGTGCAACGGAATTAACGACGGAGAGAACGGGGTTGACTAAACAGGCCATATACTGGCCGTCAAAAAAAATGTTTCAGGAAAAGACCTATGGTAGACAAGGAAGAAATCGGGGTCCACATCCATAACTTCTAACACGAGGAAGAAAAACGAAAAAGATTCCGAAAAGGGGGAAGGATCACAGGCGAAGAAGAGGGCGACGCGAGTATCTTCCGTGAAAGAGCCGTTTTTCGAGCTCGATGGACTGGAAAAGGTACCATGCAGAACTCAGAAGAGAAATGATAAAATGTCTATAGGGAGGGGGTGGAGACGAATGAGATCTCAACGGCAGCGAAGGAAGGAAGGGCTTCTTCCCGCATGGGCGTCAAAAAACAAGGGAGGTTAGAAATGCGCATGGGGGGATATAGGGGGAAGGGGGGATTCTCTGGGGAAAGTAATTACGATGAAAACGAACTCCAGAAGAATAAGCTTAAGGGCTCCAGGGAATCCCAAGGAACCTTAGAATAGAAAGAAAGAAAGAACTAGCAATAAGCTGGAATGAAGGGGGAGAACGGAAAGAAGGTTTTTGATTGAGCGTTTCTGTGAAGAGTCTTATATACTCAAGCAATGGGTTCCTCGTGCAAGGAGGCCACATGAGAAGGAGGCATAGAGAGTCTTAAACTAAAAGCCGATCGAGAAAGTCAGGGAAAAGAAGAATACCTTCCGAACCGCCCAAGCTCACGAAAAAGATTACCACAAACAAAAGGGGAGGGGGAGAGTATTTCCAGGATACCGCTAAGTCTTCTTACTTAGTTGGGATCCTACCGGGATTTAGAAAACGGGCGGGGAGAAAGGGGACCTCAGGAGCGCTGTGAATCAAAAAAGAGCGAATAAGTGTTTTCAGGTAAAAAAAAGCATATCCCTATACAATTGCCTGCTGAGAAGAGATCGGCCACAGGAATAAAGGGCGTGGGAAAAAAAGTGCGGGAGAGGAAATACAAAGGCAAAGGTTTGTGCGAAAATGGAATGGCCTCCATGCCGCCCGAAGGACAGAAACACCGGGGGAGAACATCGGGGAGATCCCTCAAGGAAAAAAAGAGGTCTTACCCCAAAGCAGGGTCCCGGCACCAGTACAGTTTTGGGGAGAAGAACCGTGGAACAATTCCTGAAAACAGCCTCTGCCTTTCAGAGCGCGAACATTGGTTGAAACGAGCTTTCAAAAGAGAAAAGTATTGGGGGGGGGAAAAAAAAGAAAAGTAGTAAGAGAGGGGGGGGAGAGAACGGTCTATCTATGGAAGAGGTCGGGCTTAGAACAGTTAACAAGTAGAATAGTTAGAGAAAACGTTAGGGAAGAATCGGTAAATACCGTGGAAAAGAGGTCTTGAAGTTCGAACGAAAAAGACAGAGAAAGTCCTTGATCCCCATCAAGGACGGAAGATAAAAGGGGAAAGCACTTCTTCAAGGCCCCAGGGCAAGAGAAAGTTGTACAAACGAGAAGGAAATTTAAGCCTCCACGAAGAGGGGGGGGTAGGAATGGAAATCTAAGCCAGAAAGCGGGCCTGGGTCTCGACAAAAAAAAAAATAGGGGGAAAAAGGAGAGAGACCCACAAGAGAAGGTTTTCATGGCGAGATCGAGTTCCAAAAAAACAGTATGAAAAGCGTCGCGAAAGGAGTCGAGCATGGCCAGAAAAGGGGAAATGGCAAGCAATCACCGGAGAAGGGGGTTTAGCACAATCTTCCGCGGGGAAGGTTAATCGAAACTGAGCAAGGAGAAAGCTTTTGGGGTATCGGAAAAATGTTCCAAGAGGAAAAAGAAGGCCTGGGACGGTCGCTTAAGTTACCCGAATCTACAATTTCGACGTTTGAGGTTTTTCAGGTGAGAACCGGCGGGACTCCAAAACGGGGAGGTACTGGAGTAAACATAGGTGATTCTGATGTAGCCGGTGATAAGGTTGCTGTTGGGAAAGCTCGTCACAAGGGGGAAAGCGCCAGAAGGGAGTGTTTCAGGAAATGAACAAAGGAACTTAATTTTTGAGGAGTGACGACCTGGTGAATAGTTGGGGCATGGGGTCAAGGAGCCGGGGATCGGCCTGGGTACGGTGGGGGAAAAAAAGGAGGGGGAGGTAACCTTTACAAAAAAAAAGAGGGCGCTGTATTCCTCTATAAGAAACCAACGCGCTCTCAGGGGAATAGTAAGGCTTCTTCAGGAACCCAGAGACACTGAAGGCAAGAGGAGGGAGGGGGGGAAATTCAAATCCCGCTCAGTGGGGGACCTTCGCTCAGTGAAATAGTAGCAAAGAAAAAATCGGCGGCCAACCTCAAAAAAGGGAAAGCAAAGGTTGAATGAGGAATCTCTAAGAAAAGAAAGGAAAGATTTGGGAGGGAGGGACGTGGTAGAAAAGTTCACAGGAAAAAGAGGAGTCTAGTGGATTCATTGAAGTGTTTTTCTAGGGAAGTTCGCGAAAAGAAAAGAAGGGGATGTCATTCATAAAATGCATCGGTGGCCTGCCAAGAAAGGGATGGCAAGGGGGGGGAGGACCAAAGAGAATCAGAGCTCCGGGAAAAGCTCCATATCTTTGCAGGCAAAGAAAAAAAAGAATCACGCGTGCGAAAAAAGGTGGGGAGAGGGGGCGGGATCGAGGGGGTCTTACAAAAGACAGGGTGAGCCCGGCAGTACTGGGAAGGATCGGGGGACAAGAAAGGGGAGAAAACACAAAATGAACCCGGGAACAAAGCGGCTGGCCATCTTCGGGAAGACAATACGCCAGAGGTCAGACAAGGAGAGATCGCTGAAACAGTTTAAGGGGCCTCTAATTAGTAAAACTAGATGGAATCTGACTCCCGATCAGGGACAGATTGAGTTGGGGGTACTGAAAAGGAAGGTCCAGGTCCTCTCAGAGGCCAAGTCAAAGAGAGTAGCCAATCAAAGAGGCGCCTTCAAAGAGGCCTCTGCGGAAATCCGGAAATTCTTATGGGGGAGAGCAAGATCTCTAAGTTTTGGAAAAGGTTGGAAAGCCGGGGGGAGAAGCCTTTATTTGGCCCAGGGATTAATGTACTCTATTAAAAGAAGCCTGCAAACACATATAACTCTCAGTTTCCTATAAAAGTGAAAAAAGATTAATCATATATATATCCGTCGTATCTTCAGCCCTCCCAACTTAGGGAGTGCAGTCGCACGACCTTTATACCGCGATAGAAAAGGAGAGGCAGAAGGGTGGATGAAGCGAGCAGGCGACCTCTGGGCACATTGATAAATCCGAGCAGGTATAAAGCTTTCATAAAGCGCCGGTCAAGCACCAATAACTCTCAACCTACCGGGCGAAAATGGAAGCGAAGGCGAAAATAACACACCAAACCCGCTCTCAAAGAAGAAAAAATTCCGAATCTACTGGAGAATCGAGACCGGGAAAGAGGGAAAGGGAGGATATCCCAAAAAAAAAACCTGAGGGAGCACAGCACAGCCGCCAGATGAGTCCCGAAGCGGGCCCCATGGCGAGGGCCCCTGTACTGCGCTTACATCAATTCCCTGGGCTTTGTGTTTGCGCATCGACAGGGAAGACGCGTGGAAGGACGCCAAATGTACCGATCCGGACGAAAACCCCTCCGCATAACCAGCCGAAAGGGGGGATGGTTGAGTAGCGGGGGGGGGCATGGACTTAGTGGGGGTTAAAAGGTCTATGCAAGGCAAAACTAGGACCGGAAATGAAGGAAAGGCAGTGCGAAAGTAGTTCCGTTCAGGTAAATCTATGGGAAAAAGAAGATAGGGGAAAGGAAAGCCAGAAAAATCGACTGCCAACACTCCCCATACCGCCGTACGGCAGTGGGGAAGGGGTGAACGCCTCGCATTCGAGAAAAAGATGCCGAAAGACCAATTAAAAAAAAAAAACATTTAATACAATGGAAATCGGGAACTAGGAGAAGGCCCCATCCGGGAAAACAGTAAGAGGAGGAGCTATTAAGCTCTCAGAAGACCTTTAGTATTCGAGATCCCCTGGTGGATTTTCTCCTCTTGTCCTATTAAGTATCTCGGGGATTTTGAATCCTGTTCCCGACAAAACATAGGATGGCTGTAATAGGCTGGCACCCATTGGCTCAAAGCTCCAAGAGTGAATTAAAGGAAAGAATCTCCTCTCGTTATCCTACCTGGTTATAGCCTAGGTTGACTAGCCGTGAGGGGATCTAGAAATTGGAATGGGGGCCGTGAAAGGGAAAGCTTACACTGAAACTTAACACTTGACCTCGGTCCAGGAAAATCAAAAGTAAGAAAAATATCCGCGATGATGGGAAAATGGGATGTGGCACATGGAACCACATTTGCTGAGTGGGCTATTCCGCGTTGCCGGGACGGGAGGGGACAATCGAGAGAGATGGCCGCCGGGGGCAATTTTAACGACACGAGAAAAACGAGCTAAAAAAATAAAAAGGGGTCCGGCCGTAGTACAGATACTAGCTAATTCTTTCAAATATTGGGAATCACAAGAGGCCGGCGAGGAATCGAAGGAATTTAGGCAACAATTTGGGCCCGCTCTTACCTAGATTCACATGTGAATTTTTAAAGCATCCCAGGGGCACGTGAGGCTAATAGAGGAAATACCTCCAACAACAAAGGGGGGAAGCATGTAAAAAGAAGGGGGGAGGATTTGTGCGCGAAGGACACCTCCATCCGTGAAGCATGGAGGAGGTTATGT
>Ga0179593_1312384_pt1 | contig 23019 bp, 22 predicted proteins | sample CZODoug2_1_08_16_FD_185931 | JGI IMG/M metagenome (GOLD analysis project Ga0179593, IMG submission 185931) | Vadose zone soil fungal communities from Angelo Coast Range Reserve, California, USA - CZODoug2_1_08_16fungal (PacBio error correction) | ecosystem: Environmental > Terrestrial > Soil >...
GAGGCCCACGCAGCGTACCGCTATCTCCTTCAGACGAACCAGGGAGACCGGATGAGTGCCAGAGCACGCGCCGCACGGACCAAAGAAAACAGAAGCCTGAAAAATCCCGCGCAATCAGTGCTAGGGAGTCCCGAGTGTTCTGCCAAAGGAACTAGTGGATGGGGGGGGGGGATGCGGCCTTAATTTGCGATAAACCATTCTGTAAGGAAATCAACAATTAGCTGGGCGTAAGAAAAGACGGAAAAAACCAAAACTGCCGGCAAATCGGAGAGGGACTCGGATGAGGGCTGCTCGGGCGCAGTCAGAGAACAAAACGATCATAAAAGAGATCAAGAAAACCCCTCCTCTTGGACGACTGACCTTTGTATTTTTACAAAGAGTCAGTAAGGTGTCAAAAAAGGAAAACAGGAGAGTACTGCTGCCAGACAGATCGGAGGGTCCAAAAAGGCACTTCCCGCGAAAAACTGTCCGTTCGGCTCATTAGAAGGCACACATCGTTAAAGCGCCGCACCTGTCTTTGCAAGGAAGCAGTTCCGGCGCCAGGACTGGAGTTACAAGGAGATGAAGGGAAAAGAAAGGTTGGGGGAGAATGCAAGGTCGTTCAAGCGACGTCATAATTTCGTATTTTTAGGAAATCTAGAAGAAGAAGAAAAAGCACCCTTATAACAGAATACTCCCGCCTTGGGAAGGGTAGGGGTCTTGAACCCGTCAGCTCTAGGGGGGGAAGAGGGGGTGGGGGAGGGTCTGGGCAAACGGCTGAAACCCCAATCGTCAACCCCGGTAGGCGGAGCCAAGATCTTCTGACGTGGTCGCAGGAAACTTTTCCTACATTGGCGGAAAGGTCGTAGGTATCAAATGGGCCTTCGCGATTGCGTCTCCAAGCTGGAGCGTGTACGCCGACATTGCCAAGGCACGGGGAGGACGGACAGCAAAGGGCGACAATCGAACTAAAAGCCGCGGATCTTCAGTAACCAGGGGAAAAAAGGGGCGCCAAGAAAAATGATAGACGGTTCTTTGATTTGCATCGGTTATCAGAAGAAGGTCTGAAGAGAGTGATGACGAATGAGCGGTAAACAGTGCCAAGGGAGGGGGGGTGCTTGATCGGAATCCTTCTGAGTTCTTGTTGTCCAAAGAAACCCGCAGGGAAACCACCGGTGCATAAAAAAAAAGAAAAAGCCAAGTCAATGTCCGAAATGGTTCGACGGGCAGCAAGGAAAAAAGAGGCCTAGCAGAACGAAAATCGGCTATGAAAACGGGGAAAAAATCAAAGGGAAAGTAGAAAGACGCCCGCCTTTGTCAAGTCGGACAATTTTAAGGCTTTGTAAATGAGCGGGGGTGAAAAAAAAGCATCGGGCAGTGGGAAACGACATTTGGGAACCGAAGCGTAGTCTCTGACCCTTTTCCTGGTCCGAGGTGGTGTATTCCCTCTCTAGAAAGAAATACATTTCTTTCCTCTCCTAAAAGGGGAGATAGCAAAGGATTGTGGAGGCGCGCGTACCCGTGACAGACCTAAATCCTGGCTGGAGGTAGGGGGAATAAATCAATCCGGGTCCCGAGTTAATTCCCGAATCCACTTAACAAGGACGTGAATTTAGCCAGCCATGCTACGGATAGGAGCCATAGCAACCCAGGTACGGTTGTCGAACACAGGTTGTGAAAGGGTAATATCTGGGGGGCTAACTGCGCTGAAGCCTTCCAGTCTACCACTTACGTAGTCGTTCGAGACAGGACTACGAGGGCTTCAAGGATCGTTGACAGCTCTAACAGCGATTCGGGAGAAGGGCTCAAGGTCAAGGCAGAGTGAGATTCAAATTCAGCTTCTGGCCGACAGCACGCTTTAGCAAGGGGCGCCTGAGAAAAGAACCGAGAAGCCCCATTGGCCATACTCTGCAGTACTGAATTCGAGGGATTCAGAAAGGAACGAAGAAAAGTGTGAGGGGCTACTTGTCTAGGGCTTTACGATCATGGGGTAATGCTAGCGCAACGAGGGAAAACCGCAGGGGGGTATTCTGAACTCGATTATAAACAACCCGAAAAAAAATTACCAGACCGTCCCGGGCTTCAAAGAGGGGAGTTGAAATCTTCCCTCTTCCAAATGGGGGGGGCATGGCGGGCCCCTCTTGGGGACTTTGAAGAAAGGCCAGAGGGGAAACCGTTCTTTTATGTGGGGGGGGCTGGAATAAGAGGCCGGGACATCTCCGGAAAGAAAATCCAAGTCACGAGTCGTCACGGCAACTAATCTCCCCGGGAATCGTCTGCAAAGGGGACTCCAGAAATACGATTCGGCCAAACGGGGTGGCTTTTGGCTGAAGGGTAACAATACCTTATTCCCGCACCCCGAAAAGAGCACTACCCAGACTTGAGGAGAACAATCGGTGAAATATTGTCCTTTCTTTTTCCATCTGGGGGTCCTCCACCCCAGAAAAAGGGGGTGGGGTCTTCCCCGGCTGCTCAAGATCCACAGTCAGGAATGGACTACTTTCACATCTTTTATCCGAAAAGTTGGCGCGGTATTTAACAGGGCGGGAACTAAGACGCCAGTCAAGGGGACTAAAAGAATGCGGCGCGGCCAGCATTAACAGGGGGGAGGGGGGGCGGAAATAAGATCCGCGGTGAGGGACCACCACGCGAACTGAGGTCCGAAAGGACTCTTCTGAAAAGCTAGGGGAACAAGAAGAAGAACTAACGGGGTCTGAACGGTAATCTGAAAGCGGGTTCCGGCACAAACGTGGGCATCGGCTGTTGGAAATCAGAGCCGCAATGTAAAGGTCCTGTCGAGCGTTGGCGAGAAGTGAAAACACCTAGGGTCCAGGGATAAAAAAAGGGCATGAGATAGTTTGAAAAAAAGAGTAACTCCAGACGCCCTAAAACGAGAGGTAGGCGATGACAGCAGAATATCCCGAAACTCGGAGGGGGTTTCCTAATGGGTTCAGTTTGATGTAAGAAAGGGGGCGAAAGGGAAGAGGAGGCGCCACAGGTGACCTTGGGCCCTGTGGGTAAAAGTAAAGGGAACCAAAAAGAGGCTCAGGAACTGGTGAAGGCGTCCACGATAGAAAAGACGTTCGTCCGCTCAGAAAAGCGGACGAAAGGGGTAAATGAGGCAGGAGGGAAGCTACGTGCGCCACACTGAGAAAACAACAGGTCAGGAAAAGGCTGTAAAACTCACAATGGGCGGGCGAATAAAAGGTCAGTCACTGACAAACGTCCTCAGGGAAAAACCTCAGGAGAAGGGAAATGGAACACAGCTATTACAGTAGGGGAGGAGAAGCCCGCAACCTGGGCATATGTTCATGGAATGCCCGAAAGGAGAGCCGAGCCGATCGGGAGTGTGAGGCGAGATCGTCAACGGAAAGGAGCATTATCTCGACAAATAAAAACGTTCCTGCACGGTCATCGGCGCTCCAAACTGGTGAAGAAGGCAGATTGGGCGTTAAAAAAAGTTAGGTCCACTAAAGGCGCCGGAAACGGTCCTACGGACCATCTTGGGAATTTTAGTTCATGACCGGCGAGGGGGAAGGGGGGGCCAAGGAAGGGGAGAGATAAAATTAGCCTATCATCCATGGGTCTTTTCGCGAAATAAGACATAAGAAAGGCAACGTTTCTGATCTAAACTTTTTAAAAGGGTCAACAGGCAGCAGGGGGGGGGGGGATCTGTCTAAACTAAAAAGGGAATGTCTAGGAGGACTCTTGCTAGACCTGGAAAAATACCGCTAATGTTCATCTTTCCAAGGGCCCGGGCGGGCGAGAGAACAAATCAATTGACGTGGGCCAAACAAGGTGGGGTCGGGAGCCTTTGCTGTTCAGCACGATAGTACCAAAGGGCAAGAATATACGTTGGGAGGCAGAAAGGTTCAGATCTTTCGCTACGTTTCCGGGAAATGGGAAGAGATATTACACGGGGAGCTTAAAACGCGGGGAGAAGATCCTCTGCTAATTCCAAGTATTTAACCCGCTGACTCCTACCTGGGGGGGGAACATCACTCCCAGGGAAAAGATTTGGGGGAAGGGGGGAAGAGGTGGTCGGCATGGTCTAAAATTTCATAGACTATGCTGAACCCCCGAAAAGAACGCTTCGCGTACGGGGGTGTGATGTGGGGGGATGAGTTAGATTAGCAAAAAGCGCCAAAGAGGTCTCTCGCAAGCCTGAAGGGCAGGAATCTTTTTATTGCATGAAGGAGTTAAGGCCCTGGCCTCAGATGAGATTAAGGAGAATCAAAAAAAAAAAGGGAAGCTACGAAACCTTTGTTCAGATCTTTCTCGACTTCACAGGGAGCCTCGGGAAATTTAAGGTACGCGAGTAGGTCCAGGGGGAAGGATACTTTACCAACCCACAAAAAACAAAGTGGGGTTTGTCAGAGGGGGAGGTAACTAAAGAGTCAAATTTTTCCCCGACAACCATTAATCTCTGTTTGGGAAAGCTGCTCTTCAAAACAGGGGGTGGATACTTGGGGCTCTTCTCGAAATCAAAAAGTAAGGTAAAAACATCGTGGGATTCCTGGACTGAGGGGAGAGTTAGCACGGAGGGTCTACCTCCCTCACATTGGGCTTGCACTTCCGGGAAGTAGCCCCCCAGGGCAAAAGGCCAAAAAACCACTCCCACTAGGAAGCTCCCAGGGGGTCCTGATTCGGGGAAGAAGTATGCGGACGGAGAGAGGGTCAAGTATCGGCGTTTCCAGAGATGTGTCTCTGGGGGGAACGAACAAAGGAAAGGCTCGTCTGAACTGGGGACGAGGGAAAAGGCCGACTCATTTCTAAAGAGAGCGCCACAAAAAACAACGATTGAAGGGTGAGCCCTCAACACATTCCGGAAGAGGAAAATCGCCAGTGAATCCGAGCCGCTGCTAGAGGGCAAGCAGAGCAACCCCACTTCAACACCGTCTCAGAAAGCATCCTGACCACGGAAGCGGAGAGAGGCTCAGGCAACGACAGTGGTTTCGTAACACATTTTAGCTGCGAAGTGAGTGCAGGAAGAACCGGCAACGGCTCAACGGAACTGAAGGGGAAATGAAACCAGGTCAGAAAAGGGCGGTCGGGAAGCCTCACACTACCACAAGGGAACGAAATATCATTTTCCATGAAGTGCCCATCGGAAGGGGGCTATCAAGGGAAACTGAGGAATGCCTAAGGACTAACATGAGGTACGCCTAACACTCAGTGTAAACCCAAGCAGAATTGTTGGTGGTAAAGGTTGAACTAGACGACACGAGGGAAGTCGAGTACCTGCCGGGGGAGAAAACCAAGTCTGATTTCCCAGCACAAGGAAGCGGCGAAAGGGGGGGCAGGGTTCTGCAGGGGAAGCCCACCAGCTTTCGTGGCGACGGAAAACCTGAGGAAACAGAACTCATCGGAGGAAGGCGGAAGAATTCAAATGACTATAACAGATACTGGATCGTCCAGGGGCGGGAATAAAATCAAACCAATCACTAGAGTCTATTGTTGCGTTAACGCTAACGAAGAACCCCATGCAAAATCAGAAAGAAATGTTCAAGGGGTAAGAAATGGGGCGCTCCCTAAACTAAAATGAGGGTGAATTTGGGGAAAAAAAGAAAAAATCTTAAAAAAGAACAGAGAAGGGGTCTGTTCCCACTCGCCTGTGGTCGCAGGTCTGGGGGTGTTTCAAATGAACGAAGTGAGTCAGCCGGAGAAGAAGCCCTTCGCCAGGGGGAGACGTCGACCAGCTGAGCGCGTTGGTGAGCGGGGGGAATTGCCCCGAAGACGGCCAGAAAGGGATAGATCGTGTACAAAAAAAAAGCGGGAGATGTTCCCATGGAAGTCGCTTGTTTCGCACAGCAGAAGGGGAAAAGAGGGAAAAAGGGAACGGGGATGTACTCCTCACCGAAAAGGGAAATGAAGAATTCAGGACTTAAAAAACAGTGGGGCCAGAACGGGAAGGGATCTAACGAAGTTTTAGGAGGTTATGTGGGGAAAAAAAGAAAAAACAAGCTCCTTATCCAGGTCATCCGCGGGAACAGGCAATTTGGCTAAATTTCAGGACAGTCAATTTTGCTTTTTCAGGGGGCGAAGGGGGGGAAGGAGCCCCGAAGATCAGGACACGGAACAGCGCGTCATGGACGAGCGAAAGAAGGTGAAGACGTAAACGGTAAGTGCTAGCAGGCGGTGTTCACAATCTGGCGGTGGTCCGCACAGTAAGAAAAATACCGACAAGAATGGCCACGGAACAAAGAGGTTTGACACTCTCTATCAGCTGGCCGTGGCCGCTCTACTCCGCCGAGATGCAAGAACCTTCGTTGCGGACGCGACTTCGTGGAAATTTCCATTAAAGTGGAAGGAGTGAGACCGGCACTAATAATAAGCGAGGGGTTCAATAACGTCTTATAAGTAGGAAAATAGGAAAAGATGCATAGCAGTCCTGTAGCTAGAAAATCAACGAAGTTTTATATCCATCGGTTTCATGGGGAAGAGGGTGGGGCCCCGCGCTGAAATAAACAGCATTCGACAGTTTCCTGAGTGAGGTGTAGGGCGAAGAAGGCTGTTCGTGGATTATCATTGAGGATCTCTTGGACCGCGCTTTGATTCTATGTAGTCAGGGGGGTTCACTGAGCAAAAAAGGGCACTTCAACTTTGAGATGAAACCCAGCGTGATCATTCTAAAAAGAAGACAGGACATAACCTCGGCACTAGGGGGCATTAAAGCAAAAACGGTTCGCGGATGACGGGAGTCAAATATACAGAAGGAGAAAAGGAATCTGGACTGAAAAAAATTTGAGTTATACAGGGGGAGGCCTCTCTGAAGTAGTTTAATCAAGTCGGAAATCGGCACTCCCCCTTCATAAAATCCCCCGCACCTTCCATCCCAGTTCAGGCCTCGGAATTAAAAGTCAAGTCGTCCGCCGGCGTTTTCCGGATAGAATGGCGCTTGTCAGAAGGGAACAGGGAAGTGGGAAATTCTAAGGTGAAATAGTCTTGGGAAAGAGCAGGAAAAGGAGACGTCGCGAGAATGCGCCGTCGGAAAAGGGACCACCGCCAAGTGGTCTGCAGGACTTCCCGCAGCGGCGGAGGGAGGAATCCCGTGATGGCGGAGGGAAATCTTCAAATGTCAAGAACAAAGAAAAAACTGTGGGAGAACACTGTGCAATAAAGCGGATTGTCCGGGGGAGTAGCACGAAGCACAACAGGGGAGGAGGTGAAAAGAATGTACACCTACCGCAGGTCAAATGGGGTCAAAGCGGGGGCGACATTGGGGGGAGGGGTCGGGGCCCTGGATTGAAAGGAAGGCAAAGAAAGCCGAAAATAGAGCTGCGGGCGAAATAGACTATTCACGGTAGGGGGAGGTTTGAAGAGTTCCGGGCGAACGGAGGTAAGAGATATCAGCAAAGACCGAAAACGGGAGGCTGGGTTCGTAACAAATCAGAGGGGTGGGAAAGCCAAAAAAGCGGAGATTAAAAACTTCGCTCAATTCTTTGACTGGGGAGCTGAAAGGGGGGTGAGAGAGGTGGGACTAAGTTCCTTAGACCCCCTCCGTCGAGAGCAAAGGTCCAATTAAGTAGAAAGCAAGTAGAAACGGAGGACTCAGATTTCAAGGGACGGTGACACAAAAATGAGAGATGGGATTATGTCCGGGTCTGACTCTGGGTGCCTACAGGCGCTGATGTCTCTGCTGCTGGAAAGGAAATTTCCCGGGACCGAAAAGGGTCTTAAGGGCAATTTCACATTCGGGGGGGGATCTTGGGGCAGTAAATCAGAAGAAAGAGGACGCATAAGAGTGAAGTCTGAAAACGTAAGACATGGGGATTGTGGGATTCCTAATCTCTTAGCAAAAGAAAGTGACTTGAAAAAACGGGAGACTGGGAGACAAGAGTGCAGGGGAAGAGGCCATGATGGCTACCTCGACGTCAATCAGGGGAAGAAAAAACATGGGTCAGGGAATGAAAAAGCGCTGGTACACAGAGTGTCGGAGAAGACAGACCTGGACTTAAATTGGTCCGAGGGGGTTGAATATGCCCGAGGGAATGGGAGTTCTTATAGAGGTAACCTTCATTCGTCTCGCGGGCCTAACAAATCGTCAACCAGGACTGAAGCGTCACTTTTCCATTGAGAGCAAGGTCCATCCGGGGACTTGGAAACCATGGGTATAACAAGACTCACCAACCGAAAGGGACCTAATGCGTCTTAATGAACCCGGCGCGTGATTTTTACGAGTCGTGAAAAGAAAAAGAAAAAATGCTGCGCGAAGCGACAATGAAATCCTTACTTGTGCAAGAAGGAAAACGTGGCGTAAAGAGAACTTTTCAGGGAGAAAAACGAACCGAAAAAGAGGCCGGAGACCGGGCCTAATAGATTAACTGGGGTAAAAAAAAAAGTCCTTAAGCCAGTCAAGAGGCACTCAGGGGGGCAGAGGAACTACGGGGAATCCTCAGACCTGGGAGGGCATTGGCTGTCGAAAGAAGCGAGAAAAAGTGGATCCCTCGGGTTATGCATGAGAAACTTGCTTAAGACTGAAAGTGCGTTCAATGGAACGAATACGGGGACTCAACTGTCTAAGTAATAGCGGGTACCTGGGGGTGACTACTACATGACGCCTTACCGTTCCTGAAAAAGGAAATGGACCCGGAAAAGACCTGTGTAAAGAGGGGAATTTCAAAATCGAGAGGGAGTGGCAAAAGTCACCAACAATTAAGAGGCTCTTCGGTGGGAAATGGCGGGAGGAAGGCTTGTAACGAAAAAAAATCAAAGCAGTCTTAGGAGGAGGGAGAAGGAAACGTCCAGTGAATAGCCAGTACAGGAAGGGGTTGTAAAAACTCTAAACACGGGAGCATGCGGGTCAACTATAAAGGGCAGGGGAAGGCAAGCCAAATGTTAAGGCTTCGACGAGGCCCAGGGATACAGAGGGAAGTTGGGGGCCGCTCGACGTTGGAGAGAAAGCAGGTACCGCCTTGCTGAGAGGTAGCAGTGTCAAACTGAACAAGGGCGGGGAGACGAGGGTAGATGCGAGGCAAGCGCAGTTTGGAGCGAAGAAAAGCACGGGAAAATTTTAGAAAGACTAGGGGCATCTTCCTGAGGGGGAGTCGGGAGAGGAGGTATTAACTAAAATACAGAAGGGTGGAGCAAATAACTTCAGCTGGAATCTCCCGTGCAGCCAGAAAAAAAAACGCCACCTCGGAAATGTGGGGAAGAAAAATCGGGAGAAATATAGCTGGGAGGTAAATAGAAAAAGACTGTGGCAAGTTCGAGTGCTCTGAGGAAGCAAGAAGGGAGGAGGGGATCGAGCCCCGGGGATAAGGCAAAGGTAGGGAAGAGTGGGAGACTACAACAAAAAAAAGGGGAAGAATAGTGATTTATAACATCGAAGGAAAGTAAATCGGAGGACAGAAGTGGGGAAAGAGCCGCTGGTCCGTAGGAGTTCGAAGAGAGAATCCGGGGGAAAGGAAGAACGGGACATCCTCCACGGACATCTCTCAAGAGAAAAAATTTCGTCGTTAGTGTTAGGACCCACCTTGGAGATTCGGGTGGAACAGGGACGAGAAGAAAATGGAGGGGAATTTCAATGTTAGAACAGGGGAGAGCGGGGGCTTACTAACAGCAAACAGCTACACACCACCTCCCTGGCAAGGAAAGCGGAATCTTTGACAGGAGGATGCATAAAGGACGTGAGGAGCTTCGACTAAGACAACTCACGCGCTATGAAGCTAAAAAGAGATTGACTCCTGGCACAAGTGTTATGTGGACAAGCTATTTAACCAAAGGAGGAAATGCGTTAGGCGACCAGGAGGAGTTCCAGGCACACCTCGAGAAAAATGGGAAGGGGGGAAAAAGAGAAAAAAGTAGGGTCACAGGTGCGCGAAACCTGGGGCCCAGGGGCAAGGGTAATTCCAGGGGAGGAAGAGAATTAAAAATCCTTTAGGGAATATGCGGGGGGCGGCGCAGAAGAACGCAATAAGCGGTGGAGTGGTAAATGAGCAAAGGAACATCATAAGTATGCTTTTGCCGGGTCGGTCAGAACGAGAGAGATGGAAAAAGTTGGGGGTCGAAAGAGAGACGAGGGTCACCCCGTTGTAAAACACAAAAGAGGAATGACCAGGGTACGGAAAAAAGGGCCTTAGGGTCGGAGTCAAGTCACTGCCAGTAGAAGGGAGAGGCCGTGGGGGCGCGGGTTAAAAGAGAACATTGAAACCAACAGGAACTAGGTCGCGGAAACAAGAGCTTCATCGAATCAGGGGAACAAAACCAAGGGGAGCTTCAGTACCATTCCGCGTGCGTGTTGTTCCCAGACAAGGAAAATGGGGGAAGGGGAGGGGGAGGGGGTGGAGACTTTGGGAAGAGGGCGGCCGTAAGATGACGAAAACCTGGCCGGGAAAAAAAGGGAAAAAAATCGCGGAAAGGAGGACCGGTAAGGACTCCAATCTGGCTGTTAATTTTTTCTCAGTACGCCCCCCCAATCAGACCTCACCAAAGGGGGGGCAATCGGGGCTACTAACTTCATATCATGAGGGAGGAACAAGAAAAAGGGCTTTGCGACAGGAGATCCCCGCATATGTCTTGGTTGGAATAAGAAAAGGAAGGGTACTAAAAAATCCTCAATTTCACTTTGCGGAACCAAGGGTAAGGTATTTGGTTGGAAAGCTGTTTGGCACGCAAGAGGTCGTTATTTCACCAAAAGCCAGGACAGAATACTTATCCTTCTCAGTGAAGGGAGATCACTTGCACGGTGAAAAAATCTCAGATCCTACTGAAAAAACCATCAGCACACGTAGAGTCTCTCTCGACATACATTTCCAAACCAATGAAGGGAGCAGAAACGGAAAAAAACGAAGTGCACTAGAAGGGGTTCAAACAAACCTGAGGGAGACACTGGCGAGGTTACTTCTGGGAGGGGAAGCAGAGCTTAAAGGATCGGGAACATAGGAGAATAAGACCAATCGTTGGGTCATGGTCTCTGGGTCGCTGCCGGCGAGGGAGAATGACATTCTCCGTAAGGGGGGGGGCGGAGAATGACAACTTCTGGATTCCGTTTCTTAATGGCAGGCAAAAAATACAATCCGGGGTCCCTTCAGGGGAAAGGAGGGGGGCACGGCTCCAAAAAAAAGGCAATTAGCTGACCGGTCCACCGCACTGCGATTAAAAAATCAAAGCCTCCTGAAAAAGATGAAGGCCCACATTTGTCCAGGACGTAGCAAGCCGTGAGAGCTCTGGAAAAGAAAAAAAATGCGGGCGGCGGGCGCCTTTAAATCGGAATTGGGCAAACTGATAGCAGGCAACGGCGTGGTAGGAACCGGGGGGACGAACTAGAGGAAAGAACACAAAAAAAAAAAAAAAGTGCATCACGAAACAGGTAAAACCAACCTGAACTCGAGGAAAGAGGCAGACCTGCCACGGGGGGGACTGAGGAAAAAAGGGAGACTGGGACAAATTCCATCACGGTCCTCGTAGTATTCGTGTTTGTAAGAGTTCTTAAATACGACAATCCCGCGGAACGAGGCGACTGGCCATTCAAGGGAGTACTGAAAGAAACCATAGGAAGGCATACCGGGAAGGAAAATATCGTAATCCCCTTGCCAAGTCGTCGATAGAGTGAAATACGGGGTTCAGAACACCTAAAAAACAACTGGTCGGCGAACACACTTACATCTAAGGAGGAGTCGAAGTGAAAAACAACTAGTGTAGGAAAAAAAAGAGAAAGAAACCTGACAAAGGCGTACGGCGGTAAAAAAGTGGGTGGGCATGGGGGTAACTTCTTGAACGGGAAGAGCGAGAAAAGGCAGGGAGTCCTCAATCTTGAGTCCGGCCAGGGGGCATAGAGTAACGAGTGGTACGTGGACAAAGACAGCGCTGGGAGATCCTTAGGTCTGAGGCAGAACAGAGTGGAAAAACGAAAGAAAACGGCAAAATGCAATGGGAAGCTCTTACCGCACAAGCAGGGTAGAACTGCCAACGGGCCGAGGGCAAAAAACTTCAAAGGAGACTGCAAGGGGGAATTGTGAATGTTGTGAGGGGGAAGAAGGGGAAAACTCGGGGCTCTGAAACTTGACGCGAGCAGTTGGAAGACCGAGTGGCTCAGCCGACAGTCAATGGGGTCTCGACGAGAAGAGAATCCGGCAAAATCTTCGTTGGGACTTGATAAAGGTCGGTTAATTTACTGGCGGGGGGGATAAAGCTTTATTCTGCAACAGCATGAAATGGACGTCTAAAAACACTGGGAGACGGGCATTTGAACTCCCTCACCTTGCATCAGAGCTGTGAACTAAAATATCAGCAATCAGCGGCACATGAGCACTAAACTGAATCCGGAAAGCTGTGAGTTGCGGGAAAGTTCAATCGCGGAGAAAAAAGGACCTAAGATGCTGACTAAAGGGGTTCAGTCGAAGATAGGTCCTTCTTCAAATAACAGGAGGAAGTAAAAATCGGGGAAGGGGGCTCCCAGGTGAATTGGAAAAAAGATTCTCGAGTTATTCGGGAGCAGGAAACTCCAGGCATCAGTTACCTGGACTTTCCGGAAAGGGTAGAGACGAACAGAAGACGGTTCTGATATGAGGATATCTGACCGAGGAAAGATCGCGCGGGGGGCTACACCTCAACTGGCTTCCCTTCGTCGGGGTAATGGCGACAACTCAATCCCGAAACGATGTTAAGGGGGAAACCAGCTTGTTAAACCTCAAAGGGGGAAGAAGGGGGGGGAACTTAATCTTACGTCTTCGTATGAGGGGGGGAGCAAGACAGCCGACAGGTCTGGAAAAGCTAAAACTCAGGCAAGGGGGAAAGGACTCCATCGAAAAATTAAATTCCGGCGTCTTCATAACCTTTGTACAAGGGATTGGGCTGGGGCTGGAACAACAAATAACCCAAGAAAATGAGTGCTAGTCGGGACGCTATGAAAGGGGTCGGAGGGGCCAATCTTCTTCCTCCTTTTGAGGAGAATCCTAGAGGGAATGGGGGTCTATCCATTTGGCTTGCAAGAAAGAGGGTCAAGAGAATAAAAACAGTTCGTGGTCTCACGATGTATCGTTCCTCTGCTGGTGAATGGAGGGGAAGTTCATCTAGAAAAATTACAAAATCCGCATCTTTAGAAAGAGACTCGGGGAGACTATGTAAAAAAACAGAAGAAGCTGAGAAGGGTACCTTTCGAAACTCCCTGTCCTATTCGAATGGGGGGAAGAACTGGGTTCACAAGGGGGGGTTGAAAAGTTCACATCGGATGAAGGGAGGGAGAAGAACCACTAAATAAATGCTGGTGGGAGAGGTAAGGGTGGGAGGTGGGAAAGAGGGGTATTCGGAGCTAGGAAAGTGAGGATCCGCCTCACCTGGAGAGAAATAGGAAAGTCGGGGATGTCTTAAAAGACCTGGACATGAATGGAAGTAAAAAGCCATTTCTTCTCCTCACATATCGTGGCGGTTGCTCAGTCAGTCTAAAGGCAATGAAGCGGAGTTTGACGAACTATTCTTTAGCTACAACAGGGTGAGATGGGAAAGGGAGGGTAGAAAATATCTATTTGCAGGACAACAAGTGCTGAGGAAAAGAGGAAGGGGTTGATTAGAGGGGTGCTGGTGGTCGAGGAGGAGACAACTAAAGAAAAAGAAAGAGTGGGCTATCTTATTGCGGAGGGAGGGTAGCGGGGATGGAGGGGAGTTCACTCCCAAAACAAAAAAGTGTATCACTAACTGAAAAAAGAGATCCTCCGTCAAATGCCATAAAAAATAGCAGGAAAAGGGGTCCGAAAAGGCACTTCTTAGACTAGGGGGAGCGAGGGGGAAAGGAGGATGTCGAACGGGGGGGGACCTTGTGTCGGGGACGAGGAGGGGAACTCAGATAAGGCCAGCGAGTAAGATGAAGACTTCGAAAAACTCTGAACAAAAAAAAAAAAGGGAAAAAAGGGATGAGCCAGAGGCGGATCTTTCATGAGCGCAGGGCCGGAGGAACGATGCCGGATCAAACGCCGCAAGCCAAACGTAAAAAAGAAGCCTGACAACGAGCAAAATCGTAAGCTCTGGCCGAACGAAGGGGGGGAGGCACCAGTGCTCAGTGGAGGGGGGGGCGGGAACGGGCACGGGGTTGAGAAGAGGCAACGTCGTAAAAGTGCAAGGTAGAACCGGGCTTGGCGGAGAAAAGAAACTCCATGCTCGTAAGGGGGAAAAAGGCAAGAATCGAGGTGGCCTCGAGGAGGTCTATGAACAAGGGAAATTATTCAAAAAGCCTGGAAAAAACGGCACCAGAGCATCTAACTAAAGCTGGACTCACGGTGTAGGGGGAACAAGTCTGGCTATTCTAAGCTTCAATTCTCTTACTGCTGAGAGAACAAAAGATCGATCAAGGCCAGGGGACGGTACCTGGTTAAGAAGGGAAAGGTAAACACGTGGAGTGAGGAATCACCTGGGGGGTGTAGCAGTTGGGCGGGCCTGGGAAGGGCTGAGAAAGGAGAAGAACGATCTGTAAGGCTATTCAGGGAGGGGGCAGGGTCCACGCCCGACTAGTGATAGGGGGGAAGAGACTCAGGCAAAAACCATTCCCAGCGAAAGAACGCACACGGACGGTTGAAACCATCCCATCGGGGGGGGAGGGCTAAACTCAGAGGTGAAATTTTGGACGAACGCGAAACAAAGGGGCGGAACCCAAGGAGGACAAAAGAGGCAAGGGTTGCAGTGAATTTACGTCCATTTGAAGGAGGAAGGGAGGCGGGGGCAAACCCTTAGAAGATGAAAGCCCCTCTGGGGGGCGGGGAAGATGAATCGCCTCAAACAGAACTTCTGAAGGGGAACATCAGAGATGCACGGAATAGTGGTCGCAAAGGATCTTATGGACCATTTCGACGAGGTGTTAGGGGAACCAATGGAGACAAAGGGGTAGGGAGGGAGGGGCTTTTTTAGACTCCATGTCTTTCATGAGGAAACTATGACGACAGGCATGCCAAAAAGTCCTCGAGGAGTCCACAAAACGAGAAAACTGAAGGTATTTTCTTTGTTGGGGAGAAGCCAGCTCCCGGGAAAAGAAAAAACCGGGGGAAGATTCTGACCATGAAGGATGTCGATGGGGCGATCAGGGGTCTTCTTCTTCGAAGGGAGCTCGAACCTACCTGATGAACACTGTGCCCCGGCGAAGGCGAAGGTAAAAAAAAATCCTAGGGGAAGAAAACGGGAAAAGTTGTAAACTCACTTGGGGGTTTCTAATAGGAGGGGGGGTTCAACAAATCGTGCGGTATGGGCAAAACATTGATGAGCCAGGGTACCCGGGGCAATAAAGCCGGGAAATGTGACCGTACGCGGGGCGGGCCCTCAGATCATCGGGGAAGGGCCACCTCTCGAAGGAGAATAAAAAAATGTATTGGCTTCGCTTCTACCTTGAAGACCATGAACAGGGAAACGAATGCAGGTGTGGGGGGCAACCTCCAAGAAAGGGAAAACTAGAAAGGTCAATTCAGGAATCAACCCTGTTGAAAGGGGAACGTAAGCCAGAAGGGGAAGACATGAAGATAGTGGAAGACACACCGCGGATAAATCAGTTCAAAGGAAGGGGACTAACTTTTTCGCCATGAGGCAGGAACTCATTCTACACTTTGGACCGTAGGCGGGGGTGAATTCCGACGAACTTAGGCTAACTGATCGTTATGGCACTACGGGGGTATTCTCGGGGTCTTGCAGGGAAAGTAAAGAGGAAAAGGGGAAAGCGGTACAGGGACAGAATAAAAGTCTTCCTCCCGAAGAACTAACCTAGAAGCCCTCAATGGGCAGGAAAGATAGGCCACGTCGCTTACGGCTCGTCTCGAGAACAGAAGGAGGGCGCGTCGAAAAGTACTGCATGGGGGAAAAATGACTCTGGTCAAAAAAGGGCTAAGCAAAGGGGGAGGAACGGGTAAAACCCCCATCCGAAAAAGGAACAGCTTAAAAAAAAAAAAGACTACTAGGTGTCTGGGGGACTAGGCAAACAAGGGGAAGGCTAACCTCGGTCTAGGACATAAGGCCCAGGCCCCAGGCCTTGGGGCCTTTTGGTTTAAAAAGGAATAAGGAAAGCGGAAAAGTACGGAGCGACTATTCTTCCTTCTTCACGGGAAAGAACAGAAGAGAAGGCTTCTTCCAGAGAGAGATGCGTCCGCCTCCCGTGCAGGGGAAAGAGCTTCAATCACTCAGTTGAAAAGGGAACAAAAGGAAAAAAACGGGGCCGTCACGCAATTGGCAAGAAAGAGAAGGCTGTGGACAAAACAACCACAACTTGGAGGATGGAAAAGTAAAAAGAAATTGCTTTTCACTTAGGGGAGCAAAAAGGGTTGAGGGGTGGTGTAGAACTCTAGCTGAACTCCACTTAAACTTTCTTCCGAGAGGTAAAAGCGGGAAGGCCAATCGGACGAATCAAAAGGTGTATTTCTAGTTACTGTAGATGGAGCCAAGAAAGAGGTCCTACGAAAGGGACCACCAGCGAAAGAAAGGAACTGGGTAGTAAGGTTTCGTAAAGCTCAAGGGGGCCGGCCAATTTGCAGGGGATGATCCGAGAGTCCGGGCCGCATTTGTCAGGGCTTAAGGGGGGGATCAGGTTCCTATCTTTTCGGATTAACAGGACGTTGTAAGGGTAAAATTGCAGAAAAAAAGGAGCAGCATGAATTATGGGGGAGGGTCTATTCAACATCCGGACAAACACTCTTGGAAGATTTAAGAGAAGGAGGTGTCTAAGGGGGTGTCTCAGGCGGAAACAGGTGGGATAAGCTCGACTCTTTGACGTCAAGCCGAAGGAGAAATGGGGCGGAAATTCCAAAAAACCAATCGAAGGACAAATAAAAAGAGATGGGGAAAGAAGAAGGGACAGCAGCAATTTCTGAGAAAGGAGACAAGAACATCCTACTGAACTTTTCTAATTCGTGCAGGAAGGTTGAGAAAAAGGGAGCACCACATGGTAAAGCCGTTGATGGAAACAGAGGGGGTTGCTGGAATAGACCGTCGCACTGCTGGACGAAAACGGAAGACAGTCATGAGGAGACGAAGGGAAGTTGTGCTATAGTGGGAAAATGGGGTGGTGTGCTTTAATGCCCAAGACTGCGACGTTAAGGAGGGGGAAAGAAATTAAGGAACGACGCCCTCAAGGTGAGGAGAAGGTCGAGGTGCAATTATCGGATAACGGAAAAAAGGCATCCAAAGGTATGGAAACCGGAACAAGATTCTCAGGGGAAGGGTCTCCAAAATGTGGAGGCCATATTGATTAAAACCTAAAGAGGAAAGGCACAGACCTTAAACCGCCTAATAACAGAGGCGGAAGGTCCACAAAAGCGGGGACAAATGGAAAAGCCGAGGGGGAAGGGAGATAAGGAGAAAGGTACCATCCAAATTGTGGCGCTCATCAGTAAGGAAGAAGGGACAGTCCGGGACAGGCGCAGGCGCGGGGGAGGTCAGGACATCACCAAAGGTCGACAGAGCTTCCAGCGAGGACCGGGGTTACGCCTGATTGGGCAGAATCTTTCCTCTGCCGAACGGTCCAAAAGTAGGAAGTCCCCAAAATACCCTGTAAGGATCAGGTCTTCTGAAAAAAGACCCTTTTAAATAGAGAAGAGAGGTCGCAAAGTCTATAGCCTAGTGGTGGGGAAGGGGGACAAGGATCTGTAAGAAAAATCAAGAGGGAGAAGGGACTAAGAGTGAAGTATTGATAGAGCCAGAACTGGCGATGGCCAAATCCCTGGACCCGGAAAGGTTTTGAAAGGGGTGAAGAGGGGAGAGTGGTTGGCTAAAAGTGCACTCGAGGAAGGGAGTGGGAATGGGACGAAAAACCCATCCATGAAAAGGCGGAGGTCAGGGTTGGATGGGGGTTTGAGAGGGTCGAGGGAAAGAAAATATCAAGCTAGAGTATGGTTGCAGAGGCATCACCCTTAAGGGGTAAGGCAAGGAAAAAGAAGTTTAATGATAATGGGGGGGAGTCAGAATGTCTCAGTACTGATAAGGAGAAAAGTCCTTATTCTTCCGCCCAAGGTGGGACGGGGATGTCAAAACTTCCCCAGGTCGCCGCGGTTTAACTTAATCGGAATAGTTGGGTTACGCGAAGTACAAACCCCGTCCTCCGGGGGTCGGTCGAAATAGGGCCGATGTCCAACAAGTCTTCGTGATAGGGGTATTGTTATCAGTGCGCGTCATCGTGAGAGGGGGTGGAAGTCTGAAATTCCACTTCCGGGGGGGTCATTTACTATAGAGGCCCGCTGAATCTGTCTAATCTGGAGGGGGAGGGGAAAGCAAAGAAAAAACGACGTTTATCACGGGCAACTCCATACGGTTGAACGAAAGGGGGGGGAAAAGGCAGAAACCCCACCCTCAAGAATCCCACTGGTGTCCAAACAAGAAGGAATTACAGGGAATCGGTCATATTGAAGTGGGGCGACGTTTGTCACGGGCGGATTGAGAAACTGATGGGGAGCTGAGAAGTACTTCCTTCTGGCGATGGGAAGATGAAAAGGTCCATGTACGCGATAAACACAACAAACGTGAGGATAGAATATATATTAACGAGGAAGGCGGCCATCTAAGAGAAGGCCATAGGAGGAAAGAGCAAAGAAGACCCTGAACAACTGAAGCACCAGACGACTAAGAAAGAGCTACGCAGAGCTTATACTATGCCGAAGAAGGGTGATGTCCCCAATATCGCAGTGGCGGTGGTGGGAGGGTGAAGGACAATGTTCTGATCAACCTTTAATTTGGAGGTTGACAACCTTGCTTGGGCGGGGGAAGAAAACGCCATCCGATCAGAGAGAAACGCCCATCATCAAAAGGGCCATCGAGTGGGAATTAAAGGACGTGGCAGACTTCGCAAGGGGGAGCCAAACAAAACCTGAAGAAGAAGACCTAGGCTTCAACCCGCAGTTTGCAAATAGGGCTATAGACAGAAACTAGTCCGCGTCCATTACTCTACGCGAAAAAAAAAAGAAGAGGGGTCAGGCAACACGGAGAGCTACCTTGGCAGTGAGAAGAAAGTACACCGGGAGCGCATCACAGGGGAAGGACGAATCATGGAATGCGAAAAAAAAGATGAATCCATCTGAATGAAAACGGGAAAAGGTGCTGGATGAACAGTTTAGAGAATAAAGCAAAATGAAAATATCTTGGAATTTTTGCGGGGAAAGAGAAGCCATAAAAACGCAAGAAAGAAAGGGACGTTTTGTGCCTTTTCGGTGGGGTCATTGGGGGGAGAAGCACGAGCAATTGCAGTTGTCTAAAGAAAAACAGCCAAAAAGGGCTCCAAAATCTCTCCTGGTCCTGGGAGGTGACGAAAGTGCGGCAGGTCTGCCGGTCTGAAGGGAAAGCTTCCATACAGGAGAGGGGTCGCAATGGAGAAAAAGGTTGAAAACAGCGGTGTGCTTCGCCGCCACGGCGAGCAAAGCATAAGTTCATCTCAGAGTTGAGGAAAAACAAACCCTCGGCTTGAACGGTCGCATTTTACAACCAAAAAAAAACCACTCTGGTTTTCGCCAAAAGAAGAGAAGGATGGGATTTGAAATGAGGGAAGGTATTCCATCAAACGGAGGGCAAGTAACGAACATGAAAGGGAGCAACAGGGACCAAGAAGATAATAATCTACGGCAGTACCTAAGTCTGGTTTGGTCTATCTAAACAAGGATTTACTCTCCAAAGTTTCATCTTGACGAAAGGGGGGAAGAGGGATTCCTTAAAACTGTTTGGCGACAAGACAATTGTGAAAAAAAAAACGAGAAGGGTGGTCCCAAAAACCTCGGAAAGAAACTGTCCACATGAAGGATGGACAATACCCCATTGGCCGTCGTCCCGGGTGGGGCTGCATTTTGGGAAGAATGGGTCAAAAAGAAAAATAGTGCGGGGGAATTTCCTCACATGGGGGAGCGCCTTAACCGCGAAGAAGGGGTTTGGCCCGGACTGGTGGATGGCAAGAGGACTATCGTCCGGAAAGGGTGACGTCGACAATCATACGACTGATAATAAACAGGAAAGGTAGGGCGACTTGCGGACACAATTGAAATACCAGATGCAATTCTGGGATGTGAGAAAAAAAATAAATAAATTCTTTGTTCCTAGGCGCGGGGGGAAAATTAAAAGCCCTGATCCAAAGATTGGACGGACTAGGGAGGGGAATAACCGAAGGAGGTAGAAAAAAGCAATCTGGAATTCGTTTTCAGTGGACGTTGGGGCTAGCCATGGGAAGCTGAAAGGTCGGGAACGCAGGCACTCCAAGGGGTGCCAGTGGGATGAGAAGGAAATAAAAATTAGGGAGGGCCTTCAAGGGGGGATGCGGGCATCAAACTCGGGAAACAAAAAAGTAAGGGGACATTGAAAGGTCCACAGGGCGACCCGTACAAAAGGGCCTGGACCCAGAGCAGGACACTCACCGAAGGGCCCCCCAGAAGAAAGGAGACAAATAAGGGTCATTAACTTCAACTTTGGGAAGATGAGACGAACTCTGACCTCGGGTACTACCAGAAAAGGAGGGGAGCTTGGAGCCCTTTCTTTTTACGGAAATAGGGGAGGTTCTATTCAACTGCGTGGAAACTAAAACCTCACTGTAGCCACCGGGAAGCCAAAAAAATGAAACTCGTTAGGCAGCGAAGTAAATAGGGAAAAAGCCACACGTTGAGCTACCAGTGGCGCGTTAAGGACAGGATTCCGCGTTCGTTAGGAGTGTGGGCTGGAAAGAAACACGGTAAATAGGGGTCCCTCATGCGAGACGGCCGTAGGAGACCGACCACATCAAGGGAATACGTAGGAAAAGGCCATCTCATTAAACGCGCCGCAACGTGCAGGAGGTGAAGAAAAGAGGGTAAAAAGAAAAAAGGTGTAAAACACCGAACCAACTTTTCTCGAACGCCGGGGGGGAAAGAAGTATCGTGGGGATCTCTCAAAAAAAAAAGGGGAGGAGTAAGGAGAGGCTACCCATACTGCCTCGGGCAAACGGAAAAGTGCCGGAGACCATTTAGGGTTCTATGGAATTGAACGAGTAAAGCAAGCCACTACAGGACAGAGTATGACGGGCCGTCACAGGGAATCTAGGTAAGGGGTATGGTTTAAGCCTGGGGGAAGACGGATTCTTCTGTGCCGTAGTGGCAAGCTCAAGAGAGGCATCCAGAAACGCTTTCAGAAAGAAGCATCCCCAGGAAAAACGGGGAACAGGGATACGCGGCAGTGGGTCGAAGAAAAAAGGACTCGATGTAAAAGGAAGAGGCGGAAAAGAGGTGTTCAAAGGGGTTCGGCTTCCGTGAAAGCGGGGGGGGCCTCGGTATCACCCATTGTAAAAGAGAGCGTTGACGGGAACCAAGGGTAGACAACGCAGCAAATCAGGTAAATCGATGACGAGAAAACTCTAATGGAGTTCCTGCAATGGGGGTGATTCGGAGTTCTGTAAAGAGCGGGGAGAGGCAGCGGCGCGGAAGCGGCCTTGACTCGGGCCCTTGCGACTGGAATTGCCAATCGAGAGGGGAGTCTCAAAATCAGTCCACAAAAAATAGTCCCGACTCATCAACGCGAACGCAGGAAGGCGTGCATTCGGTCAAAGGAGAGACAAAAACTTTACGAAAAGTGAAACAGGGAAGACGGAGAAATGTTGCAAATGCGAAGTCCTTCGAACATGGGGAGGGCTACCTCGATGAGGGGAGAATAAGTGGGGGCTCAGCCAGGGAATAGGGGAGGAGTGGGTTTGGAAAAATCCAAAAAAAGGATCGGTAAATGAAAGGGGGGTCCAAAGGTAGCGCCTACGAAACATGCTGTATAAACTGCCTCGGGGGAGCGACAAGAAGGGATGTCATTGCCCATCCACAGCGAACGGCCCTGCCCCATCGAGCTTCATTCTCTCAACAGGGGTGATCAATCAAGGGGGGGGGACTTGGAAAAAAGATGAGGAATCAATTCCATTCACCAGGGGCCCGAACCGTGACCGGAGTGCGACTCCCTTGGGGGTGTACAATGAGGGAGAAAACTAGGCCGACTCATTCAAATGGAGCTGAAGAAAAGTAACATAAATCACTTAAGGATTACCGTATAAAGGGGAGGAAAAACAGAGATTTGGTTCTTGGAGACCAAGAAAATACATAAGAGAGAACAGGGGCCTCATCAGGGGAAGGGGACCTTTGTGAAAACCATGAGGGGATAAAGATTTTAAGCTGCAGCAGGGTTGAAGCGAAAAAAATAGGAAAAGACACAACTGAGTCGATCAAAATTGGATAGAAACACGCAGCGGCAAAATGGAATACAAGGAGGGGGGCAACGAGTCAGGCAGTCGGGGCTGGCCGAGGGGGAAAAAGGGTGATTTACTTAGAATACAACAAGAAAAACGGAGAATGAATAAATCGGCGAAGGGGCCGATATTGAGCCCGGAAGATGAAGCTACGGATCAGACCTGACCCGGAGATTGTTTAGAAAGGGGGGAATACGGAATCTTCTAAAAAAATTGCATCATAGGCAGGCGGGGTAGCATACCAAAAGGAGAGGCGAAGTCTTCTTTAAGGGGTCCTTATTTCGGAGGGGACCAACGTAACGATTTTTGTCTGAGTATCAGGGCCGAATGGAATATAAGGACAGGATCGTTTATTCTAATGTTCTTAGACAGGGGGGAAGCTACAGGCGTGTCCCGTGGTGGATCGGACAGAGGGTTGGTCATTATCCTGCGCACGGGGAAGCAGTTATCCTAGGACAGTGGGGGGGGGCAAACTTTAATTTTCAGAAGGTACGATAAGTGGGGCCGGAGGGGGGGGGTTCTGGAAAACGTGGGAAAACGAAAGTGCGTCGTTAACGGATGGGAGCTGGCGGACGTCGATATACATTTGGCGGGCGGAGTCTAATTATAAGCAAGGAAACCGGGTAGAATCTCCTCAGAGGGGACGCTTCATCTTCGGCGGCGGGGGAGAGGAGGGAAGAGCGAAGGGTTGATCACCTTGCAACTGCAAAAAGTTGATGAACACAGTGAAAAGACGAGCAACACCGCCCCTCCCCAATCCACCTGTTTTCAAAGAGGAGGGGAATAATTACGAATGACGGGACATTAGTATGCTACTGTTTTCAAGGGAAGGGGAGGGGGGACTTGTTGCCCAGAATAGAGGATAGGCCGGACTGCCAAGGAAGAATGAAAAAAAGAATTCGATGGGC